>Ga0210406_10007770_pt1 | contig 10827 bp, 7 predicted proteins | sample IncBWC30MmetaG_FD_155454 | JGI IMG/M metagenome (GOLD analysis project Ga0210406, IMG submission 155454) | Forest soil microbial communities from Barre Woods Harvard Forest LTER site, Petersham, Massachusetts, United States - Inc-BW-C-30-M | ecosystem: Environmental > Terrestrial > Soil >... | reverse complement strand
TCAAGCGGCAGAAGATCTATGTGAAGTCGGAGCGGAACCGATGAGCTATTTCCGCGCCGAAAATCTTTCGTTGCATTTCGGCGGCCTGAAGGCGGTCGACGCCGTGTCCTTCGCGGTGGAGAAGGGTGAAATCCTGTCGATCATCGGGCCCAACGGCGCGGGCAAGAGTTCGATCTTCAACCTGATCTCGCGGATCTACAGCCCAACCTCGGGAAGGATCTTCTTTGAGGACCAGGACATCACCGAGGCACCCGCCTACGGCATTGCCAGGCTCGGCATCGCCCGCACCTTCCAGAACATCGAGCTGTTCGAGAATGCAACCGTGCTCAGTAACCTCCTGGTCGGCCGCCACCGGCATTCGACCACGCAGCTATGGCAGGAGCTGTTGTTCCTGCCCAGCGTGCGCTCCAACGAAAAAGCCCATCGCCGCCGCGTCGAGCAGGTGATCGAGTTCCTCGATCTCGAGCCCCATCGCGACAAGCTGATCTCGGGGCTGCCTTACGGCGTCCGCAAGGTGATTGAGCTCGCGCGCGCGCTGTGCTCGGAGCCGAAGCTGATCCTGCTCGACGAGCCGTCGTCCGGGCTGAATGTCGAGGAGACCGACGACATGTCGTTCTGGATCCGCGACATGAAATCCGAGCTCGGCATCACCGTCTTGATGGTCGAGCACGACATGACGCTGGTCAATCGCGTCTCCGACCGGGTGATCGCGCTGAACTACGGCCGCGTGCTGGCGATGGGCACGCCTGCCGACGTGCAGCGTCATCCCGACGTCGTTGCCGCCTATCTCGGCGCCTAGAGGATGATGCCATGAGCGCGCCCGACATCATCTTGAAGCTCAACAACATCGAAAGCTATTACGGGCCGATCATGGCGATCCGAGGCATCAGCCTGGAGGTGCCGCGCGGCCGGATCGTCGCGGTGTTAGGGGCCAACGGCGCCGGCAAGACCACGGTGTTGAAGACCATCTCCGGCATCCTCGACCCGCAGAAGGGCTCGATCGAGTTCTTAGGTCAGCCGATCCAGCGGATGGGGGCCGACAAGATCGTGCGGCTGGGCCTGAGCCATGTGCCGGAAGGACGCGAGGTGTTTCCGTTCCTCTCGGTGCGCGAGAACCTGATGATGGGCGCCTATCCGCGTCGCGACCGCGACGGCGTCGCGCAGGATCTGGAGCGGGTCTACGGCTATTTTCCGCGGCTGAAGGAAAGGGTCGACCAGCCGGCGGGGCAGCTCTCCGGCGGCGAGCAGCAGATGCTGGCGATCGGACGTGCGCTGATGAACCGCCCGACGCTATTGTTGCTGGATGAGCCGTCGCTCGGCCTGTCGCCGATCCTGGTGAGAGAGATCTTCACCATCATCAAGCGCGTCAACGAAGAGCAGGGTATGTCGATCCTTCTGGTCGAGCAAAATGCCAAGGTCGCGCTCGAGACCGCCCATTACGGCTATGTGCTTGAGATCGGCCGGGTGGTGATGAACGATACTTGCGACCGATTGATGCATTCCAAGGACATCCAGGAGTTCTATCTTGGCGCCAAGGAAGCCGGCGCCCGCGGCGAACGGCGCTGGAAGAAGAAGAAAACTTGGCGTTGAGAAGGAGTTGGCGTTAAATACGGCTTCCGTCCCGCCAAAAAAGACCGGCCACAAGAAAACCGGCATCCGGCGCGGACGAGGTGAGGGAGGAACGAGCATGGCGAGAGCGGCGGTTCTGACAGTCGCCGATACGATCGCGAGGAGCTTTCTGCTCGCGGTGGAGACCCGCGGCGAGGCGCCCGCGATCCGCGAGAAAAAATTCGGCATCTGGCAGCCGACCAGTTGGCGGGAGTGGCTGCAGATCTCAAAGGACATCGCCTACGGCTTGCACGCCGCCGGTTTCAAGTCCGGCGACGTCGCCTCGATCATCGCCAACGCGGTACCCGAATGGGTGTTCGCCGATATGGGCATCCTCTGCGCCGGCGGCGTTTCGTCCGGCATCTATCCGACCGATTCCGCGAGCCAGGTCGAATATCTCGTCAACGACTCCCGAACCAAGGTGATCTTTGCCGAGGACGAGGAGCAGCTCGACAAGATTCTGGCGTGCCGCGCCCGCTGTCCGACCCTGCAATGGATCGTGGTGTTCGACATGGAAGGCTTGAGCGGCTTCTCCGATCCCATGGTGATGTCGCTCGCCGAATTCACCGCATTCGGGCGCAACCATATCGCCGACCACGAAGCGCTGTGGAGCGAGATGGTCGGGAGCCGGGGTGCGGATGATCTGGCCATTCTGGTCTACACCTCGGGCACGACGGGCCCGCCCAAGGGCGCGATGCATTCCAACCGTGGCGTCACCTACCAGATGCGCCACGCCAACGATCTGTATCCGTCGACCGACAGCGAGGAGCGCCTGGTGTTCCTGCCGCTCTGCCATGTCGCCGAACGCGTCGGCGGCTATTACACCTCGCTCGCGTTGGGATCGGTGATGAACTTCGCCGAAAGCCCGGAGACGGTGCCCGACAATCTTCGCGAGGTTCAGCCCACCGCATTCCTGGCGGTGCCGCGGATCTGGGAGAAGTTCTATTCGGGCGTGACCATCGCGCTGAAGGATGCGACGCCGTTCCAGAACTGGATGTATGGGGGCGCGCTCGCGATCGGCTATCGCATGACCGATTGCAGGCTCGAGGGCGAAACACCCTCGCTGCCATTGCGGATCGCCAATCGCGTCGCGTACTGGCTGGTGTTCCGCAACATCCGCCGCATGCTGGGGCTCGATCGCTGCCGGATCGCGCTCACCGGTGCAGCCCCGATCGCGCCGGAGCTGATCCGCTGGTATCTCGCACTCGGCATCGACATGCGCGAAGTCTACGGCCAGACCGAGAATTGCGGCGTCGCGACGCTGATGCCAAGGGATCGGATCAAGCTTGGTTCGGTCGGGACCGCCGTGCCGTGGGGCGAGGTGATGATCTGCCCGCGCGGCGAGATCCTGATCAAGGGCGACTTCCTGTTCATGGGCTATCTGAACCAGCCGGAAAAGACCGCCGAAACCATCGATGTCGACGGATGGCTGCACACCGGCGACGTCGGCGCCATCGACAACGAGGGTTTTGTCAAGATCACCGACCGGATGAAGGACATCATCATCACCTCCGGCGGCAAGAACATCACCCCGTCGGAGATCGAGAACCAGCTCAAATTCTCGCCCTATATTTCCGACGCCGTCGTGATCGGCGACAAGCGGCCCTATCTGACCTGCCTCGTCATGATCGACCAGGAGAATGTCGAGAAGTTCGCCCAGGACCACGACATTCCCTTCACCAACTATGCGAGCCTGTGCCGGGCGGCCGAGGTCCAGGGTCTGATCCAGCGCGAGATCGAGGCGGTGAATGCCAATTTCGCCCGCGCCGAAACCGTCAAGAAATTCTTCCTGATCGAGCGTCAGCTGACGCCCGAGGACGAGGAATTGACGCCGACCATGAAACTGAAGCGGGGCTTTGTGAACAAGCGGTACGTCACCGAGATCGACGCCATGTATGGCGAGCGGGCGGTGGCGTGAGCCGCGAAAACGTTTGGAAGTTTAAAAACGGCGAAGGATCAGGAGGCCCAGCCTTCGCTCAATACGGGCCAAAGGAAGCAACAGAGGAGATCAGTCATGTCGAAATCGCTCAAGGCGCTGGGCCTTGCGATCGGCGCGCTCGCGCTGACGCATCTGCCGGCTGCGGCACAGACCAAAGTCACCAATGACGGCATCTCGCCGACCGAGATCGTGATCGGCACCCATCAGGATTTGTCCGGCCCGATCAAGGTCTGGGGCGTCCCGGTGTCCAACGGCATGAAAATGGCCGTTGAGGAGATCAACGCGGCCGGCGGCATCAACGGCCGCAAGCTGCGGATGATCCTGGAGGACAACGGCTACGATCCGAAGCGGGCGGTGCTGGCGTCGCAAAAGATGGTCGAACGCGACAAGATTTTTGCGATGGTCGGTCCGATGGGTTCGCCGACCGTGCTCGCCGCGCAGGACGTCCTGTTCGATGCCGGCGTGTTGCAGCTGTTCCCGCTGACGGCGGCCGAATTCACCTTCAAGTTCGATCCGTCGAAGCCGCAGGAGCGGCTCAAGTTCAACAACCTGCTGCCCTATATCGAGAGCACGCGCGCCGCCGTCAAATACATGATGGAAGCGAAGGGCTTCAAGAAGCCTTGCATCATGCACCAGGACGATGAGTACGGCAAAAACGTGCTCGACGGCTTCAACCAGCAACTCGAAGCCATGAAAGTGCAGGCGGCCTCGATCACGAGCTACAAGCGCGGCGCCTCCGACTTCAGCGCGCAGGTCGCCAAGATGAAATCCGACGGCTGCGACATGGTCCTGCTCGGCACCGTGATCCGCGAAACCATCGGCGCGATGACTGAAGCCAGGAAGCTCGGATGGGATGTGACGTTCCTCGGCGCCACGCCGACCAACGTGCTGGAAGTGCCGACGCTCGGCAAGGAAAACGTCGAGGGACTCTACGCCGCTGCGGCCTTCGAGATTCCCTACGAAGACACCGCCAAAGGCAAGGTCAAGGACTGGCTCGCCAACTACAAGAAGATGTTCGGCACCGACGCCAATACCCAGGCGATCATCGGCTACAACGCGGTGGAGACGTTCGCGCACTATGCGAACAAGGCCGGCAAGGACTTCACCGGCCAGAAGATGCTCGATGCGCTCGAAGACGGCGATTCCTTCCAGGATATCTTCAGTTCGCCGCCGACCAAGTTCTCCAAGACCAATCACCTCGCCACCACGGTGACGCAGATCCAGCTGATCAAGAACGGCCGCTGGGTACTGGTCAAGGACAACCTGATGTTCTGAGAGTTACCCAGGGTCCAAATGAAAGGGCTGCGTGCGCTTCTCGCACGCAGCCCTTTCGTTGGTCCGATGTCACTTCTTCGGACGGACCGCGTCGGCGGTGCCCTGGATGAAGGCCTGGATCTTCACCACATCCTCGTCCTTCAGCTTGCCGGTGAAGTCCGGCATGCCACGATCCTTGAACGGACCGTTGAAGACGATGTCCTTCAGGTTGATGATCTCCTCCTTCGGGACGAAGCCGAGATTGCGGACGTTGCCGCCATTGTCGACGCCGGGCACGGCATGGCAGGTGGCGCAGGCCGCGACATAGAGCGCGGTGCCCTCGGGCACGTCCTTTGGATCGTATGGCACGCCCTCCAGCAAGCCCTCGGTCTGATACTTCACGAACTCCGGCGGCTTCGCCTTGCCGCCGAGCGCGAAGGTATAGACCGTTCCCGGGCTTCGCAGGTCGGTCGCGCGGTCGGTGATGCCGAACACGCCGCCCCAGCCGACCGCGACCGAAACATATTGCACGCCGTCGACCATGTAGGTCGCCGGTGCGGCGACCACGCCAGTGCCGGTCGGGGTCTCCCAAAGCTTCTCGCCTGACTTGGCGTCATAGGCGATGAAGCGTCCGTCCGCGGTGCCTTGGAACACCAGATTGCCGGCGGTCGTGAGCGTGCCGCCATTCCACGGCGCCACGTATTCGGCGCGCCAGACTTCTTTCTGTGCGACCGGATCCCAGGCCAGCAGGCGGCCGAAGATGGGCGCCTTCGGTGGCGTCGCGTTGAGCATGAAGCCGACATTCCAGCCCGTGGTGCCACCGAATTTTCCCGGCGTCGGTGCATTTTGCTCGAACGTTTTTTCGGCTGTAAAGTTGACCGGCACGTTCTGTGCCGGCAGGTAGACCAGCCCGGTCTGCGGATTGAACGACATCGGGTGCCAGTTGTGCGCCCCATACGGGCCGGGGACGGTATCATAGGGCTCGTCGCCGCGTGCGGACGGCACCTCGATCGGCCTTCCATTGGCGTCGTAACCCGTCGCCCAGTTCACATCGACATAATTCTTCGCCGAGATGAACTTGCCGTTGGTGCGGTCGATGACGAAGAAGAAGCCGTTCTTGGGCGCGTGCAGAATGACCTTGCGCGGCGCGCCCTCGATATTGATGTCGGCGAGGATCATCGGCTGGGTGGAGGTGTAGTCCCAGTTGTCGCCGGGCGTTTCCTGATAGTGCCAGGCATATTTGCCGGTGTCGGCGTTCAGCGCCACGATCGAGGCCAGATAGAGATTGTCACCGCCGGAGGGGCTGCGGATATTGCGATTCCACGGCGCGCCGTTTCCGGTGCCGATATAGACCATGTTCAGCTCTGGATCGAAGGTGATGGTGTCCCACGGCGTGCCACCGCCGCCGTTGATCCACCACTTGCCGGCCGGGTCCCAGGTCTTGGCCGCGGCTTCCATCGAGGCGTCCTCGAACGGTTTTGAGGGATCACCCGGCACCGCAAACCAGCGCCAGACCTGGTTGCCGGTTTCCGCGTCGTAGGCGGTGACGTAACCCCGTGCGCCATATTCCGCACCGCCTTGACCGATCAACACCTTGCCGTTGAATACACGCGGCGCGCCGGTGATGGTGTAGGAATGATCGTGGTCGATCAGCGTATCTTTTTCCCAGACCTTCTGTCCGGTCGCGGCATCGAGCGCGACCAGCCGCCCGTCATAGGAGGCGACGAAGACCTTGCCCTTGTAGAGCGCGACGCCGCGATTGACTGTGTCGCAGCAGCCTTTGTAGCCCTGCTCGCGGTTGACGCCGGGGTCGTAGGTCCAGATCTTCTTGCCGGTGCGCGCGTCGATGGCGTGCACCACGCTCCACGACGCGGTCTGATACATGATGCCGTCGACCACGACCGGCGTCGCCTCGACGCCGCGGGAGGAATCAAGGCTGTAGCTCCACACCAGGCCAAGGCCCCTCACATTGTCGGAATTGATCATGTGGAGCTTGCTGAAACGCGTTTCGGCATAATCGAGGCCGATGGTCGGCCAATCATCCGACGTCGCCGTGTTGGCCCTGACCATGGCGCCGTCGACCGCCGATGTCACGGTCTTGATGTGGTTGACCGATGCCTTCGGCTCGCTCTGCGCAAACCCGCTGCCGCAGGAAACGGCGAGGCCAAATCCAACGGCGGCCGCGAGCCATGCAAGGCGCGCCGGCTTCGTTCCGTCCTTAGCGATGTCGGGGGGGATGTCGGGAAAAAAATGGCGAGCAGAATAGACGTGCAGCAAGCGAGTCATTTCTTCCTCCCAATGACCTCTGACGGATCGGCCGGGATGGTATGCCGGTGCCAATGATGACGTCAATCAAACGACGATGCCAAAGAGAAAAGAGAAAATCTATGTCGTCATCTTTTCGCCAAGGAAACGCGAAGGCATGCCAGATGCATTGCAGCAAGCCAGCTGAATTCCGACAGGCGAAATTCGCGCTGGAAAACTGAGACGCGCGGGCCGAGGTCGAGCTTATTGGCGCCCGAGCGCGATGGCCAAATCCACCGGCGGCAATGCGGTCGAATTGCAGAGCCAGCTTCCGCTGCCGGTCTTTTGAAACGCGAAGGTCTTTTCGATCGTGAGCCGGTGCGCGACACCGAAGCTGTCGCGGCTTGCGGGGGACGGCTTTGCCTTGCCGGAGGTCAAATCCCAGCAGGTGCCGGTGCAGCTCGATGCGACCGGGCTGCAGGCCGCAAAGGGTGAAAGCACGATCATCTCGACCTCGGCCGTTACCAGCGCGCTTTGGTCTGCCACCTCGCTGTCGATCTCAAACACATGGCTGACCCTTAGAAAATCCTCACAGCTGTTGGCAGCGTGAATTTGGCTGACGCATAGGTCGACCGCATCGGCGTTGGGGGTCGGCGAGGGCAGGTGCCGTCCGAAGACCCGCGTGGGATCGCCTTTGGCCGCGGCGATTTCGGCGGTCTTTTGGCTGAGATAATCCGCAAGACAACCCTCCGACGAAGACAGCTCACTCAACGGTACGTTGTCCTTGCCCGCCAGATCGCATTTGCGGTCGCGCTCTCTGGTCCACCTGGCATATTCGGCGAATGCGTCCTTCGCGTCGTCTTCCTTCAGCCTGGCGATCAAGGCGAGGACGTGGCCGTTGAGCTCCATCTCGGCAAGGGCAAGCGACGGGTCGCCGCATATCAGGGCGCCGGCGGCGGTGTTGGCGGCGAGGCAATCGAAATTCGGGTCGCGCAGGGTCGCGATTCTTTCTTCGGTTTCCTTGAGCAGGCAGGCGTCCACGGGTTCGATGTCTTCGAAGCGAACCGCCTCCTGTCCGAAGACGCCACAGCTCAAATTGCGATCCCTGATCCACAGCACGTTTTCCTCGATCGCAAGGCGGCGATCCGCAATCCGGTTCAGCCGTTCCTGGGTCGCGCCGTTCAGTTTTGCGACGACGGCGTTGAGTTCGGGGTCTCCGCAAAACAGTTGCTCCGCGGGATCCCGGATCGTCTCGCAGTGGTTCGTGGTGAAGAGCGGGAGCACATCGCTGATCGATCGATCCGGATCAGCCTGGGTTTCCGCAACAGCGGGAAGCACAAGGCCGACCTGGATTGCAACGATCGCCCGCACAATGGCCCGCATCCCTCAAATCCCCACCTCAAGAAGCAAAACGTTGGCGCCGGCCATGCTAGCTTCTCAAACGCTGCGGCGAAATGGAATTTTAGATCGGGTCTTTCCAGCTGACGCGCCGGCGTTGCGTCGGAAATCTAATTGGCGAGTGGGATCATGCCGGGCTGGACCGCCAGCTCAAGCGCGGCTGAGGGTGCGACGTCCCGTTCCGGCGTAGCGGCGATCAGCGGCGCATCGTCATATTTCATGACGCCGGAGCGGCCGATGACGAACAGCGGCCGGAAATTCCTGACATAGGAATCTTCGACCATCGCCATGCGCTGGTTGTCGAGCATCAGCCAATGACCATCGAGCCGCACTGCGGCCACCGCATGGTCCTCGCCCAAAATGGTGTTGCGCATGACGACGATGCGCAGATCGTCCGGCGAGATACCGGCCAGACTGAGGGCTGCGAATTTGGCGATCGCGTAATCCTCGCAGTCGCCGGCGCCGCGATAGAATGTGGCGAGCGGCGAACTCCAGACGTCGATTTCGCCGTATTGGGCAAGATCGCTCATCGGCCGGATCGCGAGATTGATGGCGCGATTGATCTGGCCGAGCCGCGCGCGGCCATCGCGCTCTCTTGCATTGTCCACGATGGCGAGAAATTGCAGCGCGGCGGGAGCGGCGCAGCGCTCGCGATCGCCGTCGCAAAGCGCGAGCTGCACCCTTTCGTCGTCGAGCTTGCGCGCAACGCCGCGCCACTTTTCGTGCAAGCCTCCGAAGGAGAGCGGATATGCGATGAGCCCAAACGGCTCCGTCGATCGGCTGGCCATCTCCAGCGATCCGGACGAATCCAGTGTGGCTGCGCGCAAATCCATTGCCGGCAAAAGCAAGGCAATGCCGCACGCGAGCGCAATAGCTCGCAACGCGCGCGAGTGGCCGAAGGTTCCCATCTGACGCCCCGTGTCCGGGCATCGGCGAGGTGTGCGTTAAGCCTGCTCGTGACCGGATCTTTCGCGGGCGATGATGGATGGGGAGACTATTATTCTGCTTAAGGCCGGACTTTTGGGACCAAAAAGCACGAAACAGGCTGAAAGGCGTCCGGATCTCTTGCCGACAATTTTATCGATCGCCGGCCCTCTGCTGGCGGGGAGCTCCGCGAAGCACAGAAAAATACTTGTCAGAGTTGTATTGCTGCCGATTTCCGCTGGATATGGCTAATTTCGTTAAATTCGCGGATTCTGTCATCCAGGTCACAGTTCCAGCCGGAATTTTGACGTATTGTCCTGACCGGGAAGGCAGGGGAAAGATGATCGAAGTATTGCGTTCAAGCTCTATACGCTGGACGACTTCAAAAAGCTTTCCAATCCAAGTGAACTGCGCTTTTCTGCTTGATAATCCAGCCCGCAATACTTTCCGACCCCACAAATCTGACCGGATAACGCGCGAATGGCCGTCGTTACGAGACGACGTCACACAAGCACTAGATGGTTTCGCCATCGCCGGACCGATGATATGCAAGATTAGACCGTTGAAATTATATAGTTATTAACCAATTGCGGTGGCCCATTGAATTACGCTGGCAGATTTGACGCCACGATTGCCGCTGATGGCCCCGGTACGCATCGTTCTCCCGCGTACGTCCATTTCGATTCACCGCACGCCAAGGTTCCGCCGGACGCGATCGTCGTTACCGACGCGCATCTGCTTTTCAACGCGGACTTCAAACGGTCCGGCGTCGACCTGATCCTGTCCAAGGACGACGCCGAACTGGTGCTTCACGATTACTTCAAGGGCGAGAAGCGCGCGCCGCTGGCCTCGCCCGATGGCGCACATCTGACCGGCGATCTCGTCAACGCGCTCACCGGCCATGTTCAATACAGCCAGGCCGGCGGTGCTGCCGCCGCAAGTCATGTCATCGGCCACGTTACCAAGCTTGCCGGAAGCGCGACCGCAATCCGCAACGGCGTCTCGATCCTTCTGCACCAGGGCGACAACGTCGAAAAAGGCGACGTCGTCCAGTCCGGCGCCGACTCGACGCTCGGCATCACCTTCATCGACGGCACCGTGTTTGGTCTGTCGTCAAATGCGCGAATGGTGCTCAACGAGATGGTCTACGACCCCAACGGGTCGAACAATGCGTCGCTGATGAGCCTGGTGGCGGGCACCATTTCATTTGTCGCCGGCGAGACCGCAAAACACGGCGACATGAAGATCGACACCCCGGTCGCGACCATGGGCATCCGCGGCACCGCGGTGCTGGTCGAGATCGACTTCACCGTGCCGCAAGGCGCCAGCCAGCCCGACGCGAAATTCCAGGTCCTGGTCGAACCGGACGGCACCACCGGCTCCTACATTCTGTTCGACAAGACCACGCTGCAGCCGATCGCGGTGGTCAATCAGGCCGGCCAGCAAGTCAGCATCAACAA
>Ga0210406_10007767_pt1 | contig 10831 bp, 12 predicted proteins | sample IncBWC30MmetaG_FD_155454 | JGI IMG/M metagenome (GOLD analysis project Ga0210406, IMG submission 155454) | Forest soil microbial communities from Barre Woods Harvard Forest LTER site, Petersham, Massachusetts, United States - Inc-BW-C-30-M | ecosystem: Environmental > Terrestrial > Soil >... | reverse complement strand
GACCCGCCAAGATCTGAACCGGAAGCAGAGCTCCTTCTCCTGAAAAGCCCCCAATCGCAAGAGAATAAAGTCTTTCCGGCTAGAGTTTTTAGAATTTGATTCGAATGGTTGGCCGGTAATTATCGACTATCCGCAAGTTAAGTGGAGTGGCCCTGCGCAGGACGATCCGCATCCGCCGCGGCCACGAGTCCCTGGACGTGACGCTCGCTTACCTCAAAGGGCAAGGACGCCGAGTCGGAAGAAGCGCAGGAACATGCAAACAGCAGCAGCCTGGCGCACGGGTTCTTTGGCAGTAGGCATGCTGCGGCTACTTCCAGCAAGCTGCTTTATTAGGCCGGTCACGAGCAGCGCCGAACTATCGAGTTCACTGTCCTTTCCAAACAATTCTCGCGGCGTGAATCGGAAAGCTCGATGCAGTTTGAGTTGATCTTAATCGAGTAGCCGTCGCGTTCAGCCTCAACCTCATCGTTCTGAGTGTTTGTAATCGTCCACCCGGCTGCTTGCAGTTTGGGCAGGCATTCCTCTGGGACCAATGCGTCACTCGTATCCAATTCGATAGCATCCGGCGTCACATTCATAGTTTTATGCGGTCCAGCATCTGGCCAGGGCGAGTCAACCAGTCGCTGTCGAATAGCGCGGTGTACACATATGTGCCGTGCTTGATCTCTTTTGCACTCATTGACCTTCAAAAAGGCGAACAAACGGGCGCATTTGTGCTGTCGCCTGGTACACGTGGGCTAAGGAATGGGCCTCAGAGTTGCCCTGCGATCGCAACAGCCAGCTCGTTTTTCTGTTTGGGTGTTCCCGCCCCATCCAGAAAATAACGGACTTTGCCCTTGCGGACATGCAGTCCACGTTCCTTGTCCAAATAAGCTTCGTCTCCCACGCCGCTCACGATAGTTGATCCGTCTCCAAGGTAACTCTTCAGCTTCGCAAAGAGGTCAGCCGATGCCGATGCCGAGGGATCGACGTATACACGGAACAACAAGAGGCGCAACCCAGATCCATACTTGCAATCGGTTCCTTCATTGGTGTTCCGGAACGGCCGTGGAGCAATACTCTCTGTCGGAGAACCGTAAGCGTATCCTAATGTCTTGCTTACCATCGCAGAGGGCAGGAGCGAGCACAAGGCGGGCGGGGGTTCGGCTGCCCTTGCCAGTTCGCCGGAACATGCGACAAGCAGTAGCACGACCACCCACGAGAGTTGATTCAAGCACGCCATGGAGGCTCTCCTTTCGTACTCAGGCCGCACATTATACCGGACTGCGCTGCTCCGATCAGCCAGATTTCAAGATCCCTCCGTTTCACCAAGACCAGCATACGCGTCCAGTTGATCCGGCGTTTCTGGCTCGGTCGGCGAATGGAATGCCACCAGAGTACGAGCGCCCGATTGCCCGATGCCGGAACACGGATAGGCTATTGAGGTTTCCTGGTACCGCGTAGTAGTTGAGCCATTTGCCAGTTTGACGCACGGGAGCATGCATACGCCTGCGGAGCTCCTGTTTGAACTGTCGACGCTTCGCCCGCATGCGCTTGCCGATCGTCTTGCGCCTTACCGCGAATCGCCCTAATCCGTTCTTTCCGCAGATATGCGTAAAGCCCAGAAAATCGAACGTCTCGGGCTTGCCTTCTCCTCTACGTTGCTGGTTTTGTTCAGCAAACCGCCCGAATTCAATCCGGCGCGTCTTATCGGGGTGCAATTCCAGTCCAAACATCCCCAGTCGCTCGCATACTTGCCGCACGGATCCAGCCGGAACTCAGAAGGTTGAAGGGACGCATCATCTACTCCACCTTCCAGAGATTCAACCTGGAGGGAAAACCCGGGCCCTTTCGCTATTTACTCAGGCAGCTTGACATCACCCCAGCGAAACAGCTTGACAGGCCATCGCACCCTTGATGGAATGATGAACTGCAATGCGTTGGTGCCAGTGGATGCTCGTCCCCAATAGAATGAGCATTTTCAGCCATTGGAAAATATTGCTGAAAGCACCTCTGCTCACCAAAGTTCCTCGAATTGAGACCGAGATTGTTTCCGCTGCGCCAATGCGAATGGTCGTTTTGCCAGGAACCAGGCTGCCGCCGCTCTGATCGGGTTGAGGATGTGCAGGGTTGCTTGGAGGCTCGGTTGTGGCTCGAGCATCTCAAGGGTGACCCGCTTGCGATGGCTATCCTTCGGGATTTGCTCTCGAACCAGATCTCGCTGCCGCCTTCGCGAATGGTAGATGACACAGTGGTTGAGCAGATCGCAGCGTTATTGATTTCCGATCGATTGCACCTTCATGCAAAGGAGACGGAGAGCCATGCGGTTGGAGGTGTCGAGTCGCCGGAAGAATCCGCGCCCTTTCCGATTTCGGAGCGTCAGCCCAGGGCCTCTGCCCCCCCACCCCAAGGGGTCGATCCCCCGACCTTTTCCCCCAAGGCCAACCTTTCAGCGCAAGCCGGCGGTCTGGGCGCTGCAGCGGCCGCAGGACTCCCGTTTTGCCAGGAATGTCAGAACACCTGAAAGAAGGCAACCGAAACCTGGATTCGGGTGGGTATGACGGATCAACGGCTAACACGGATTGAAGAATTCCTGTGGCGCGAAAGCCCCGGTCAGGACGTATGGATGATCGTCGACGGTGCTCGTACCGTGGAAGTTTTCCGAATGCTGCTCGAGTGCCACCTCGAGTATACGTGCCTGTATAGTGGACCGCTAGCCCCCGACCTGGAGATCGCGGCACCCTATCTAGTGCAGCTTGATCGCGACTATCGCGACACCCATCGCTTGATCCGGCAGGCTTGGGGGAATAGCTGGGGAGTGTTCCTTAGGAGCAGTACTTCCCTCAAGAAGCTCAGGAAGCATCTCCGGGAATTCCTGGTGGTGCGTGATGCGAAGGGTAATCAACTGGTTTTTCGGTACTACGATCCCCGGGTGCTGAGAGTATATCTGCCGACTTGCTATCCCGGGGAACTGCGTACCGTGTTCGGCCCGATCGAATGCTTCTGGACTGAATCTGAGGGTTCGCAGGACATGTTGGAATTTTGCTTCGGGGATGGCGTGCTGAAGCAGCGAACATTATCGCTTGGAACTGGGCGAGCTTGAGCGATAAAGGATGCAGTTGTTGCGAAAGCTACTCTGCGTTTACTGCCGCGCGGCGGAATCCGAACTCCGGATCCGACCACTCGACCCAAGCATGATCATAATCCGCGTAAGCGTCGAGATGACCGGCTGACACTTTATCCGCGACGGTCCGCCACGCCGCTCCCGGCATGGCAAGCGACAGCAATCTACCGGCAGTTGTGCGAGTTGCAACTACCACCTTCCCGTTGCCGGCTATAGTTACCGCCCATTCATCTGCAGGCGCGCCGACCGGCGCGATCGGCTGCGCTGGAACCTGCGACGTCTTCTTCTCGAGTGCGAACGTTCCGCACCCGAATCTGCCATCTTGAGCCGGCCCACTGATCACCTGCAACTGGTCGCTGCGTCCTTTTCCCACTACCGGCAGGAACCAGGCCACGACGGGTAACTGGAACTCCGCGATGGCGCTGGACGACACCACCTTGCGCCCGTCTCTCACGTTCCAAGACTGAAGCAGTAATTGATGGCGTCCGTCCCGGTTAGCGATCCCAAGCAACTGCAGCACGCCGTCGCCTTTTGCGCTTCCCGCGTAACGAATGCGGACGCGCTCCAGGTTGCTGGCGCCAATATCTGCCGACCACGCCAAGGTTAACGCCGCGTTGCTCATCCGGAACGCATGCAATGCCGCACCGTCGAGCACAAGGAAAAGGCCGGAATCGTCCGCAAAGAAATACCCGGGCGACAATACTTGCCCCTTGATGCCGGGCAATGCTGCGCGTAACACTACGGTTCGGGCGGAAGGAACGTCGAAATCTTTGGTAGCGAACAGCATTCCGCCGGAGGTCCACGCCACCCACCGGGTCTGCACATCGATGCCCGTGGGAACACTCACCGCGATCGATTCGGGTTTAAGCAATCGGTCCTGAGTGTTCGCGCGGAAGAAAACCGCCGACTCCTGGCTCTTGGCATTACTCTGCAATGCGAGTATGGCAAATGCTCCGTCCTGCTCGGCGTTGGCGAACGCCACCCGTCTGTCGTAGTTTGGTTCAACTGTAGCCGCCGTAACAATCACTCGAGGTGGTGCGACCTGTACTTGCGCTGGCGCGGAAGGACCTATCGGAAACGGATTGCTCGTGCTCACGGTTACCGCATACACCGCCGGAGCAAGCGGAGTGACTGCCATAGCTGCGAGATCGTCTTGTCGAGGCACGGAGCCGCCCGGCCCAACGTTGAAGGGCAACGGCGGATCCGGCTGCGGCGTGCCTCGCGAAGTCGCTTCCCGAGCCAGTTTCGCCGAAACCACGCGAACGCTCTGGTTGCCCTGCGTAGGACGCAGTTCATAAACGAAAGGAGAGGGCCCGTCCGCAGCCGGGGCTGTTATTACCGCCGACCCGCGGTTGGTCAGCCGGGTTGTGACTTTGAGGCTTTCCTGGACCAGCACAGCTGGCCGCGACGCCTTCAATTCAATCGATAGATCGCCCACGCGCCCAAGTCCTCCCTGCGATTGGAGCCGCGCGACCGCGGCAACGGCAAGAAGTGCAAATGCGATCAGCCGCAGCCGAAATAAGTTGCGCATCACGGATCCATTAATCCGCCGGCCGGCAACGCAATAGCGGTTACGGCCCATCCTCGATGCTTCAGCGCGCACTTACCGCAGAAGTACCGGAGCGGATCCTTGTCACCCCCTGGCGCAGGATCGGGGCAGTAGCTCATCATACAGCGGTGGTCCCACTGATTGTACAAGCCGGCAACCTGTTGCGCCGTAAATACCGCGATCGTGTTTACCGCGGTATCGTGCTGGGCGGGATCGTAGGCGTACGTCGGGTCCACCGAAGGTGTGTGTTCGAGATGCCGGTTGTGGCCGTACTCATGTGCCATTCGATTGCCATTTCCTTGCAGGGTCGTATCGAAATACAGCCACAGTGTTCCGAGGGCCTGTCCGATGGCGGCTTCGCTAAAGCCCTGACCCCAGTACCGAGTGACATCCGGGCTCCCGTGCGCAGGAGTCTGCGGAACCGGATTCGCTGCCGATGGCGCACCACAGGTTGGACACGGGGGATTCGCATCCACCGCTTGATTGGCCTCGGTTTGTCGGAAGCCGTCACCATTCACGCATTGATACCACTTCACATAGCCAATTCGTAACACGCCCGCGCACTGGTTACATTTGGTTCCGAGCGCTGCCTGTTCGGCCTGCGTTCGCTCCGGAACCAGGACAACGTGTGCACCGGCGGCATTGCAAACGTAATTTCGCATCCACAACTGCGGAACTGCCTGCCACAGCACCGAGAAGTGGCCGGCGAAATGCCCGGTTGCCCGTTCCAGGCGGTACAGCAGTTCGTACATCAGGTTGTCGCAGTAGGTGTAGATCGTCTGGTTCAGAACATTTTGCAGGAACGTGCCGAATGTTGCCAACGTCAGGATATTATTCCGCCAGGGCAATCCGTAGTGATTCTGCGTGAGATATGGCCAGTGGTTTGCCCGTGACAGGGTCATTCTGTTCCGCGCCGGATAGAGAGCTCGATTGCCGCCGCGCTTCATTCCTGCCTCGATGATGTTTTTGTATTTCTTAACGTCCTTGGAAGTCCCGGGATTCAGGGGAAGAAGGTGAACCTGCGGCGCACTCGACTCATGCGCGAAATGCACGAACGCCGCCTGGTACTGATGTGCCGTAAGCGCCGAGAAAGCGCCATAGGCAATGGGATTGGGCGTTGACCACTCCGAGTATCCACGAAATATGGTTCTCCGCCACAGCCGCAAGGTGGACGAGTGTCCCTGGGGCAAATGCGTATATCGCCGCAGCAATACAGCGCGGTTAGGGTGGTCCTGAGCGCCGTCCGGATGCGGCTTGAGGCTAACGTTCACCTGCATCCGGTAGCCATCCCCCGCAATCCGCGAGGGATGGAAATACACCCCGGCGCACCCAACGTGGGTTGGGTTCATGTACGAGGCCTTCTGGTTGAGGTCGTCGTGTACCAGGATGCAAACCGATTTCTCGCCGGGGTCTTCGACGGCGCGCCAGGGCGCGAGACTTTCCGCGAGAAGGCCGAAAGGATCCCGATGGTAGTTGGCGGTTCGAATGCCGCCGTGAGTGTCGGGGCAGTTCCCAACCGGCAGCCCGTTGTGCGTTGTGGCCCCGTTAAGCGTCGTAACGGTTTCGCGGATGAAGCGCCGAGTCCGAGTGACGTTCTGGCCATCGGAGTTGTAGTTTGCACTGTCGATCGTACTGAAGTCGGGAGCCATATCGGTGAACGTCCAGTCCACCCGTAGTGGCCCGGTTGCCGTGAGCATCTCCGGCCGGAAATTTGGAACGACCGCGCCCGTCGCCATAAAAACATCGTTTTTCGTGAGCAGGGGAATCTTTACCTGAATTGGTATCCATGGCCGTGCAACGCTGGTGCCTTCCATCGTCTGGCGGGCCGCGTCAGTCATCGACATGTCCCTGCCATAGTTCTGCAGAGCGAGATACTTGTTCGGCAACCCCTTCGTAACCGCAGCGGTCATCTGGGTATAGTAATGGCGATCCTCTACCCATACGACGAGCGCTGAATTGGGCTGGTTCAAGACGGGTCTGACTTGAGCGAGCGTCTGATCCGCAAGCGCCGTATTCGCGAAGAGCGCCCGCCGATAGGCAGCCGGGAGCGCCTTGAGAATAGACTTGAGCGCGGAGGATGTCTTGCCGTCCGCCTTCATCCGTTTGAAGGGTGCAGACGAGTTGCTGGGCACACAACGTTGAAACTCAGCCACCGCCAGCTTCAGGTGATCACTGTTGGTTCCCTCATGCGCTGGTCCGGCGTGGTAGCCCACTTCGTTGAGCCCCAGCTTGTACCACTTCTCGCTTCCTGCCGAGGGTAGGACGTCCTTATTTGGCGAATCTGCGGTACGAACTGGCAGGTACGGGGCGAGGGACAATTCCAGGCATTGCGGCTCGGTATAGCGCTGCGCCGCGGGTAGAGTGCCGATGGTGTCGTTCTGGAACATTCGCACTTCCGTCTGCATCGCTGCCACTGCTAGTCCATTGGGCTCATCGATCGATGTGTGCCCTTGGATTTGGGCGCGGAACGGAAGATTGGCCTTCGTGACGTTGTAAGCGTTTGCCGCCACCCAGGTGTTCCAGTCGAACTGGTGGTCGCCGTCGGTGAAATCAGAGGGCGCAAGCGCCTTCCACGACACCAGGTTGTTCTGACCGCCATAGACCTGCAGCTGTCCGGCCTGCAAGCGGGAGCAGCCCTTGGCCTTCCATTTGACTACCAGCGAAGTGGTGTCGACCGTACCCGCAGGCACGAACTGCGGCCAAAAATCGCCAATTGTGATGCGGGCGTTCTTGTCGGCATCTTGCTTGTAATACTTGAGAACGAATGTATAGGGCGAATTCGCGGCGTTCAGATAGCGCTTGGTCGAGCCCCGTTTTTTCAGAACGCCTGCTGTCGCTGAGCTCTCGCCGTTGTAGTCCGCCACCGATGCCGTCACGCGTTGATCCGCTTGCCCCGGTGCCGTCATGTTCTTCTGAAACACGGGAACGTCGAGCGCAGTGTATTGATACTTTAAGAGTCCGCCATCCTTCGTCGACGTGGCCGCGCAGTAGTTGCTGGCCCAGACCTCGAAGGCGACCTTATTGGCCGATTCCTTCAGCCCTTCTAGTCCATAATCCAGGTCGCAGGTTTCGTACTGCGGAAGAAACCATTTGCTCAGGTTCGCAATCCGGACCGCGTTCAGCGGTTTCGTTTGTTTTACCACGAGCTTGTGCTGCTTCTCTAAGGCGAGGCCTTGCTTTTTCCAGAGCTTAGGAAGGTACAGGGTGCCCTTCAGCCCTTTGGTCGGGTCGAGTTCGCACTTGTACGGATCGGGATCGATTTTCCGGCAGCCCACCACTTCCACCAGCGCGCGGAGAACTTCGGGCGCTTCCTGGGTGCCCCAATTAAAGAGCGCGACCTCTTCGCAGGTGATCGGCGGATTAACTTTCTCGCATTTGTTCGCAACGATGTCGCGCAGTTTCTCGCCCGCAGTGGGCGTGTACCTGGTCGCGACGGCTTGTGAAAGGAAAACACGCCCCATGGTGGAATTGCCTGAACTACGAGATATCCGTCGTAACTTCCCAGACCACATTGTCGTGAGAAGTCCCAAGCACGTCGCCCGTACCACCCGGAGTGAGATTGTCGAATCGTATGCCTGGGGAGGCGCTGGACGTCACACCGTTCGCAGGGCCAAGATCCGGCAGCTGGCAGTTGAGCGTCAGGCCCTCCACCGCTTGCTCAGCGCCCGCAACCGTTTGCATCACCGTAAGCGAAAACCAGGAGATTTTCGGGGCGGGGCACCCTTGGGAAATCGGGCCTGCAGTGCTGGTAGCGCCGCTTTGTTGCGCACTTTGATTCATCGAGGCCAACTGGCCCGGTGAGGCTAGTTGCGGCGGATTCGGAGGAGGCGCTTGCGGCCCCGAAACGTTACCCGCCGACATGCCGCCTCCCTTGACTTGCCTCGTACAGCGCCTGATCGCACAGCCATTTCATGCGAGCCCGCGGATGCAGCGACGAGGAGAGAATCCGCCTCGCCCAAGGCAGTTGTTCAAACTGAAAACCGAACACATACATCAGATTTAAGTACTGAAGCACGTCGACCTCGCGATCGGACTTGAGCGCACGGCACCGGGACAGAGCGTATCGGACCGATTCCAGCACATGCTCATTCGTCATGGTAGTGCAGACATCCGGAACAATACGCCGGAGATAATTCGCAGCTCGCTCGCAAAAAGCGGCATCTGCAATTCCCCTGAAGACCGCCATCTGCTCGTTCCGTATAATGAGCATTCGTTTCTCCGAAATTCAGGCATGATAGCGCGATCCAGACGGGATGTCACTCCCAGACCCGGCGTACCGGCGTACCTGGCGTTCCATATCCCTGACTTGAGTCGGCTCTTCAATCTTCAATCGACAGTGACGTCACAGTTCTGCCAGGAGCCTCATGAGAGTCGGGTGATCGCGCCATCGCCTTTTACCAAGATCCAGCCGCCCGGCATTTTCGGCCTATGGACTCTGATTTTGGAACAACCCGCGCCAGCATGAGAAGCCAGCGCGGGCTTTCGTTGGTCCATGAACGCCAAAACCGCATGAGGTTGTCCCACTCGCTGTCCCGATAGTTTTCCCAAAATCCCATCCGGAATCCGCTGCATTCAGGCGGCGGTTACGATGCGCTTCGGTACGGGGCTGTCCGGTCCGCAAAAACGGGAATGGTCAAATTTGCTCGTTCTGAGACCGGCCAAAACAGCCGCTTTCCCGCCCTGTTGTAGCGACGATCTGAGGGGCCTATTGGCCCCGTCGAATTCGATGTTGTCCTTCGGTTAGCTCGACAGGGCACCCGTTGGTAGCTAGATTGAATTGAATTATGCCAGTCCCGAGAGACCGGAAAGAAGGTCGGCTGCTGGAATCCTCTGCGTCTTTGGACATGCAGGAAAAGGCCGCCGCCCGCGAATTATCGCACCCAAGTCATAGCATGTTGTATCCAGAATACAAGCGACGGGCTGAGGCTCTAGAAGCCATACGAATCAAGTGTGGCGAAAAGAGGCGTGCGGTGAGGGCGAATCGCAATATGACCTGAGCAGTTAAAATTTCAATCATGTTGTTTCCCTCTTGAGATCGTGAATGAACTGCAACATTGGTTAACTTTCCCGTTTAACCCAAGGGTTAAAACGTGAAAAAGCCACTTGACCCACCTGCTAAAATTACTCTTACACAACGTATCGCCGTCCACCCTAGAGGGACGGGTCTCTTGTGCAGATACCCTATCGCTCAGGAGGGCAACATCGTGGCAAATCGGACTCTCAATTGCTGGATATGCGGCAAGGCCGTCCCCATCACCGAATGCAAATTCGATGAGTACGGAAAACCTGTACATGAGGAATGCTGCGTAGCTCGTATTTCGCTTCGAAACACAAGACCTCACCAAACAACTCACCCGAGTGGTACATCGACCGGAGAGTAAAAAGTTGCGCCGGCTGAACGTCACCGTCCAGACATGCACCGCCTCGACTGTGCAGATTCCCAAGCAAATTCAAACTTCCCTGAGTCGTATTTGATCTTGCAGATCGCTGTGAGGCGATCACATTCTCTACCGCGTACTGCCATGTATTGGTACATGGTGTTGTTTACTTGTCTTTCTTCGCTCGAATCTTTGCCCACCTCGCACGCTGCGCGACTGCAATTCTTTTGCGACCGGCTGCTGACAGCTTGCGCCGTTTGCGTGCTGGTTTGACTCCTGCGTACACGCCTGCGAACGCGGATAGGGCTGCATTTAATCCTGACAACTGCCGCTCTACGAGGTCGCGTTCCTTCTTCAACTGCTTCACAATGTTTGATACGGTTCCCATTTGGTTCCCCCTCGGCCTCAGATTGGCCTTAGTCTTGCGCCGATTCGGCGCGCCGGATGCGGCTCAGAACGAGGTTGGCCGGTGCCCAGTTCGCATTTCTGACCGGAAGCAGCGCGACAAGTCGGACAACGGATAGCGAGTACCTGTTTTGGTTTGGGCGCTTTTTCACGGGAGAATAATACCTCAAACCGCTGAATAGCAAAGGTCAAGATCGCACACTCCCGCACGTAACGCCGACAGTTAGTGTCGTAGCAAAAAAAAAGGCCAGGTGCGATCTCCCACTTCTGGTTCTGCACGACAATCTGTAAAAGTGCGCATTCTACGCGGCTTTCTGAAAAGCAACAAATTCGGTCTTTGTGGCAGCCAAGCGTTGCGCTTTCAACAGCAAATAGTTCAGATCCCGGTAACCACGT
>Ga0210406_10007766_pt1 | contig 10831 bp, 5 predicted proteins | sample IncBWC30MmetaG_FD_155454 | JGI IMG/M metagenome (GOLD analysis project Ga0210406, IMG submission 155454) | Forest soil microbial communities from Barre Woods Harvard Forest LTER site, Petersham, Massachusetts, United States - Inc-BW-C-30-M | ecosystem: Environmental > Terrestrial > Soil >... | reverse complement strand
TCATGGAATGTACCGGAACCGCCTGATCCGCGCATATCTTGGAGCTTCCGACGACCGTCGCAATGCCAGCAAGTTCACCGGCTTCGCCGAGAGCGATAACTTGCAGATGCACGACCTGCAGACAAATTTCAAACCGTTCCATGTCGTAAATATTGCTCTCAACCTGGTTGCTGGAAGGCGGCTGGCCTGGCAGCAGCGTAAAGCGGAATCGTTCACCGTGACGCCTTTGCACAGCGGCAATTGTGCTGTAGGCTATCGCCCCTCCGCCGGCTACGGGGGCGATAAGGGCATTTCGCTCGGCACGGCGATCACCATCTCGGGGGCGGCCGCAAGCCCAAATATGGGATATCACTCGTCGCCGGTGATCGGTTTTATCATGACGCTATTCAACGCTCGCCTTGGCGCATGGCTTGGCAATCCCGGCCCAGCCGGGTCCAAAACGTGGAAGAAGTCCGGCCCCAGTTCAGCGATAGGATCTCTACTCAAAGAGACCTTTGGACTCACGAACGACACGAACCAATATGTGTATCTCTCCGACGGCGGGCATTTCGAGAATCTCGCGACCTACGAAATGATCCGGCGTGGCTGCCGGAATATTGTTGTGCTCGATTCCGGATGCGATCCCGATTTCACTTATGAAGACCTGGGCAATGCGCTGCGCAAGATCCGCATCGACCTGAAAATTCCCATCGAATTTGACGAGTCGTTGAACTTATTGCGTGCCAGGAAGACCCGTTTTGCGGTCGCGACGATCCGCTATTCAGCTTTGGACGAGGCGCTGAAAGATGGATGTCTGTTGTATGTCAAACCGATCATGCTGGGCAATGAGCCTCCGGATGTTACCGCCTATCAGGCTGCGAATGAGACTTTCCCACACCAGAGCACCAGCGATCAATGGTTCAACGAGTCGCAAACCGAGAGCTACCGAATGCTTGGCGTCCACACTGTCAATGAGATCTGCGGACCCTGGGATAGCCTGTCAGGGTTGCTGGATCACCTGTACGCGGTGCATAGGTCGGGACCTCCGGGCCGTGGAGCGGCCGCGGGAGCGACGGCCATCCGAGTTTTGTAAGACATTATTGCGAGGCTAGGCGAAGAATGAAATCCAAGGCCAGCGCTCCAAAAGGAGATGTATGAAGAGAATAGCCATCGGCGCAATACTTATCGTTTTGTTGCTGGTTGGGGGAGCTTATTGGTGCTTGCATCAGCCTCAGTTTCAAGTGGTGGTGCCGGAGTACCAGAATCCGCCAGAACAGCTGGTGCGCGCAGAACAAGGATGGACCGACAACGAGCGCCTTCACTTCCATAACACTCCGCAGGGAACGCGGCTTGTACCCTACGACTGGTTCATGGCATTAGAACAACCCTGCTTGTCGCTATTCGGTTGCGATCTGTTTGCCGATAAGACTTACCTGGCTCGGTTCGGCTTTCTGGCCGGCCAAGCGGACTCCAAGCTCAATCCGGACGGACTGCCGGTTGGCTTCGCGCGGCAGGAGGACTTTTATGATCCGGAAACGAAGAAGACGTATGCGGTTGTGGGGTTCAACTGCGCAGCGTGTCACACCGGGGAACTGCATTACGGAAAATACGCAGTGCAGGTCGACGGCGCCCCAGCCATGATCGACGTCACAGAATTTCAGAAGGCGCTTGGGCTCGCTGTAGGTTTCACGAAATTGATTCCCTTGCGCTACGGCCGTTTCGAAAAGCGTGTACTCGGGCCGAATGCTTCCGCAGACCAGAAAGCTGAATTGAAAAAGAGTTTTGACGGATTCCTGGACAACGCAAAATTCGAGCTGGACAACACCAAGCCGGGAAAAGGTATCTACGACAATCCGGCGGGCTTTGACCGTACGGACGCTCTGACCCGCATCGGAAATCAGGTGTTCGCGGTTGACATGAAGAACGCGGCCAACTTCGCGCCAGCGAACGCGCCGGTGCGATTCCCACAGATTTGGGACGCCTCCTGGTTTAACTGGGTGCAGTACAACTCGTCGATCTCAGATCCGCTGGTCCGCAACGTTGGTGAGGCACTGGGCGTGCGAGCGGCGGCGAAACTCGACGGCGCCGATGCCAAAGAGTTCGGAAACAGCGTTCACATTGAGGGGCTTAAGGAACTGGAATGGCTGCTCTCCGGTCCGGCTCCCTACCAGGGTCTGCGGCCGCCGAACTGGCCGTCCGTGTTTCCCGCGTTGGATGACAAGAAAGTTGCCCGTGGCGCTGAACTCTACCAGTTGCACTGTCAAGGGTGTCACTTACCTCCGGTCCAAGAACTTGTAACCGACCTGAAGTCTCGGCAGCCGACCTTTTGGTGGGAGAACAGTCAAAAGAAGCGGTTCATGGTGGTAAAGGATGTGAAGGCGACCTACGTGGGCACGGACCCGCGCGAGGCGATGGACTTCATCAATCGCACGGCGGATTCGGGCGACCTTGGCAAGGGGCGCGTCTCAGCTGGAGCTGGTTTGGATCTGGTCACCAATGGAATCGTTAACAAATTCTTCGACAAGATGAAGCTTTCTCCGGCACAGCGAATTGAGTGGAGAGGAAACCGCGACCCTAATGATCCCTCCGTCCGCTCGGAACCGATCTACAAAGCCCGGCCGCTAACCGGCGTTTGGGCGATCTCTCCCTACCTGCACAATGGGTCCGTCCCTAATTTGTATGCGCTACTTTCTCCCCAGAGCGAGCGGCCCGACACATTCTGGACAGGAAGCAAGGAGTTCGATCCGGTTAAAGTGGGTCACGATATCTCCGAACTGAAGGGCGGCTACCTTTACGATGTCACGAAGACGGGTAATAGCAATCATGGCCACGAGTTTAAAGACGAGCCTCGAGGAAACGGCGTGATCGGTCCAGCGCTTTCTCCAGACGATCGTTGGGCCATCATCGAATATCTGAAATCACTGAAGGCGCCGGAAGTGCAAAAGTGAACTCTGGATTGCAATCGTGTGCAGTCGAGTTCGAAAGGTGGTTAGTTTTCAGTTCGAAACGGTGTGGGCCCTAGTGGAGTATCTGAAGGCGACTTAGTCGTCGAGCGGTGTGTCAAGTTGAGGAGTCCAGTTATGCGATTTCATCTTGCGTTCGCAACCTTGGCGGCGCTGACCGCGATCCTGGTCTGCAGTGTTGCCTGTAAGCACACGGTCTCCACTAAGTCCTGGCAGGACGAAGTGCGAACGCGGCGAGCACAAATTGAGAAAGTGAAAGCGGAGAACAGCGCGGGCTTTGAGGCCATGGACGCGGGTTCGCTCGGTAGCGCCACCCTCGAAATGATTCCGTATGTACTGTTTCGGGTGCTTCAGGAAATTGAGCCGGCAACGTTCGGCGACGACGCGTTGACTGCCAGCGGCTTTTTCCCACGCACGGACTTGCCGAGCGGCCATAACGGCATCATCTGGACCGATCCGACGCAGGCGGAGGGCACATTTCAACTGCGCTATATGACGCGCACATGCTCGAGTTGCCATACCGCGCGAGTGCGGCTTGGCGATGGGACCATGCGCTTGATTTTCGGCGGCTCGAACACCGAGATTAATCTTCATGGTTTCATCGGCCGCATCACTTCTACGCTCAAAGCGGACCTGGCCGAATCGGCGGATGCGCCGGCTTACCAGGCGTTTCGCAAACGAATTCTGGATGGCTTGGCCCGCCATGAGCCGGGCTGGTTCTTCGGCGCCGGCAAGGTCGCTCCGGCGGATGCAGCCAAAGAGGTTGCTACGGTGTCTGCGAACATCGATGCGGTGCTCGGGTTGATGAGAACCATGAATGACCGGCGACTTCAAACCATCGGTTTGTTGCAGGCCCATAGTTATGCAAAAGTGACAATGCCGCCGAGCCTGACTGGCGGTGCACCGGGTTTGATTGAAACCTCGGGCCTAGGGAGCGTGGGCCTGGTTCGCTTTGTTGGCGCTGACAAGGCCGATACTGTGTTGCCGCCTGGACCGTCGAAGGCGGACATACCGGCGATTTGGCAAATCGACCCCACAGGGTACGCTAACTGGGACGGGACCATACGAGGCTTTGCCCGAGCGCTAACTTCGTCCATGGCTGTTGTGGGCGATCCGACGAAGATTGATCTTGCCGCCAATGCGAAGATCCAGGATTTCCTCGGGAAGTTGCCGCCGGAACCTTATCCGTTCTCGATAAATGAGGCTGCACGGCGCCGAGGGGAGGCAACGTACCAAGCTGATTGCGCCGGTTGTCATGCCATGCCCGCCGAAAGGAAGCGGAACGATCTGGTATTCGACGTAGGAACCGATCCACTTCGTGCCCAGGCAATTAATACGCTGTCGGCTGGGCTGCTGACGAAAGTGGTGATGAGTATTTGCCCGCAAACTCAGGCCGAGTGCGCATTCGGCGCAGAAGGCCCTATTGTCGATCCCTCGGCACGCCGAGGATATGTGGCGGGTCCGCTGAGCGGCGTATGGGCTGTTGCCCCGTATTTGCACAATGGTTCAGTACCGACATTGAGGCAATTGCTGGTTCCCTCGTTGCGGACGAAAACGGCGTTTTTGCGGGGGAGCACGTCGTATAACCAAACCGACGGCGGCTGGGAGTGGGAACCGTCAAAGGAAGCCGAGTTGCGAGGGAGGGGTGACACTGCGCTCGCGCTCCATGATCTTCGGGAGGCCGGTTTCAGCCCGGTTGGACATGGATCCGTCGATCCTATGCTCGTCGATGGTCGCGGAAAGTCCGTGCGGGTGGCATGGTCGGACAATGCGGCAGATAGACGCATCGTCGATGATCTCATCGCATACTTACTTTCGCTATAGCCCTCGACTAATACACGCCATTGGAGCGCGCCATATAGTTCTCCAGCGTTTCAGACGGTGGCGCTACTCCACGGTCAGTGTCGTATAACCGGAAATTCCGTCCAGATTCGCGGAGATGTTCGCTGTTCCCGTTCCGGCGGAGTACGCGATCCCGGCGCGAGTCACTACGGCAATGGCGGGATTCGACGTCGTCCACTGCGCATACGGCGTCACGACTTGTGTAGTCGAATCGCTGAACGTTGCCGTGGCCGTGAAGGACTGCGCCAGGCCGAGCATGACAGCGCCGTCCGCAGGTGTGACCGTTATAAATTGGGGAGTGGCTGCGGTAACGATCACCGAGGCGACACTGCTGACGCTGCCCGCTGTGGCAGTAATGTTCGCGGTTCCCGCCGCTAGTCCAGTTACAACTCCCTGGCCAGTTATACCGGTAACATATCCCGGAATTCCTGGGTCGTTACTGATGGTGGCGACTGCGGGACTCCCGGAAGACCATTGGACCGAACTCGTCAGATCCTGCCTGCTGCCATCGGCAAAAGTCCCGATTGCGATCAATCCGTAAGGCACTTGTTTGGCGAAGCTGATAGGAGGTGGAGGAGTTACAGGATCCAGGGGCGGACAATTCGACAGCGGATTCGAAACCGTGGCCGCGCAAATGTCGATGCGAGTCAAGGCTCCGGGATTCACCAGCAGCGAGCTTGAACCAGTCTGCGAATTGAGAGTTGCGCTGACACTTGTCTGGCCTGGGCCGACGGCGGAGGCGTAGCCGAACGAACTCACCGCTGCTACGGCGCCATTGGTCGCAGTCCAATCGGCGAGCATCGTGACGTCTTGCTGGGTTCCATCAGTGAATGCGGCCGTTGCAACATATTGGCGACCGCCTCCGGATGTGACCGAAGCTGTTCCGGGAGCAACGCTGATCCCGCTCAGTTGGGCATTACTGACGTTGAATGGAGCGGAGGCAGTAGCAAGATTTCCGTGAGCATCGGCGAAACTGGCCGAGATGTTGGCGGTGCCGATAGTAACTCCCGTCGCGAGTTCCTGCAATCCGTTCGCATAGGCTACGGTTGCGACTCCTGTATTATCGCTGGCCCAGGTGGATGCGCTGCTGATGTCCTGCTGGAACGTGCCGCTGCTGTCAGAGAACGTGCCCACGGCAATCACATTCTGGGAGGCTCCGGCAGCGATCGTACTATTCGAAGGACCAACCGCGAGCGCCTTGATCGTCGAATCTGAAACTGTCAACGATGTGCTGCCACTCTGGCCGAGACTCGCGGAAATCGTCGCGGTCCCTGGTCCAATCGCGAGCGCCAGCCCGGTGGACCCTACAATACTTGCCACGGCAGAATTCGAGGAAGTCCATGTTATGCCTGGCGTGTGCGTGACGTCGAGCGAGCTTCCGTCCTTGAAAACTGCCACGGCGCGCATCTGATCATTCGTAAGGTTGGCAATTTTCCCGGCCGGAAGAATGTTGAGCGTGGCCACCGAGCTCGCATCCACGGTAGCGGACGTAATTCCGTTGACCGCGCCCGAGCTGGCAGTGAGCGTCGTGCTGCCTAGCCCCGTGCCCGTCACGACGCCAACTGAACTAACGCGGGCAACCGCCGGACTCGATGAAGTCCAGTTCGCGGTTTCGCTGATGTTCTGCTGCGTGCCGTCGTCGAAGCTCCCATTTGCGACGAATTGCTGAGAGGCCGCAAGCGGCACAGTCGAGCCTGCTGGTGTTACCGAGATTGAGAGCAGATTCGCGTTCGACACAGTCAGAGAAGAGACCGAACTGCTAACCGTCCCGAGTGAAGCGGAAATGCTGGTTGAACCTGGAGACGCGGCCAGCGCCAAGCCTTGCGTTCCGGGCGAGGAACTGACGGTGGCGATTGCGGATTGGGTTGAGTTCCATGCGACCAGCGACGTGATGTCTGGAGACGTCCCGTCGTTGTACTTGCCGGTGGCGGTGAATTGCTGGGCCGTTCCTTTCGCAATCTGCGCGTTTGCCGGACTGATTGTGATCCCAGTCAGCTGCGGAACCACGGTGAGGACGGTACTTACCTGAAATATCTTGAGACTTACAGGATCCTGAATCGAGCCGGTGATGATGACTCTCCCGGAGCCGACCGCGGTAGCGACGCCTTTATTGTCCATGGTGGCGACGGTCGTGTCTGCGCTCACCCAGGTAAGCTGATTCGTAATGTCCTTCGGATTGCCGAAGCTGTATTGACCTATTGCAACGAATGGCCTCGTAGCCGGCGGAGACAAGCTCAGCGTGAGCGTTGGGTTGGTCGGTGTGAGGGAGACGGACGTCAAGCTCGCGCCACCTCCGGTTCCGAGCAACCCGTTTTTCCCCCCGCAACCGGAGAGGGCGATCATTGCACAGGTCATGGCGCAGGTCATTGCTAAGAGAATCGAAGTGGACAGAATAGAACGTCTAAGCATTCAGGGGCTCCTGCAAGCGGGGCGAAACACCCGCACTCAAATTAACGTTCGTATGTTTCAAAACGCTTCAGACTAAAATGCCTAAAACCGTAATTCTTCAAACCAAAATTCTTCAAACCTGTCATTCCAATCTCGACGCTACTTTCCCGAGTCGGACCCCGCGCCCGGCGGCGTTTCTCTTGACGCTTCGCGAACTTTCGAATCCGGGACCTTGATCTGAAGTTTCAACCAATCAAACACTCGGCCGCCGGAAGCGACCTCACTGTGGAACGCCATACTCGTCTCAAACCGGCGATGCTCAGCCGTTGCGGGGAGCGCTCCTTCCATTTGTTTCTTCGCTTCTTCGGGCGTGCTGGCAAAATCGTCACTTAGTTGGTTAAGCCGGATGTGCGGCGTCTTCAGCGCAGGCAGCAACTTCACCGGATCGAAATCGGCGACTTTTTTCACGAACTCAGGCTTCACATACGCCGGACGCTCTTCATCTGGAATCACAGTGGACTTTTGCATCCAGACCGGCCAGTCTCCCCAGGGGTCGAGCAGGTCGATGGCTTTGATTCGCGAATCGACCGAAGCGGCCATCACTGCGATTGTGCCGCCCGCCCCTACTCCGAACACGCCAACGCTGCCCATGTCTACGTCGCCGCGGTCGGCAAGGTAGTTCAACACCATCTGCACATCGTGCGCGGACTTACCCAGCGCCTCCTGAAGTTCACTAACGAACCACTCCTTCATCGGGCGGTCGTGATAGCGCTGTCCGGTAAGTGCCGGAACTAATCCGACAGCCGCGTAGCCTCCACTCGTCGTGCGCTGGCACCAGCCATCGTCCTGGAAGCGATCGGTGTCGGAGGGATGACCGTATATATAAATCGCGACCGGCGGCTTCTTTACGTTCGCGGGAAGGACCACATAGAGATAAATTCGATCTCCGGGACGCCATTGCACGGCGACAAACTCGCGTGTGAAGTCTTTTTTTTCAGCTCTTTCAACCAGTTCTGGAGGATCGGAATGAAGTTGGCTGGTGCTTAGCGAAGCCTTGGAGAGATCCTCGACGCTCTTGCTGGAGGCGGCGTCGGGGTCAATCGTAGTTATTTTCTGTCCTGCAAAAGTCAGGGGCAAAATGAGAGCGAGGAGAAGAGAGACAGCAACTGCCAAGGACCGTGAGCTCACACACTTCATAAAGTATTCATTCTCGACAGGAGTAGTTGATTCTTCTCGATCCACACAAGCGAGGCCACAGAACCCTAGTCCTCGCAAAAAGAAGCAGGCTGGCCTATCAGGTCAGCCTGCCCCACGTTGTGTCTTAACTTACGTCAAGTTACTGGCGAATGCTGACCAGTTCCTTGGCAGTGTCGGTGTGGTAGTCCAGATCGGCTTGGTTGGTGAAGACCGCGCCGTGAACGTCGCCGCCAACTTCCGTGGCGGTAACGTTGCCGTTGTGGGGAGCACCGGCGACACCGGCGGGTGTGAAGTGCGAGTGGAACACATTCAGACCCGGTTCGTTGGTGCAGAGTCCAGTAGTATCGGTGCAGACGAAGGGAACGAAATCGGCAGTCGTGTTGTTGACTTCGTTCTGAGCGGCCTTCACCAGGGCCTGAGTGTTCGTGGCGTTGACGCCTGTGGCGTCGGTGACCGCTCGAATAATCGACCACGCGCCGTAGGAACCATTACGAACGTTGGGTAGAGAGGTACCGCCGGCTGCGATGCAGGGCGCCGCGCACAACGGGAGTTGGCCAGGGCCGTAGTTCACGCCGTCAGAGACGTAGGGACCGTAGCCTTGGTTGATGGGATCCACTCCATCCAGCGTGACGTAGCGGCCCACACCGGAAGCGCCGCCGATGGGGTTCACGTTGCCGAAGGAGAAGAAGGCGTAACCAATGCTGTCCGCAATGTGTTTGATACCGCCCACGTTGCTCACGCCACTGATCTCGGCTCCGGTACCGATGGCACGATAACGGGTCGAGCCGCCGGGGCCAGGCAGGAACAGCGGATCGGGGCAGTTTGATCCCAGTGTGCAGGCATTGGCAAGGTTGATGCCGGTTTCCTGCGAGGCGGCATTCGGGGTTTGCTTCTGCGTCTCTACAGTGCGGAACACGTTGAATTCAGTGGTAGTCATGGTGCCCGAGAGAGGCTCGCGCAGGATTAGATTAATCGGAGGATTCGAGCTGAGACCTTGCAGTGCGAAAGTTAGCGAGGAATCAAGGTCCTGCGCGCGACCCAATGTGCCATTGAATGCGTAGGCTGCAGTAATGCGATTCAGGTTCTTGAAAGCAACGTTGCCATCGGGACCAAGAGCGCCCAGGCCGTTGGGGTTGCTCGCGTTGTACATGAAGATGACAGGCTCGGCGCCCACCTCGATGGTCTTGTACTTCCAGGCAGGCGAATGGCTGAATGGGTCAGTGCCGGTGAGGGAGTACTGTACTGGAACCGACCTGCCGCCCCAGGTACCGTAAATTGGGCAGCCCAGGATGTTGCTGACGGTCCAGCTGTCAGGCGGCTGGAAGCAGGTGGTGTTCGCGGGGTTGCCATAGCCCAATCCGGTACCCGAGAGGGCAAATGCCGCGAGGATGCGGTTGACTTCGAACTTGGCGTCTTCCGGACGGACGTCGCTGATCGCTGCAGTGAAGGTAGTCTGGACGGCGGAGAGAACGGCTGAGGGGATGCCCGTCGTCTCGTCTGCCTGATCCGCGTTCGTCTGACGGTTCAACAGGATCGCGGCGGGAACTTTGTTCTGGCCGGCAGCGGAGAGTGCGCCCGAATCAACCTGCTGAGTCGCACGAGGAACGGCAAAGAAGAGACGTTGGCCAACAATTGTGTCCACGCTCAGATAAGACCAGACGCTGATCGGGGTAGTGTTGTTGTCCCATGCCACAAAAAAGGTTCCGGCCTCCACGGGAATCGAGCTGTTACGGCTGTCCACTCCTTGCGCCCAATTCTGGTTATCGCCAGAATTCTTTCCGCTTGCGCTCCAGTGATGGCAGTCGCTGCCGGCGCGGGAGGAACACAGATCGGTGAATGCTGCGGCTGAAACTGTATTGAACATGGCCGACGAGCCGACGCCCACAAACTTAACTCCCTGGGCGTTGGCCACGGAGGCCAGTCCGACGATTGCGGTCAGCGCTACGATCGCGAAAAATACTTTTGTTGCTCTCATCTGAATATTCTCCTTAAAGCTTTGGTCACTGATTTGTGCTGCGTCGATTTGTCCTGTGTCGATTTGTCCTGCGTTTTGGAACGTTGCTTGTCGCTCGGACCCGCGCTGGCGCCCGGTAGAATTCTCTGCTGTCTCAGGACGCGTGCAGAAGCGGCAGCATTCCGAGGCACTCCGTAGACCACCAGAACTCCAGGGGAGCGAGAGTTTCCGTGGTTCGAGTGCGAGAGAACTATCACTCAGGGCTGTTAATCGGAAGTGACAGCAAGATGAACGGCACGTTAAATTCCGAAGGCTGCAGGCCGCAAAACCTTGCGCACTGTGGATTTCGGTGCCGCGTGGCAACGCGGCTCGCGAGCTAGTTCACGACTTGAACCAGGCTCTTCCCGACGGTGGCGAATCCGGTGCCCTGGAACTTCGCGTTGATCGTCGTTGAACCTACCTTCAACGAAGACAACGTGATCGAGGCCACTCCGCTGGACACCGGGAC
>Ga0210406_10007765_pt1 | contig 10831 bp, 9 predicted proteins | sample IncBWC30MmetaG_FD_155454 | JGI IMG/M metagenome (GOLD analysis project Ga0210406, IMG submission 155454) | Forest soil microbial communities from Barre Woods Harvard Forest LTER site, Petersham, Massachusetts, United States - Inc-BW-C-30-M | ecosystem: Environmental > Terrestrial > Soil >... | reverse complement strand
CAACAATGTCTACGTGCATCCCAACGATACGATCTACTTGTATTTTGAGCCGCAGACCTTCCTGACCTTCGGTGCGCTCGGCACGCAGCAGCAGATTCCATTTGGAACCTGGCGGCTGTCGCTTGCGGAAGCGCTCAGCAGAGCCGGCGGTCTGGTGGATGTTCAGGCCGATCCCGCCTCGGTGTTCCTCTATCGCGGTGAAGCACGCGAAGTCGCGGAACGGATGGGGATCGACTGCAGGCCCTACGAAGGCCCCGTCATTCCTGTGATCTATACGATCAACCTGCGCGATCCCGCCGGCTATTTCCTGGCGAGCTCGTTCGAGATGCGCAACAAGGACATCCTCTTTGTCTCGAACTCGTTCTCGGTCGAATCCACCAAGTTCATGAGCTATCTCAATTTGATCGGCACGACCATTCAGACGCCCATTACGACCGTCACCAGCGCCTATGGCTTGCGGAATATCATCCAAGGCACTGGCGCGGTGCCCAGTGTCTTCGGGACCGGGGGGACTACAGTAGTCACGACGCCAGCCACACACTGAATTAGCGACGGGAGGCAGGCAGCGTCATCGTTATGACGCCTGACATATCTGATCTACTGGGCTCGTCACCCAGCCACCTCGGGACGATTGCGCGCGCCAGCCACCACGCTTTGTTGAAGCTGAGCTTCTCTCGGCATAGACGAACGGCCACACTGAGCGGTAATCGACCTTCAACCCGCGCTCGGCAAGTTCGGCGACCAGGCCGCGCAGGTGAAATCTCGCGTAATCCTCTGCAACAGCCAGACGCGGTGGTCGCCAGAGATTGCCTTTCGCCTGTATGACCGCCCATTTTGGTCAGCGCCACGCCGCCGGTCTCTCGCAGCCGTCGCACCCACCCATAAGATGGCCGGGCTGAGGCCAACTCCGAACTGTTTGGCCGCCTGATTGCAGGACCGCCCGACAGTCTCAACCGCTGCCAACCACCCGCTTTCGAAAGATCTTCAAGATACGGCTTGCCCATCCATGCGGGCCTCCTCCCAGGCAGCACGGTGAATCAGAACCGCCCTGATTTGGAATCCCAAATCGAATCAAACTAACTTCGTCCCGCTTTAAAGGTTGATATCGCCGAGCGCTGTCGATATCGCTGCCCTTTTCTTTTGAAAGCATTGTTCTGCGGAAGACGAGCGGCGTTCCCAGGGTGAGGACTTGTAAAAAACAACGTAACGTTCGCCCATATCAACGCGAGGCCGAGTCGACATTCAACGACCCACGTAGACTCTGATCAGACAGTAGCTGCTCAAAATAGGCGATCGTCTGAATAAGACCCTCGTTGAGCCTCGTCCGCGGAGTCCAGGAGAGCGCTTGATTGGCCTTCGAAATGTCCGGACGCCGCTGGCGCGGATCGTCTTGCGGAAGTGGCTCGTGGATGATCCGGGAAGATGAACCGGTCAGGCTGATAACAGTCGATGCCAATTCGAGAATCGAGAACTCATCCGGGTTTCCAATATTCACGGGACCGGTCACGGCATCCGCGGTCCCCATGAGATTTATGAGCCCATCGATGAGGTCGTCCACGTAGCAGAACGAGCGTGTTTGCGAGCCGTCACCGTAGATCGTGATGTTGTGGCCAAGCAACGCTTGCACAATGAAATTCGAAACGACGCGCCCGTCGTTGGGATGCATGCGTGGCCCATAGGTGTTGAAGATACGAGCGACTTTGATGCTCAGATTCTGCTGGTGGCGATAAGCGAAGAACAGGCTCTCCGCGCAGCGTTTGCCTTCGTCATAGCAGGAGCGCTGGCCGATCGGATTGACGTTGCCCCAATAATCCTCGGTCTGAGGATGGACGCTCGGATCGCCATAGACCTCCGAAGTCGACGCCTGCAGGATCTTGGCGTTCACACGCTTGGCCAGGCCAAGCATATTGATCGCGCCGTGCACGCTCGTCTTGATCGTTTGCACCGGGTCGTGCTGGTAGTGCACCGGCGAGGCTGGGCAGGCAAGATTGTAGATTTCATCGACCTCGACGTAGAGCGGAAAGGTGACGTCGTGGCGTATCAGCTCGAAGTGCTTGTGATCGAGCAGCGACTCCACATTCCTGCGCGCGCCGGTAAAGAAGTTGTCGACACAGAGGACCTGCGCACCCTTCGCGATCAGACGCTCACAAAGATGGGAGCCGAGAAAGCCTGCCCCGCCGGTGACCAAAATACGCTTTTCCAGGTGCATTCGAGATACTCCGCTGTTCGAGGCCTGTCGGACTTGAGGTTTGCCGCACGCGGTCGCCCCGCGAGCTGACCGCAAGCTCGATCTTAAGAGCACAACTGGATAACTAGGAGCAATGTCTTATGGGAGAGTCAAGGCGATATCGTCCTGGAACGATGAGTCGTGTGCCTGCGATTTAGGCGCGGCCACTTCGCTCGGCGGTTGACAGCTCATCATGGAACTATGTCGCGCGTATTAACCATGGTTGGATTGCGAGAGGGTAGCATTGGCCTAAGCACCCAGTGGTGGCGACCTCGGTCGAAAGAGGCTAGACACGCGGGACGGAGAAGTTTCGAGGGTATCGCATGAGTGACGATCGCCGCGTGGTTGTCATAGGCAGTGGCCCAGCAGGCGCGATGGCGGCGTACGAGCTCGTGCGGAAGGGCATTCCGGTGACGATGCTGGAAACTGGAGAGGATATACAGCGCGGCGCGCTCGTCAGGATGGCTGGAAGGAACCTCTATCGACATCTTCCACCCATGACGAAGGCGACCGGGTTCGTCGTCACTGGCGATCCGGAGACCAACCTCGAATTCAACTATGCTCTTGGTGGCCTCTCCAATCAGTGGACGGGTGCCGTGCCACGCTTCTGCGCAGAGGATTTCACGGCAGGTGAGCAGGTCCACGAGAAATATCGCTGGCCCGTCACCTACAGCGATCTTGCTCCGTTCTACGAGATTGCCGAAAGGACGATGGAGATCACGGCCGATCCTAGCGATGTCCCAAATCTGCCGGCCGGCTATTGTGACTATCAACACCAATTGCCGGAGGACTGGAAGTCCGTTCGGCGGGTAGCGCTGAAGCGCGGGCAGGGTTTCACGACGATGCCCCTCGCCGACGGGCCGCCATTCCTGTTCCTGCGCCGCGGCACCTCGTTCAACAGCTACTCGAAGTTGCTCGCCAGGCTGGAGCCTGCGTTTAAGCTGATCCCGCGAGCCCATGCACTCAAGCTGGAATGGGATCGGGAGAAGAAGAAGGCTGTAGCCGCGATCTATTGCGACCGGCAGACCACGGCGCACCATCGCGTGAGCGCCAGCGCATTTGTCGTTGCATGCGGACCGCTCAATTCGCCCAAACTGCTGTTCAATTCGGCGTGCAACGACCACCCGAACGGGATGGGCAACGGCGCCGGCCTGCTCGGCAGATATCTTCATGATCACCCACGTGAGTGGTGGGCTGTCGACGTGGACACTCCGCTCACTTCGCTGTCACCGCCTGCCTATTTGACGCGCCTGCCCCACGCATCGTCGGACCCCCTACTTGCCTCGTCATGGACACTTGGTGCGTTCGGAACGGTCGGTAGGATCAAAAGCCGGTTTGGACAGAAGACGACTTATTTTGGAGTGCAAGTCTTCGGAACAATGGTGCCGCAAGAGAAATACTACGTCGGTCCCGCCAGGGAAGACAAAGACGAGTTTGGCTTCCCCGCCCTGGAGGTTCACATCCGCTTCGATGAAAAGGTTTTGGACAATATGGTCGAGGCGCGCGAGCACCTGCTGCAACTGATGCAGGATGCCGGCCACCGAGGGGTGATCAGGGAGATCGTCCCGACGCTCATGCCCGGAACGGCCAAGCACTACGGCGGAGCGGTCCGCATGCATGCCTCACCCAGGTTCGGCGTGACGGACCTCTTCAATCGACTTCATGAGATCCCTAACGTCCTGGTGGTCGATGCCAGTTGCTTCACCACCGGCGCAGAGAAAAACCCCACGCTGACCGTGATGGCGCTGGCTGCACGCGCGGCGGACCGCCTCGCACGCGACCTGAGAGCCATGTGACGGAGAACGGGCGTGCGCTACAGACAGTTTGGGAAAACCGGATGGCGCGTTTCCGAGATCGGATTTGGCGGAGCGCGCATTGGCGGCCTGCTCGCTGAGGACGGTGGCAGGGCGACGTCGCTCAGGACGCTCGAGGCCGCCTGCGACGCAGGGATAAACTTCTACGATACCGCGGACATCTATTCGCAAGGGGAAAGCGAAATCCTCATTGGCAAGGCCTTTCGTAAAAAGCGCGACAAGGTTCTCATTGCAACCAAAGGTGGCTATTGCCTTCCGGGACGCAAGAGGCTCATTCAGCTCATCAAGCCACTCGCGAAGCCCATTGTTCGGGCAATGGGCCTGCGCCGTAGCGCAGTTCCGGCAGCTCTAGCGGGTACGATTTCACAGGATTTCTCGCCCGGCCATTTGAGAAAGGCCGTGGAGGCGTCTTTGCGGCGACTGCAGTCCGACCATATTGATCTCTACCAGACCCACAGCCCGCCTCGGGAGGAACTCCGCGGCACCCGGTTCCAGGATACGTTGGGGCTCCTCGCGCGTTTAAAGGCGGAGGGGAAGATCCGCGAATATGGAATATCCCTCGACTCCGTCGACGATGCTGAGCACTGCCTGGGCATGGAGGGTATTGCCAGCCTGCAGATGCCCTTCGGGTTGATGGACCTGGAGGCGCTGGAGGGCGTGTTCGACAAAGTATCCGAGCGCCAATACGGGATCATTACGCGAGGGTGTTTCGGTGGAGGCGCATTGAAACAGTCCCTCACCGAAGCGGATCTGCGTGCAATTGAGCCAAAGTGGGAACGCGTTTTGCGGATCGGGCGGCTCGCTGAGCAGATGCAGCGCTCACCGCTCGAAGCGGCGCTCCAGTTCTCGCTCTGCATCGAGCGCATCTCCGTCACTATTCTGGGGATGCGCAGCCCTCAACATCTTGCGGCCAATCTCCAGTATTACGCCGCAAAGCCACTGTCGAACAAAGAGAAGCGCGAGCTGCTGGCCCGCTAAACGCGCAGTACGCGTCTTTCGGAACATACCGGCTGCCGCGCGAAAAAAGGGGGCCACGCTTTTACCGTTCGACAGGCCGGAAATTACGCTACCAGATCCGCACCAACGTTGAGACGGTACGTACCATATGTGCCCTGGATTCAGCGGCTGAAACGACGCGCGAGTCGCCGCGCCGTCACCTCGGCTCCTGTTACGAAGCGGAACAGTGGACCAAAGCACATGAACGAGAGCGGACCTGTGAAATGGAGACCGGGGACGGAAGATTCGAAATTGATATTAAGAGTGGGCGCGCCCTCTGTGCGATGGATGCGATCCAAGATCTCCGGATCGAGAAACTTAAGGCGAGATACATTGACATCGTAGCCGGTGCCAGCGATAATAAGATCGACCTCCACGTTCTTCAAGCTACCTTCCCCGTCTCTCATCTTGAGCTGCACGCGTTGACTGGCCTTGCTGGCCTCGACCACCTCGTGGCGCACATGAATCGGCACCTTTCCGAGTACTCGATCCTTGATCCACCACGGTGACGCAGGCCCCAGATAGCGCTTCACGAAACGGGTGCGTCGCTCGCGTGGAAGCCTGTACACGACCAGGGGCAGTTGCTGAATGACCCAGTTGTCTCTCCCGGAACCAAGCACCGTCATCGGGTTCTTGATTCTTTGCCATAGAGGACGCACGCGTGGCGTGCGGCCATGGAAAACGGCTTCCTGGCCACGAACAAAGATCTCGCTGTACCCCCCGGCCTCGTGCACTAGAGCAGCAGCCTCGATAGCAGAGGCCCCAGCCCCAATGACTGCCACGGTCTTGTTTCGAAACTCGCGATAATCTGAAATATCGAAGGTGTGCCGCATGCAGTCTCGACCCAGTCCTCGCAATACATCGGGAACCTTGGCTAGCCCTGAAAGACCGGTACAAACAACCACCTTGCGCGAATGTAGACGCTCCCCTGAGGATAAAGCCAATTCAAATCCACCAGACCGCAAGCTGACGTTCGTGACTAGAACTTCCTCCACATCAGGGACAAACTTTTTCTGCATCTCGAGGCCATAAGCAGAAAAGCTCTGCATCGTACACGGTTCGAAATCCTCAAGCCCATGCTGCCGGCACCAGTTGGGGAATGAGTAGCCGCTCTTTGGTACAGCGATGTTCGTCGCAAACGCCAAGGATTTAAGGTTCACACCGACCGGCATATTGAGCCAAAAGCGCATGGCTTCGCCGAAGATACGATATTTCACGCCGCGCGCACGGAGATGCGCAGCCAACGAAAGTCCATATGGACCCGCTCCGATTATCGCAACATCAGTCTCTGGTTTCATCCTAGTAATCACCGCTCGACGCCCTGTTCAGTATCGATGGAGAACGCGCGTATCGCCGAGAACCGAGGCTGGTCTCCGACGATGCGATTGACTCAGCTCGTCGGCTACATCATCCCGAACAGAGAGTCTCCACGTTAGCTCGCAAAGGTTCCAAGCCATACTGCCTTACGAACGCGCGCGGATGCCGCAAGGAGTGCAGTAGAAACTGCGCAACGTCCACAAAGGCGGGTAGCGCGTCGCGGGGATCCCTGACGGCGTCAATCATTGTGCCATGCGATCCTCTAGTCCAATTCAGCCAGCGCGCCGCGTCCTTGCGTGACATGGTTCGCAAAATCCGCTGCATCTTAACTATCGTGGCGAGGACGAAATGATTGCAGAAGCCTGCGATATCGTCATGTTTTCCCGAGTTGCCGTGTGCCATGAGTCTGGTGACCTCCTCTCGGTTTCTCGTGGCTGCCGCATACGCCAGAGCCGGCAACTCCATACCACGGGCGATATCGAATGCCATTTGGTGGTAAATGCGCCCATTGAAATCAATCAGCATTGCCTTTCCTTCGGCAAGAATGAATTCCAGCTCAAAGACCCCATAATATCCAATGCGCTCGCACAGCCGCTTTGCTTGGTCGGCAAGAAGCGGGTCAACAAGAGCTGGTTCAAAGCACAGCCCTATCCCGATTCCGCGAGGTTGCTGCACAATTTTTCGTGCCGCGCGCATAATCACTCCGCCTCCAATCTTTTCACGGAAACCAGAAAGCGAGTACACATTCTCGTCTGCCTGAGGGTAATATTGCTGAATAAGCGGCGCCATGGTTATAGAATATTGTTTGGCGAACTCACTGTTGGTTGATTGATCTTTTACGTAACTGTCAAAAATCGATTGTACGCGCCGCCCACGGCTTTCAACGAACATCCCTTTGGTCTTCGTTCGCTGCGCAAGTTGTGAGCGTGGCTTGATTAATACTGTTTCGCCCGCGTCTTTCGCTATTTTTGCTGCTTCTGCGCTGCTTTGCGGGAACCAAGTCGGGGGCGTTTCGATGCCGACCGCCTGAGCATTTTGCGTGAGAAGTCTCTTGTCGAGGATGCTCATGACGGTGTCGAGGCCCGGCTGATATAGTTCGAAGTCGGTGCTCAACTCGTCGCGGTAACGAGCCAGAGCGAACGATACGGCGTCACTGGTCGCATAGATCGCCCGGCGTGGCCCGATACGGGCTTTGCACATTAGCCATTCTGCCCATGCGCGCGACTCCTCAAATGCTGGGCACGTCAAGTGCTGGCTCGAATAGCGCGAATATCGGCTACGACAGATCACTAAAGGATCTACTGTCACCACCTTGACGCCCGCTCGACCCAGCGAGCGCACGGCCGCCAATGTCCCGTAGTAATTCGCATTACCGAAAAGAATTGGCGCTGACTGCGTTTCCAACAGAGGCCCCTGTTTTACCCTACCCTATGCGACTGCTAGATAACCAACCCACTTGCACAACGCTGCTGGTGAAGCAGTGTTGGTAAGCGGTGTATCATGACCCGGCGCGCACAACCATGCAACGCCCGCGCTTATTGGCTGTACGGAGTGCTTGGTGATGTCACCAAGGCGCTGCCATAACTCAGGCGGTAGCCGCGCGAAGGTAAAGAGCCGATCGCCCGCCTCCTCGCGGCTGGTTGCAACGGCCTCGCGTTTCACTCGCCATTTGCCGTTGAAGGCCTTTCGCTGCGCGTCCACTTCCTTCCTCGTCTTATAGTCGGCCGCGATTTCGCCGGCGAGCTTCCTTGGGGGCGTGCGCAACGAGATGGGACAGTTCCCGCGCCGAACGGGCAATGTCAGTCGCCGAGGTGTCGCGTTGCTCGATCATGGCCACATTGAGGTCTCAAGCAATGCGGTAGGTTCGCAAAGTTCAGAAGCTCGGTGACAATGTCTGCTGGCGCCAGGACATATTGCGCTCGCGCTCAGAGCGTCTACAAACCTTTAGGAATCCGCCGCAAATCGGCACTAAAGGTTAATTTTTGGCGTATCATGGGAACGCCATGCTGGAGCGCGAAGTGCTGGATGCCCGCCAGTCGGGCCGGATAGCGCACCCATGCACCTACAATGATGACGAAACTCGCATAGTCGTTAAGGATAACACAGATGACCGTAAGCATCTTTCAATTCGCGCCAGCAAAACGCTTGAAGAGCATGCCTGGTAGCGGAGGGGCAAATTGGCATGCCTTGCTGACCCCTCAAACGTCCGCCTGTGTGTTCCCTGCGCCAGCCCAGGGGGGGTACCCTGGGCGCAAACGCCTCGCTGTGGGCTTCTAAAGGGATTGCTGGTGGGAAGGGCCAGTTGCGGGCCTATGGACGAGCTGGAGGCGGAGACGCTGACGGCAGTCGCCGAGGCCCACTGCGGAAGGCCAGCCGCCGACAACCATCGGGCTGATAACCTCGTCAAAGCACCGACGTCCGAACGCCGGGCTTTGCCGGTTCACCTGCCGTCGCGCGAAGACGTGCACGAGCTCAGCTACACGCGTCCAGCTGCGGACGCAAGATGCGAAAGGTCAGCCAGGACGTCACCAATCCGGCCACTTCGAGGTGGCGACTCACCTAATTTGCATCGGACTCTCGGACGGCGGGATGATTTCCAGGGGTGCGGGCCAACTTAGGCTCGGGGCTGCTAACCGTGACAGGGATTGAATTTTCGCGCTGACCATCGACGAACATCATGGTCGCCTTATCGAGTGGGGTGCGAAGTCCCTCAATAAAGCCCTTCACGAATGCCGTGATGCGCACCATTCCGCGTGGCTGTCGAAGATGAAGCAAGTCCCGAATCGGCGGCCACAGCGCGTATTTGGTGAACTCATAGGCCGGGATATATATCAGTTCGATGCGGCCGCACTTGAGGAATTTTGAATATGCCGCGCCTATGGCGAGGAAGTCTCTGCGTGTGAGCTGCCGGCCTTGTTGCCAGGTCCGAAAGCCGAAGTGTTTCACGGCAATCACCGACGTCTCGTAGACATGATAGCCCGCAAGGAGCGCGCGTATGGCAATGTCACGGTCGTCACAGGATGGAAACCTGGACCCGGGACCGAGCATAGGGTCGAACCCCCCGATTTCTTCAATCCCCTTGCGCCGTACCGCAATGCCGGCCCCGAGACCCCGCGCATGTCGCGCGTCATGCATCGTGGTCAACATCCTGTCGAAAGTAAGAACGTAGTCCGGAACAAAGCCCGCCGTTCGGTCGTGCTCGCCGGATTCAACGCAACAAAAAGCAACCGCGACCTTGGGGTGTGCGGCGAAGATGGAGGCAAATGTCTCGAGCCAGTTGGGCGGGACCGTGCAATCGTCATCCGTGATGGCGACGACCGCACCTTTGGTCTCTCTCAGGCCCGCATTGAGCGCGTAGCCTTTGCCGATGGTTGCGATTTTCAGGTACCTGAGGCGGGGATCGGAGCTGAATGGCCTTAGCGCCTTTCTTGTCTCGTTGTCCTTGCTCTGATCAACAACGACCAGCTCAAAATTGGGATGCGTATTTGCCAAGATAGACGATACAGTGTCCACCACCAATCGATCGCGACTGCACGTGCAAACGAGTGCTGATATCAGGGGCGGATCTTCTTGTCTCGACTCCCTGCCCTCACTTTTGCTGCGGACGGTCTGCGAAGACAGTTTCGTGGATCCTGCAAACTGGCGCCGAGGGGGGCTGAGGCTCTCTTCCTGCCGTTGGCGCAATTTGCCGTACCCCCTCGGTCGTCTTCTTTTTTTGACATCACAACGTATTCGACCCGCGCAATCTACTCGCCGTGTGGTCCCTTGCCAAGACCTTGGGTGGCTGCGGATGCCTACGTGTCGCAACGCAGCATCATCCCACCATCTCAATGTTTGAGAACGACTCAAACATTGTCTTTGTGACCTTCGCTCCGGCTACTGGCTCGGCCATCCATTGCGTGTCCGCACCTGCCCAGTCTACCACGAGGACGCGATAAACCGTCCGCGATGCAATGAATTGCAAACAATGGTTAAGGAGGGTTCCAGCCCGTCGCAGCAGCGTCAAAATAGCTTATTTGTTCTGCTGGGGACTGAGTTGCAGCGGGACGGGAATTCTAGTTCATCGGTTTTGCCCAACCATCAGAAGTCCCGCTCGCCTATCGCAAAAATCGCTCGGTGAGTGGTGGCCTTATTCGACCGCCAGACAGATGCTGACGGTCAGCACGTCACGGCCTCGTTGGCTAGGATCGTCTTGTGGCAGACCGGGTTGGCCACGGTGAAGTCGGAGTAGGCCGAGTACGTTAATGATGTTTATTATAATTTTGTTGCTTGAGGATGAACAGTCCGGCTACCAATCGTGTCGGCAACGGTGGCTGCCCCGGTCCGAGGCGACAGACCGAACTGAAACGTGCCGCCAAGAAGTCCCAATCGATCTCGGCCGCCAGACGCACCAGCGGATGGCGAAGGTTGATGATCTTCTCCAGAGATGGACGAAACAGATCGTCCTGACGATCGTCGCGCGGCTGGCTCATAGGTC
>Ga0210406_10007763_pt1 | contig 10832 bp, 8 predicted proteins | sample IncBWC30MmetaG_FD_155454 | JGI IMG/M metagenome (GOLD analysis project Ga0210406, IMG submission 155454) | Forest soil microbial communities from Barre Woods Harvard Forest LTER site, Petersham, Massachusetts, United States - Inc-BW-C-30-M | ecosystem: Environmental > Terrestrial > Soil >... | reverse complement strand
CGCATTCGAAGCATTGGAACGTGCGCGGTCCCTTGCCACCGGGAGGCAGCGCTAGAATCAAAAAGGCCCCGCACTCGGGGCAAGTCGGTCGTTTGGCCCAGCCCATGCCGATATTAAAAAACCGTTAACCTATAATTGTCTGTTCGGTCCCAGACTCAGATTCAAATTAGCTCATGCGAAATTCAACTTAGGCCACTAGGGGTTAAAACAGGCCAGTGCCCTTTTTACGAAAAGAACATATTGCGAACCTGGAACAAATAGGGTACGGTGTTCCCTTGTCAGAGGCCCGCCTCGCCAACCGTTTGTCCCACAAGCGAATCCCCGCCATAAGGAGCACCACCCAAATGTCCGCCACCGCGCTGCGTATCGTCGAAGGATCTTCCATGGACAAGACCAAGGCCCTGTCCGCTGCGCTCTCCCAGATCGAGCGCCAGTTCGGCAAGGGCTCGGTGATGCGGCTCGGCAAGAACGATCGCTCGATGGACATCGAGACCATCTCCTCCGGCTCGCTCGGGCTCGACATCGCGCTCGGCGTCGGCGGCCTGCCGAGGGGGCGGGTGGTGGAGATCTACGGCCCGGAATCCTCGGGCAAAACCACGCTGGCGCTGCACACGGTCGCCGAGGGCCAGAAGAAGGGCGGCATCTGCGCCTTCATCGACGCCGAACACGCGCTCGATCCGGTCTATGCGCGCAAGCTCGGCGTCAATATCGACGACCTCCTGATCTCGCAGCCCGACACCGGCGAGCAGGCGCTGGAAATCTGCGACACCCTGGTGCGTTCCGGCGCGGTCGACGTGCTGGTGATCGATTCGGTCGCGGCATTGGTGCCGAAGGCCGAGCTCGAAGGCGAGATGGGCGATGCGTTGCCCGGCCTGCAGGCGCGTTTGATGAGCCAGGCGCTGCGCAAGCTCACCGCCTCGATCAACAAATCCAACACCATGGTGATCTTCATCAATCAAATCAGAATGAAGATCGGCGTGATGTACGGCTCGCCCGAAACCACCACCGGCGGCAACGCGCTAAAGTTCTACGCCTCCGTCCGCCTCGATATCCGCCGCATCGGCGCGATCAAGGAGCGTGACGAGGTGATCGGCAACGCCACGCGGGTGAAGGTGGTGAAGAACAAGCTGGCGCCGCCGTTCAAGCAGGTCGAATTCGACATCATGTATGGCGAGGGCGTCTCCAAGATGGGGGAAATTCTCGATCTCGGCGTCAAGGCCGGCATTGTCGAGAAATCCGGCGCCTGGTTCTCCTATGACAGCCAGCGTCTCGGTCAGGGCCGCGAGAACTCGAAAGCGTTCTTGAAGGCCAACCCCGATATGACCGCGAAGATCGAGGCCGCGATCCGGCAAAATTCCGGCCTGATCGCCGAGCAGATTCTAGCAGGCTCCCCGGAGCGCGACGCCGAAGGCGACGAGGAGCCGGCGGGGGAGTGATCTACCGCTCGTGTCCCGGGCGCGGTGCAGCGCCGTTCGCGCTGCTCCGCAGAGCCGGGACCCATGACGCATCCAGGGCTGAGAGGCAATGGACACGCCGTTCTTTGTCTATATTCTCGCCAGCAAGCGAAACGGGACGTTGTATGTCGGCGTCACCAACAATCTCGCGCGGCGGTTGTCAGAGCATAAGGCCAAGCTCGTTCCCGGTTTCACACGCAAATACGGGGTCGACCAACTCGCCCATTTCGAGGCATTCGATTCATCCTTGAAGCGCGCACGCGAGCATTCTCTGAAACGCTGGCGTCGCGCGTGGAAGATTGCGTTGATCGAGAAGCTGAACCCGGATTGGCGTGATTTGACGAGCGAACTCAACTCGTGAATCGTGTGCCGGTCTCGCCTTCGTTCCCCGGATGCTGCGCAGCACCATCAGCGCGTTCACGCGCGTCTTCGACGCGCTATGGTGATGCGCTGCTGATCCGGGGTCCACAATGGGTCCCGGCTCTGCGGTGCATCGTGAAGAACGCTGCACCGCGTCCGGGACACGACGGCGTCACTCCGCCGCCTCGGCATATTCAGTGACCGGCGGACACGAGCAGACCAGCGCGTAGGATGGGTTGAGCGCAGCGAAACCCATCGCAAATGTTGCCGCACTTGCCGTCAATGATGGGTATCGCGGAGTTTATCATCGGGCGCGCATTCGCGCGACCCGTTGGCTCAACCCATCCTACGACTGTGTCATTCCGCCGCCTGCGCGTAGTCCTCAACCGGCGGACACGAGCAGACCAGATTGCGGTCGCCATAGACATTGTCGACGCGTCCCACCGGACACCAATATTTGTCGATGCGCGAACTGCCTGCCGGAAAACAGCCCTCGGCGCGGGGATAGGGCCGCGTCCAGTTATCGTCGGCGATGTCGTGCACGGTGTGCGGCGCGTGGCGTAAGGGCGAAGCCTCGATCTTGAAGCGTCCCGCCTCGATCTCGGAGATTTCTCGCCGGATCGCGATCATGGCATCGCAAAAACGATCCAGCTCGGCCTTGGATTCGGATTCGGTCGGCTCGACCATCAGCGTGCCCGGCACTGGAAAACTCATGGTCGGCGCATGGAAACCGTAGTCGATCAGCCGCTTGGCGATATCGTCGACGGTGACGCCGCAGCTCTGCTTAAAACCCCTGGGATCGACGATGCATTCATGCGCGACACGGCCTTTTGCATTCTGGTACAGCACCGGGAAATGCGGATCCAACCGAGCCGCAATGTAGTTGGCGTTGAGGATCGCGATCTCGGTCGCCCGCCTCAATCCTTCGCCGCCCATCATCAGAATATAGATGTAGGAGATCGAAAGGATCGACGCCGAGCCGAACGGCGCCGCCGACACCGGCCCGACCGCCGGTCGCGTGGCGCCATCAATCGCCGGATGCTCCGGGTGATTTGGCAGGAACGGCGCAAGATGCGCTTTGACGCCGATCGGTCCCATGCCCGGGCCGCCGCCGCCATGGGGAATGCAGAACGTCTTGTGCAGATTGAGATGGCTGACATCGGCGCCGTAATCGCCGGGGCGGGCGAGACCAACCTGCGCGTTCATGTTGGCGCCGTCGAGATAGACCTGCCCGCCGTGGCCGTGCACGATGTCGCAGATCTCGCTGATATGCTCCTCGAACACGCCATGGGTCGAGGGATAGGTGATCATGACCGCGGCGAGATTTTTCGAATGTTGTTCGGCCTTGGCGCGCAGATCATCGACGTCGACGTCGCCGCGGGCGTCGCACGCGACCACGACGACCTCCATGCCGGCCATATGAGCGGACGCCGGATTGGTGCCGTGGGCGGAGGAGGGGATCAGGCACACCTTGCGATGCGGCTCGCCGCGCCCAGCGTGATAGCCGCGGATCGCAAGCAGGCCGGCATATTCGCCTTGCGCGCCGGAATTCGGCTGCAGCGAGATCGCGTCATAGCCGGTGATGTCGCACAGCCATTGTTCGAGCCGCTTGAATAACGCGTGATAGCCGCCTGCCTGCTGGCGCGGCGCGAACGGATGCAGATTGCAAAATTCCGGCCACGTCAGCGGCATCATCTCCGTCGTCGCATTCAGCTTCATGGTGCAAGAGCCGAGCGGGATCATGGCGCGGTCGAGCGCGAGATCGCGATCTGAGAGCTTGCGCATGTAGCGCAGCATCTCGGTTTCCGAGCGATGGGCGTGGAACACCGGATGGGTGAGGAAGGCGCGCGTGCGTTTCAGCTCCATTGGCAGCGCGTCGCGCACGCCGGCCTCAATGTCGGCGTATGAAAGATGGCCGCCGAAGGCGCGCCATACCGCCTCGACGATCGCAGGCGTGGTGGTCTCATCGAGCGCGATGCCGAGCGTGCGCTCGCCAAGGCTAAAATTGAGGCCCAAATTGAGCCGGAAATTAATCTTTTCGGCAAGCGCGCGGGCGACGATCTGATCCCGCCGGGCCCCGGCCTCCACCGTCACCGTATCGAAGAAGGCCTCGCTTTTGGGCGCGAAGCCGAGCTTGCGCAGTCCCGCCGCCAGCACGCTCGCGCGGCGATGCACGGTGCGCGCAATATGCGTCAGCCCCTCCGGGCCATGATAGACCGCATACATCGAGGCGATCACGGCGAGCAGCACCTGCGCGGTGCAGATGTTGGAAGTCGCCTTTTCGCGGCGGATGTGCTGCTCGCGGGTCTGCAGCGCGAGGCGATAGGCCGGCTGTCCTCGCGAATCCACTGACAGCCCGACGATGCGGCCGGGCAGCGAGCGTTTTAGCGCGTCGCGCACCGCGATATAGGCCGCGTGCGGGCCGCCGTAACCCATCGGCACGCCAAAGCGCTGCGCCGAGCCCACGGCGATGTCGGCGCCGAGTTCGCCGGGCGATGCCAGCAGCGTCAGCGCCAAGAGGTCGGCCGCTAGAATCGCGAGTGCGCCCTTTCCGCGAAGGGCTGCGATCGCGCCCCTCAGATCGCGCACCGTGCCCGACGTTCCCGGATATTGCAGCAATCCCCCGAACACTTCCGCTGCGGCGAGGTCGGTCAAGGGATCGCCGACAATCAGCTTCCAGCCCAGCGGCTCGGCGCGGGTGCGCAGCACCGCGAGCGTCTGCGGATGGGTTTCCGCATCGACGAAAAACGATTTTGTCTTCACCTGCGACACGCGCTCGGCGAGCGCCATCGCCTCTGCCGCGGCGGTCGCTTCATCGAGCAGCGAGGCGTTGGCGACGTCGAGCCCGGTGAGATCGCAGATCATGGTCTGGAAGTTGAACAAGGCTTCCAGCCGGCCCTGGCTGATCTCCGGCTGATAGGGCGTATAGGCCGTGTACCAGGCCGGGTTCTCCAAAATGTTGCGCTGGATCACCGCCGGCAGGAAAGTGCCCGAATAGCCCTGGCCGATCAGCGAGGTGAATACCTGGTTCTGGGAGGCCAACTCGCCCATATGCGCAAGCGCCTCGGTTTCGCTCAAAGCGCGCCCGAGATCGAGCGGCGCTTTCTGCCGGATCGCCTTCGGCAGCGTCTCCGCCATCAGCGCGGCTAGGTTTTTTGCGCCGACCGTCTCCAGCATCGCCGCGACGTCGCGGGGCGAGGGGCCGATGTGGCGGCGGACGAAGCTGGTAGCGGGCTCGTCGGCGGGTTTAAAGAGGGCGTTCATGGGTGTTTCCTCATCGCGTCAAATTGTGTCCATCCGTCATGGCCGGGCATAGCCGTCCGAAGGACGGCGTCGCTTCCGCTCGCCTATGTCCCGGCCATCCACGTCTTGGCGTCGCAAAGAAGGACGTGGATGCCCGGCACAAGGCCGGGCATGACGGAGAAAATGAAGGGCGAAGTCTTTCAAATGAAGCTCCTACATCTTTGCTCACGCCGTATGCGCCTTGTAGGCGGCCTCATCCATCAGACCACCGAGGTCGCTCTTGTCCGCGATCTTCACCTTGAAGAACCAGGCTTTCCCGGCAGCGTCGGAATTGACCAGCGCCGGCTCGGCGGCGAGCGCCTCATTCACCTCAAGCACTTCGCCCGAGATCGGCGCATAGACATCGGAGGCGGCCTTGACGGATTCGACCACGGCTGCGGCTTCCGCTTTCTTCAAGGTGCGGCCGACCTTCGGCAATTCCACGAATACGATGTCGCCGAGCTGCGACTGCGCGTAGTCGGTGATCCCGACGGTGGCGACGTCGCCGTCGATGCGAAGCCATTCATGGTCTGTTGTGAACAGCGTGATCATAAGATTTCCTTAAAGGTTTGCCTTCAGCGCTTGTAGGTGTTGGGAACGAAGGGTGTGGTGGCGACCTTGAGTGGGAGCCGTTGCCCGCGGACTTCGGCGAATACTTGTGTGCCGGGCGCAGCCAGCGATGCCGGCAGATAGCCCATCGCCACCGGCGCATTGAGGCTGGGCCCAAATCCACCCGAGGTGACCGCGCCGATCGGCTCAATGGAGGCGTCGTCGGCAAACAGGGCCGCGCCTTCGCGCACCGGCGCGCGGCCTTCGGGCCTCAATCCGACCCGGCGGCGTAGCGCGCCTTTCTCAAGCTGCGCGAGAATCTCTTCCGCGCCCAAAAATCCGCCGGATCGCGCGCCGCCGGTGCGGCGGCTTTTTTGAATCGACCATTCCAGCGCGCCCTCGACCGGCGTGGTCGTGGTGTCGATGTCGTGGCCGTAGAGGCAAAGCCCCGCCTCAAGCCTGAGGCTGTCGCGCGCGCCAAGTCCGATCGGCAGCACGTCGGCATTTTCGAGCAGCCTGTTCGCCAGCCGCTCAGCGCGCTCGGCCGGCACCGAAATCTCAAAACCGTCCTCGCCGGTGTAGCCCGAGCGCGAGACGAAGCAGGGAAGCCCATCGACCTCGTGCGGGCCGGCATCCATGAACCGCATCAAGGGGGCGTCTGCACAAAATGCCGCCAGCGCCGATTCGGCTCTTGGCCCCTGCAGCGCGATCAGCGCGCGGTCGGGCAGGGGTTCGATCACGCAGCTATCGGAGAGATACTCGCGCAGATGCGCTTCATCCGCTTCCTTGCAGGCAGCGTTGACGACCAGGAAAAGGTGGTCGCCGAAATTGGCCACCATCAGATCGTCCAGGATGCCGCCGTTTTCGTCGGTGAACTGTGCGTAGCGCTGCCGCCCCGGGGCAACCGCGACGATGTCCTGCGGCACCAGCCGCTCCAGCGCCAAAGCCGCATCTTCGACAGGTCCGGATTTGGCATGAAGCGCGATCTGACCCATATGCGAGACGTCGAACAGGCCAGCGCGCTCGCGGGTATGCAGGTGTTCCCTGAGCACGCCGGGCGCATATTGCACCGGCATCTCATAGCCCGCGAACGGCACCATTTTGCCGCTCATGCGCACATGCAGCCCATAAAGGGGGGTGCGTTTTAAGGGGGTAACGTCGTCGCGCGCAAGCATCAAGGGGCCCTCGCGGCTTTGCGGGAACCAGTCCCGGCAAAACCTGTCGAAGCCCCATCTGTCGCTGTGCCTGAGAGTATTATCCCGTCGGCGGACGCCTCCGGGCCAAAGCCCTCGGGAGTCTCTTTCCAGATGCTGTCAAAGTCACGAGGGTCCGTTTGCCTGAGAGTTTCCGGGGCGGTTGCTCCTTCGGCGCCGGCATCTAAGCCGGTCTCTCCCGACGTGACTGCCTTGAACAGATAGGAGGGAAACACCATGCCGCCAGGCCTGTCAACGCGGCCGCAGTGTCTATCAACCGGCTTTAGTGTGCTGCAGCAAGCCCATGATCTGTTTGCACAGTTTCTGGACACCGCGACTGCCCTTGTCTAAAAGCGTTTCGCCGGGAAGGGGAACCGTTTACGGCCAAACCCGGACTACCCTCCGATTGGACTAAAATGAGCGGCGTTAACGAAATCAGATCGACATTTCTGAACTTCTTTGCCGAGAACGGCCACCAGATCGTGCCGTCGTCGCCGCTGGTGCCGCGCAACGACCCGACCTTGATGTTCACCAACGCCGGCATGGTGCAGTTCAAGAACGTCTTCACCGGCGTCGAGAAGCGAGGCTACCAGCGCGCCACCACGTCGCAGAAATGCGTGCGCGCCGGCGGTAAGCATAACGACCTCGACAATGTCGGCTACACCACACGCCACAATACGTTCTTCGAGATGCTCGGCAATTTCTCGTTCGGCGACTACTTTAAGGATCGCGCCATCGAGCTGGCGTGGAAGCTTGTCACCAAGGAATTTGGGCTGCCGAAGGAGAAGCTGACGGCGACCGTCTATATCGACGACGACGAGGCCTATGGTTTGTGGAAGAAGATCGCGGGTCTCCCGGATTCGCGCATCATCCGCATCGCAGGCTCCGACAATTTCTGGCAGATGGGCGACACCGGCCCGTGCGGGCCCTGCTCGGAAATCTTCTACGACCACGGTGACAAGATCTGGGGCGGGCCGCCGGGCTCGCTGGAAGCGGACGGCGACCGCTATGTCGAGATCTGGAATCTCGTGTTCATGCAGTTCGAGCAGCTCGAGGGCGGTGTGCGCCATCCGCTGCCAAAGCCCTCGATCGACACCGGCATGGGGCTGGAGCGGGTCGCGGCCGTGCTGCAAGGCAAGCACGACAGTTATGAGATCGACCTTTTCGTTGCCCTGATCCGCGCCATCTCGGACTTGACCGGCGCTGATCCGCACGGCGGGCAGAAGGCCTCGCTGCGCGTGATTGCCGACCATCTGCGCGCCTCGTCGTTTTTGATCTCGGACGGCGTGCTGCCCTCGAACGAAGGCCGCGGCTATGTGCTGCGCCGGATCATGCGCCGCGCCATGCGGCACGCGCAGTTGCTCGGCGCCAAGGAGCCGCTGATGCACCGCCTGGTCTGGGCGCTGGTGCGCGAGATGGGCCAGGCCTATCCGGAACTGGTGCGCGCCGAAAACCTGATCGAGGAAACCTTGCGGCTGGAAGAGACGCGCTTCCGCAAGACGCTGGAACGCGGGCTTTCCATCCTCGATGAGAAGAGCGCGTCGCTGAAAAAGGGCGACATGTTCGACGGCGACACCGCGTTCACGCTGTACGATACCTACGGCTTTCCGCTTGATCTCACGCAGGACGCGTTGAAGTCGCGCGGCATCGGCGTCGATATCGCCTCCTTTACCGATGCGATGGACCGGCAGCGCGAAAAGGCGCGCGCGGCCTGGGCCGGAAGTGGCGACACCGCGACCGAGAGCGTGTGGTTTCCGCTCCGCGAAAAACTCGGCGCCACCGAATTCCTCGGCTACGAGACCGAGACCGCCGAAGGCGCGATCACCGCGCTCGTGAAAGACGGCAAGGAGGTCGATAGCCTCAAGGCCGGCGAGGCCGGCGCCATCGTCATGAACCAGACGCCGTTTTACGCGGAGTCCGGCGGCCAGGTCGGCGATACCGGCGTGCTATCAGGCGAAGGCGTCAAATTCCGCGTCACTGATACGCAAAAGAAGGCCGGCGATCTCTTCGTGCATCTGGGCCAAATGGAGCAGGGCACGCTGAAGCTGGGCGCCGCGCTGCAGCTCAACGTCGATCACGCGCGCCGCTCTTCAATTCGGCGAAATCACTCGGCGACCCATCTGTTGCACGAAGCGCTGCGGCAGGTGCTGGGGGATCACATCGCCCAGCGCGGCTCGCTGGTGGCGCCCGATCGTCTGCGCTTCGACTTCGTGCATCCGAAACCGATCACGACGGAAGAACTCGCCCGCGTCGAGGACATCGCCAACGACGTGGTGCTGGAGAATGACGAGGTCACCACCCGCCTGATGGCGGTCGACGATGCCCGCGAAGCCGGCGCACGCGCGCTGTTCGGCGAGAAATATGGCGACGAGGTCCGCGTCGTCTCGATGGGCAAGGACGCGCGCGAGCAGGGTAGTAACGCGCTCGGCTGGTCGGTCGAGCTCTGCGGCGGCACGCATGTGAGGCGGACGGGCGATATCGGCCTGATTTCGGTGACCAGCGAAAGCGCGGTCGCCTCGGGCGTGCGCCGCATCGAGGCGCTGACCGGGCGTCATGCCCGGCAACACGCCAACGACACCATCGCGCTCGCAAAAACCGCGGCAGCGGAGCTGCGCACGAGCCTCGAAGACATGCCGGCGCGCATCGCCTCACTGATCGAGGAGCGCAAGAAGCTGGAGCGCGATCTCTCCGAGGCGCGCAAAAAACTCGCGATGGGCGGCGGCGCCGGTTCAAACGGATCGGCGGCGAGCGCGGCCGGCGTGCGCGAGGTCGGCAACGTCAAGCTACTCGCCCGCGCGGTCGAGGGCGTCGAGACCAAGGATCTCAAGAGCCTGGTTGATGACGGCAAAAAACAAATCGGCTCCGGCGTGGTCGCCATTGTCGGCGTCACCGAAGACGGCAAGGCCGGCATCGTCGTCGGCGTCACCTCCGATCTCACCTCGCGCTTCAACGCCGTGGAGCTGGTGCGCAAAGGCTCGGAAGCGCTCGGCGGCAAGGGCGGCGGCGGCCGGCCCGACATGGCGCAGGCCGGCGGCCCCGATGGCGCCAACGCCAACGCCGCGCTGTCGGCGATCGAAAAGGCGATGGCGGGCGCGTGAGGGGTGCCACCGTCATTGCGAGCCGTTGGCTCCTCGCAATGACGCTCTGATGCGGCAACGCTATTTCGAATCCAGAAACGGCGCGACGACGTCGCGCGTCTCCTTGCTTGGGATCACGGGCACGATCTCGAAGGTCATGCCGAGGCCCTGGCAGTTCAGGATCCATTCCTGCAAGAGCCGCGCATCGTCGCATTCCATCAGTTGAAAGCAGCGGTCGAAATTGGGTTCGATCCAGCTCCCGACATATTTCAGCCCATCGGGAAATTTTATCCCGGAATCGCGGACGCGCTGGTAGACCGGGATCGGGTCGCGGTCCTTGAAACGTTCGATCACCATGAACAGCATGGGCGGCCTCAGCCCTTGTGTAGGAAGATATAGTCCGCGGAGTAGGGCGCGCTCCTGAAGGTGCCGGCCTTGTCGCAAGGTCCTTCGAGCTTGCCGCCCATCGTGTTGATCCGCTGCACCGTGGTGACGCCGGACAGGATGCCGCTGCCTCGCTGCGCGACCACTTCAAGTTTTAGCCAGGGAATATCGCTTTGCGTCGCGCCCGGCGCATTGCCGACGGCCTTGCCGGCCACGGCGCTGCCGTCGCTGTGCTCCCAATTGGGGCCGGCATAATGACGGCCGACGGTCTTGCTGTCGGCTATCAGCGTCGCAATCGGTTCGCGAAAAGCCCAGCCGAGCTTGCCGTCGGCGCCCGCCTTGCACTCGTAGACCTGCGCGCCTTCGGCATGCACCGACAGCACGACGGTCTCGCCGGGCGCCGCGATGGCCGCGGGCAGCGGCGTTTCGGCTGCCTTGGCGCTGATCAGCGAGCCCGACAGCAGAAGGAGTGCGACGGCGGCCTTGCTGGCTAGCTGCATGCCCTTTAAGCCGCCATCGCTTTGGTCAGGTTT
>Ga0210406_10007762_pt1 | contig 10832 bp, 8 predicted proteins | sample IncBWC30MmetaG_FD_155454 | JGI IMG/M metagenome (GOLD analysis project Ga0210406, IMG submission 155454) | Forest soil microbial communities from Barre Woods Harvard Forest LTER site, Petersham, Massachusetts, United States - Inc-BW-C-30-M | ecosystem: Environmental > Terrestrial > Soil >... | reverse complement strand
TGTATCCTTGCGGAAAAATGATCAGCGTCGGTAACGAGGGCGCGTCAGTTCGATATCCGGAGGCGGCGCACACTGGATGTCTGACGGATAGCGAGTGCTCTGATCCAGAGACACCAAGGAGGCTCCACGACCAAAGCATGCGAACCACTGAGAAGCACTACGCGCCGCGGGTGCGATCTCGCCAAAGAGCAACTCGAAGCGGACCTAACCAATGTTTGGAAGAACGACGCCTTGATCTCAAGCTCTGGCGAGGTATGCGGGAGGGATACAAGAAACAGATTATCTGTAACTTCTTCATTCCACAGCGAAGATTTTGGAGGCGCGGGTGGGAATCGAACCCACGCATAAAGGTTTTGCAGACCTCTCCCTTACCACTTGGGTACCGCGCCTCAATCCTTAATTATATCGAAAATCTTCTTCGCGTGTCAGGCGAATCGGCCCGCGTTTACCCGATTGTTGCCCGAAAATCCTCTTTCCCGGCCCGGAGATGCATTCGCCTGAATTCACTTTTTTACGGGTTCTTCGACCTGGGCTTCCCGCAGGAATCGCGCCGACTCCTCGGGCGGCGTCGGGTTGATGTAAAAGCCCGTGCCCCACTCGAATCCCGCCACCTTGGTCAGTTTGGGAATGATTTCGATGTGCCAGTGGTAATGATCGTTGATCTCTTCCCCGATTGGCGAGGTGTGGATCATGAAGTTGTAAGCCGGCCGGTCCAGCACCGCGTCCATGCGCATCAGGGTATCTTTCAGCATGTGGGCCAGGGCGCTGTACATGCTGCTCTGGTTGTTCTCGTAGGCGGAACTGTGCGCCTTCGGCAGCAGCCACATTTCAAACGGAAACCGCGACGCGTATGGGGCCAGCGTGATGAAGTGATCGTTCTCGGCGACCACCCGCTCGCCGGTATCCCGCTCCTGGCGGATGATGTCGCAGAAAATGCAGCGTTCTTTTTCGTCGTAATAATGCCAGCAGTTGTCCACTTCTTCGCGCACGCGCCGTGGCACGATCGGCAGGGCGATAAGCTGCGAGTGCGGGTGTTCCACCGAGGCGCCCGCCGCTTCGCCATGATTCTTGAAAATCAGTATGTAGCGGAAGCGCTTGTCGTTCTTCAGGTCCAGCATGCGATCGCGATAGGCCCAGAGCACATCTTCGATCGATTTCTGCGGCAACTGGGCCAGGGTGGTCTGGTGCTGGGGCGTTTCGATCACCACTTCATGCGCGCCGATGCCGTTCATCTTGTCGAACAGGCCTTCGCCCTCGCGATCCAGCTCGCCCTCAATCCCGAGCGCCGGAAAACGGTTTGGCACCACGCGGATATTCCATCCCGGCGTGTTCGCCCCGGTTCCATTTCGCCCGTAGGCCAGTATTTCCGGCGGGGTCTTCGATTCGTTCCCCGGGCAGAACGGGCAATTCTGCGGCGCTTTGGGAAACACGCTCTCGCGCAGAAAATCGTTCGGCCGCTTCCCACGGTCGGTCGAAATAATCACCCAGCGGCCTGTGATTGGATCCTTGCGTAACTCCGGCAATGCATCTCCCCCAGACGAATTTTCTAGGGATGCTCTCTGAAGGCACCCCAGGCTAGTCAGGTATTGTACCCCGAATGGTTCTTCGACCTGTAGCTCGGGCCTTTTAGGCCTGAGTTTCCGCGGCGATGGATAGATTTCGCCGGCGCGGCGGAATTCCTCACCCCTCGAAGGGGTGAGCTACAAGAACACCAACGGCAGAGGCGCGGCCTCAGGCCCGCGGGCCAAGGGCATCCTTATGAAGCCGCACGACCGGCGGCCTTCCCGGAGAATTGTCGATTCCCACAACGTCAAATCGCACCGGGCATTTCTTCACATGGCGCTCCCGCAGAAAAGCGTGGGCCGTGCGCACCAGCACCTGGTGCTTCTCTCTGCTGATGCTTAATTCCGGCAGAGCGATCTTCCCTTTCGCCACCGCGCGCGTCCGCACTTCCACAAACGCCAGCGTGTCACCGTCAAATCCCACCAGATCCAGTTCGCCCTTCTCCCGCGCGGGCTCGTAATTCCTGGCGATGAACACATACCCGTGCCGCCGCAAATACCAGTAAGCGTAGGTTTCTCCGCGCACACCGACTCGCAACGCCTCCTGTTTCCGGTCTGCTTCCACTCCCGGAGCAACATCGCGCAGCCCGTGACGCGCCTTCCATTTCACCCACGCATATCCGATGCGCGCCAGCATTCCCATGGTTGGTTACCTTCTGCAAATAGTACCGCAAAGTATAAAGAAAAATCCCGCGGCCGGTATATTTTACCGGCTACGGGATCTGGTTCTTGCTTCCTGTTATCTGATCGCTGCTATCTGTTCGCCTGCTTTAGAGCGCCTTCTCCGCCTCGCGAATCGACTCCTCCATGATCCGGATGGCACAATCCGCCTGCTCCTCGTCAATGATCAGCGGGGGCGAAATCCTGATTGAGTTTTCGCCCGAACTGAGCGTCAGCAATCCCTGGTGAAACGCATTGTCCACCACGGTATCGCGCAGCTCCACCGAGCGTTCTTTGGTGCGTTGATCGCGCACGATCTCCACGCCAATCATCAGGCCTTTGCCGCGGACATCGCCCACGATCTTGAAGCGGTTGGGCCAGTCGCTGATCTTGCTGAAGATGTAGTTCCCCATCTTTTCGGCGTTGGCCATCAAGCCGCCTTCGATCAGGTCGAACGTGGTCGTTGCCGCAGCCAGGCAAACGGGATTGCCGCCATACGTCGTGCCGTGCGAGCCGGCTTTCCAGTCCATCACGCTATCTTTGGCGATGAACGCCGCCACCGGCATGCCGCTGGCAATTCCCTTCGCGGTCACCACGATGTCCGGCGTGATGCCGGCATGATCGTAGGCCCACCACTTTCCCGTGCGCCCCATGCCGGCCTGCACTTCATCCAGGATCAGCATGATGCCGTGCTTGTTGCAGATGCGCTGCAACTCTTGCAGGAAAAACAGCGGTGCCGGGATAAAGCCGCCTTCGCCCTGCACCGGCTCGACGATGATCGCCGCAACTTCTTCCGGCGCAAAGAGCCGCTTGAAGATCTGCTGCTCCAGCAGTTCGATGATTTCGCCGCCGCAGGTTTCCTTCGTGTGGCCAAGCGCGCAGCGATACGCGTAAGGATACGGAATGTGCTCGACGCCGCCGAGCAGCGTGCCAAAATTCTTCCGCTGCGTGTTCTTCGAAGCCGTCAGTGAAAGCGAGCCGAGCGTCCGCCCATGGAAGCAGCCATAAAACGCGATCAATTTGTCACGCTTGGTGTGATAGCGGGCCAGTTTGATCGCGCCCTCCACCGCTTCCGTTCCGGAATTGCCGAAAAACACTTTCCACTTCTCCGACTTGGGCATCGTCGAAACCAGTTTTTCCGCGAACTCCGGCATGTGCCGGTGATAAAACTCCGTCCCGGCGATGTGAATCATCTCCGCCGCCTGCTTCTGAATGGCCGCCACCACCTTCGGGTGGCAATGTCCCGTCGAGCAGACCGCAATGCCAGCTGCAAAATCGAGGAAGGTATTTCCGTCCGAATCTTCGACGATCGCGCCCGAAGCGCGCTCCGCCACCAGCGGGTATTCCCTCGTCAGCGAAGGCGACATGTACTTCGCGTCGTACGAGATCACCTCTTTCGCCTTGGGTCCGGGCAATACCGTCTTGATTTTGGGTAGTTTGGTTTCCGTGGCTGAAATCATGGTCTCTCCAGATTGCGTTTCGCGGTGGATTCGCAGGAAAAGTGTGATTGCGGAGGGAGGGGGGAATGCAGGTTTGCGGGTCAGCGAAGATCCGCCGAAACCTGCGGGAAACGCTGGTTAATCGACGCTATAAAGCCCGGGGCGCAGATTCGCCGGGCGAAACTTGCGGGGCACACGAGGACCCACGGCTACGCGGTCATGTTTGAGAAATTGGCAGTGCTTCATTTGCGTTTCCAGCGGACTTTTCCATCCTTCGTGTCTTCCAGAATTATACCACGGTCGGAGAGCTCTTTTCGCACCCGATCGGAGGCCGCGAAGTCTCGCCGCGCGCGCGCCGCCTGGCGTTCCTCCACCAGTTTCTCGATTTCCGCATCGCTCAAACCGCCGTCATTGCCGCCAAATCCAATCGCTTTCAGCTTTTCGGCATCGTTGTCTTCCAGCACGGCGAACACCTTGTCGAAGCTGCCGAGAAGCTCCAGCGCCGCCGCTACGTCGCCCTGCCGGAATTCACCCTTGTCCATCGCGGTGTTGGCCTCGCGCACAAAATCGAACACCGCCGCTAAGGCCTGCGCCGTGTTCAGGTCGTCCGAAAGCCCTGCGTCGAAGTCGTTCGCGGCCTTCGCGATGCGCTCGGCCATTCCCGACTGGTTACCCGCCGGGAATTTTTCGTTATTCAATCGCGCGGCAAAATTTCGAAGGCGTTCCACGGAACTCGTCGCCTGCTGCAATCCGTCGAATGTGAAATTGAGCTGCCGGCGGTACGGTACGCTGGCCAGTGCAAAACGCAGAGCCGACGGCTTGTATCCCTTCGCGAAAAGATCCCGCAGGGTAAAAAAGTTCCCCAGAGACTTGGACATCTTTTCGCCTTCCACCAGCAAATGCTCGGCGTGCAGCCAGTAGCGCACGAACTGCTTCCCCGTCGCCGCTTCGCTCTGCGCAATCTCGTTTTCGTGATGGGGGAACGCCAGATCGATGCCGCCGGTGTGGATATCCAGCGTGTCGCCCAGGTATTTCATCGCCATTGCGGAACATTCGATGTGCCAGCCCGGCCGCCCCGCCCCGATCGGTGTCTCCCAGAAATGCTCACCGGGCTTCGGCGCCTTCCACAGTGCGAAATCCCGCGCGCTCTCTTTTTCGTAGCGGTCGTTGTCCACACGTGCTCCGGCCTGGATGCCGGACAAATCCACCTTCGAAAGTTTCCCGTAATCCTTGAATTTCGTGATGCGGTAATAAATCGAGCCTTCGCTCGGATAGGTGTATGTGTTTGCCTGCAGCTTCTGGATTAGCACGACCATGTCGTCAATATGGTCCGTGGCCCGGATCCAGTGCTCGGGCGACTCGATGCTCAGCGTCTTGCAATCCGCAAAAAACGCCTCCACGAACTTTTCCGAGTATTCCCGGATGCCCACTCCGGCCGCCGCCGCGTTGGCGATGATGCGGTCGTCCACGTCGGTCAGGTTCATCACATGATTGAGCTTGAACCCGCGCAGCTTCAGAAAACGCCGCAGAATGTCCTGAAAAACGAAGGTCCGGTAGTTGCCGATGTGCGCGTAGTCGTACACCGTCGGCCCGCAGGTATACATCCCCACCTGTCCCGGCTTCAGCGGTGCAAACGGTTCAACTTTTCCTGAAAGGGTGTTGTGCAGCTGGATTTCGTGCATCGCGTCTCGGCTAGGCCTTTCTGGCAACAAGCAAATAAGCGATTGTATCCGAGCATTCGCCAAAGCCGCAATGACGCGGCCCAGCAATTGCGCTTGGCTACGGAAATCCAGCGGATTGTGAAGGTGCTCCCCGCTAGAAGAGCACCTCAAGTGTTGCCGTCCGCGTCGTCCCGTTGTAGCGGGCCGAAATCGTGGCGGATGTGGAGGTTAGAACAGCGGACGTGTTGACGGTAAAGGATGCGCTGCCGGCACCCGCAGGAATGAACACGCTGCTGGGCACGCTGGCCGCGCCGTTGCTGCTGGAGAGGGTGACTTGCGCGCCTCCCGCAGGGGCAGGCGCGCTCAACGTTACCGTGCCCTTTGAGGATTGCAGGCCGCCGACAACGCTCGTGGGGTTCAGCGTCAGCGAAGTGAGTGTCGGAGCCGGGGGCGGCACAAGCTGCACAGTCAACAAAGCGGTTCTGCTGACACCTCCGTAGGTCGCGGAGATGGTGACTGCGGTGGATGCGGCGACGGCGCTGGTACTGATAGTGAACGTCGCGCTAGTAGCTCCTGTTGCCACCGCCACACTGGCGGGCACCCGGGCCGCCGTTGTATTGCTGCTGGAAAGGGCGACTTGTGCGCCGCCAGCCGGGGCGGGTCCGCTCAACGTTACGGTGCCCATCGACGAATTTCCGCCCACCACGCTCGCGGGATTCAGCGCCACCGATGAAAGCGACGGGGACGCTGTACTACTACTCGGGGCAAGGTCAAATACCAGAATAGCGGGATTCGGATCGTTCAGTGAAATACCCACGAACTTCGATGGGGAGATCATATAGACCAGGGCGTTGCCTCCGGTGCCGGAGGTGACCGTCATGGTTCCCCTGCCATCGGTTGGCGAGGGAGAGATCGAGTAGGTAGCTTTAAACGCTTCGCCTGAAACCGGTCCGTTGGGAGCGCCAAGATCTTCCATGCCGGTCATGCTGCCGGTCGGGGTAGCTCCGTCCGCCGTGAATACACTGGAGAAGACGGCCACTTCGAAGTCCGCCGGGTTGGTGGCGAAGCCTGCATACGACCCTTTCAGCGTGCTATTGGTGAACGAGCCTGCGGCCTGGGGTTCGCCGGGCCCGAACAAAACATTCGAATCGGAAACAAAGAGAAAAACCTGATTCACCTTCACCAGGTATGCCACCAGCCTGTAGCCTCCGATGGCGATCGCCGCACGTCCGTTGGCGGCGACGCTATACGTTCCCGCTGCGCTGGTGACGGAATTGGGCGCCCGGCAATAATTTTCGTCATAGGTCAGGGAAAGCGCGCCGGCACCGTTGGAGGTGAGCAAACCCGCGACCGCTTTGGGCACCTCTGATCCGCTGCCACACGCGGAAAGCCCCGTCAGGTAAATCACCATGTTGCCGTTCAGCGAGGAGTTCGTGAATCCCCCCGTTGGAGTTTGCTGCTGCACCACCGCGCCGTTCAGCAACGGAGTCGCGGTCGTCACTGCGTCGCTCTCCATTGCAAAGAATTTTCCGGCATTCACGATGTACAACACAAAATTCAGGCTTCCGGGCGCTCCGCCGAATGTGAACGTGAAGTGCATCGTGCCGCGCCCCGTAGCGGTGTTGGACACGGTGTAATTCGCCGCGCTAAAGGTCATGGGATAGTCGGTGCCGTATGCGTTGACGTCTCCGGCCGCGCTGCTCAATGTGCCCGTCCCGTTCGAAGTAAACCGCCCTTCGATCGCGGCGCGATTGTTCGCATTGTCAAATCCGGCGGCCCCGAACGCGTAGTCGCCCGCGATTCGGGCTGTGCCGTACGCACTGGAGTCTGCTTTCTCGATGGTCCCAGAGCCTATGGTCCCCGCCCCTCCTGATGCGTCAGTCTCAATGAAGTGGGCGTTGCCGCTGGCCAACATCGCGAATGCAAATTTCAGCGAGCCTCCCGGGCCAGTGAACGTCATCACTCCCCGGTGGTCTGCGCCGATCGAGTAGGTTCCCGTGAACGCTTGCGCCACGAAGTTCGTGCCGGCACCCACGCCGTTGGTATCCAGCTCGCCGTTCGTGATATTCCCGGCGCCGTCAGCGGTGAATCTCCCCACGGCAGCAAAAACCGACGAGACACTCGCATTCCCGCGGATTCCGCTGAAGCTGAACGCGTAGTTGCCGTTCAATTCGGCGTCGTTCACGCCGCTGGTGCTCTGCCCTTGGACTGCCGTGCCAAAAAACAGCATGAAGCACAGCATCACCAGAATATTTAGGTTGCGCATCTTTCCTCCACTTGTCGGTTGAACGACCGGAGTTTCTTTATCTTCGTACACGTGCGGCGGACGGCTGCGGCACACGGGAGGGAGGCATGCCAGGCGTTAAAGCGATTCGACGTTCAGGCTCCGGGACGGCCCGGAATTCGCCAGCACAGAGACACACTTCCCCGGAGCGCGGAACACAAACTTGAACTCTTTAAGTTCTTGTTCACGCGCCTTGCGTTGAGTCATCCAGCTTCTGCTGCACTGGTCAAACTTCGAGGCAACGTACCGCCGCATTGGTTATGCCTTAACGACGGAAGGTGGGCAATCGGGTGGATGCTGCAAAGCCTGCCCGGGGAATTCCTGTAAGGTGGGCGATCAACGGGCGCGGTCTGGCGACTAAGCGGCTTACTATTCTCTTCCCAAATAGTCGGCCATCACCTTGGCGCAGCCTTCGATAAAATCCTGATCCGATTTGCCGAACGTGTCGGCAAAGTAGCTTTCGATATCGAGCTCAGCCGCAAGCTTCTTCCTAACGTAAATTGGAACAACGATTTCGGACTTCACGAGAGACGATCCCGCCAGATATCGCGAATCCTTGGAGACATCCTGCACCACCACTACCTGGCCGCTGCTGGCCGCCGCGCCGCAGAGTCCCTTGTTCAGCGGTATGCGCGCATTGGGCGTAAAGCTGCCGGCGTAGGGCCCGACGATCAGGAAACCCGCGTCCGCTGGATCGACCAGATAAAAGCCCACCCAGTTGTAGCGAGCCATGTTTTCGTGCAGACGTTTCGCGATCTGCTCCATGACGGCCCGCGCCGTTGGGGCGCTGGCGGCGTAGCGTTGAAGTTCCTGGAGAAGATCTTTAGGCGTCAGTGCCAAGTTTTGACCTCGTGGGGAGAGTCAGGAACCGGCCTCGCGTGAAATTAGCCCAGAGCGGATTTCAGGCGCTTGGCGGTTTTCTCCAACTGCTTCTTCATCGCTTCGACCTGCTTGGAAATGTCCTTTAACTCTTCTTTCGCGATTTTGCTGGCCGCCGACACTTTGCGGGCCTGGATGTGCGCTTCACGGTTAGCCTTGCCCAGCGCTGTTCCGACCTTTTTCCCGACTTCGGTGAGTCTGTTTTTCTTCGCCATGATGTTCCTCCTGAATGGAGTTTCATCGTATACCCAATCGCACCGGTTGTACCGACAAATTGATGGAACAACCTGGCTTGGCCGGCGATTGACAGCATCGAGCTGTGGCGAATACAGTCGAGAGATTCCATTCGCAAGCGCAGACTCGGGGGAAATTGCAGATGCACAAGCATGTGGCGGGTTGGATGATGTTCACCGCGTTGGCAGCTAGTTCGTTGTGCGCGCAAGAAAAGGCCGCACAGTCCGCGGGGACTCCGGCAGCGGACCAGAAGAAAACTCTCAGCCCGGAAATTTTTCTTGCTTTGCGTAGCCTGCAGGATCCGCAATTTTCGCCCGACGGCCAACGCGTGGCCTTTGTGGTCGGCGAGCCGCAGAAGAATGAAAAGCGCATCCGGCACATCTGGCTGTACGACAAAAAGAGCGGCGCCGCGCGGCAGCTGACCTATTCGGATAAATCAGAGATCTCGCCTCGATGGTCGCCCGACGGGAAACAGCTGGCGTTCCTTTCAAATCGCGGCGGCGACGAGCAGCAAATCTACATCTTGAACATGACCGCCGGCGAAGCCGCACCTGTAACCAAGGGAAAGGCGAGCGTCACCGCATTGGAGTGGTCGCCCGACGGCCAATCCATCGCTTACATCGCGCCCGATCCAAAGTCCGAGGCGGAAGAAAAAAAGACAAAAGATAAAGACGACGCGCGCGTGGTGGACAAGGACGACAAGCAGCCTCGCCTGCGCATCCTGGACCTGGCGAAAAAGGAAGAACACGCCGTCACGCCCGCAACCTGGAAAATCGAGGAGTTGAAGTGGATGCCCGATGGCCTAAGCATCATCATGCAGGCCAACGGCAAGCCCGCTTCCGATCAATACACCGACGGCCTGTATTCCGTTTGGCTGCGCGGCGGCATGGACGAACTCCGCGCGCCCCACGGGCCCATCCATGATTTGAAAATTTCGCCGGACGGCAAACAGATCAGCTTTGGTGCGGCGCGCGACGACGGCCCCACGCCCCACGATCTCTGGCTGATCGGGCCGGAAGGCGGCGTGGCGCGCAATCTTACGGGGTCCAGCCTCGATCGCCCGGTGGGGAACTATCATTGGGCGAAAGACGGCTCCGTGACGCTCGGGTATGCCGAGGGCTTTCGGAACAAGATTGCGGTGTATTCCCGCACCGGAGAGAAAAAAGACCTGCCTGATTTGCCCGCGAACCCCGGCGAATTTGACGTGTCATCCGCGGGAGAAATCGCCTTCGTCGGCCAAACCAGCGTTGCTCCGCAGGAACTCTGGCTGCGCGATGCCGCGGGCGAAGCGCAGCAGGTCACTCACTTGAACGATGCGCTGAAGCCGTACGGGCTGATTGCGCCGGAATTTTACAAATACAAATCCTTCGATGGCGTGGAAGTCGAAGCCGCCCTTTTGAAACCCGCGGGCTACGACGGCAAATCGAAACTCCCAACCGTCGTGTTGGTGCACGGCGGACCCACGGGAAATTGGCGTGATGCTGTGGACATCTGGGGCCAGTTGCTTGTGGCCCGAGGCTACGCGGTGCTGTATCCCAATGTGCGGGGCTCGGTCGGCTACGGCGAAAAATTTATGGAGATGAACCGCGCCGATTGGGGCGGCGGCGATTTCAAGGACGTGATGGCCGCCGTGGAGGATCTGGTCACTAAGGGAATTGCCGATCCCAAGCGGCTCGGCATCGGCGGCTGGTCCTACGGCGGATACATGGCGGAGTGGGCCGTGACGCAGACGGATCTTTTCAAGGCGGCCGTCTCTGGCGCCGGCATGGCCAACCTGATCTCCGAATACGGCACGGAAAACGGCCCGGAGGGAGACGAGTGGTTCTTCGGCACTCCCTACGAGCACCCCGAGCGATTTCTGAACAGCTCGCCGTTCCTGTATGTGAAAAACGCCAAGACACCGACTCTTATCCTGCAGGGCGAAGCCGACCCCGTCGATCCCATCGGCCAAAGCCAGGAACTCTACCGCGGCCTGAAACGCTACGGCGTGGCAACGGACTTCGTGGTCTATCCGCGCGAGCCGCATGGCTTGCAAGAAGCCAAGCACCGCGTGGACATGCAAACGCGCATGGTCGCGTGGTTTGAGAAATATGTGAAGGGCGCGAAGTGAGCG
>Ga0210406_10007760_pt1 | contig 10834 bp, 8 predicted proteins | sample IncBWC30MmetaG_FD_155454 | JGI IMG/M metagenome (GOLD analysis project Ga0210406, IMG submission 155454) | Forest soil microbial communities from Barre Woods Harvard Forest LTER site, Petersham, Massachusetts, United States - Inc-BW-C-30-M | ecosystem: Environmental > Terrestrial > Soil >... | reverse complement strand
CGACCGCAGCAGGCGCGCTGAAATGCGAGACGTAGGGAACGGTGAAGCCGAAATGAAACCGCGCCGAATCCCGCATCGCGGATTCGCCCGCCGAGACGTCGGCATGCACCGAAAACGGCGCCTGGACATAGGTGAAGGTCGAGATGATGACGCGCCAGATGCTCTCGACGGTGTCGAGCGGCAGGATGCCGCGATGGCGCTCGACGAGGCGCCGCATCATGTCGGCTTCGCGCGCCGGGCGAAACGCCGACCCCACTTCCTGGGTCTGTTTGACCTGGATCAGGCGATCGATGATGTCGCCGCGCGCCATCAAGAGGCGATGCACCTCTTCGTCGATGGTGTCGATCTCCTTGCGCAGCTCTTGCAGCGACGGCGGAGCGGGAGGTGGTTTGGACATGTGCGAAACTCGGCGGTCTTTCCCCTCATCCTGAGGAGCGGCGTGATCGCCGCGTCTCGAAGGATGAAGGCCCGTTCTCTCCCATGGTTCGAGACGGCGCAAGGGCGCCTCCTCACCATGAGGTATTTCCGCCCCGGTTAACCAAGCCCTTGCCTTGACGAAGACCCCGCCGAAGACTAGCTTTAGCGGGTTCCGTGGTCATTTGAGCCGGCCGGCTTGCAGCCACGTTAAACAACTCGCTAAACAGGCCGGGGACAGAAGTGATCCCGGTCGAACCTTTGTTCAGGCCGGGTTTTTCATGGCCTGATTTCTGTTCGAAAATCCTCCCTTTGAGGGGAGGCCGGTGCTTTAGATGACAGAACTACGGCCGATAGTAAGCCCTGCGATCCACAGCGACGAACGCGCGCAAGAGGCGGACCATCCGACGTCGCCGGTCGCAAAGTTCGGCATGGATCAGCCTTTGAAGCTCGATTGCGGCATCGATCTTTCGCCGTTCCAGGTCGCCTACCAGACTTACGGCGAGCTCAACGCGGATCGTTCGAACGCCATTCTGATCTGCCATGCGCTGACGCTCGATCAGCACGTCGCCAATGTGCACCCGGTCACCGGCAAGCCCGGCTGGTGGGAAATCATGGTCGGCCCCGGCCGTCCGCTCGACACCGACAAATACTTCATCATCTGTTCGAACGTGATCGGCGGCTGCATGGGCTCGACCGGGCCGGCTTCGACCAATCCCACGACCGGCAAGTTATGGGGCCTGGATTTTCCTGTCATCACCATCCCCGACATGGTGCGGGCGCAGGCGATGCTGCTGGACCGTTTGGGCATCGAGACGCTGCTGTGTGTTACCGGCGGCTCGATGGGCGGCATGCAGGCGCTGCAATGGACCGCGGCTTTTCCGCAGCGCGTATTCTCGGTGCTGGCGGTCGCCTGCAGCACGCGCCACTCCGCGCAGAACATCGCGTTTCACGAGCTCGGCCGGCAGGCCGTGATGGCCGATCCGGACTGGCGCGGCGGACGCTATTTCGAACAGGGTACGCTTCCGCACCGCGGCCTCGGCGTCGCGCGGATGGCGGGGCATATCACCTATCTCTCCGACGCCGCGCTGCACCGCAAGTTCGGGCGGCGGATGCAGGATCGCGATCTGCCGACGTTTTCGTTCGATGCGGATTTCCAGGTCGAAAGCTATCTGCGCTACCAGGGCTCGTCCTTTGTCGAGCGCTTCGACGCCAACAGCTATCTCTATCTGACGCGGGCGATGGACTATTTCGATATCGCCGCCGATCATAGTGGCGTGCTGGCGCGGGCGTTTCGCGGCATCAAGACCCGGTTCTGCGTGGTGTCGTTCACCAGCGACTGGCTGTTTCCGACTTCGGAATCGCGGGCGCTGGTGCATGCGCTGAATGCGTCGGGCGCGCGGGTGTCGTTCGCCGAGATCGAGACCGATCGCGGGCATGACGCGTTCCTGCTGGATGTGCCCGAGTTCTTCGATATTTCGCGGGCGTTCCTGCAATCGGCGGGGACCGCGCGCGGCCTGAGCAAAAACTCGGGGACGCCGACATGATCATGCAGGAACAAACGCTGCCGCTTCCCGGCATAACGCCGCACCGCACCGAGAATTATCGCAGCGATCATCTCCTGGTCGCCGAGATGGTCGAGCGCGGCTCAAAAGTGCTCGACGTCGGCTGCGGCGACGGCGATCTGTTGCAACTGCTCGAGAGCCGCGGCATCGACGGCCGCGGTATCGAGCTGTCGCGCGAAGGCGTCAATCGCTGCGTCGCCAAGGGGCTCGCGGTGGTGCAGGGCGACGCCGATACCGACCTCGTCAACTATCCCGACGACGCCTTCGATTATGTGATCCTGTCGCAGACGCTGCAGGCGACACGGCAGCCGCGCGTGGTGCTGGAGAATCTGCTGCGGATCGGGCAGCGCGCCATCGTCTCGTTTCCGAATTTCGGCTACTGGAAGATGCGGCTGCAACTTCTGATCGGCGGCCACATGCCGCGCACTGAAAACCTCCCGGCCACCTGGTACGACACCGCCAACATCCATTTCTGCACCATCAAGGATTTCGTGCAGCTTTGCGATGAGATCAACGTCAAGATGGAGCGCGCGGTGGCGCTCGATCTCTATGGCCGGCCGCTGCGGCTCAATCTGCCGTGGTGGTTCTGGAACATGTTCGGCGAGCAGGGCGTGTTTTTGCTGACCCGCGCGGAGAAAGGGAAGTAGGCGAAAATGTTTACGCCGTCATGCCCGGGCTTGTCCCGGGCATCCACGTCCTTCTTCGGCTGCGGAGATTAAGACGTGGATGGCCGGGACAAGCCCGGCCATGACGAAGTTTCATCCTATGCGGCCGCCACCGACCTCGGATCGCGCACGCCCCATCGCCCGGCTTCAACCAGCGCGACAAAACGCTCGACCATTTCGTTGAACAGCGCCGGCTCTTCCAGGTTGAGCACGTGGCCGGCCTTCGGGAACATCGCAAGCCCTGACGCTGGCAGATGCTGTTTCAGGAACAGGCTCGGCGCGATGCAATTCTCGTCCTCATCGCCGCAGATGATCAAGGCTGGCGTCGGCACTTTCCTGATTGTCTCGGTCATGGTGTAGATCGATGGACGGCCGCCCTGAAAGCCACGCATGGTATTGGCCGAGCCCTTGGAATCGTGCTGCGCCAGCGCGGCATAGAAATCCGCATGTCCGCGCGGGTCCTTCAGCATGAATGAAATGCGGCTTGGCGCCTCGCGCGTGACCTTTGCGACTTCCGCCGAGCCGATCATCTCGAACTGGTCGGCATTGGCCTGGCACTGCTTGCGGAAGGCTTCGAGATTGCTCAGCTCCGAGCCCGAGCCGACCGCGGCCAGCGTCATCGACAGCGCGCGCCCCGGCGCGTTCAGGCCGATCTGCAGCGACGAATAGGAGCCCATCGACAGGCCGACAAAATGCGCTTTCGCGATTCCGAGATGATCCAGCACCGCGAGCGCGTCGGTATAGAAATGCTGGTAGGTGTAGGCGTCGGCGGATCGCGGCACGTCGGAGGGCGCATAGCCGCGCGCGGAATAGGCGATGCAGCGGTGGCCGCGGGAGAAGTAGCGCATCTGCGGCTCCCAATTGGTGTGGTCGGCCGCGAATTCGTGCAGGAAGATGATCGGCGTTCCGCTCCCGGCCTCTTCGAAATAGAGGCGGACATCGTCGCTTGTTACGGCATGGGGCATTTTGAAATTCCTCTTCTTTTTGTTCGACGCGTTTTCTTCACGCGAACCGGCAGCCACCCCGGATCAAATCCGGGGCAGGCTTTCGCTTGAAAACGCTATTGGGCCGGTGCGAGAAAATCGCAGTTAATGCTCGTGGCATCAATTGGGCAAAAACCGAGTTCCCTGGTCAAGGAATCATCCCGGAATGACCCCGAAACCGATGCTGCACTGCCGCATCGGGTCTTGGTCTCGCCACATCGCAACTTTTTACGGGACCGCGGATGCCGGCCGTCGAAACGCCCGGCGGGGAACGGGGGTGTTGATAGAAGGATCTGGTATGCTTGAGTTCTCTGCGTTCCGCCGGTCGCATGTCGCGCTGGCTCTTCTCTCCGCGGCTGTCGCCGCTTCCGCTTCTCCCGCTTCAGCAAGGTCGCGTCACGGCGTTTATCGCACCACGCATGCGCACATTGCGTACCATCACGTTCGGCGACATTTTGCGCAGCCGCAATACTTTGCTCAGCCGCAGTACTTTGCCCAGCCCTGGGACCCGCAGGTCGCGTCTTACCCGCAAGTCGCATCTGGTCCGCACATCGCCCCTTACCCACGGGTCGCGCACCGCGCGCGCGTGGAGCGCAGCGTGGCGCTGACGCGGTTGCGCCGGTTTGCGGATACGCAAGCGAGCGTGGCGCCGAATGAGCCCGGAGCAGGAATGGCGATGTCGGGAGGTTCGTCGAGTCTCGTCATGGAAGCGCGCCACTATCTCGGCGGAAATCCGACCGGCCGCGGTAGCCTGTGGTGCGCGCGCTTCGCCAACATGGTGCTGGAGCGCACCGGCCATAAGGGCACCGGCTCCGACATGGCGAGCTCGTTCGCGCATTACGGCCAGCGTATTTCCGGCCCGCAGGTCGGCGCCATCGCGGTGATGGGCCGGCGCGGCGGCGGCCATGTCGGCATCATCACCGGCATCGATGCCCAGGGCAATCCGATCATGATCTCCGGCAATAACGGCAACCGCGTCCGCGAGGCCCCGGTCTCGCGCGGCCGGATTTATGCCTATGTGATGCCGAACTGATACTCGTCATTGCGAGGAGCGTAAGCGACGAAGCAATCCAGCCTTTCTTCGCGGCTCTGGATTGCTTCGCGTGCGCTCGCAATGACGAGCCCGTAGCGCGTAGGGTGGGCGAAGCGAAGCGTGCCCACCAATGGTCGACAGCATTCGATGCAAGATGGTGGGCACGGCCAAGAGGCCTTGCCCACCCTGCGCGAGGCTCGGCTCTGCGACCGCGACGGTGTCACCGACGTGTGGCGGGTTACGCCTATCAGCTTCGCTCGCGGAGCCATCGTAGTTCATGCCGGCTAACCCGCCCTACGATCTGACATGAGTTTTCCAACCGATTCATTCTTAGCCACCACGCGCGCGAACCGCTTTCGCCGCCGCTACCTCCGAACGCAGGCTGAAACCGGAAATCGGGATGTGGGCGTATCGCTCCTCTGGCACGCCGCCATGCATGAAGCCGAGCTTCGCCATCCGCATTTCTTCTTCCACCGTGACCAGGACCGGCGGGTATTCGCCGATGATGATGGCGGCCCGCTCAAGGGTCAGGGTTGCTTTCTCATCCCGGAGCATCTGATACATCACGTTGATCGGGCGCGCGTGCTCGAACGTGAGATGCCGCTTCCAGTCCGTATCGCCCGCGTCTCTGATCTGTTTGGCGGCGTCACTGAGGCGGTGGTACGTCCGCCAGTTCTCCCGGTTAAACTTCCCGCATTCCAGGTATAGCGAGACGCCGCAAATCATCTCCTTGATGGAGAAGCTCGACCTGACGCCCGCCTGCGCGCAATCGATCAGCGCATTGATCAGGATGCGAGCCTTCTTCGCATCAAGCGTCTTGTCGTGGATTGAGTGCTGCATGCTTCGAGCAATCTTGCCAAGGTGAGCCTTGATGCCGCGAACATCCGACGGAAATTTCGGCGCCGCGCTCAGGCATGGAACCACCGCCTGAAATCGCTTGCGAAAAACCGAAATTCGCGGGCGACTCGAGGTCTCAAATTTATACGTTAAAGCAATTTCTGCAAACCAGAAAATAATGCTTTACGTAAATCCGAAAATGTGCATACTGTCCGCTATCCCGGCTCGGCAAGAGGGACGGACGCGTCGTCACGGACGTTGAGGCGGGATGCGATGGACGCTTGGGTCGCGCCAGACGAGCGACGGCCAGAAGCGGACGGCAAAATCGTGTGGTCCTGATCTCGCGGTGCTGGGATCAAGTCTCGCCTGTGTCAACCGGCGAGGCGACGGTGGCTAACAAGCCGGACACCGGGGAGAGCACGCTATAAGCCGTTAAAACCAACGCGCAGGGAAGGCCGGGTCGCTCCGGTTGAACCTGTAGTGACTACGCTGGTGTGCTTTCTTACATGCACGCCAGGCTGCGGGTGCAGCCAGCACCCGGCCTCCCTGCGCCCTCTGTTATCGAGGGACAGTATTTAGAGAGCAGAACTCGGGCATTTGGTGCCGCGAGAACGAGAACGCATGAGATGGTCGGGTGGGCAAAGCGATCCCAGTCCGCGGTAACTCAACAAGCGAAGGCGAAAGCGTGCCCACCATCTCGAGCAGTGCATGCAACGGTGGGCACGGCGCTGACGCGCCTTTGCCCACCCTACAAGAGCTCCGGCTCTTCATCCGCGATCTTGTCGCCGACGCCGATGGTGCCACCACGGATCACCTCGGCATAGATGCCGCATTCGGCATGGCCCAGGCGGCGCATCAGGGTCTGGGGGATGTTGAGGTCGCGCGTGGCGGTCTCGGGGTCGACATTGACGGCGGCGCAGCGCGTGATCCGTTTCACGACCTTCAGACGCGCGTCGCCGATCGACAAGGTCTCGCCGAGCAGCTCGAACTCGTGCCAGGCCGGCCATCCCCGGACATAGAGGTTGGCGCGAAACCGCAAGGGATCAACTGACGTGTAGACCATGTTCTCGATCGCCCGGAGGCTGCCGAGATTGATGATCGAAACGACCTTTCGGGCGACGTCTGAAAATCGGTGGCCCGGGCTGGTGAGAATCTTTGGCGGTCCCTTGATGTCGCCGGCGTAGGTCCTGGCGAAGAAGCGCTCGATGGCGGCCCGCCCGTCGACGGTCTCGAGATCGCCCTGGGCCAAAATCTCGCCATTTCGGCGGATGGTCAGGGTGTGGTTCGCATCCTCGAAATGGGTGTGCAGGGCGGCCAGCCATTCGTCCCGCATCAGCATCAGGAAATGCGGCTTCGGCAGCCAGGCCGGGGCGGCAGGATCGAAGCCGCTCGGGCCGTTCTCGATGGCATAGCGGCGGTCGGCAGGGAGCATCTCGCCGACCGCGAGCGCGACGTTTGCCAGCGGCTCCGGGGAAAGGCCTTTGACGGGGTAGCGGTAGATTGCGTCGATCGTCGCGAACAATGGCATCATGCCCTGGGTTCAGCTCGCCCATTCATCGGGTCGGCGCCAATACAGGCGCGAGCTGCCGTCCTAGTTTGGCCTTGCCGCGCCGGGCGCGTCCAAGAAACGTTGCATAAAGATCAGGTCGAGCCAACGGCCGAATTTGCGTCCGACCTCCGGCATGCGCGCGACTTCAACGAAGCCGGCGCGCTCATGCAAACGGATCGAGGCCATGTTGCCGCCGTCGATGCCGGCGATCAGCACATGCTTGCCAAGCGCGCTTGCAGCAGTGATCAACTCGCCGACCATGGTGCGCCCAAGGCCGCGCCCGCGATGATCGGCGTGAATGTAGACGCTGTGTTCGACGCTATGGCGATATCCCGGCCAGGCCCGGAAATCGCCGAACGTGCCGTAACCAAGAACAGTCGAACCTTCGGTCGCGACCATAACCGGGTAACCGAGTTCTCGGCGGGCATTCATCCACGCGAGCCTCTCCGCCTCGGTGTCCCGCTTCTCAGTCCATACCGCGGTCGAATTGGCAACCACCTCGTTATAGATCGCCGTAATTTCGGGAATGTCCTGCTCCGTGGCTGGCCGGATCATCATCAGCGCGTCTCCCAAGCCTTTTGCTTGTGTTGTCAAGGCGTCCAATATATAAGACGATATGTCAACTAAAGAGGATGCGATTAAAGAAGATGACGGCGTGGCTCTCGCGCAGCGAATTCGCAGCGAGCGAGAAGCCAAGGGATGGTCGCTCGCCGGTCTCGCCGAACGAGCCCACGTCTCCAAGGCCATGCTGAGCAAGATCGAGCGCGGCGAGGCGAGCCCGACCGCGGCAACGTTGTCGCGGATAGCCACCGCCTACGGCCTGACGCTGGCGGCGCTGTTCGAGCCTGTCGGCGCGGGAAGCCCGCGCCTGCTGCGCGCGAAGCAACAGCCACTTTGGCGCGATCCGAAAACGTCGTACCTGCGGCGCCAGGTCTTTCTGAGCCGCTCCAATCCGCTGGAATTGGTGGAAATCGAATTGCCGGCGCGGCAGGAAGCAGGCTTCCCGGCAAGCGCATATCTGCTGGTTCAGCAGGTTGTCTGGGTCCTGACCCACCGCCTCACCATTATGGAAGGCGCCAATCGTCAGGAACTTGCCGCCGGCGATCGGTTGGAATTGGGCGCACCGTCGGATGTCGTATTCCGCAACGAAGGCGCGCAGTCCTGCCGCTATCTGGTGGCCGCCATTCGGAAATGACCAGGCGCGCCACCGCACACGATTTTGTGAAGCGGCCTCTTCCGTTTCGACAAAGCCCTTCCCACATTCGCCCCAGGCCGGCGCGACCGTGGGCCCATGCGACCCGCCGGCTGGTTGAGGAAGGTCAATGCGGCCGCGCGGAAACCCAATGAAGATGTTGCGTCCGTGCCTTAGGGGCGGATCGGCAGGCTGAGGGAAAACCCGATGAATATTGAAAAATACACCGAGCGGGCGCGTGGTTTCATCCAGTCCGCGCAATCGCTGGCGGTGCGCGACGGACACCAGCAGTTTTCGCCGCTGCATCTTTTGAAAGTGCTGCTGGACGACAGCGAGGGCCTCGCCGGAGGCCTGATCGACCGCGCCGGGGGCAATTCGCGCGCGATCCTGAAAGCGACCGAAGAGGCGCTCAACAAGCTGCCGAAAGTGTCCGGCAGCGGCGCCGGACAGGTTTATCTCGCGCCGGAGCTCGCGCGCGCGTTCGACGCCGCGGAAAAGGCGGCCGAGAAGGCCGGCGACAGTTTTGTCACCGTGGAACGGTTGCTGCTGGGGCTGACGCTCGAGAAGGGCAGCGAGGCGGGCAAAATCCTAAGCAAAGGCGGCGTCACGCCGCAGAACCTGAATGCGGCGATCGAAGCCCTGCGCAAGGGCCGTACCGCCGATAGCGCGACGGCGGAGAACGCCTATGACGCGCTGAAGAAATATTCCCGCGACCTGACGCAGGCGGCGCGCGACGGCAAGCTCGACCCCGTGATCGGGCGCGACGAGGAGATCCGCCGCACCATTCAAGTTCTATCCCGCCGCACCAAGAACAATCCGGTGCTGATCGGCGAACCCGGCGTCGGCAAGACCGCGATCGTCGAGGGGCTGGCGCTGCGCATCGTCAATGGCGACGTGCCGGAGAGCCTCAAGGACAAGAAGCTGTTGTCGCTCGATCTGGGCGCGCTGATTGCGGGTGCGAAATATCGCGGCGAGTTCGAGGAGCGACTGAAAGCCGTACTGCAGGAGGTCACCTCCGCCGAAGGCTCGATCATCCTGTTCATCGACGAGATGCATACGCTGATCGGCGCCGGCAAGGCCGACGGTGCAATGGACGCGTCCAACCTCTTAAAACCTGCGCTGGCACGGGGCGAACTGCATTGCATCGGCGCGACCACGCTCGATGAATACCAGAAGCATGTCGAAAAGGACGCCGCGCTGGCGCGGCGCTTCCAGCCGATCTTTGTCAGCGAGCCCTCGGTCGAGGATACCATCTCGATCCTGCGCGGGCTGAAGGACAAATACGAGCAGCATCACGGCGTGCGCATCACCGATTCCGCGCTGGTGGCGGCGACCACGCTGTCGAACCGCTACATCACCGACCGCTTCCTGCCCGACAAGGCCATCGACCTGATGGATGAAGCCGCGGCGCGGCTGAAGATGCAGGTCGATTCCAAGCCGGAAGAACTGGATTCGATGGATCGGGAAATCATCCGGCTCAAGATCGAGCAGGAGGCGCTGAAGAAGGAAAGCGACGCCGGCTCCAAAACCCGCCTGCAGGCGCTGGAAAAGGAGCTTGTCGACCTCGAGGAGAAGTCGGCGGCGCTGACGGCGCGCTGGAGCGCGGAAAAGAACAAGCTGTCGAATGCACAGAAGCTCAAGAGCGAGCTCGATGCCTTGCGCATCGAACTCGCCAATGCACAGCGCCGCGGTGAATTCCAGCGCGCGGGCGAGCTCGCCTATGGCAGGATCCCCGAGCTTGAGAAGAAGCTTGCCGAGATCGAGGCCAACGAAAACGCCGGCGAGATGATGGAGGAAGCCGTCACCGCCAATCACATCGCGCAGGTGGTGTCGCGCTGGACCGGCGTTCCCGTCGACAAGATGCTTGAGGGCGAGAAGGACAAGCTGTTGAAGATGGAGGACAGCCTCGGCCAGCGCGTCGTCGGCCAGGCTGAAGCCGTGCATGCGGTTGCAACCGCCGTGCGCCGGTCGCGCGCCGGACTGCAGGACCCGAACCGCCCGATGGGCTCGTTCATGTTCTTGGGCCCGACCGGCGTCGGCAAGACCGAGCTGACCAAAGCCTTGGCGGAATATCTGTTCAACGACGAGACCGCGATGGTCCGCCTCGACATGTCCGAATACATGGAGAAGCACTCGGTGTCGCGCCTGATCGGCGCGCCTCCCGGCTATGTCGGTTATGACGAGGGCGGCGCGCTCACCGAAGCGGTGCGGCGGCGGCCGTATCAGGTGGTGCTGTTCGACGAGATCGAGAAGGCGCATCCCGACGTCTTCAACGTGCTGCTGCAGGTGCTCGACGACGGCCGCCTGACCGACGGTCAGGGCCGCACCGTGGACTTCCGCAACACGCTGATCATCATGACGTCGAATCTCGGTTCGGAATTTTTGGTCAACCAGCCGGAAGGCGAGGATACTTCCGCAGTGCGCGAGCAGGTGATGGGCACGGTGCGGGCGCATTTCAGGCCTGAGTTCTTAAACCGCGTCGACGAGATCATCCTGTTCCATCGCTTGCAGAAGAGCGAGATGGGCCGGATCGTCGAAATCCAGTTCGCCCGGCTGCAGAAGCTTTTGGAGGAGCGCAAGATCACCCTGACGCTCG
>Ga0210406_10007757_pt1 | contig 10835 bp, 8 predicted proteins | sample IncBWC30MmetaG_FD_155454 | JGI IMG/M metagenome (GOLD analysis project Ga0210406, IMG submission 155454) | Forest soil microbial communities from Barre Woods Harvard Forest LTER site, Petersham, Massachusetts, United States - Inc-BW-C-30-M | ecosystem: Environmental > Terrestrial > Soil >... | reverse complement strand
TACGACCCCGGCTTCTATTCTCAAGCTCTCCTCGGCCCCTACCACATCAGTTGGGGCACATGAAAAGAATGCTCGTCAACGCAGTTCAAGAAGAAGAACTGCGAGTTGCGCTCGTCGACGGTCAAAAACTATACGACTTATCGATTGAGATCCCGTCTCGGGAACAGAAAAAATCCAATATCTATAAAGGCCGGATTACCCGCGTAGAGCCGAGCCTCGAAGCGGCGTTCGTCGAATATGGCGCGCAGCGCCATGGCTTCCTGCCGCTGAAAGAAGTCTCCAAGGAGTACTTCCGGACGCAACCCGCGAATGGCGGCCGCCTCAACATCAAGGATCTCCTGCAAGAAGGCCAGGAGCTGATCGTTCAGGTGGAGAAAGAGGAGCGCGGCAACAAAGGCGCCGCGCTCACGACGTTCATCAGTCTCGCCGGCCGATTCTTGGTATTGATGCCGAACAATCCCCGTGCAGGCGGCGTATCCCGGCGCATCGAGGGCGAGGATCGCGAGCAGATGCGCGATGCCATGAATGGGCTGGTAATTCCCGACGGCATGGGCGCCATCGTGCGCACCGCCGGCGTCGGCCGCACCACCGAGGAGCTGCAATGGGATTTGAATAATCTCAGAACTGCGTGGGACGCCATTGTCGCCGCGAACGACGGCAGGCCCGCGCCGTTTCTCATTTTCCAAGAAAGCGATGCGGTGACGCGAGGTCTTCGTGATTACTTCTCGGATGATGTCGGCGAGTGCCTGATCGACCAACCTGAGGCTTTTCAAAAAGCCCAAGAATACATGCAGCGCTTCATGCCGCCGGATGCCCAACGCAAGTTGAAGCTCTATACGGATCCGGTGCCGCTGTTTACGCGCTATCAGATCGAGAGCCAGATCGAGTCGGCGTATGCCCACAAGGTCACCCTGCCCTCGGGCGGCAGCCTGGTGATCGATCATACCGAGGCGCTGGTGTCGATCGACATCAATTCGGCGCGCAGCACGCGAGGCGGAGACATCGAGGCCACCGCGCGCAATACCAACCTGGAAGCCGCCGAGGAAATCGCGCGGCAGCTGCGGCTGCGCGACATCGGCGGACTCATCGTCATCGACTTCATCGACATGGAGTCGACGGCCAACCAACGCGCCGTCGAAGATATGCTGCGCGACTCGGTCAAGATGGATCGCGCACGCATCCAGCTTGGCAGGCTGTCGCGCTTCGGCCTGCTGGAATTGTCGCGCCAGCGCCTGCGACCCGCATTGAGCGAGACGACCCACATCAATTGTCCGCGCTGCAGCGGCATGGGGACCATTCGCGGCGTGGAATCGATGTCGTTGGCCCTGCTGAGGCTGATCGGTGAAGAGGCACGCAAGGAAAGGACCGGACGGGTCATTACACAGGTGCCTGTCGATGTCGCGACCTATCTCATGAACGAGAAACGCGAGCAGTTGAATCAAATCGAAACGCGCGACAAGGTGTCGCTGGTCATCGTGCCGAATCTGCATATGCAGACCCCCGCCTACTCGATGCGGCGTATTCGCGACGATGAGAAGGAGCTGCCGGAAAATACTGCGGTCAGCTATCAGGTAGCCGATCAGCCCACCGTGGATGATTCGAACATCGGAAACCGGGACAAGAAGCCGCCGGGCGAGGTACCGCTGGTGCCGAGCATCCTGCCGGCGTCCACCGCGCCCATCGTTCCCATGCCCGTGCCCGCTGCTGCCGCACAGGCTCCTGCGGAAACCGTACAAATGGGCCCGCAAGTAGGTGCGTTGGTGAGATTTTGGCGCTGGCTGTTTGGCGACCCCGCTGCCCGTAAGGAGGCAGCTGCCTCGGCCGCGAGCGCTCAGCCTCAACGTGACCGCCCGCAGCATCGCGAGGTTCGTCATGATCGTTATCGCAGCGGCGGCGGAGACCGTGATCGAAACCGCGACCGGGGAGACCGCGACCGCAATCGCGATGCGCGACGGGATGGTCCGCGCGATCCGCGCCGCGACGGCCGTCCACGCGGCGATCAGCCGCGTGCGGATAATCGCACCGGGCAGCCAGACCGCAGTGCGAGCGGGCCCCGGAGCGAGGCCTCGCGCCAGGACCAGGCACCTCGCCAGGATCAGGCGCCTCGCCAGGATCAGGCGCCTCGCCAGGACCAAGCGGCCCGCCAGGAGCAGGCACCGCGCCAAGACCAACCTCCGCGGCAAGACCAGGCATCTCGCCAGGACCAAACGCCCCGATCCGACCAACCTCGTGGCGAAGGCGAGCGATCCGCCAACGATCGCGGCGAGCGCAGTGAGCGAGGAGGACGAAGCCGTCGTCGACGCGGGCGCGGTAGACGTGAGGGCGGCGAAAATAATGCGAATGGTGCGGGTTCGAGCAATGTCTCGGGTCCGAGCGACGGGAATGTAGGGGGCGATCGCGCACCCGCGTCGCCACCCGCGTCGCCGGCCGCGGCACCTTCCCTTGCGCGGGCACCGTATGAGCCGGCGCCCTTCGAGCCGGCCCGCGAACGGCCGGCGGCCAATTCAGCGCCCGAGCCGGCACCTCAGCATCGCGAAGCGAATCCCGCGCCGGCTGCGGCGCCGGCGCCCGCACGCGTCGAGACACCGGCCTCAAGCACCGGAACGGACAACAAATACGTCGTGTGGTCCTCCGCCCCGAGCGACGTTCAGCGCTCCGGTCCCGACGAACGGTAACGCAGGGCCCGAAGTCTTACCTGCAACGCGAGGCTGACACACGCCAACGCGGCCGCAAGGCCGCGTACGCTGGCGATCGCGACGTCAGAAACGCGGCCGACAATGGAGTGCGAAAAGGGTTTACCCAGCCGCGGCCAAATATAGAAAGCCGCGATGAAGACGATGGCGACACCAAAGTAGATCACGGTCCATTCGATACGCTCTGCGCCTGGGACAAGCCGCTTCGCCGCAGACGGTTGCGTGCCGCGTCGCAACGCGTAGCACAACATCGCCAGTACGGCGGCAAGACCGATCAGGGAACCCACGTCCTGCATCACGTAAATTCCAGGAACATGGCGCCGGCCGATGTCGATGATCGATTCGTCCAGCACCGGGAACATGCGCACGCCGCGCCCGCCTTCGTGAGTGAATCCGTCCCAAACCAAGTGGCTCACCGCGCCGGCCAGTATGCCGAAGGCGGCCAGCAACCATTGACGAAGGCTGCGAATGTCCCCCTCTGCGGCGAAGGGTTGCCAACGGGCATAGGCTCCCTCAGGCAGCACCTCCACGACAGGCGTTTTGATCAAGCGCTCGAACACCCAATAAGTAAGCAAGCCGACCGGCAAACAAAAAGTGAACAAGCCAACGGCACTGTGCGTTTCCACCCTCGACATCCCAGGGAAAAATATCCGGAAGTCCGGAACCATCGCGCCGATGACAGTCGCGGATAGCAGCCGCCAGCGCGCCAGCAGGCGCGAGAACGGCAGGACAATGGCGGTGTGGGAGATGGTGAAGGGCATGCAAGGTCTCTGTGTCATCCAATGGTCACACGACGGACTTATAAGTTGGGGCTGCGCCTCACAACTGGAAACACAATGGCCAATATTTCCGCGGTAGACCAGGAATCTCTGTCGATGGAAAAACGGGCCGCCGCCTCCAGGCTGGTCGCACACAAGCCCAACCCCTGGTTCAATGTCCTCGCTGTCGTGGTGGTCATTACCGGAATCATATACGCAGGCTATCATCTGGCGGAGGACCTGTCGGTCGTCCACGACACCCGCGCATATCCTTATATTCTGCTCGGCATTGCGTTGGTCATCGCGCTGGGGTTCGAGTTCGTCAACGGATTTCACGACACGGCGAACGCAGTCGCGACGGTGATCTACACGAATTCCATGTCGCCGAACCTGGCGGTCATATGGTCCGGCACTTTTAATTTCCTGGGAGTTCTGGTCTCTACCGGCGCCGTCGCATTTGGCATCGTGTCCTTGCTGCCGGTGGAATTGATACTTCAGGTCAGCAGTGGCGCGGGCTTTGCCATGGTATTCGCGTTGCTGCTCGCTGCAATTCTTTGGAATTTGGGCACCTGGTACTTTGGACTGCCATCATCGAGCTCGCATACGCTCATCGGCAGCATCATCGGCGTCGGGCTGATGAATCAGCTGATGGCGGCAAGCGGCTCCGGCACCAGCGGCGTTGATTGGGCTCAGGCGACCAAGATTGGCCAGACCCTGCTGATTTCCCCCTTGATTGGTTTCAGTGCGGCGTACTTGTTGCTGAGCGTACTCAAAGCAACGATCAGAATCCCGGCCCTTTACAAGGAGCCTGAGGGAAATAGTCCCCCACCCATGTGGATTCGCGGCCTGCTGATCTTGACCTGCACTGGAGTGAGTTTCTTCCATGGTGGCAACGATGGTCAAAAAGGCATGGGACTCATCATGCTGATCCTCATCGGCACGGTGCCCACCGCCTATGCGCTGAATCGCACCATGCACGAAGGAGACGTGAATACTTTCATAGCGGCTTCCGCGCAGGCGCAAACCGCTCTATCGCACTATGCTGCCGGCGATGCGCCGGCCGATCCGCATGCGGCTACGGTGGAACTGGTGCGCAGCCGCACGGTCACTCCGGCCGGCGCGGCGGCGCTCACTGCACTGACCGGAACCATTGCCACGGAGGTTGGCCGGTATCACTCCATGGATAAAGTCCCTCCCGGTTCGATGGTCAATATCCGCAACGATATGTACTTGGTCAGCGAGGGGCTGCGCTTCATGGCCAAGGCGAAAGCGCTCAACGTATCTGCGGCGGACCAGGCCTCGCTCAATGCCTACAAGAAGCAGCTTGATCACTCCACGAAGTTCATTCCAACCTGGGTGAAGGTCGCTGTAGCCATTGCACTGGGACTTGGGACGATGATCGGTTGGAGGCGAATCGTGGTCACTGTCGGCGAGCGGATCGGCAAGACGCACATGACCTATGCGCAGGGCGCATCGGCGGAAATTGTCGCGATGGCAACCATCGGAGCGGCGGAGATGTACGGTCTCCCGGTCAGCACCACGCACGTCCTGTCCTCCGGCGTGGCCGGCACGATGGTGGCCAATCGCTCAGGACTGCAGTGGGCAACCGTGCGCAATCTGTTAATGGCCTGGGTACTCACATTGCCGGTGTCCATTGCACTTGCCGGCGGCCTATACTGGCTGCTACGCACCCTGCTCTAGGCTCGCCAACAGGCCACGCGACGCGGCGGTCGTCAGATCGAGGACCTCCTCGAAGGCGGCGGAGTCGCGGTAGTAAGGATCGGGCACGTCGCTCAAGTTCAAGTCCGGCGCGTACTCCAGAAAAAGTTTTAACGAGGCACGCGAATTGGCGGGCTTCATCGCCTCCAGCTCGCGCAAGTTCTCCCGGTCCATCGCCAGGATCAGGTCAAAGCGCACAAAATCGTTCTGGATCACCTGCCGCGCCCGCAAGCCGCTGATATCGATGCCGCGCCGCAACGCCGCTCGCTGGCTGCGATGATCCGGCGGCGCGCCGATGTGATAGTCAGCTGTTCCTGCGGAATCTATGTCGATTTTGGCGGGCGGCGCCGCTTGTGCAGCCAAGTGCCGCAGCACGCCCTCCGCGGTCGGGCTCCGGCAGATATTGCCGAGACAGACCATCAGTACACTTGTAATTTCGTTATTTTTCATTGACTTATGTGCGTTGTAGGCGCTGCCGGAATGCGTCAAAACGCATCAATACGCGCTAATATAATCAATCACATCCCGTGCGATCACTACGCGCTGATTTTCCTGCCCGCCCTTGCTGGCGCGAGCAACAGCATGGCTTTTACCGCGAGCCCGTTGCCTGATTTCCTCGTGCCGGCAACCATCGAGTTCCAGGAAGCCTCCGTGCACGGCTATGACAACGGCGTGGAGCAAGCGTTAATGAGCGTGCACCTATCAGCCGGAAGCAACGTCATCACCTACCTGCGCAACGGCGATACGACGGGATGGACGCCGAGCGGGAACAAGGGAGTGGGGCTGCAAGTCATCACAGTGTTTTTGGATTGACGCTGCGATCCGCCCTATCCCGGGCGAACGCCGGCAGATCGTGGGCGTTATGTCATTCCAGCCCGGCGGCGAGTCGCCGACGATTGCAACCAGCCGTCAACTTCGCCATGATCGGCATGCTCAAGAAAAAAAAAGCAGGGAGGCGGGATGTCGTTACAAGCCAATTTGTTATGGAGTTTGGCGCTCGCGTCGCTTCCGCATCTCTCGCCGGCCGAGACGGTCTTCGATGCGGCGAAGGCCTTTGGGGCCCGCGAAAGCGTTTCGGATTTGAGCCTGTCGCCCGACGGGATGAGTGTCGCGTACGTCGCCCCCACAACCGGCCAGGGATCGGCGCTATATGTATACAGTCTGGCGAAAGGAGCAACTCGCTCCTCTCGACCCGTCACCATCGCCAGCGGTAAGCCCGAACGCCTCGGTGGCTGTAACTGGGTGTCGAATGCTCGCCTCGTTTGCATCGTTTACGGCGTGGTGTATGCGAGCAGCGTGCTCCAACCGGTGCAATTCACTCGCCAGATCGCCGTGAATGCCGACGGCACGAACCTGAAATTGCTGAGTACCAAAAACAATGACTATACCCAAGGCATGCAGCTGGGTGGCGGCGACGTGATCGACTGGCTGCCGGATGAGGATGGCGCAGTTCTGATGACCCGCGTGTATTTGCCGGACCAACACATCGGCAGCCGTGTCGGTTCTTCGAAAAGCGGACTCGGGGTCGATTGGATCGACACGCGAACTCTGGCTGTCCGAACAGTCGAGCAGCCGCGCGAGGACGCAGTCGAGTACATCAGCGACGGTCGCGGCACGATTCGCATCCTCGGGGCTCGATCGAGGCATGGCGCCATTGGGGATTACGATTCGGGCGATATTGTTTATTTCTACCGGGTGATGGATTCACGCGAATGGCGGCCCTTCGGCGAGGTGGTCGGCGAGGGGCATAACGGCTTCGAGCCGATCGCCGTGGATCATGACAGCAACATTGCCTATTGTTACAAGAAACTGGACGGTCGGCGCGCACTGTACTCGGTCGCGCTCGACGGATCACTGAAAGAAGAACTCATTTACGCACGGCCCGACGTGGACATCGGCGGCTTGAACCGCATTGGCCGCCGCGATCGTGTGGTGGCAGCGTCCTATTTCGATGACTTCCCGCATTATCATTTCTTGGATCCTGATTTTGAAAAACTCGTTAAATCACTGGCAAAAGCGCTGCCGGGGCAGCCGATGCTTCACATCGCCGATTCGAACATCGACGAAAGCAAGCTGCTGATACGCGCGGGGAGCGATCAAGATCCGGGCGTGTACTACCTATTCGACAAAAAATCGCGGCAACTGGAAACATTTTTGGCGGTCAGAGATGAGCTGGAGGGCGTCAAGCTGGCGAGCGTCAAACCAATCAGTTACGCGGCGACCGACGGCACCTTGATCCCCGGCTACCTGACTCTGCCGCCCGGCGTCGATACGCCCAAAGATCTGCCCGCTATCGTCATGCCCCATGGCGGACCGGGCGCGCGCGACTACTGGGGTTTTGATTATTTGGCGCAATTCTATGCCTCGCGCGGCTATGCGGTGTTGCAGCCCAATTTTCGCGGCTCGACCGGCTATGGCGATGCCTGGTTCAAACAAAATGGCTTTCGCTCCTGGCCAACGGCTATTGGCGATGTATTGGATGCCGGCAAGTGGCTCATCGCGCGGGGTATCGCGAACCCCAACAAGCTGGCAGTCGTGGGCTGGTCCTATGGCGGCTACGCAGCGCTGCAGTCGGCGGTGGTCGACCCTAGCGTGTTCAAAGCAGTGATCGCCGTCGCTCCCGTGACCGACTTGCCGGAACTCAAGGAAGAACACCGCCATTGGAGCGATTTCCTGGTTGTAAGCCGGTATATCGGCGAGGGCCCGCATGTCCGCGAGGGGTCGCCGGCGTTGAATGCGGCGAAGGTCAAAGTACCGGTGCTGCTGTTTCATGGCGAATCGGACCGCACCGTCCCAATTCGACAATCACGCGAAATGAACGATCACCTGGCAAGCGCCGGCGTGCCGCATGAGCTCGTGACGTGGCCCGATCTGGATCATTACCTCGAAGACTCGGCAGCGCGCGCGGAGATGCTGCGCAAGAGCGATGCCTTTCTGCGTCACGCGATGGGACTGCAGTGATTCGCCCCTAAATCTTTTCCAGGGCGGCCCTGACGCGCTCGAGATCCTGGGGCGTATCGACGCCTGCCGGCGGGGAGTGCGCGAGTGTTACCAGATGGATGTGCATCCCGTGTTCCAGCGCGCGCAGCTGCTCGAGTTTCTCCGTCGTCTCGAGCGGCGTCGGCGCCCACGCCGCAAATTGCAGCAGGCTGCGCACGCGGTAGGCGTAGATGCCGATGTGGCGCCACGCACCGGCGAACGAAGTCGGCACGTCGGCAGCGGCGCTGTCGCGCGGCCAGGGCACGGGGGCGCGGCTGAAGTACAGCGCGCGCCCGTCGTTGGCACGCAGCGCTTTGACACAGTTCGGATCGAGAAATTCCCGCAGCGATTCGATCGGCGCCACCGCAGTGACGATATCGGCCGCCGCGGCCTCGCGAAGCGCCTGCGCCGCCTGGGAAATGACTTGCGAGGGCATCGTCGGTTCATCCCCCTGCAGATTCACCACGATGTCCTCGGAGGCGAACGCCCTGGCCCGCACGACTTCCGCGATACGGTCGGTGCCCGACGCGTGATGTTCCGAGGTCATCTGGCAATCCGCGCCGAACCCTGAAGCGGCGGCGCGGATTCGTTCATCGTCCGTGGCCACGATCACCGAGGCCGCACCGCTGGCGACGGCGGCGCGCCACACCCATTGAATCAGGGGCCATTCGCCTATCGGCAGCAGCGCCTTGCCGGGCAATCGCGTCGATCCAAAGCGCGCCGGTATGATGACGTGGAACACTTGTTGCGGGTCGCCCAAGCGTACCGCTAGGTTTCCAGCAGAGGATCGTCGGCCGCGAGCACGCGCGCTTCTTCCGGCAACATCAGCGGGATGCCGTCGCGCACGGCGTACGCCAGCCGGTCCGGACGGCATATGAGTTCGAGGGAAGCGCCCGCACCGGCGCTGCGCAGCGGACCCTTGCAGATCGGGCAAACCAACAATTCCAGCAATCGCTTATCCATACTTCCTCACGCGCGTGCGGCACGCTTCTCGATAGACTGAACCACAATGCTTTGCAGCGCTTCGCGGTCGCCGTCGTCGAAGACCACGCCGACCGGAACGTACCAGTGATGGGGACCGGCTATTTCCCCACATTTTACGGCATCTTTCTCGGTCATGAGCACCGGAAGATCGTCGGCGAAGGAAATATCGTCGATCTGCAATCGCGCGTGGTCCGGCAAGGCATGCGCAATGACATTTATGCCCATCGATTGCAGCATCGTGAAAAAACGCTGCGGATTGCCGATGGCAGCGACCGCGTGCACGGACTGGCCGGCAAACTCGCTCAAGGCTTTGGCGGTGCCGTACCTGAGGGCGATGGCGCTGGTGGCCTCGAGGCGCATGCGCAACGCACCGGCGAGCGATGCATGACCCGCAATGACTGCAGGACCGCCGTTGACCACCACCGCGTCTGCGTCCTTCAAGCGCGCCGGTGCTTCGCGAAGCGGTCCTGCCGGCAGTAAGCGCTCATTGCCGAAACGCCGCTCGCCATCTACCAAGATGATTTCACAGTCGCGCGCCAAGGCATAGTGCTGCAGTCCATCGTCGCTCACGATGATGTCGCAGCCGGCATTGATCAGCAGCTGCGCCGCCGCCGGGCGATCGCGGCCGACGGCAACCGGCACTCCCGTTCTGCGCGCCAGCACCAGCGCCTCATCGCCGACGCTGTTGGGGTCATCGGAGCCTTGAACCAGCTGCGCGCGCCGCGATGAACCACCGTAGCCGCGTGTCACCACTCCAGGCCTGAATCCTTGATCGGCCAGGTAAACGGCCAGCCAGCAAACCAGCGGAGTTTTACCCGTCCCGCCCACGCTCACGTTGCCAATGACAATCACCGGCCTTGTCAGGGGCTGAGGACGGCGCAGCCCTTTGGCATAGGCGAACCGGCGCAATCGCGATACGGCACCGTACATTGCCGATAGCGGCCTCAGCCACCACGGCGCCGGTGCGCCCTGATACCAAATTTCATTGAGTTTGGATTGCACCGGCATGCCTGCGCCGTTCAGACGTTGAACTGCATCCCGTGCAGTGCTGCGTACAGGCCGCCGCGCGCCAGCAAATCTTGATGGTTGCCGATCTCCACGATCCGGCCTTGATCGAGCACGATGATGCGGTCAGCATTTTCGACTGTCGAGAGCCGATGGGCAATGACCAGGGTGGTTCGCCCTTGCATGAGAACGGCAAGCTCTTGCTGCACGCGCCGCTCCGATTCGTTGTCGAGCGCCGCAGTCGCTTCGTCCAGGATCAACACCGGCGAATCTTTGAGCAAGGCTCGTGCAATGGAAATTCGCTGCCGCTGACCACCGGAAAAATTCTGGCCCCGATCGGTGAGCAATGTATCGAATCCCTGCGGCTGTTGGTTCACGAACTCCATGACATTCGCGGCGCGCGCAGCCGCCTCCACTTCGGCATCGGTTTTGCCGACGGCATTGAAGGCGATGTTGTTGCGGATGGTATCGTTGAACAGCACCACATCCTGGCTGACCAAACTCACCTGCGTACGCAGGTCGGTCAATCGATACTCGCGCACATCGACGCCGTCCAACAATACCGATCCTTGCTGCACGTCATAGAAACGCGGCACCAGGCCGACCAGCGTGGTCTTGCCGCTTCCCGATCGGCCGACGATCGCGACGGTCTCGCCGGGCCTGACCTGAAAACTCACGTCGTTCAGCACATCGCCCT
>Ga0210406_10007756_pt1 | contig 10836 bp, 11 predicted proteins | sample IncBWC30MmetaG_FD_155454 | JGI IMG/M metagenome (GOLD analysis project Ga0210406, IMG submission 155454) | Forest soil microbial communities from Barre Woods Harvard Forest LTER site, Petersham, Massachusetts, United States - Inc-BW-C-30-M | ecosystem: Environmental > Terrestrial > Soil >... | reverse complement strand
CTCTGGCTGGCTGAATTAGCCGACCTGCCGCTTGGCTGGTATGCCGAACGCTCCAAGGTTGGAGAGCCGTCGGTTCGAAAAAAGCACGGGTCAGACGACGGGTCTGAATAGACGTTCATCGCACAGAAGTGGCACATGCCCGATTAACGCGTCGTACAGGACGTTACACCATGACCCGGCGAAAGGGAGCGACCGACGTCGGCAGCCCGCCATAGCACTCATCACGATCAGTAAGAAAGGGATCTGTCAATATCGACAGTTACCTAAGAATTGTAATTCCACGTAGCCTCTGACCACTCATTCCCTCGCGGGCATGCGCTAGTTGCGACAGAACTTTTCTCGGGAGGAGCAACTATGGACACTTTGGATGTATTACGCTTTCAGCGCGATGGTTCCGTCGCCTGGATTGGCAGTGCCAAGTCACTCCCAACAGCTCTTGAAATGATCAAGGCACTTATGGCTGATCCTTCAGATAAATTCCTAATCCACGATTCACGACGAAACAACACCTTGACTGTCCGAGCGGATGAACTGCCATCTTATGTCGTCCCTTGCCGCGAACATGCCTGATTAACGCTGCCGTAACCGGAGTGGGGATTTGAGACCCTAAACCGCTGCGCGTTTACGTCAGGGTAGGACCTGAATTTCAAGTTCCATCGCACGCCCATCCCGGATTGAAAATGCCCGGATGGGCGTAGTTGCATACGGCCGGGGCGTGACGATGAAATAGATCGCTCCAGAATAGTGGGCCAGCGCGATGTCTTTGGGCGAAGGCTCGTTCGTGTCCAGCCAATTCGGATGCGAGTGGTAGATGCCGAGGAATTCGAGCCGCCGCTTGCGGAGTTCCCCCATCATGCGCACGATCTCCTTGGGCGCAATCTCGTAATTCCTGATTGGATCAGCCGCGACGTTCTTCGCAGGGAACGCCTGCGTGATTAGTCCGTCCTGCCCCGCCAGAATTCCGCAGCATTCCCGATGCGGCTGGCGGCGGGCATGCTCCAGGAGTTGCCCGTATACTTTGCGGCGACTTCGGACGGCTCGCTTCATTCCGGGAGTATATAACGAGGCGAATTCGTGAATCGAGTGACGGACGCGGAGAGACTACCTGACGTAAGTCCCGATAAACGCAGCGGAAATCGTACAAGTGGAATCCGCCGCGAAAGCTGGCCAAGCACGACTTATCGCGAGCTGGTACCCTCAAAAGGCAAATCGATTTATGAATGCTAGTTGAGTATTTTAGTCTTCAAGTTGGTGTACCCATCCGATAACAGAAATACGTCTCAACGCCAATGACTTCGTTTCCGAGTTGGGGTTGGTATGCCCTGCAAGTCGTGTGGATCAATCAATCAGAGCAAGTTCACAGGGGAGATAGCCATCCATTTTCCCGGACTGAAAAAGATTGACAAGCCCGTCGTGTGGGTATTCCCCGACCTTGTGCTCTGTCTGGATTGCGGCACCGCGGAATTTGAAGTGCCGGAAGCTGAACTGCGCCTTCTTACGAAAGGCCACGCCGCTGCTGCAGAGTAATCTAGAATTGAGTCTTACTATCTCATCCAGAATAAACGGCTGAGTGTTCTGCGCAGATGCTTTGGAAAACGTGTTCGTCTTTCTCGGCGTGAAAGGTGCTCAACGCGTACCCGCAGAGAATATCAACTCCGTAGTTTCTGGCTACCTGGTCCCAGAGTTGTTCAAGCCGAATCGCGGCGTCCTGCTTACCTTCCGCCCACAAGAGAGGCGAACATTCTCCACAAGCCACAACGCGAGGATGCTCTCGCTTCGCCGCATTGGCGGCTGTTTCAAAAAGACCACCCACGACTTCGAAAAATCGAGCCGAGTCTGGCATGTCATTGACCATGAATGTGGACAGGGTCTTGGCAACATCTAATTGAATGTATGTCCCCTGCTGAGTGGCGGCATCTACATCCAAGCCCTGTGTCTTCAATCTCAACGCAAGAGCCTTCCGGTGCGACTCGGTGGCGACAACGATAGCTGCACCGCCGGCCATTAAGGCAACAGCAATAAAACGAGCAAGGGTGTCTAGGAAAACTGCGTCATCAGAATAGAATTGAACCTCATGGCGGTGAGGGGCTTTCTCTCCTGCGGTGTCAGTGAACTCATAGCCTTTCAAGCTGCTACTGACAAACTGCTTTCCTCGAAGAACCGCATCCACGGCAGACACTAGTTCGCTTCCCGCATCTGTCTTACAAACATAACCCTGAGCGCCCGTGCCCAAAGCTGCCCGCACGATGTCGAGCGCATTGTTCTGACTTAGGAAGACTATTTTGGAGCTGGGGGAGAGTCGTCGTATCCGCCGCGCGGCTTCGATTCCATTCTGTTTTGGGAGACCGATGTCCAGCAGGATTAAGTCCGGCTTCAGTTCTTCGGCCCTCTGAATGGCTTCTGATCCATCATCAGCCTCGGCAATGACTTGCCATTCTGGCCGGGCCTGAATTAGCAAAAGGACTTGGCGTCGCCAGTCTTTGAAATCGTCAGCTATGAGAATGCGAATTGATGACAATAGGTGCTGCTCCATTTCTGTCCTTGTATAGGAACACGCCGCGTGCAAGTTAGTTGCACGAACCCCCAAGTCCCTGCGCCTATCAGGAATGATTTCAGGCCGGGTCATCGTGTCACAGAACACAGCCCGATGAACCAACTACTACCTCATATCACCGTTTCTAGCAACGCGGTTACGGTGTAGTGCCTAGTGAACGCGGTTACCTGAGAGGTGTGAAGGGCCTTGCAGAAATACTTACTCAGTCTTCTTTTCCACGTTGGCCGCCTGAGGCCCCTTTGGGCCCTGCGCGATCTCAAATTTGACTAAGTCTCCTTCCGCCAAGGTCCGATACCCTTCGCCTAGAATTGCCGAGTAATGAATGAAAACGTCCGGACCATCATCCCGCCCTATGAAGCCATAGCCCTTCGAATTGTTAAACCATTTCACTTTGCCAATCATCTTGCGCTGCTCCTTAGGATCGTCCGGGGCCTTGCAGGGGAAATACAAATTATGGGAATGCCTCTCAAGCCCTTGCAGTAATTGCCGTGAGCACGGACCGACTCAAGTCCGATAGATTTTCGGAGAGTCTGATTTGAATACTAGTATCGTGGACTGTGCGATCTCGTTGCTCTTGAGCACGTACGAAGTTGTTTTCGAGCAACTAGGGAGCAGCTGTGGAGAGTGAGACTGACATTCCGGTGCTTTGGCTCGTCCTAGAAAAGTGCGCTTGGCGCGGTTTTGTTCCTAACCACACCCAGTTGAGTGCGCTGCTGGCTTGACAGGTAGTACGATGACTGATTGACCTGGAGCAATGAGCGATGCGCGTGCTTGTGGCAAAATTGGATTGAAAGAATAAATGTACAAAACTAGAAAAATTTCGAGCTGTCTATGGGTTGCGTACGCAATTCTGTTCCTGTCTGCGCCGTGTGACGCGCGGGCCCAATCACGAAGGATGTCGCTTCAGCAATCGTCCTCTCAAGGGGGCCAGGATCGTCGCCTGCTGCTGTACAACACGCACACCGCTGAGCGGATCGATATTGTTTACCGCCGTGGTGAGCAGTACATTCCAGGTGCACTCGCTCAACTCGATTATTTCCTCCGCGATCATCGGACAGGCGACGTTCGCCATTTCGATCCGCGTTTGTACGATATCCTTTACGATCTCACGTCCTCGATCGGACATGCCGGTGGGGAGATCGACATCGTCTGCGGCTACCGCACTTCGTCGACAAACGAGTCTCTCCGCGCTCGCACCACCGGAGTTGCCAAAAACAGCCTGCACATTCAAGCGGAAGCGATCGACTTGCGCATGCCCGGCATCGACACGCTAAAGCTACGCAAGGCGGCTCTCTCGCTGCGTCGCGGTGGAGTGGGCTACTATCCTCACTCGGACTTCATCCATGTCGACGTCGGCCGCGTTCGCCAATGGTGTTTCGACTGCCCGGGCAGCTTGATCGCCGGCGATTAACCTGGATACGGATATCCCTTCGCAAGAACTTTTTCGAGCGCAGCGTCGTGCCCGTAGATGTCGTCGTAAAAATGAACGAGCCCATCCTCGTTCACGATGACGGTGCCATAAACGATTAAGACCGGAATCGGATGCACAAGATTCACCTGCTGATTTGGACTTCCGTTCATGGCCTCGCGGACGTGATCCATGCCCCAACCCGTATTGTCGCGCAGGACCCACACAGCCAGATCGGCGGGCCTTTCCAGACGAATGCAGCCATGGCTGAAATCCCGGCGGGACTTCGCGAAGAATTCCTGAGCGGGCGTGTCGTGCATGTATATGTTGTAGCTGTTCGGAAAAATAAACTTCACCAGTCCGAGTGAGTTCTTAGGTCCTGGTATTTGGCGGATGAAAAGCTTGCCTGCCCGGAGCTGCGTGAGTATGTCGCTCGTCACTGTTCCCGACGTGACGACCTGCTGGCCGCTGTTGACCACCTCGAATCCCTTCTTCGCCAGATAGTCGGGATCGCGAGTTATGCGCGGGAGGAATTCAGCCTTGGCGATGGAATAGGGAACACTCCAGTAGGGCCGGAACACGGCGTATTTCATGGTGTCGCTAAATACTGGGGTATCGTGGTCATAGGCTTTGCCTACCACGACATTCATCGACAGCGCGACATTATAGTTTTCGTCATAGGCGCGGAGGCGAAACTCGGGAATATTCGCGACGATGGGCGTCGAGTGGAGACCAACGGGCAGCCACCGCCAACGCTCCAGAGTCAGTTGCATCTGCCGCACCCGACGGGTGAGAGGCACATTCAGATCGGCCAAGGTTTGCGCGGTGATCCGTCCATCCTGAATTCGGCCATGCCTGCGCTGAAAACTTCTGACTGCGTCCACCAGCGGAGCTTGATAGACCGTTCCATCGGTGGGAAGGCTCGCGTTGGCAGGAAGATCGCCCACCAGCCGGAGCAATCGGATCAGTTGAGGGACGCCCGGATAGGACTCGCCCGGCGCGATCGCTTTTTGTATGGCAGGAAGCTGATTCCCATCATATTCCTTCGCAAACTCCAAGTAAGCATGCAGGGCTTGGATCGTACGTTGGTATCCAGGGTAAGGAGGTTCCACTTTCGCCGCGACGCCAGCAACATCAGAAGCATCCACAACATTTTGCTTTAGGAATTCTGGCAAGTCGTATTTCTTGGCCTCGACATCGAGACCAAAGTCAAAATGCTTCGGATTCACCTTGCCGATGTGAAGATCCGAGATATATCTCATCACGCAAACGGTAAGTGCAGCATCGAATCGCACAGCATCCGCTTCAGATGGCTGCGGCGCGGCGGGTTTGAGTTTCGCCAGTCGGGCGCTCCAACGCGGCCCGTCGTAATCCTCAGCGGCCAATCCCTTTTGCTCTGCTTGCAATAGGAGCGCGATTACTTGCTGTGCCTGAGCCGTTGGCTCCGTGCCTCTAACCCACGGCAGGGAATAACCATACGACTCGTAAAATTTCTGCATGTGTTTCTTGTAATCGCTGAAATCGGGCCAGCGCAAGTCTGAGAGATTTCCTGCCTGGATGATGGCGCGCAACGAACCTTGGCCGTCAGAGCTGAGCTGCTGAGGCGGCGCGGCGGATTTTGCAGAAGCTTCACCTTGTGTGCGTGCGCTTCTTGCGGAGACGATGCCGTAGCTCCACAACAGTGAAATTGATGCAAGCGGCAGCACTAACACCAGACCCATCGAAATGCGCGATCGCTTCACGGAATTCCTCCCCTCTCCAACGTCCATCCTCGATGACTTGTGGGTCGCAAAACACACATGCGAAAAGTTATTAGCCGGAATTTCCATTTTGACTTCCCCGCCGAAAGATAATGTACTTCTGGCCTCCTAGAGCTGGCGTCCTCCGGGGTGATGACGATACGCAAGCGTCCTTGCTCTAGTCGCCTGTCAATGCTAACAGTATTCGCCTGGCAGCCAGGCGGGCCCCTAGGATCCCGACTTCATGCCGTAATCGCCACGCAGATTCTCGCCACCCAACTCCTGCAACCGCAGTGCTCGGTTCCAGCAGCAGGATCGTCCCGATCAGCAATGCAACGGAAGTAAATGGTGAAGGTAGAACTCGCGAGTTCTCCAAGAACGGTTCCAGCTATTCCGGGAAAACTGCCAAACCCAAATTAAACCGGCGGATCTTGGAATAGGTATTCATTCGAGCCCGGAAGGCAGCTATCTAGGTGGTTCAGTCCGAATCAGGCTCAAATAATCTGCCGCACCGAACCATACGCATCGTCCAGACTGTGAATTGCTTTTTCCTGCGACACATTTTTCTCTCCCAACACTGAATAGGTAGATAGAGGGAAGTTCCACAAGCCCGCCTCCTGCTGCTGAGCGGCGCTAAGACGCAACGGGCGAGGTTGTTCGGGGCAAGCCTAGCGTGTCTTTGGACCAGTGCGTTCCGGCCGCGACGCCATGCACGAGTCGGGGATCGGAACTTCCCTCGCATTGCATTGCGTAATGCATTCCGCACGCCGAGGTCTTTCATGAAGAAAAGCAGCATCTCAATTCGTCGCAGTTTTCAGTCCGCACGGGTTGTGCTCTTCACATTCCTGGGTCTGCTCCTCGCTGCCCCTGTCTTTGCGCAAGCCAACTCTCCGTGGGAGAACGCCGTCAACGTGTTGCAGCAAGCATTCACCAGCACGATTGCGCGCGGGCTGTCTCTCGTGGCGATCGTAGTTTCCGGCCTGACATTTGCGTTCGCGCGATCAAAACCAACGTCGGCGATTGCGTAAATGTTGTCGTGCACCTTGAACGCCGTCCGGGCCGACGCTTTGTCTCCGAAGTCGTGGAAGTCCATGGCTACGACCCCGACCGGGACGAATACAACTTCGCGTTCGCTTTTGATTGCCACAAGGAACTCGCATGAATCCCACTGAACAATCTTCACGCTTCAGAGCGGACTCGTTCCGATCCAACTCACGAACGAAGGGAGCAAATTATGCCAGCGGAATGGGTCGACTTCAAAAGCATCAAGGGGAAGGTCTCTATGGAGACTGTTCTTTCGCACTATGACATTCGTCTTCGGCGAGTCGGTGCGGACGAGTTCCGCGGAAGATGCCCTCTTCCTACACACTCCTCCACCAGCAGCAATGACAGCTTTTCCGTCAGCTTCACCCGGAACGCCTGGTCCTGTCAGTCCGCTTCGTGCATCGCGGCTCGCTCGGGCCGCGTCGGAGGAAACGTCTTCGACTTCGTCGCTGAAATGGAACGCTGTTCGATCCGAGAGGCTGCTCTGCACCTGCAGCATTCGCTCACAGAAAATCAGATCCCTCGCGTCACATCCAGGAACGAGGAGTCGGTCGCCCACACGCCAGAAAATCGGCCTCTGTCCTTCACCCTGCGCAATATCGACCACCAACATCCCTATGTTGCATCGCGTGGACTAAGTGAGTATACGGCCCGCTACTTCGGCGTTGGCTACTACGACGGGAACGGTTTCCTTCGCGGACGGGTCGTGATTCCAATCCACAACGAACATGGCGAACTCGTCGCCTACTCGGGTCGCGCAATCGGCCAGACGAAGCCCAGATACCGCCTCCCTGCCGGCTTCCGTAAATCGCACCTGCTCTTCAATCTCCATCGAGCCATCCGGAAGGGTAACCGCACCCTCATTCTCGTGGAGGGCTTCTTCGACACTTTCAAAATCCATCAGGCCGGGCATCACAACGTGGCCGCTCTCATGGGCTCGAAGCTGTCCGACCGCCAAGCCGACCTGATCGGAACCTACTTCGATCAAGTGATTCTCATGCTTGACGCCGATGAAGCGGGGAAGGCCGCCACCGCTGCAGCTAGGACAGCCCTCTCCTCAATTCTCGTGGTGCAGATCGTTGAACTCGCCTCGGGAACTCAGCCAGACCAACTGGCTTCAGAAGAAATCGATCAGCTCTTAGGAGGCTTTGCTCATGACGTTCCAACTCCAGACCGATAAATTATTTATATAGGGATGAACCCGCTCAAATCGTCAGCAGTTGAGTGTGCAAGAGAGGGCTGTCGGCCTCTCAGTGGTTGACGTTCAGACTTGCGACGAAGCGCTCCCATTCGATCGCTTCAACTCCGCTCGCGATAGCTCTTGTGGCCCTGGCTGAGCGCGACTTCCCGTGCACGACAACCAGACGCACCGGACGATCTCCCAATGTGCGACGCAAAGAGAGAAGGGAAGCGGCCATTGCGGGATGGACGGTTTTGCCCGCCTCACATTCAATCAGCCATAATCCGGCATTTAGTCTCGGTAGGAGAAAATCGACCTGCAGGCCTTGCTGATCGCGAAAGTAATAGAGCTCTTTCCTCCCGCCTCGGTTTACCTGGCTCTTGAGGATTTCCGCTGCAACAAATCCTTCAAACAACTGTCCGAGGAAAGGCGAACGCTGGAGCTCAGCCTCCGACGTGATTCCCAGGAGATAGCAGGCAAGGCCGGAGTCACCCCAATAGACTTTCGGGGTTTTGACGAGCCGTTTGCCAAGATTTTCGAAGTACCGGGGAATAACGACGATTTGGCTCGTGATTTCGAGAACGTGCAACCACTCGCTTATAGTTGGCACAGAAACGCCGAGCGGAGCAGCAAAGATCGGTCTTATTGAGAGTCTGGCCGTGCCGGCTAGCCAGTAGTGCGAGGAATCGGCGGAAAGTTACCAAGTCTCGCACGTTTGTGATTGCTCGCACGTCTCTTTCCAAATAGATTTGAAGGTAGGAAGCAAACCAAAGTGCCCGAGATTTTGGGCGAGCCAAAACCTCTGGAAAACCACCGTGAAGCATATTCACTTTTGCAGTCTCTACGATACTGAAAGGCAGAAGTTGCAGAATGGCGGCCCGCCCAGCCATCGACTCGGTGATGCCCTGCATTAACGGTGCTTCCTGCGATCCGGCGAATAGCCACTGCCCCATCCGGCGGGGCGCCGCGTCAATCAGAGTGCGCACGTAGCTTAGGAGTTCGGGAGCATTCTGAATTTCGTCGAACAGCACAGGGGGACGAAGCTCTTCGAGGAATGTACGTGGGTCACTGCGAATCCGTCCCTGGATGTCGGGATCCTCAAGGAGCACATGACCACTGCTGGGAAATGCCGGGCTGCTTGCCGAGCCACGCTATCGAGATTTCGAGATATATACAGCATTTGAGGATTCCAAGATAGAAGTTAAGAACAATCAACACTGGAGCGACGGCATCCTTGTCGCAGTCCTTGTATTAGGCTGTTGTCAGGCCCCGGGAAAAAATGACGAGCCGGATTCAAAATACGATGTTCCCGTACGGGAAGATTCCACTGGTATTGCACACCTAATCTGCAATTGTTCCCGCACGGGAATATTTTCTGCGATCAACTCTTGGACCAGCTTTCTTCCATTTCCGCCTTACTGACCAGCACGCCTGAGATCAGTCCGCTCCCGCGGCGTTGGATCTCACCCATCGCTCGTTTTTGTCCTTCTTGGGGCACACCCAGGTCCGAAAGGAATCTCTCCAACGACTCACGAGAGGTAAGAGTTTTTCTCTCTCGCGGCTCGCCGCCAAAATTTGGCGTGAAGGTGACATCGAATCCATTGGACCGCGTTTCTGATGGCTTCACGACAAGCGTTCCTTGCTGCTTTCGGTCAAGCATGTCCAGCACACCCAAGATGCGCAGAACGGAGGAGAGTGTCACATCCCCGCTCTGGTTCTCGAACCGGTTCAACGTCGAGCGTCCGACATTAGCCAGTGCCGCCAAATGCTGCTGCGTGAGACCGCGCTCCTTGCGCCGATCTCGTGCTTGGCGCACGATTACTCCCCAATTGAGGCGAATGTTCCGTTCCATCGCTTCCCCATCAGATCGATCAACTGCTTCTTCAGATGTGTGCTGCCGACCTTCGACTCCCGGATCACTTCTTGCGCCGCGTCAATCTGTCGCTTCAGGTCTGACACTGCAAGCTGTAGGGCCGCACGGTTGAACCCGAATGACTTCGCTAGGAGGGCTAGATGCTTCGGTCCGATGGCGCTCAAGGAATGCGGATTCGTCCCCGGCGTTATCTTGAGCGCCAGTCCTTCGCGTCGGAATCGCGGGTACACACTCGGCGCAACGATGTCGTAGAAAGGACCGAGCCGGAATCCTTGCTCTGTGTAGAGCAGCGCAAAGTTCTTGGAATGGGCGTCGTTGTTACCGAGCAGAATGCACACGAGAACCCGCCGGAAAAGCTTGTCGATATCGATCTCGCGCTGCTCGGTCTGATGGGCCCACATGAACTCCGCCATCTCTCCATACGAACCCTCATATTTCGCTTCGGCAGGCCGTCCGAGGAGTTGATTGAATTCCTCGAAGTGGATTTTCTCGCCGCGTTCCGTGCGATCGAATCTCTGAACGAGCAAACAGTCTCCCTGGATCTTTTCGACCGGGGCAACTTCGAGTTCGACGATTTGATCCGTAGGCAAAAGGACCCTTGCCGCATTCGTCGTCAAATACTCCAGTTCGACCAGATGTTCCAGTTCAGGGGAAGGAAGTTTCGCGATGTACGTGCTCAGCTCGCCGCGCTGGGCGGGACGGAACGTCTTGCCTTCTTGCACCGCAAACAGCTTGGGTTGGACACCAGAAATCGAGGCTCGATTCGTGAGCGCCGCAATCTCTTCGCCTGAACCGTGAGCAAGATCCGGAGTAGTGGCGGGCTTCGGATCGACAACAGAAACCGCGCCCGGGCAATCCAAGCCAAATGCCAGCAGGCGCGCGAAACGGTCATCTCCCCGGATTCCGAGAGAGCGCGCTTGTGCCCGCGCCAGCCATCCTTCGGCTACGAGATTGTCGAAAAAAGGATGCAGCCCGAAGTTGTAGTGTGGCTCCTCTTGGCGCGGCAGCGTGTAGGCGACCTGCGTACCATCTTCATCG
>Ga0210406_10007755_pt1 | contig 10836 bp, 17 predicted proteins | sample IncBWC30MmetaG_FD_155454 | JGI IMG/M metagenome (GOLD analysis project Ga0210406, IMG submission 155454) | Forest soil microbial communities from Barre Woods Harvard Forest LTER site, Petersham, Massachusetts, United States - Inc-BW-C-30-M | ecosystem: Environmental > Terrestrial > Soil >... | reverse complement strand
CGGTAGAAATTGGATACCCGTGACACCGTAAGTCATCTCCGGCGTCAGCACTTGTAGCGCGCGTTGCATGATCCCGTCGGTCCTGTGGTCTCGGTAATGAAATGGATTTTCGAGCAGCGCGCCACTCTTGCCCAGAAGGGCGTAATCCACGCCCCAGGTGTCGACGCCAATTCCATCCAGGCATTCGACTCCCTGCGAGCCGACGGAGCGCAGAATAGTCCTCATTTCCAGCCATAAACTCCGCACGTCCCAATGCAAGCCGCCGTTGTAGGACACCGGCTCGTTTCGGAATCGGCCAATTTCTTCAATGGACAAGCGCCCGGATTCGAGTCGCCCCAGGATGGCCCGGCCGCTCTCGGCGCCTAGGTCGAAAGCGAGGTATGTAGACGCGCCAGAGTTTGCTGACATATTCTTCAGGAGAGAACCCGAGGGTACGCAGGCCTAGGCGTAACTGGATACCGAAGCCGCGGCTCGCTTGCTGCGTTCTTGGGTGATGCGTTCGAGATATCCGCTTTGCCGAAACGCGCTCAGGGGATCCTCCGGCAATCCGTGCGAGCTTGCCCATCGGCGAATCGCTGGCCTGACATCCGTTGAGAAGGCTTCCTTGAGGCAGACCTCCGCGTCCACCAGCGCACATTTCGCCTGAGCTGTGGCCAAATTTTCGTGATCTACGATCGCGGCCTTGGCGTACAACTCTTGCGCGGTGGTTACGGTCTGAATCGTCGCTTCGATCTTGCCCTTCAAATTGTGGCTCTGGTCGATCATGTAGGCAACGTCCGCGCGCTTGCCGGTCTCCCACTCAAAATAGAGAATCTCATGGAAGATTCTGAATATCTGATAGGGGTCGATGGAGCCAAGTGTCAAGTCGTCGTCTGCGTAGCGGCGGTCATTGAAGTGGAAGCCGCCGAGCATGTCGTCAGCCAGCAGCCACGCGACGATTTGCTCGATATTTTGACCCTGGTAGTGGTGCCCGGTGTCCACCAGCACCTTGGCCTGCGGTCCCGCTTTTCTCGCGAGCAGCAACGCCATGCCCCAATCGGCAATGTCCGTGTGATAAAACGCCGGCTCAAACGGTTTATATTCGACGAGCATGCGCTGACTCGGAGCGAGGTGCCCGTGAAGTGTCGCTAAGCTGTGTTCAAACCAGTTGCGGCGCTGACGTATATTCGCCGTTCCCGGGTAATTGGAACCATCTGCAAACCACAAGGAGACGTCGCGGCAGTCCAGTTGCTTGGCAATGTCCGCGCTTTCCAGCAGGTGGCTGATCGCAGCGGCCCGAGCGGTGGCATCCGGACTGCCTACAGAACCGTGCTTGTAGAGCTGGTCCTGAAACAAATTTGGGTTGATCGAACCTGGCCGCACGCGAAACTTTTCGGAGAGCGCCTGGATATTTGCAGCGCCCGGCATACCGTCCGGCAAGTCCCACAAAACATGCAAAGCAATTGTTGGACAAACGCCCGTCAGGCGATGTACTTCTCCAGCATCGCTGAATTTTTCCTCGATGGTTGCAGCCGCGGCCGGCTGCAGAAACTTGCCGAATCGTGTTCCAGTATTCGCGAAGCCCCAGGAAGGCAATTCAATCTGAAAAGAGTCCAACGCAGCTGCAATGACTTCGTCTGGTTTCGCCCGTGGCGTCATCCCCGTCCGTCTCCGGGACAGTCGGCTAATCGTCCAGCGCGCATGCTATTCCCTTTTTGCGGTGATGTCCATTTGTGAGCGGCGAAACCGCCGTCAGCACATCGGGATAAGAGCGAAGCCCACCGCCGCGAGTCCGGCGGCACCAAGTTGCTCGCGCGATAGTAGACCACCAGCTGCCCGTAGTGCGCGCCGCCGTGCTCGATGGCGAACGTTCCGACGCCAAGCAGTGTGACCGCAGCTAACGCAAGGCCAGATCGCTTCGAAGATCGCTTCATTTTGATATCCTCCCCTTCCTAAAGGGTCCCTGAAGTGAGGGGATTCCTACTGGTTCCACGCCAAAGCGGGGATACCTTCGGTGGGTTCCTGCGACGGGCTTACCTCACCCGAAGACGACGGACAGGCTAGCGAGGCGAGTCCCGCCTCTCTGATATTCACGGCAGCGACGAAATCCGCAGGGGCCGAGAATCCGCACCGGCCGCAAACGAACTTGGCTTGCGACTTGCGGTTCTCCGCCGATAGGTACCCACACGCGGGACACTTGCGGCTGGTGTTTTTGTGGTGCTGTCGGGACCAGCAGACCGCCTCGCCACTGCGTTTTGTATTCCAGTTGGCGGCGCAACTCGAACGGGCTGGCATCCAGGATGGCACGATTCAGCCCAGACTTTTGCGCCACTTTATTTGTTGCCGATCTACTCATGCTCTTGACTTGCAGGCGGCTTCCACGCGCAGCTCGTTGAAATGAACGGCGAAGCCGAACACGTACACTTGCTCATCCACTACCCACCAAAGCACTCCGTGTCGAGCCTGGTCAATAGCCTCAAGGGTGTATCCAGTCGCCTACTCGGTGTCGAATGGTAAAAGTCACCAGACCAAATACTGAAACGCTGTGTCAATGTCGCCAGGCCTCAGCTTTTCGCCCTCTCCGGTCCTAGAATCCGCGCGATGGCCCCCGTCAACCGCTTCCACTTGTTGGTCTCTTTGACCAGTTGTTTGCGACCAGCGGTGGTCAGCGCGTAGAACCGGGCCTTACGGTTGTTGGAAGAAACTCCCCACTTCGCCGAGATCCAGCCTCGCTCCTCCAGGCGCTGAAGGGCGGGATAGAGAGCGCCATGCTCGACGAGCAGCTCTTTTTCCGACGTTTCCTGGATGGCGCGTGCGATCCCTTGCCCGTGCTGCGATCCAAAGATGAGCGTGCGGAGGATCAGCATATCCAGTGTGCCCTGCAGCAATTCCAATCGATCTCTCGTATCTTGGGTAGACATATAACCCAAGTGTACCTGGGTCCGGGTAAGATGTCAACCTGAAACGTCCGCTTGGCAACAAATGCGGAGGCCAAATGCTCGACGGCCGCCGCTGGTGTGGTCGGCAAATACTAGAAAACCACCGGAACACCTTTAGCCGTTCCCTGCGCCGCGGCCTTTGCGCTCCGTAGGCCTCCGCTTCGGGAGTGGCCATGCGGACTCAAAGCTCGCTCTACAACGTAACGGTCAGCGAGCGAACCACCTCGAAATCCTACAGCGCAAGAATTAGCCCGAGGCAGTGACCAGAAAAATGAGCTGCGGAAAAGGATAGTCGACCGGGGCTCGGCAAGAATCTCCGCGAGGAGAAAGACGAGGTCAAGTGATCCGGAGGAGGTTCGAGAGTGCCGTGCTTCTTTGAACGCGCCAATGGGAATGAGGCTGGACGCCAGACCGAGGCCCGGTGACGCAAAAGAGTCTTGCGTGAGCGGACCACGACAACCGACGAATCGCCTCGGCATCTCCCGACCCGCTGCGCGTTCAGGTTCCCAGAACATGGCTTGTGTTCTACAAACCATTGTTTCTAAGGCAGATAGCGGGTTTGCTCTGTATGCGACGAGAAAAGTGGAAAAAGCGCTTGCATCTGACGTAGTGTTATAGTTAACTATATCACTATATGGAACTCGTGCTCCTTTGCGATCTGACCGGGCCCGGGCTCCGGCACGCGCCACTCAGAAACGAGTAGAAGCACAGTTGTAAATGTTTGATGCAATATTCAGGAGGAAATATGGAACCACTTATTGATGTTAATGCCTCACCGAGGGAATGCACTTCTCTCGCAACCAGTGCTCCGATTTGGCAGGACATCCTGGCACAGGCGATGACCGGCGAACTACTCGCCGCGATGAACTACGCCTCCCTATCGGAGATATGTGACGATCCCGCAGAAGTAGCCGATGCATTGGAGCATGCGCAAGGTGAACGCGGGCATGCTGCTGCCTTTGCTGCCGAGGGTCGCAAGATAGGAGTGGACGTCTCCAATAATGTCGACGCCAAGCATTGGAAGCGGCTTCGCGACGCATTCCTGCGCTGCATCGCTGAGCGCGACTTTATTGGCTGCCTGATCGTCCAGGAGATCATGCTGGAATCCTTCGCCGTCGCAAGTTATTCCCGCGTTGGGAAGGCGGCACCGGGGAGTCTAGGCAAGACCTTTGCCCGCATCGCAGCAGAGGAAGAAGATCACGTCGATCACGCAATGTCGATTCTGAAGACGGAGCGAGCCCTGGACGCGCAGCGCTTCGACGATAAGGTGTACCGGCTGCATCTGGAGGTGATGACCACTCTCGCGCAGATGCTGGCAAAGGAATGCAAGGACGGACATTGCGAAGTGTGCCAAGCCAGCTGCGTGAAGCCAAGGCTGTTCGACGTCAGCTTGTCGGCAGCCGAGCTTCGCGGAGCGTCGCTAAGACAGTATCTGAAGACCCTAGACATGCTGGGCATACCCGGGGAGGTCACACTATCATGGGTGACGCAGTTGCCTGTGTAGCTAGACGGGGGCGGACTAGCGAGGTCGATTTCGCTCTGATCGGCCATCAGGAGAGTTGGAGAGCGGCTGCTGAAGTACTGGCTGTCCTGCGCGGACCGGAGCGTACGCCTCTGCCGGACGAAGAGATCAAGGACATCCTTCCATGGATTCCGCCCAGAGCAGTCTGCCATGTCAACGTCGGATCGATCGTCGGCACTGGCGCGAAGGCGCGCGGCCTGTACATCGATTCCTTTATTCCTCCCGACCGTCTGGAAGCCGCCTACGTGCACGAGAACATCGCCCGGGTCCGCGCGGCGGCGGCGTGCGCAATCAATACTGGAGCGAAGATCGTGAGTCTCGGCGGATTCAGCTCCATTCTGATCGAAGGCAACTTCGATCAGCTTCCGGAAAGACACGGTACGGCCTTCACGACAGGCAATACCTTGACAGTTGCTTTCATCGTTCAAGGCATCAAGAAAATGTGCGCGCTGGAGGGTCGGAACCTCCGCAAATCAACGCTGCTCATCGTCGGAGCAACAGGAGATGTGGGTTCCGGGTGCGCCCATTGTTTGGCACCTATCGTGAAGCGCGTGCTGCTCAGCGCACGCAACGTGGAGCGACTACGCAAGCTCGCGGCGGAGTTAGAAGCCCATGGCGTTCAGGTGGAGATCGCGACCTCTCTCGAGCGATTCTCCGCAGAGGCCGACCTCGTGATCTGCGCGGCGAGTCTGACGTCCCCTTCGCTTCTGCTCGGTCAGATCGCGCCCCACGCACTCGTTTGCGATGCGGGCTACCCGAAGAACCTGTCTCCCAAGGCGGAGTTGCTTGGCGCCACGGTCTTCTTCGGAGGTCTGGGACAGATCACGGGCGGATTGACGTTCGCACCGGATTTTCATGGGATTCTGAATCGCCATCCGTTTCCCGATGTGGTTCATGGATGTCTGCTCGAAGGCATGGCCCTAGCTCTGGAGGGGCGGTTCGAACCATTCTCTCAGGGAAGAGGATCCATCACTGCGGAGCGGGTCGAGGAGATGGAGAGAATTGCTGCACGGCACGGGATCTATCTCGCACCGCTTTACAACGCCGACGGGCCAGTGGAGGACGGCGTTCATTGCCAGACGGAATGGTCGAGAGGTTAAGTGCTGGGCAAACGACCTCGAAAGCTTCCACGGGCGCGGGTGCCGCTCCCCCTGTCAATCTGTCAATCGAATTTGCCATCGCCCCCAGATCAATGACGGGGCGCTTCTGGTTTCCGGGCGACCTTAAGGGAAACTGACGTGGAAGAAGCGCTGGACCGACTGGCTTCAGCGTTGTCCGTCGCCACTGAGTTAAGAAGATTCTGGCCGACGGGTTCTTGCTAACCACATTTTCACTTGACAGGAGACGAGTCATGCGCGTATTGGTTTCGTGTCCAACTTGTTTCGGCAACGCGTTTCTATTGCCCTGTGGGCATACCGTCCGGGAGGTGTGTCAATGTTTACGTCCAAGGCTGTCGCCCTTTGTGCCATCGCAAATGTAGGCTGGAAATTTCTTCAGCCGATTAACAGCGTAATACCAGCGGGAGTCTTACCTACACCAAAGTGGGCGCCTAGACCGCTGCTCAAGGGGGCACAAAGAACACCGACGGAACTGGGTGTGCCCAGGAAAACGTCTTCGCTGTGTCCCGATTGCAACCGCGAAGCAGCAGAGGCGGTTCTGAAGGGCGAGAGTGAGGTCGCCCGTTTTAGAGAACAACCAGGAATCATCGATTCGGAAATATTGGAGGAAAGCGGGCGCATTCTCATGCGCAAAATGTGCGACAGGCATGGCCCATTTGAAGACGTACTGTCCAATCACCCGGATTTTTTCCGAAGGATGGAGCGCTTGGCTTTTGGTCGAGATCTTGAATGCGCCCACGACCATGAACTGCACAATCACGGTCCCAACAGCATCAGGTCCGGCCGGGGATCATTTTTGATCGTGGATCTGACCAACCGATGCAACATGATGTGTTCGCCGTGCTTTATGGACGCCAACGCCGCCGGCTATGTCCATGAATTGGATATGGAAGACATCAAAACCATCTTCGACAAGACAGTTTCTCTTAAGCCTCAGCGAGAGGTCAACGTTCTGTTTTCCGGAGGAGAGCCCACCCTTTCACCGGTGTTTCTTGAGGCCGTGCGGCACGCGAAAAGCATGGGCTTCCACCGGCTTCACGTCGCGACGAACGGTGTACGTTTTGCCGAGAGCAGGGACTTTGTTTTTCAGGCGAGGGAGGCTGGATTACATGCCGTATACCTTCAGTGGGACGGCGTTTCGGAAGAAAAGAACAAACATCGCGGGCTAGGAAACTACATGGAAGTGAAGCGGAAAGCGTTAGAAAACATCGCTGCGGCCGGAATGCGAACTACGCTCCAAGTCACTGTAGTCAACGGCCTAAACAACGACGGGCTTGGTGACATCGTGCGTTTCGCGATTGAGAACATAGACAAGATTCACGGTGTGCTTTTTCAGCCTGTCATGTTTACGGGCAGAGATGACCGCATATCCAGCGACGACCGCTACGCGAAACGTTATCCCCTCTCGCAACTCGCCTATGACCTGCAAGAGCAGGGTTCGAGCACCTGGCGGCCAATGCGCGATTGGTTCCCGATCTCAGACTATGGAGTATTCGCTCATTTGTGCGACGTCCTGACTCCGCATGCAGAGTTAGGAAGCCTTTTCCCGGACACACACCCAAATCACGGGATGTTCAGCCTGTTGCTGGTAGATACGGACCAAAAGGCGGCATTTCCGATTCCGTCCTTCTTCAACTTAGAGCAATTCATGCGCGACATCTTGGAAATAACGGATAGAGGAAGACGACCGGCCTTTACAAGAGCCCTCGTCCGGTTGTCTTTACTCCGCAATTTCGATCAGAAGAAAGCTCCCTCAGGATTCGGCCTGGCGCAGCTTAGGGGTTTGCTCCACGATTGTTTCTACCGTGTTGCTGGCAGTGGCGATGATTGGTCGCAGAAGGCTTATTCTTATTCCGGCCGTTGGAGAGTCATGATCATTAACGGGTTGTGGTTCCACGATGCTTTCAATTACGATTTTTCTGCTATCTCCAGTTCGAGTACGCCAGTGGCAACCCAACAAGGGGAAATTAGCTTTTGCTCGTACAACGGCGGCGGTTGGCGGAAAGTTATCGAGCATATGAATCGCACGGCCACGCTAGCGGAGTGGCACAGAAGCCATGCTCGTCACGAAATCTATGCCAAGGGTAGGAATATAGACCTTGCCCAACCGATCGGTGGAAACGTGGAAACGCCTTTGGTTCACATCGAAGTGGCTCCTAGGTGGCCTTCAATTGCGGTGAAATTAACGACTTAGCTTCATGCGGAGTCTTGCCGAAGCATGCCCCTTTATCCGCAAAAAGACTCTTGCTCGTAACTAAGGATGGGCCGTTCAGCAGCCACAGAAAGAAGGCTCAGGACGACCACCATGTTGAAAAACGAGGTTCATGACTTGCCTTCCTATCTGGAAATAAGCCAAGTGGTCGCCATACGTTGGAATTCGTCTTTCACTGATGATCCACGCGCATGCATTCATGCATTCGCACGTACGATTCGCGGTGAAATTGACGTCGTACCTCCTCTCTTGAGACCTGTCAGCGCTTGACGAAGGCGGCCCCGCGCACGTGATAAGCTCGACATCACAGTGCCTGTGGGCATTCCAGTGATATCTGAGATCTCTTTATAAGACATCCCCTCGAGTTCGCGAAGAATGAGCACTTCCCGAAAATTCGGTGGGAGTTTCTCCAGCGCCTTTCGCAGCAAAATGCCGCTGTCGTTTTGGAGCACAGCCTCTTCCGGATTGGGGGCGCAAGAATCAGGATGGAAAAGGTTCTCTTCAAATTCCTTGGCGACTTGCAGTGGCCGATTTACGTGCAACCAGGTATAGCAAGTATTCCGGACAATTCTAATGAGCCATGCGCGCGCATCGCCGCCTCGGAAGCCGGAAAAGAATCTGAAGGCGCGCAAATATGCTTCCTGGACAACGTCCTCGGCATCCTGTTCATTGCGCGTCAACCCGCGCGCCAGGTTGTAGGCCGCGTCTAGATGCGGCAAAGCCTGTTGCTCAAAATTCCCCATACAATTGCGTTCTGGCATTAGCATCTCCAAGGCGACCATGAATCCGCGAGCGAGACCTCCCGTCGTCAACGTGGAGCGTGCCAGGGCAAGCACTCGTAACCAGCGCCGTGGACGGTTTGGCAATGTGGTGGCCGCGACGGTTCTCGTTCGAGTTCTTGCCGCAACCTGAGAACGTGTTTGTCGACCGTACGCAGTCGCCATACCTCGTTTAGCAGTTCATCGCTGGAAATCACCCGCCGCTCATTCCGAATCATGTACTTCAAGGTCTTGAACTCCATCACCGCGTGAGCCCCGGGCTGGCCCTGGCGGCGAATTCCTTGGTTGCGAAATGGACTCCTGCGTCTCCGAACGCAAACTCGTTGTTCATCTTTGTGCTTTCGAATTGCTCCACACCTTTGCCGGGCAGCCCGAGCACCCTCGCGGTCTTGGAGTTCTGGCTGAGGGGCTTGCTGGCTGCGATCTTGGGCGGGCGGCCCTGGTCTCTAACAGCACGGGATTTGGGAATCAGGAGGATGAGCGGGAGATATCGCGAAAGCCGTCGAATTTCCTTCAAGTCCGCAATCGGGATTCGCGCCAGCGAATCAGCCAGGAAAAGCGCCGAAATGGGCCTTGGATGTGCCGAAAACTGCACCAATTGCGGAAATTTCACTGTGCAACCTCTGGACCGGCCGACACGGATTGCGCGCTCACCCGCAGATTCCCGAGCTGTGCTGAGAGTTAACCTTAGCGGACGTCAAGAACTGCTTTGTCAAGGAGAAGTCAAATGGAAGTCATGTTTGTGCTCACACAGGAATCGGCCGGTAGGAGGGTCCGTCGACCCGCGTCTCGGGAGTTTCGAAATACCTCTATCCCGGTCCATTTACTCCGCTGAGAAAGCCGCCGAGGTGCCCCGTCAGTGTGACGATGACCACGGCCACAGCCTCGATCGGCAAGCGGTATCTGGGCAGGGCCTCTTCGTGGTTCCGTCGGGTTCTCCTATGGATGAACCACACCACCCAGATCAGGACACTTGACACGCATCCCATCACCAGATGCATTAAGAGGATACCTTCCAGTTTCTGTCCCTCGAGTTCCCATTGCCACGCGAGAATTCCGCTCACGAGCACGGGTATGGTTGCAATCGCCGCGACGAGCAAGTTGTAGTAGGCCGTCGCGGCCAGCAGCTGCTGCCTCTTCCATTGCGCAAGAAAATCAAAGAGAACGCCGATGATAAACAGCGCGATCGGGAAGTGAATCAGCACGACGTGTTGCGCATGTTTCGCGAAAACCACGGTCTTTATGTCGAACGGATGCAAGGTTGCTCCTCACTCACTGCATGGTGATTCGCTCGTCCGCTACCGTGTCAACGTGCTTGGACAATTCAGCTTGAGCGATTATTGTGTAAAATTCCTCCCGCTTTTGAAGTGCCGTGAGAAGCGCCAGCGCTTTGCCATAAGCTGCTATCGCTCCCGTCAAACTGTGGAACTCCGGGGAGTCTTTGGGCGTTATGCGCCTTGTTATCTGGGCGTCCGCTGACCATTCGAGCACTCGCTCTATGGCTTGACCTGCATGACCCGAGCTGAGCTTCCTCATGGACCGGCCTCCTTCTTAGAGCATCATTGTATATAACGATTGCTTCGAAGCTTTTATTCCGACAGGGCGACGCTTAGCACCGTCATCCTCAAAGCGTGTACAGATGATGAGACGCGGCTTGCACTACGAAGTGACAGGATCAAACGTAAATAATGTGTCTTATGTTCGTCACTTGATGGTCGACCGTCTGGCCTTTAGCGGCTACGCCTAAACCGGCGACGCCGATTAGGGCAATCAGAATACGCACGTACGGCTTTTTCATCACTTTTCCTTTTGTACGCTTGGAGCGTCATGATAGATAGCTGGCGCTTCGAAGCTTTTGCTCTGCCAGAAGGGCATTTAGCAGAATCATCCTCAAAAACGTCTACGGCGATTAGACGTGCTCGTCCTCGGCAGAGTCACAGAACGGGATGTAAAAGCTTAGACGCCTGCGGGTCTCGATTATGTCTCTTGCCCCGAGATACTGGAATGGAAGTCACGATTTCCGAGTCTCAAGAGTGAAATCTGATGCGAATATTCAACGCGATTTTGTCGCTCCATGCCTGCGGCCATTGCCGGCAAACGCAGCCCGCTGCCTGGTTACGAAACCGCCCGTCAGAGGTTGAGCGCAGAGTTTTTCTGGATCGTGAAGCTGGCACCACAGTCACCGATGAGGTTTTGGCGCTGCTCGACTTGTGTCTCGGATTGAAAAGAGAGCTCGAATCCGCTCAAGAATTGCTCTGAGGAGCGCGAAGGTTCTCCTTAAGCGAGG
>Ga0210406_10007753_pt1 | contig 10837 bp, 7 predicted proteins | sample IncBWC30MmetaG_FD_155454 | JGI IMG/M metagenome (GOLD analysis project Ga0210406, IMG submission 155454) | Forest soil microbial communities from Barre Woods Harvard Forest LTER site, Petersham, Massachusetts, United States - Inc-BW-C-30-M | ecosystem: Environmental > Terrestrial > Soil >... | reverse complement strand
CGGGCGTTCGAGCTTGCCAGGGACTCTGGCGAACGAAAACGAAGCTTCCAAACTATGTTCGAGGCGGTCATCGGCATGTGGGTGAGTGGTGAATTAGTGATCGACGGTGTGGAATCCTGGGGAGACTTTTGTGCGCGCGTCGATCGGGGAATTGCGACCATCGTAAATTGCGCAACGCCAGGCGGCGATTCCGTGGTCTTTACTTCGGGAGGTCCGATTGGCGTTGCCATGCGGCGAGCCTTGCACTTGTCGCATCCAGACACTCTGCAATTGACCTGGATGTCGCGCAATGCCTCGTTCACCGAGTTTCTGAGTTCTGGTGACCGTTTCACGCTCAGTACGTTCAATGCGCACCCGCATATCGAGGACGAGTCTTTGCTCACGTATCGGTAGGAAGTTTAGAACTTCGGAAAGACAACGACGAAGAGTTCGAAACCATGGTCGCCTCTTGTGATAGCGCGGTTGCCGTCAGGGCAGGGGAAGAACTTGATCTAGCTCGGCTCAGCGCGTATCTGCGTCAGCATTTCGACGGCCCCGGCCCGGTAAAAGTCGAGCAGTTCCCCGCGGGTCATTCGAATCTGACCTATCGGGTGACCTGGGGCAGTCGTGAATTGGTGCTGCGCCGGCCGCCGTTCGGCAGCGAGGTCAAGTCTGCCCATGACATGGGCCGCGAATATCGCGTGCTATCCAAGTTGCACGAAGCCTATAGCGTTGCACCCAAAGTAATTCTCTATTGCGACGATCTTTCCGTTCTCCATGCCCCCTTTTACCTCATGGAGCCGATTCGAGGCATCATCCTGCGCCGAGAACTGCCGCCCGGCCTGCTGCTGCCGCCCGCCATGGCGCGCCAGCTCAGCGAAGCTTTCCTCGACGGCCTCGTGCGCCTGCACAGCCTCGACTACGACAAGATCGGCCTCGGAGATTTGGGTAAGCCACAGGGCTACCTCCAACGTCAGGTAACGAGATGGATCGAGCGCTATCACAATTCAGCAACTCACGACCTGCCTGATGTCGGACGCATTTCCCTCTGGCTCACGCAGCACATTCCAGCATCGAGCGATGCGACTCTTATTCACAACGACTACAAGTATGACAACGTCGTCCTCGACTCGAATGATATTACGAAGATAGTCGGAGTTCTGGACTGGGAGATGTGCACGCTGGGTGACCCTCTGTCTGATCTTGGCACAACCTTGGCCTACTGGACCGACCCCAGTGATCCAGATGAGCTGCAGGAAATCTGTTCCGCTCCCACGACAATTTCTGGAACTTTGACCCGCACCCAGCTGGCTCAACGCTATGCTCTAGCGACTGGCCGGGCTATTCACGACATGGTCTTCTACTTGACCTTTGCACGTTTCAAGGTCGGAGTGATTATTCAGCAGATCTACTATCGTTACGCCCACGGGCTCACGCACGATGAGCGCTTTGCCACGATGCCCCATCGGATCGCGATCCTGATGCGCGCCTCGCTACAGTGCGCCGAAAGCGGGACGATATGATTGGCCTTCATCTCCTCGTGCCCGGTCTGACCTTCACAGGCCAATTTCACCTCCCGTCATGCCCGGTAATACCGCACCAGCCACTCCGCCACACAGCAGGGCTTGTCGGTGCCTTGACTCTCGATCGTCATGGAGAAAATGATATCCACAAACTCTGCAGATTCCTTCACCGAAAGCAGAGTCACTCGGGCGCGAATCGCCGAACCCGCCCGCACCGCCGATGGAAAGCGCACACGATTCAGTCCATAGTTGATGCGTATCCCCACTCCCTCCCGGACCCGAATCGTCTGTCCGCAAAAATAGCTCACCAGCGAAAGCGTGAGGAACCCGTGAGCAATGGTGCCGCCGTGGGGCGACTCACGCGCTGCTCGCTCCGGGTCGACGTGTATCCATTGCCGGTCTTCCGTCGCGTCGGCGAACTTCTGGATGCGGTCCTGGGTCAGAACCAGCCAATCCGTCGGAGGCAGTTCGTGGCCTTCGAATTCTTTTAGCGAATTTAGATGGTTAATTTCGAAAGGAGGCATCGCAATCATGACGACCTTAACAGAAATCTCCAGCAAGACAAGAGGCTCAGCTTTTCTCTTTGAAGATGTCCTCCCCGCCCAGGTGTTCACTCCAGAAGATCTCACGGAGGAGCATCTTGCGATCGGCCGCATGATCGATGAGTTCTGGACTAATGAAGTCGAGCCCAATCTTCCTGCCATCCGCGTGAAGCAGCCGGGCGCCGCTCTTGCGGTGCTGCGGAAGTCCGCGGAACTGGGCCTTACTGGCATGACCATTCCAGAGGAATTTGGCGGCATGGAAATGGACTTGCCCTCCCTGATGGTCGCCGCCGAGCATATGGGGCGCGATGCCTCCTATGCGGGCTGGCACTCCGCGCACACGGGCATCGGCACCCTTCCCATCGTTTACTTTGGCACTCCCGAGCAGAAGAAAAAATATCTGCCTCGCTTGGCCCGGATGGAACTGCTGGCTGCGTATGCCCTCACTGAGCCCTTGGCTGGTTCTGACGCTCTTGCAGCGCGAACTCGCGCCGACCTGGCTCCCGACGGCAGGCACTACATTCTCAACGGCCAGAAAATGTGGATCACTAACGGGGGCGCAGCCGATCTGTTCACCATCTTCGCCAAAGTCGGAGGTGAAAAGTTTACGGCCTTCCTCGTAGAGCGAGCCTTCCCCGGTGTCACCAGCGGGGCCGAGGAACACAAGATGGGGATTCGCGGCACTTCCACCACGGCGGTTTATCTCGACAACGTTGCTGTTCCCGTCGAGAACGTTCTTGGAGAAATCGGGCGCGGGCACGTCATCGCGTTCAACGTCCTCAATATCGGACGCTTGAAGCTTGGTCCTGCATCCGTCGGCGCCGCCAAGAATGTGCTTGCCATCTCCATCAGGTACGCGAAGCAGAGAAAAGCCTTTGGTTCCGCCATCGCTGACTTCGGCGCTATTCAGCACAAACTTGCAGAAATGGCTATTCGGATTTTCGCAGCCGAGTCCATGACCTGGCGGGTAGCCGGTCTCATCGAAAGCCAGATGCAGGCCAGTGCCGCCGAGCGGAAACCGGGTTCCGTCACCGAAATGCAGGCCGTCGAGGAGTACGCGGCGGAATGCTCGATGGTCAAAGTCTTCGCCTCTGAGATGCTCGACTACGTGGTTGACGAAGGCGTTCAGATCCATGGCGGTTACGGTTTTCATCAGGACTACGCAGTCGAGCGGGCCTATCGCGATTCGCGCATCAACCGCCTCTTTGAAGGCACCAGCGAAATCAACCGCCTGGTCATTATGGGCATGCCTTTGAAGCGCGCGACCCGCGGGCAGTTGCCTCTGTTTGAAGCGGCGCGCTCCGTCTTGAACCCGAGCGAGGGCGAGGAACCCGGGCTCTCGAATGATAGGCCCGGTGTGGCGGAAGAAGACCGCCTCGTTCGCAAGGCGAAGACAATCGCTCTCTTTACGCTCGCGGTCGCTCACGAAAAATACGGCGCTCAGCTGGAGAAACAGCAGGAGGTCATCATGAGCCTCTCCGATATCGCCATGGAGGTGTTTGCCATGGAATCGGGCCTGCTCCGCAGTAAGAAGCTGACATCATCCGGCAAAAGCGGGAGCGCGATCTACATCTGCGCTGTATACCTGCGCGATGCGACCGCTCGAATTGAGGGTTTCTCCCGCACGGTCCTGAGCGCTTGCTGCGAAGGAGACATCTTGCGCAAGCACCTCGCAACCATGCGCGGCTATGCGGATCACACGCCGGTGAATTCCATCGCGCTGCGCCGTCAGATTGCAGCCCGACTTTTGTCCAGTGAGCGCTACACCGTTTGACAAGAAAGGAACCCATCGTGGCACTCGTCAATCACAAATTCACCCTCGCTTCCCGCCCCGTCGGAATGCCGAAGCGTACGGACTGGACTTACGAGGAAGAGGCGGTTCGCGAGTTACACGAAGGCGAACTCTTGATCCGGGTATTGTTTATATCGCTTGACCCGGCCATGCGCGGCTGGATGAACCAGAGCAGATCCTACGTCCCGCCAGTTGGCGTCGGGGAGGTGATGCGAGCTTTGGCGCTTGGCCAGGTGGTTGCCTCCAGGAACCCTCTTTTCGCCGTCGGCAAGCATGTCTCGGGAACTTTTGGAGTACAGGAATACTGCATTTCCGAGGGGAAGGGTTTAATCGAGGTTGACCCTCGTGTAGCGCCGCTTCCAACTTTTCTCAATGTGTTGGGCATGACGGGAATGACGGCATACTTCGGCTTGCTCGAAACGGGCCGGCCTCAATCGGGCGACACCGTAGTCGTCTCAGCGGCGGCTGGGGCGGTGGGCTCGGTCGTAGGGCAGATTGCCAAAATCAAGGGTTGCCGAGCAATCGGAATTGCGGGCGGCTCCGAGAAGTGCCGCTATCTTGTCGCCAACCTCGGATTTGACGCAGCCATTGATTACAAGTCCGAGGACGTTGCTGCGGCGCTGCGGAAGTCTTGCCCGCAAGGGATCAACATCTATTTCGACAATGTCGGCGGTGACATCCTCGAGGCTGCGCTCGCGAACCTTGCGCGTGGCGCTCGCGTTGTAATTTGCGGCGCCATCTCGCAATACTGCAATACTGGTCCCGTCCAGGGCCCGCGCAACTATCTCTCGCTAATAGTCCATCGCGCGACCATGAAAGGCATGCTGGTCTTTGACTACGCCGACCGCTATGCCCAGGCTGCTCAGGAAATGGCAGGCTGGATGGCGGCGGGCAAACTCAAGTCGCGCGAGGATATTGTCGAAGGACTCGAAACCTTTCCCGACACTTTTCTGAAGCTGTTTAAAGGGGAGAACCTCGGCAAACTGATTCTCAAAGTAGCCGCAGATTGATCTCGCTTGCTGGCTGCCGCGGGTCCTGATCGCCGCTGCAGTCGATTTGTTCTGACGAGGAGCTTGAATGCCTTTTGCCGACAACCAGGGAACAAGAATCTACTGGGATGAGCAGGGAACAGGCGTGCCGGTTTTGTTGATTATGGGCCTGGGCTACCCCTCCGCCATGTGGCATCGCACCCGGCCGGCGCTGTCGGCTTCTTACCGGACGATCGCGCTCGACAACCGTGGCGCCGGAGAGAGCGACGTGCCTCCCGGCCCTTACTCGATCGCTGTGATGGCGTCGGACGCCGCCGCAGTGCTCGACGCCGCCGACGTTCCCAGCGCCCATGTCTTTGGGGTGTCGATGGGCGGCATGATTGCCCAGGAATTCGCGTTGCAGTATCCCGGGCGTGTACACTCTCTCATTCTCGGCTGCACAGCCGCCGGCGGACCGAACGCCCAGCGCGCCGAGCCAGCCGCGGTCGAGATGCTGAAAGCCCGCACCTGGATGACCCGCGAACAAGCGGCTGAGGCGGCAATCCCCTTTATCTACGACACCGCGACACCGCGGCACTTGATCGACGAGGATATCGCCCAGCGCCAACCCTGGCCGACCAGCCTGGACGGTTATCTGGCTCAACTGCAGGCCATCCTTGCGTGGGAATCCTTCAGCCGCCTGCCCCAGATCATGGCGCCAACTCTCGTCATTCACGGGAAGGCCGACCGGCTGGTCCCGCCGGGCAACGGGGAATTAATCGCGGCGCGCATTCCCGGCGCACAACTCGTCCTGCTCGAACGCGCCAGCCATCTGTTCTCGACCGATCAGCCGGAGGCCGCGGAAAAAGCGATCTTCGAATTCCTGGCCGCGCAACCAGTCGGCGCTAACGCAGGCCAAAGGAGGCTCTAAGCCTATGAAAGGGATATTCCGGACCTGTCTCCAGCCCATCCGAGGGTCGGCTGGCCCAATTCCTTAGGAGCATACATGGTCATCCATAAAATTCATTTGATGAATCTGAAAAACGCAGCTACGCTCGTGCCCGATACGGCGCGCTGAAACAGCAGCGAGAGGAGTCGTGTGCTCGCATTCAGCAACATGCCGGCATGCGACCGGGCCTTTTGCGTAATTCAGACAAAGCCTGAGCTAGGAGGAAATATGGGTTTTACGCAGAGCAGTTTGGAGGGTCGTGGGGCCTCACGCTACGCGGCATGTTCATGGAGGCGGCTTTTTGTCTGTTCCACTGTGGCGCCAATCGCTTGCGTCCTTCTGTCCTTCTTGTTCGCAGCCTTTGTCGCTCACGCGCAGGGCGTCGGATCATCGGGAGAGATCACCGGGACTGTAACCGACGCTTCCGGCGCTGTTTTGCCCAAGGCTACTGTCAATGTAGTCGATACACAAACGGGTCTGAAGCGCACGGTCGTAACGAACGACACTGGTCAGTTCCGGGCAGCGGGGCTGTCGCCAGCCATTTATGACGTCAGTGCGGAACTGCGGGGCTTTGCCACGTTGATTCGAAGAAGTGTCACCGTCGCTATCGGGCAGACTGTCATCTCCGATTTCAGGCTGAAACCCTCGCAGGTCGCGACGGTTGTCGAGGTCACGGACCAGCCGCCCGTTGTGGAAACTGAACGCGGGAGCCAGGCGGACCGAATCTCGCAAGAGTACATTGCCGACCTGCCCATTGACCGGCGCGACTACCTTACGTTTACGTTGCTAGCGCCCGGCGTCTCTGATGCCACCCGGCTGGCCGGGGACCAGGACTTCAGAGTCAAGCAAACACCACAGAGCGGCCTGTCGTTCTACGGCAGCAACGGCCGCGGAAACAGCATCACGGTGGACGGTGGTGAGACCTCTGGCGACAGCGGGGGCCAGCGCCTGACGCTAAGCCAGGACGCCGTGCAGGAATTTCAAATCAATCGCAGCAACTACACTGCGGAACTGGGATCGGCCACCGGCGCTTCCATCAACATTGTGACCAAGTCGGGCACCAACAATGCGCACGGCAGCCTTTATGGTTTTTTCCGCAACGATGCCATGGATGCCCGCGATCCATTCGCTTTCAGCTCGGCCCTGGCGACGGACCCCACCTACGCTAATTTCAACACCACTTCTACGGGCAATCCGATTAAGAATTCGCTCAGCCGCCAGCAGTACGGCGGCACCATCGGCTTCCCCCTCCGGAAAGACAAAACGTTCCTGTTTGCCTCTTTTGAAGGTCTTCGGCAGAATTCGCAAAATTCAGTTCCCCTTCTGACCAACAGTTCGATCTTCGCCGGACCCTCCGCGGCAGCAACCACGAACCCCTTTGCACAGAGTGATGCGAGGTTTGCGCAACAGTCAGTTGTCACCACGCTGGCGACTTCATCGGCGTCGAGTGTGACTTGCTTCCCCGGCGTAACCCTGCCGCCGGCTCTCTGCGCTTTTGCACTCCAGAGCGTCTTGGCGGTAAACCCGAGTCCTGGTTCGAACCCATTCGTGTCGCCGGGCCAGGCCGCGCTGAATGGTTTCCTCGTAAACCAGTTTGAAACCCAGGGTGGAGTCTTTCCCTATAACACTAGGGAATACCTCGCATCCGGCCGCGTGGATCACCGCTTTGATGTAAACAATGAGATTTCTCTGAGCTACAGATACGGACACGATTTGGAGCAGTCGCCAGACCTGCAGTCTCTAACTGCCTTTTCGGCGGGAAGTTCGATCCATACCTACGACAATAATCTGCAAGCCGCCTGGTACCGCCAGTTCAGTCCGACCATCCAGAACGAGGCCCGGGTGCAGTGGGATTACAACAGCTTCAACGTGATTCCTAACGAGCCCGGAGAGGTGGGCCTGCAGATTCCCAGTTTTATCAATAATCTTGGAACGAGCATTTTCATCCCGAACCTCACGATCCTGCGCCGCTACGAATTCGCCGACAATTTAACTGTGATCCGCGGGCATCACACATTTAAGTTCGGTGGCTATGAATTGCTCCGCGGCAATCACACCGAATCGCACACTTTTTTCCCCGGCCGCTTTGTGTTCGGGTCGCTGCCCGGTTTTTTGATCAGCCCGTGCCTGGCTCCCACCCCGCCCCCGGGAGTCACGAACCCCTGCGCGGGAGGAACAATCGCATCAGGCGCCGGCATCAATCCGCTGCAATCGGCGTCGTTCGGGCTGCCACAGGTTTACCAGCAGGGCTTTGGAGATCCGACATACCCGTATTACACCCGGCCACTGACGGCGTTCTATGGACAAGACTCCTGGAAGGTAACGCCGAGCTTCACTCTGAACTACGGGCTGCGCTACGAACTGGACACCCAATTTGCCCCTTTGACAACCTACAAGAAAGATTTTGCCCCGCGGGTCTCCTTCGCGTGGGATCCATTCAAGGATCACAAGACGGTGATCCGGGGTGGATACGGAATCTTCTACGGACCCGTGGACGTTCAGATCCCCGACGTCGACTTGAGTCTGGGGGTGGTGAACGGGAATAAATCTGCGGTTGAGAACAGAGGCTCAGCAGGGGGCCAGGTCGCGAACCTAGTCTCGACCTGCGGGATCTCCGTGGGCGCGCCGCCCAACCAGATACCGATAATCCCGGGTAATGGCTCCAGCCCGTGCAACCGGGAAATTTCCATTTATGTAGATCCCCTCGGTGGGGTTAGCGCTTTAGGCTTAAAGGGTCCGGAGGTGATTTTCCCAACCCTCTTTAATGGGGGAGCGCCGGGTAACTTGATTCAGTGCACTACCCCAACCCCGGGGAACGCTGCCTGCATCACGCCAGCGGCGGTGGCCCAGTTTGGCATCAATGTTACGAATAACGGCCCCATCGGCCCGCTACAGGTGGCTTTCGTGAACCAGCCGGGCTATCGTCCACCGATCGCGCAGCAAGCTTCATTTGGAATTGAACGTGAGATTGCACCTGGGTTCTCGATTGCTCTCAGCGGTATCTATTCGCATACGCAGAGACTCCCGGTCGCAATCGATACCAATCTGCTGCCGGCGCCGTTCAGTACGGTAACCCTGGCCAATGGCCAAACGGTTTCCTATCGCAATTGGAATACGAGCCCGGGAGCGGACCCACTCGGAGGCACTGAGGTCCCGCAGGGTGCTATGGGGCCAGTCTATCCCTGCGCGACCTCTGTTCAATGCTTTGTGAATCCGCTAGTTGTGCAGAACAACCAATACAGCTCTCAGGCTTACGCCGTTTACGAGGGCGGCATCGTAGAAGTCAAGAAGCGCTTCAGCGATCATTTCACATTGTTCGGGAATTACACCTTCAGTAAAGGCTTTGACACGTCCACGGATTACAACTCCGACTACGGGCCGCAGGATCCGACGAACCTCAACTTAGATCGCGCGGTCTCCGAGTTTGACGAGCGGCACAAAGTGGTGATCGCGGGAGTGTTCGACAGCCCCCTCAAACAGAGTATCTTGTCGGGTTTTCAACTTGCTCCGATTTTCTCCTACCACAGCGGACATCCTTTCAACCTGCTGGCTGGAGGTGAAGTGAACGGCAATAATCACACCACCAACGAACGTCCCATCGGAGCACCCCGTGACACAGGTCTGGGCCCCAACTATGTCGACTTCGACATGCGCCTGAGCTGGCGGCACAAACTAGGCGAGCGGGCGAACCTGCAAATCACGGCAGAAGGATTTAACCTCGCGAACCGGACAAATTTCGCCAGCGTAAACAACGAGGTAGGCCCTCTTTTCGGCTTTACCCCCGGGGTCACGACGTTCAACGTGCATGGTATCCGACCGGGCACTGCCCTTTTGGGTGGCGGGACAGCTTCGTCCAGCACGCCGCTGGCTTTCACTTCCGCTTTTCCGAAACGCCAGATCCAACTCGGTGTCCGCATCACCTTCTGAGGCATGCCGACACAGGAAACCATCTACGAAGTCGCGGATCGAGTCGCAACCATCACGTTGAACCGTCCAGACAAGCTCAATGCCTGGACGGCCACCATGGAAAAGGAAGTGCGCGCCCGCCTCGAAGAGGCCGAGCGCGATGACAACGTCGGCATCATCGTGCTGACCGGCGCGGGGCGCGGCTTTTGCGCCGGCGCCGACATGTCGCTGCTGAGTTCCGTCGCTGCCCAGGGCTTGCCCGGCGGGGAGCGCGACGCCGTCTCGCGACTGGGTAGCGCCTCCCCGCAACGCGAGGGAGTTCCGCCCGACTTCCAAAAGAAATACTCTTATTTCCTCGGAATCGAGAAGCCGATTCTGGCCGCCATTAACGGTCCTGTAGTCGGCCTTGGTCTGGTGATTGCGCTCTATTGCGATCTTCGCCTGGCTTCCGAGGCCGCCCGATTCTCGACCACGTTCGCACAGCGCGGGCTCATTGCCGAGTACGGCATGGCCTGGATGCTGCCGCGTATCGTCGGCCTGCCCAACGCTCTCGACCTGCTATTTTCCGCCCGGCAGATCAACGCCGCTGAAGCTTTGCGCATGGGGCTGGTGAATCAAGTCTTCGCCCAGGAAAACTTTCTCGGTAAGGTGAACGAATATGCTGTCGATCTTGCATCGCGGGTCAGTCCGCGCTCCTTGCGAGTTATCAAGCGCCAGGTCTATGGGGCTATGTTTCAGACTCTAGCCGAGTCTTTCGATCTTGCCGTGGAAGAAATGGTGGCGAGTTTGCGGAGCGAAGATTTCAAAGAGGGCGTGGCCCACTTCCTGGAGAAGCGCGCCCCTGTCTTTAAAGGCAAGTGATCCGCGGAGCAGGCGATCCCGGATATGATTCCCCTAAAGCTGAAGAGTGCGAAGCAGGAGTCCCGCCAATGTGCCGCCCACCAAAGGTCCCAGGATGGGGATCGGCGCGTACCCCCAATCTGAACCTCCTTTGCCCGCGATGGGGAGCACCGCATGTGCTATCCGGGTAGGAAAGTCTCGTGCAGGATTCATCGTATAGCCAGTCGTACCTCCTAGCGATAGGCCGATGCCCCACACCAGGCACCCGACCAGGTAAGGGGCCAGCCCACCTGCCAGGCCGGTGGTCAACACGGCTTTCGAAAAAATCGCTCCAAGTA
>Ga0210406_10007751_pt1 | contig 10838 bp, 6 predicted proteins | sample IncBWC30MmetaG_FD_155454 | JGI IMG/M metagenome (GOLD analysis project Ga0210406, IMG submission 155454) | Forest soil microbial communities from Barre Woods Harvard Forest LTER site, Petersham, Massachusetts, United States - Inc-BW-C-30-M | ecosystem: Environmental > Terrestrial > Soil >... | reverse complement strand
TAAGCCTCCGGTGACACTGGGGCATGAGTTTTGCGGCGTGGTGGAACGGGTTGGCCCGGATGTGACGGCGGTGCGGGCGGGGGATTTTGTTAGCGCGGAAATGCACGTGAGCTGCGGGCATTGCCACCAGTGCCGGCTGGGCGAAGCGCACATTTGCACGAATGTGCGGGTGATTGGGATCGATCAGGATGGGGCGTTTGCGGAGTTCGTGAAAATTCCAGCGACGAATATCTGGAAGCTGGATACGGCAATTCCGGAACGGTATGGCGCGATTCTAGATCCGCTGGGGAACGCGGTGCACACCGTGCTGGCGGGAACCATTGCGGGGCAGACGGCGCTGGTGACGGGTTGCGGGCCTATTGGGTTGATGTCGATTGCGGTGGCGAAGGCTTGCGGCAGTTCGACGGTGTTTGCGACGGAGACGAACGCGCACCGGCGGGAGATGGCGAAGCAGATGGGCGGGGACGTGGTGATCAATCCGGCGGCGGAAGATGCAGTGAAAAGGATTCTGGCGGAGACGGGTGGAACCGGAGTGGATGTGCTGCTGGAGATGAGCGGCGTGCCATCAGCGATTCAGCAAGGGTTTAAGGCGCTGCGGGCGGGAGGGCGTGCTTCGCTGCTGGGGATACCGACGGAGAACGTGCCGCTGGACCTGGTGAATGACGTGATTTTCAAGGGAGCGACGGTTCAGGGGATTTACGGGCGGCGAATGTATCAGACCTGGGTGCAGATGGCGGCGCTGTTGAAGGCGGGGCGGTTGAACCTGGAGCCGCTGTTTAGCGAGAGGATTTCTCTGGATAATTTTGAGGATGCGTTCAGCAAATTGCAGAATGGACTGGCGGGCAAGATTTTGATTTATCCGAATGGATTGAAGTAATGGAAAACAGAAAATGGAAATTGGAAAATAGAAAAACAAGACTTAACACAGAGATCGCGGAGGAAAGCACACAGAGGGCACGGAGTTCGGAGATGAAGAGATGAGTGAAACGGGAACGATGGCGGGCAAGCAGAATCCGTTGGGATATGTGACGGACACGTTGAACGAAATGCGGGCGAAGGGCGTGGCGCCGAAGTTGCGGGTGCTGGAGGGAGAGCAGAAGCCGGTGTGTGTGTTTGACGGGCGCGAGGTGATCAACCTGGCGTCGAACAACTATTTGGGGCTGACGTCGGACAAGCGGCTGCGCAAGGCGTCGATTGAAGCGATTCGGAAATACGGAGTGGGCGCGGGGGCGGTGCGGACGATTTCCGGGACCATGAAGCTGCACATGGACTTGGAAGAGCAGATCGCGAAATTCAAGAATGTGGAAGCTTGCGTGGTATTTCAATCGGGATTCACGGCGAATGCGGGAACGGTTTCGGCGGTGCTGGGGAAAGAGGACCTGATCATTTCAGATGAGCTGAACCACGCGTCGATCATCGACGGGGCGCGGCTTTCGAAGGCGACGATCAAGGTGTTCAAGCACAAGGATGTGGCCGACTGCGAGCGGATTCTGCAGGAGCACGCTTCGTTTCCCGGGAAGAAGCTGATTATTACGGACGGCGTGTTTTCGATGGACGGCGACATCGCGCCGCTGCCGGAGCTTTGCGAACTGGCGGAAAAGTACGGCTGCATCATGATGGTGGACGACGCGCATGCGAGCGGCGTCTTGGGCCGCGGCGGGCGCGGGACGGTGGATCATCACCAGTGCCACGGGCGTGTGCACATCCAGGTCGGCACGTTGAGCAAGGCGATCGGGTCGATGGGCGGGTATGTGTGCGGTTCGCGCGACCTGATTGATTTTCTGTATTTGCGCGCGCGGCCGTTTTTGTTTTCGACTTCGCATCCACCGGCCACGGCGGCGGCCTGCCAGGCGGCGTTCGCGCTGCTGGATTCGCCGGACGGCGAAAAGCTAGTGAAAAAACTGTGGGCAAACACGAAATTCTTCAAGCGTGAATTGAAGAAGCGCGGGTTTCAGTTCAGGACCAGCGAAACGCCGATTGTTCCAATCCATGTGGGCGACGGCGCGAAGGCCTACGAGTTCTCCCGGAATCTATTCGATGCGGGAGTCTTTGCTCCTGCTGTGGCCTACCCAACAGTGGCGGAAGGCAAAGCGCGGCTGCGGGCGATGGTGAGCGCGGCGCATAAGCGCGAGCACCTGCTGAAAGCGGCGGATATTCTGGCGGAAGTGGCGAAGCCGCTGGGCATCGTCTAACGCGATCCCGGCAGAACCGCACCCCGTTCAACAACATGTAATTCTTTCAACGGCGGGACATTTTTCGCAGGTTCCGCACGATTTCTCCAGCCTCTCCAATTTGCAACTTATTGATAATAAAGAGCCTAATGGTGGCATGCGATTTGCGACTATCAAATCGCTCCGTTGCTACCCTTATGTCTTGTAGGGCCAGCCCAGCTTGTTCAATGACGGTTGAAAAGAGGAGGATTCGCACATGAAACGCACTGGGTTTGTAATTGTGGCCGGGATTCTGTTTGCCAGCACCGCCGCCGCCCAAACGCAAGCGCACGCGCAGGCGGGAACGCAAGCGGGCGGGCAGACTTCCGTGCAAGCCGGAAAAGCGCAGGCGCAGGGATCGGGTTCCGCTTCGGCGGCTTCCGCAGGATCGACACAGAACGGACAAACCAACGCTTCGCTCGGCAGCGGCGCGGCGATCAATGCGGAGTTGACCGCGCCGGTCGACTCGAAAAAAGCGAAGCCGGGCGATCCTGTAGCAGCGCGCACGACCGAGCCGACAAAATCGAACGGCAAGACGGTAATCCCGAAGGGATCGAAACTAGTGGGACATGTTACGCAGGCTTCGGCTCGCGCGAAGGGAGATTCGGAGTCGGCGCTGGGCATGGTGTTCGACAAGGCGATCCTGAAGAACGGGGAGGAAGTGCCGTTGAACGTGGCCATTCAGGCGCTGGCCTCGGCGCAGTCCACAGCGGTCGCGAGCGGCGGTAATGACACAGGAGTTATGAGCGGCGCGGGAGGATCCGCGATGGGTTCTGGCCGCGCCTCGGGCGGGGCGCTGGGAGGCGTGACCTCCACGGCGGGCGGAGCAACAGGCACGGTGACGAATACGGCCGCGAGCGCCACCAACACAGCGGGCGGAGCGTTGAATTCGACGGTGCATTCGGCGGCGAATACAGCCGCGTCTGGTCCGGGAGCAGTGGGAGGACTAAACGCCACTGGACAGTTGATGTCGAATAGCCGGGGAGTTTTCGGCATGCAGGGAGTGAACCTGAGTTCCGCGACAACCGGCGCAGCGCAAGGGTCGCTGATCACCTCCGCGGGGAAGAATCTGCACCTGGACGGCGGCACGCAAATGCTGCTGGTGACGCAGGCGGCGGGTTCGGCGGAAACTCCGAAGCCGTAAGCAGATTGACCAGCACGCGTACTGGTCGATTATAAAATCGAAGAAGGGCCCGCCCAGGAAGGCGGGCCCTACAAAGAGCAAGAAAACCCCAAGAGCACAGCCAGGAATGACTGTGCCACTTTGCGGCCGGCGGCGCGAGGCTTTGCTATACTCGCCGACATGCCTGCTCCAGTGAAAAAACTGTTTCTTGTGGATGCGATGGCGCACATCTACCGGGCGTTTTATGCGCCGATGAACCGGATGAATGCACCGAGCGGCATTCCGACGAAGGTGCCTTTCTTGTTCGCGAATATCGTGCGGAGGCTGCTGAAAGATTACCAGCCGGAGTACGTGGCGATCGTGTTTGACACGCGGAAGCCGACGTTTCGCGACAAATTGTTCGAGAAATATAAAGCGCAGCGGCCGCCGATGCCGGATGAGATGAGCGTGCAGTTGCCGTACGTGCGACGGCTCTGCGAAGCGATGCGGATGCCGATACTGGAGCTGGATGGATACGAGGCCGACGACGTGATCGGCACGATGGCCAAAAAGGCCGCAGCGAGGAAGATCGACGTGCTGGTGGTCTCGAACGACAAGGACATGATGCAGCTGGTGAACCCCGGCGTGCGGATTTTGCGCACGGGATCGGGCGGAGCGAAGGCCGACACGATTGTGGATGCGGCGAAGGTGACGGAGATTCTGGGAGTGCCTCCGGAAAAGGTGATCGACCTGATGGCGCTGCTTGGGGACACGGTGGACAACATTCCGGGCGCGAAGGGGATTGGGGAGAAGGGCGCGACTGAACTGATTCAGAAATACGGAAGCGTGGAGAGCGCGCTGGATCACGCGGATGAGGTGACGAATAAGAGGTATCGGGAAGCGCTGCAGCAGCAGCGGGAACAAGTGATGATGAGCAAGCAGTTGGCGGCGATCGACCTGGATGTGCCGCTGGAGGTAGACCTGGAGAAGTTGCAGGTGCGCGAGGCGGATCCGGCGGCGCTTGCGGAACTTTACCGGGAGCTGGGATTTAATTCACTGTTGAAGGAGTTGCTGGCAAGCGGCGCGAGCGTGGACAGCGGAAAACCGAGCGAAGATTCACAAGCTGCGGCTGTTGGGGAGAAGAAGGATTACGCGCAGTTTGCGAATGTGGAGGAGTTCAAGGCGTATCTGAAGAAACTGCCGGTGAAAGTGGAGCTGGCGGTGTGGTTGAATCTGGAGACTGGAGAGCGCGAGGCGGAGGGATTCGGTACGCGGGTCGCGGGAATTGAGGTCTCGCAGAAAGAGGGCGAGGGCCGGGCGGTCTGGGCGGATGAGAAGGGCGAGGCGATGGAGACGCTGGCCGCGGCGGTGCAGGACACCAAGCGGCGCAAGATTGTGCACGACCCGAAATTGTTTCAGCTTCTCGCGGGCGGGGTAGAAAAGATCGAGCACGCTACGCAGCTTTATGCTTATTTGCTGCGGCCGACGACGGCGAACCACAATTTTGGCGACGTGATTTTCCGGCAGTTCAATGCGCCGATTGGCGGAGGCGCGGGGGAGCGGGCGGACTGGCTGCAGAAGCTGGCGCCGATCTTGCGGAAGGAAGTGGACGCGCAGGGACTCGACAACGTCTATGAAAAGATCGATCTGCCGCTTTCGGGAGTGCTGGCAGAGATGGAACGCACGGGAATCCTTGTGGACCCGGATGCGTTAGCGAAGATGTCGCACTCGATGGAGAAAGAGGTTCGGCGGCTGGAGAAAGAGATCTGGAAACTGTCTGGCTCGGAATTCAACGTGAATTCGCCAACGCAGCTGGCGGAGATTCTTTTCGACAAGCTGAACCTGCAGCCGCCGGTGCGGCGGGGCAAAGGAAAGGTGCGCTCAACGGCGGCGGACATTCTGGAGGAAATGAAGGAGCAGCACGAACTGCCTGGAAAGGTGATCGAGTACCGCGAGATTGCAAAACTGAAATCCACTTACGTGGATGCTCTGCCAAAGCTGATTCACCCGGAAACGAAACGGCTGCACACGAGTTTTTCTCAAACGGGGACGGCGACGGGGCGGCTCAGTTCCAGCGATCCGAACCTGCAGAACATTCCGATTCGCAGCGAGCTGGGGCGGGAGATTCGCGCCGCGTTCGTGGCACAGAAGGGGCAACTTCTGCTGTCGGCGGATTATTCACAGATTGAACTGCGCATCATGGCGCATTTTTCGAAGGATCCGGTACTGACCGAGGCGTTTCGCAATGGAGAAGACATCCACGCGCGCACGGCGCAGGAAGTGTTCGGTGTGGGGCCGATGGCGCAGACGGGCGAGCATCGCCGCGCGGCCAAAGCGATCAATTTTGGAATCATCTACGGACTGTCCGCGTTTGGCCTGGCGCAGCAACTGGGAATTGAACAAAAAGAGGCCTCGCAATTCATCAACGCGTATTTCGCCCGGTACCGCGGCGTGAAACAGTATCTGGACAACGTGCTGGTGGAAACGCGGAAGTCGGGTGTGGCAAAGACACTGTTTGGACGAATCCGGCCGATCCCGGAGATCAATTCACCGCAAGTGCAATTGCGGAATTTTGCGGAACGCACCGCGCTGAATTCGCCACTGCAGGGAACGGCCGCCGACCTGATCAAGATGGCGATGATTTCGATCGACGAGCGCTTGAAGAAAGAAAAGCTGGCCGCGAAAATGATTTTACAGGTACACGACGAACTCCTGTTCGAGCTGCCGGTGAAGGAAAAGAGCAAGCTGGAAAAACTGGTGAAGGAAGAGATGGAAGACGTTCACAAACTGGCAGTGCCGCTGGTGGTGGAAATGGGCACCGGCCCGAACTGGCGCGATTTGGATTAAAGTGGTAGCACCCTTCAGCCCAGGCGGTAGGAAGCGTTAGAATTCTCTTAGTAGGCTTGCTCCAGCCAGCGGGCAACACTTGGTTCATTCGGGGAATCCGAATTCGCAGTGGCCGCGCACCTGCATGCTAACTTTCTTAAGAATGAAAGTGCGAGGTACGACTATGGGGCGCTACGGAAAATTTCTTCTAATCCTGGCCATTTTGTGGATCGCGGGCTGCAGCGGTGGACATTCCTCGACCAGCGGCGGAAATCCGACAGGAATCAAGGTGTCGGTGTTTCCAAGCGCCACCTCTGTCGTACTGGGACAAACAGTGCCGTTCAGTGCGACCGTCACAGGCACGACGGACACGGCTGTCAACTGGGAAGTGGCCGGAGAGCAGGGCGGAAATGCCACGGTCGGGACGATCAACACGGCCGGACTGTATACAGCGCCGAACTTGTTGCCGAATCCCACTACCGTGGTGGTGACGGCCGTTTCACAAGCGGACACGTCGAAGACGGGAACGGGCCGGGTGCAGGTTTTTCGATCGAACCCGAATCAGAGCGCGCAGAGCTTTCCGATCGAACTGGGAACTTCCGGTGGAAACGCTGACGACAAGAGCGGGCGATTTTGCTGTGGCGGCACGCTGGGTTCGCTGCTCGTCCGCAACGGGAGTTTCTACATTTTAAGCAACAACCACGTGCTGGCGCGGAGCGATCAGGCGTTGCCGGGGGAGCCGATCTCGCAGCCAGGGATTATTGAAACGAACTGTTCGACCATAGGAACGAACACGGTGGCGAATTTGACGTCGTTTGTGAATTTGCAGGCTTCAGGGACAAACGTGGACGCGGCGATCGCGCTGATCGTGCCGGGCGCGGTGGATTTGACGGGAAAGATTCTGCTGCTAGGTGGCACGGCGACGGGAAATACGCCGGATCCCGGGCCGCCGCATCAGGGCAGAGGAATTCTTGCTTCGGTCGGGAAGCAGGTGGCGAAGAGCGGCCGGACTACGGGGCTGACTTGCTCCACGGTTTTCGCGACGAACGTGAGCACTAGGGTGACGTACCAGACGCAATGCAACGGCGGCACGAGTTTCGACTTGGTTTACACGAATCAGGTTTCGGTGTCCGGAGGGGGATTTAGCGCCGGAGGAGACTCGGGCTCGCTGATTGTGGATCGACAGACGGCGGATCCCGTGGCGCTTCTCTACGGTGGATCGGATACGGACACGGTGGGAAATCCAGTGGGCGACGTGCTGACCGCGCTGGTGGATCAACAGGGGAATCAACCTTCCTTTGTTGGCAGCGCGTCGACGCACCAGGTGATCGGCTGCACACTGGCGGGAGCGGCGGTGAAGGCAGCGGCGCAGGCCGCGACGGTGGATGCCGCCTCAATTGCGCTGGCACAGCGGGCGCGAGATTTACACGCGCCGGAATTGCTCGCGAATCCTTATATTGACGCTGTGGGCGTGGCGCCGAGCGTGGATCGTCCGGGCGAAGCCGCGGTATTGTTGGTGGTGAATCTGGGGCAGGAACCGACGGCGCTGCCTGCGACGATCGAAGGGGTGGCGACGCGGATCGTGGCGATAGCCGGAGAGGCGCCACACGGGATTCTTGAGTACGAAGCGGTATCGCGAATCGTTCCGACGCAAGATGTATTTGCTGTGAACGCGCTGAACGACACGGAAATGGAGCGCGCCAAGGCGATTCACGCGGCGCATATGGATGAATGGATGAAGCAGCCGGGCGTGCAGGGGGTGGGAATTACATCAAGCGCCGACGCCCCAGGAGAGGCCGCGCTGATGATCTATCTGATTCGCGGGGCAAAGCACAATGCGATTCCGGCGGTGATTGATGGCCTGCGGACGCGCGTGCGAGAGACGAGCCGGTTTACCGCCGGACGCCGGGGACAAGAGCCGGAGCAAGCCTGCAAGATTCCCGCAGAAAAGTCCGCGACTTTCAAGACGCTCCCCGGTGAAATTCGCGGGGACGCGATTCAACCGCTGCGAGCGCAGCGCGAATAGCGGCGAAACCGTAGCCGCTGCGGATGAAATCGATGCTGGAGGAACGGGCGCCCGCAGCGATGTGCGGCGCTCTTTTTCTTTTTGAGGCGGCGTTATGATGGGATTCACAGTTCCAAACGGAAATGGAGGCTCGTATGGCACACGCGGCAAAATTTCTTGCGCTGGTGAATGACGCGAAAAAGAGGGTGAAGGAGACGAACGTGGCGGACGTAAAGCGCCGCATGGATGCGGGAGAGAAATTCGTCCTGGTGGACGTGCGGGAAGAAAGCGAATGGGCGCAGGGGCACCTGCCGGAAGCGATTCACTTGGGCAAGGGAATTATCGAGCGCGACGTGGAGCAGCGCGTTCCGGATGCGGGCGCGAAGATCATCCTTTATTGCGGCGGCGGTTTCCGCTCGGCGCTTGCGGCGGACAATCTGCAGAAGATGGGCTACAGCAACGTGGAATCGATGGATGGGGGCTGGAAGGGCTGGATTGGCGCGGGACTTCCGACGCAAAAGGGTTGAGGCGGAAGAGCGGCCGAATCGAAAAAATGCTGCAACAACCGGGCGGAGCGATACATCTCAAATAGGTGGGCCCCGGCCGGTTGAGGGTTGTAGGTTCGGCGGCCGCGCGAAGCGTCAGACCACTCTTGGCGGCGCCTCGCTATTTTATTGGGAATACACGGACAGAAAGAAGGCCAAGCATGAAGAGCGCAAGCGCAGCACAATCGAGTGCGGAACTGCCCGCGGCAAAGGCCGGGGATTTTGTAATTGGAGGCGACCTGCGGGTGCACCGCCTGGGTTATGGGGCGATGAGAATTACCGGCAAAGGAATCTGGGGAGAACCAAAGGATCGCGGCGAAGCGGTTCGAGTGCTTCGGAGGGCCGTGGAGTTGGGAATCAATTTCATCGACACGGCGGATTCGTATGGTCCTGCGGTGAGTGAAGAAATTATCGCCGAAGCGCTTTACCCGTATCCGAATGGGCTGGTGATCGCGACAAAGGCAGGGCTGGAGCGGCCGGGACCGGATCAGTGGGTGCCGAACGGCAAGCCGGCGCACCTGCGCAAGGCGTGCGAAGGAAGTCTGCAACGGCTGCGCGTGGAGCGGATCGATCTTTTTCAATTGCACCGGATTGACGACAAGGTGCCGGCGGAGGATCAGTTGGGGACGCTGAAGGATTTGCAGGTAGAAGGAAAAATCAAGCACATCGGGCTGTCCGAGGTGAGCGTGGCCCAAATCGAAAATGCGAGGAAGCATGTGCCCATCGTGACAGTGCAAAACCGCTACAGCGTGCTGGATCGCGGCGCGGAAGATGTGCTGGATTATTGTGAGCGTTCGAGGATCGGGTTCATTCCGTGGTTCCCGCTGGGGGCGGGGCAGTTGTCCGCTGCCGGCAGCAAGCTGGCAAAGATTGCGGCGGAGGCGAAGATGACACCTTCGCAACTGGCATTGGCGTGGCTGCTGCGGCGTTCACCCGTGGTGCTGCCGATCCCCGGGACTTCACAAGTGACGCATTTGGAAGAGAACGTTGCGACAGCGGCGATAAAGATTGACGACGGTACATTTCACGAGCTGAGCAGGCTGGCCGGCAAGGGCCAGTAGCGCCTGTCGCGGCGCCGCATTACTATTTGGCGGCGGCGAGAAGCGTTTTCGCTTGAGCAATTTCCGGGCGGTCGGACATGGTGCCGTTGCAATTCTTGAGGAGTTGCGCGAAATAAGCAGCCGCCTTGTCTTTTTGATGAGTCACCGCGGCGGCTTGCGCGGCGCCGTAGAGGCCGTTGAAGCGGTTCGGGTCTGTGCGCAACGAAGTCTCATATTCAACGAGAGCTTCCTGCGGCTTCTGCATTTCCATCAACATGTCCGCCAACATTTCTCTGACCGGGAGATCCGTTTCGCCCTTGCCGATTTTATCTTCGGTGTCGGCGACGGAGCGGAGGCGCGCCACAGCTTCGGCGGTCTTGCCGGAAGCGTAGTCGGCCCACGCCTGCATCACGTCGCGAGTATCTTTCAGAGATGCGGCGAGGTAGGGTTTGTCGCCTTTGCGTGTGGCTTCGATGAGCTCGTCACCGTGCTTCAACGCGTCCTGTGCGGCGGCGGCATCTTGAAGATGGCCGGCGGCGACGGCGCGGCTCCAATAGGCGATGAGCTGCACGTGGGGCGGCGTGTTGGCCGGGGGCTGCTGAGCAAGGGCTTCTTTCCACTGGCGCCGTTCGATAGCGTACATGGCCGGAGCCATCGCTTTACGCTGCAGGAAATAATCCTTGAAGACGAGATCTGCGCCGGAATCAGGAAGCGCGGCGAAGGCGTCGACTTGGGCTTTGGCGCGCGCATCGTCTCCAATCTGAAGGTAGGCGTACTCGAGAAAGTCCATGGAATGCATCTTGTGATGCATCACGTGGATGTGCATGGCGGCCATCTGATCGGCAATTTGTATGGCGGCGAGATTGGAATTGATGTCGTCTTGCCACAAGCCGAGGCGCGCGAAGATGTGCGACGGCATGTGGACGGCGTGCGCGGAAGCGGGCGCGATGCCGGCGTATTTGCGGGCCGCGGGGAGAGCGAGGTTGGCCATCGAAGGATTGTCGCAACTGTGGATGATGTAGTGGGCGATGCCGGGATGGTCCGGCTGTTCCTCATATAGTTTGTTGAGAAGAGCGACGGCGGCTTTGGCGTTGACGAGATCGGGATCGC
>Ga0210406_10007748_pt1 | contig 10841 bp, 7 predicted proteins | sample IncBWC30MmetaG_FD_155454 | JGI IMG/M metagenome (GOLD analysis project Ga0210406, IMG submission 155454) | Forest soil microbial communities from Barre Woods Harvard Forest LTER site, Petersham, Massachusetts, United States - Inc-BW-C-30-M | ecosystem: Environmental > Terrestrial > Soil >... | reverse complement strand
GGGGCAAAGGCGCTCCGCTGGTTCCCTTTCTCGACTACATGCTGTTCCGCCATCCGAGAGTCGGAAGGATCGCACAGAACATCGGCGGCATAGCAAACTTGACAGCCATCCGAGCCGGCGCTGCCGCAAGCGACATCGTTGCTTTCGACACGGGCCCAGGAAACATGGTTATCGACGCCGTTGCACAGAAACTATTTGACGTTCCGTTCGATCGTGACGGTAAGATCGCCGCCTCCGGGAGGATAATCGACGCTGTGCTGAATGAAATACTGCGACGGCCGTTTTTTCGGAAGAAGCCTCCAAAGACTGCGGGCCGCGAGGAGTTTGGCCAGGAATTTGTGCGAGACTTTTTGCGAGTGTGCCGGGGCTGCCGCCAGCAAGACGTCGTGACAAGTGCCACCGCTCTGACGGCGAAATCCATTGCCGACGCCTTGCAGAGACACCTAAAGGTAAGCTCAAAGTCATCCAGGCGACCCGAGTTTCAGGAAATGATTCTTTCCGGCGGCGGCGCAAAGAACACAACCCTGGTGAAAATGTTGACGGCGCAGCTCGCACCGCTCGGTTTGCGCCTGTGCTTATCAGACGAATTCGGCCTGCCTGCGTCTGCGAAGGAGGCCGTCGCGTTCGCGATCCTGGCAAATGAAACCTGGCATCGTCGACCGTCGAACATTCCTTCCGCCACTGGCGCAGAGCGCGGGGCAGTGCTGGGCAAGGTATCATTTCCCTAAAATATCGAGAAAAGTTAGAGGCTCTTTGTGGCAATCTATGTCTCCCTGCTTCGCGGAATTAACGTTGGCGGGCACAACAGAATCAAGATGGATAAGCTTCGGCAATCGTTCGAAGCGCTAGGATTCGAACAGGTGAAAACCTTCATCCAGAGCGGGAACGTGGTTTTTAAGTCAGCGAAGACTTCGCCGAGCACCTTGTCGAGGCGAATCGAGGCCAAGATTCTCACCGACTTTGATTTTTCGGCGTCCGTCGTATCGAGAAGCGCTGAAGAATTAGGTTCGGCTATTGAGAATAATCCATTCTTGAAAGAGCCGGAGATCGATGCCGCCAAGCTTCACGTCACTTTCCTATCGGCTGTCCCAGATCCATCCGCGCTGAAGAAATTGGCGGAGCTCACGGTCGCGCCAGACAAATCCTGCTGCATCGGTAAAGAACTTTATCTTTACCTCCCCAATGGAGTCTCCGGAAGCGAATTAATGAAAAGGCCGCTCGACCGCGTGCTGTCCGTCGTTACGACCACTCGCAATTGGAGAACCGTCAACAGCCTCCACCAGATTTGTCAGGATTGCCGTTGATGCACCGTAACGCCTTTCTTACCGTTGCTTTTGCGTCGATGATCACTCTTCTTTCTTGTTCCAACAAGCCTGATCCCAACACACTCGTGATGGTGATCGAATCAAGCCCGACCAACCTGGACCCGCGAGTTGGACAGGACGCGTATTCGCAACGTATAGACAGTTTGATCTTCGATGATCTGCTCTCGCGCGGCGCGAACTTGAATGTGGCCCCGGGATTGGCCGAACGCTGGGAGGTTCCCGACTCCCTGACCTACATCTTCCATCTGCGTCCAGGTGTAAGGTTTCATGATGGGCGGCCGCTTACGTCGCGCGATGTGAAGTGGACTTTCGATTCCCTGCTTCAAGGCAAAATTCGCAGTACCAAAGCTGCAACCTATCGTTTTGTCGATCGCATCGACGCGCCCGATGACGTCACTGTGATTTTTCACATGAAAGAACCGGACGCGGCGCTACTGTGGAACATTTCCGATATGGCGATCGGCATTGTGCCTTACGGCAGTGGCGATGAGATTTCACGCCATCCCATGGGCTCCGGTCCTTTCAAATTCGTGAGCGCCGAAACCGACAAAGAAGTCATGTTGGAGCGCAACGACAACTACTGGGGTGCGAAGCCGAAACTCGCCCGCGTGCGTTTTGCAGTCGTGCCTGACGCGACTACCCAGGCCCTCGAATTACGCAAAGGCAGTGGCGATGTGATCATCAACGGGTCGTTCCCTCCTGACACAGTTGTGACCCTGCGGCGGGAATCGTCGCTCGCCGTCGAATCCGGCACTGGCACCAGGCTGGCCTATCTGGGATTCAACTTGCGGGACCCCATCCTCAAGGACGTCCGAGTGCGCCAAGCCATCGCCTACGCTCTCGATCGCCGCCCGATGATCGAGTACTTGTGGCGCAGCCAGGCGCAAGCGGCACGTAGCATTCTTCCTCCACAAAGTTGGGCCTACAACGGCAACGTTCCACGCTACGATCACGACCCCATCGCGGCGCGCCAGTTGCTGGATGCTGCCGGTTACCCGGCCGTGAACGGAGTCCGCTTCCATGTCACCATGAAAACTTCCACCGACGAAAACACGCGCCTCATGGTGGCGGTGATGCAGCAGCAATTGCGCGAAGTCGGCATTGCACTCGACATTCGCAGCTTCGAGTTTGGTACGTTCTTCTCCGACGTGACTCACGGAGCATTCCAAATGTATGGATTGCGTTGGATCGGGGGCAACGAGGATCCTGACATTTTTTCCTTGTGCTTCAGCTCCTCGCGCTTCCCGCCCAACGGCGCCAACCGTGGCTTCTACTCGAATCCGAAAGTGGACGCCCTGATCGACCAGGCGCGCCGCGAAGTTGACCCGAAGGTGCGCAAGCCGTTGTATGACGAATTACAAACCATCCTGGCCGAAGACCTGCCATACATCAATCTGTGGTATCTCGATAATGTTCTGGTTCACAACAAACGCGTGCGCAACCTTCAGTTGAATCCAGCGGGAAATTACGACTTCCTGCGAACTGCCGAACTGGTGAACTGAGCTGGTATAAACATCGGGTCAGCAATTCGGGGCGGTCGCGTAGCTGACGCATTTCGAGTTCTCATCTCCCACATACCATAAAGCGGACATATCGGTTTGGTCAGAAAAGTCGGTAAACCAGAATGTGTATCCAAAGCCGCCGAATTGAATCAATTGACCGAATCCAAATTGATCCGCAAAGTCGTTTGGGTTGCAAGTCGCCCCGCGGTAGAGAACGGCGTTGAACGGATAGACGCCAGGTTTCCCCACGGAAACATCGACGCCCTGATAGCGGCGGCCTCCCTGCCTGTACCAGCAACCCTTGAACTTCGCATCCGGATTGGTGGTCCCGCTTATCACGTTCAAAGTGGTCTTCGCCGAGGCAGTGTACGTCCCCTCGCTTGCAGTCACTGTAAGGGGATAGCTGCCGGTCTGCGTACTCGTCCCCACACTGATGCTTAGCGCGGACGTTCCCGATCCAGGCGCAGGTATCGTTTGCGGGTTCATGCTCAGAGTTGCTCCGACGGGTTCACCGGATACCTTCAACTCCAGAGAATGGTCGAAGCCGGCGTTCACTTTCGTTGTTGCCTTCGCTGATCCGGATTTTCCCTGCTGTACGGTCACAGCCGCGGGCAGAACGCTCACGGAAAATGGAGCAGTCGCGGGAGGCAGTAGCGCAAGATTTACGCCTGCCGTTGAGTTTTGATAGTGGGCTTGGATCGTGACGGCGACCGCTGCGGACACCGCATTCGTAGAAACCGTGAAGGTAGCACTTGTCTGACCAGCCTTGATCTCAACCTTGGAAGGAAGGGACACAGCGTGGTCAGAGCTGCTAAGCAGAATTTCTGCTCCACCCGCCGGCGCTGGTTGCGCCATGCTAAGCGTGACTTCGGTCGAATCGCCACCAACCGCGCTTGGCTCCGACAACTGGAGTGAAGATAGGGAACCCGAAGACTGGACTGGCAGGGCAGATTCCGACTGCGTGTGCGCAACCATTCCATAGCTATTTCGATTATTTGGCCCGCTATTTTGAGAGCCGCAGGCTGAAAGAAATAGGGCCACCGCCACCGGAACGATTAGCTGGAAGTGTCGAGGGAAAGGGCTGTTTGCCTGAATCATTCCGTACTTCTCTCACGCGGGCGGAGGCTCCCGGAAGGGCTGAAAGGTTGAACAACTCATGATTTAGTCGGAGGATCGAAGCCTTTTGGCCCCGGAGGAAACCCCTTAGTTGCGGCCTCGTTAAAGCTGCCAACACTCTCTGCGTCCTGAAATGCGATAGTGATACCATCAAATTCCGGTCGTTTGCAGCGCAAGATTTTGCAACCACCCGATCATTGACCTCATGCGAATTCTGTTCATCGGTGACATCTTCGGACGCCCCGGACGTACGATCGTCAAAGACCGGCTGCCGGGCGTCCTGCGCGAGCAGGCGATCGATCTCGTGATCGCCAACGGCGAGAACTCGGCCGCAGGCTTCGGCATCACACCCGCGCTCGCCGAAGAGCTTTTCGAGTTGAATATTGACGTCATCACGACCGGCAACCACGTCTGGGATAAGCGCGAAATCCTGGATTACTTCCAGATGGTGGAAGGCAATGGTCATAGTCCGGCGCGCCGGGTGCTGCGTCCCGCGAATTATCCCGCGGACATGCCGGGCTGGGGCCTTTACCAGGGCCTCAAAGCTAAGGTTCCTTACGCCGTGATCAACCTGCAGGGACGGGTTTTCATGGCCTCAAACGATGATCCTTTTCGTACAGCCGACCAACTTCTGAGGAAAATCGATGCCAAGATCATTTTCGTCGACTTCCATGCCGAGGCGACTTCGGAGAAGATTTCACTCGGCTGGTACCTCGACGGTCGCGTGACCGCGGTGGTGGGCACGCACACTCACGTGCCCACGGCAGACGAACGCGTCCTTCCCAAGGGAACGGCCTACGTGACCGACGTAGGCATGACCGGCCCCTACGACGGGGTCATCGGAGTGAAGAAGGAGTTGGTGGTCAATAAATTCCTCAACGGCATGCCAGCCCGCTTCGAGCCGGCTACCGGAGACGTGCGATTTTGCGCGGTGGTAATCGAATGCGATGAGAATACCGGCAAGGCTCGCGATATCGAACGCCTGATGCTAAGCTGATTCCAGATTCCTGCAAGATTACCCCACTTTCGCGTTCTCACGACGCTGACTGCGGCTCGTGCGCATAGCAGTTGAACCCGAAGGTACCCGGCACTAATAGCACTCAAAGCGAGGATGGGCGGCAGGTTAGAATCAATCGCAATGGTTCGTGTGTGCTTCATTCTCGGTGTCTGCCTTCTGGCGGCGACGCTGGCGTTCCCGGCCTTCGCCGGCACCGATTTACCACCGGATGCGCCTGTGCTCTCTTGCGGCAACGGCGTGCCAGGCGGCGCTAGCTGTGTCGCTTCCAAAGGCGATCTCAAGGAGGCGCGCAATGCCTATGAGCGCGGCCTGAAGCTTCAGAACCATCGGCATCTGGAAGAGGCTATGTTGCAGTTTGATCGCGCCTCGCGGCTGGTTCCTCACGACCCGGTTTTTCTTGCTGCAAGCGAGACACTGAAGGCACACTTGTCATTTCTTCACACTCAAGGGGGAGACGCACTTCTTGGCTCCGGCGACCGCGAGAAAGCCGCCACCGAATATCGTGCCGCGCTCCTGCTTGATCCGGACGATACTTACACGCAGAGTCGTCTCGCGGAGGCCATGCACGATCCAGCAGCTACGGGGCTGGTGGGCATCACTGCAACGCTGGCCGAATCCACCGAAATCCGCTTACAACCCAAATCGGAGCAGGCAACATTTCACTACCGCGGCGACGTTCGGGGAATGTTTAACGAGTTGGCCTCGGCCTTCGGTATGACTGTGCAATTTGATGATTCGGTGGCCGCCAAGAACGTTCGCTTTTATGTCGACGACGTCGATTTTTTCACCGCCCTAAACCTCGCTGGGCGGGTCAGCAAGACTTTTTCGACCCCCTTGGACGCTCATCAATTCCTGATCGCGGCAGATACTGTGGAGAATCACAAACAGTTCGACCGTATGTCTCTTGGCACATTCTCCGTCCCGGGAGGCGCCCATACTCCTCAGGAAGTGACCGAGATGGTTACATCCCTTCGGAACGTCTGCGATTTTCAAAAGATCAGTAGCGGCCAGGGCGGAACGGTTGAAGTGCGCGCTCCGCAGCCGATGCTTCGCGCCTGCTCGACCCTTATACAGCAGCTGACGACCGAACGCCCGCAGATCATGCTCGATGTGGGTGTGTATCAGATCAGCCACAATCTCACACGCAACATCGGCATGCACATCCCGGACACTTTCAATCTGTTCAACATCCCGGTGGCGGCGGTTGCGGCCGCGATCGCGGCTCTGGGCGGGCAAAACCTCTCGTCGCTCGCGAACCAGCTGATTGCTTCGGGCGGCGTCAACCAGGCGGGAAGTTCAGCGCTATCGGGCCTGCTGGCGCAGCTGCAGGGGCAACAGAATTCCATCTTCAGCCAACCGCTGGCAACTTTCGGCGGAGGCCTAACCTTCTCTGGATTGAGCCTCGATCAGCTTTCCGCCGCGCTCTCGCTCAACGAATCCTGGTCGCAAACGCTCGACCACATCACCATGCGGGCCACCCAAGGCAATGAGGCGAACTTCCATCTCGGCGAACGGTTCCCCATTCTCAACGCATCGTATGCGCCGCTGGCGAACTCGCCGCAGATCTCGGCAGTTCTAGGCAATCAGAGCTACGTCGCGCCCTTCCCGTCGATCAGCTATGAAGATCTTGGACTGCAGCTCAAGGCTAAGCCCGTCATTCATGCCAACGGTGAAGTGAGCATGACCCTCGAATTACAGGTGCGCTCACTTACGGGAGACAGCTCGAATGGCGTGCCGGTGATTTCGAACAAGGAATACCAAGGCAGCATCCGCCTTCGCGATGGTGAACCAGCGGTAATAGCAGGCGTGGTTACAGTCAACGATCAGCGCTCGATGAGCGGTATCCCAGGCCTCGGAGCCGTTCCCGGCCTCAATCAAGCCATGGTCAATAACACGGTTACCAAAGAGAATGACGAGCTGCTTATCATGATTACCCCGCATATCGTCGCCAACCGCGATCCCACCACGGATGAGATTTGGGTCAGCGAGAAGTAGCGGATCCCATCATTGTCATTCATCCCGGCCGAACTTGTCCGCCGAAGCTCAAGGGACCAGCAACCGGCCTTACTTGCCTTCTTTCGCCGCGAAATCCGCCAGAGCCTTCAGACTTGCCGCCGGTACCTGGCTCACGTTGCCGATGCTGCGGCCGTTGATGAAAAGCGTCGGCGTCCCCCCGACGTTTACTGCCTTGCCGAGAGCCAACGACGAATCGACGTGCGCCTTAGCTACCGGCGTGGAGGCGCAAGCCGCGATATCCGCGCCCTTTACGCCCGAAGCATCGGCCAAGGCGGTCAGCTTTTCATCCGCGTTCTCCGCCGTGATGTCGGATTGACTCTCGTAGGTCTTGGCAACAAACTTCCAGAACGCGTCGTTCGACGCTTGGCCGACGCAGTCGGCATACGCCGCGCCTTTGGCTGCCCAGTTATGCATCTCCAGCGGAAAATTCTGGAAGACAAAGCGGGCGTTTGGCTCAGCGGCGACTAGTCCTTCAATCGCAGGTTGTGCCGCCTTGCATGCGGGACACTGCAGGTCACCGAACTCGACGATCGTCACCGGAGCATTTTTGGGTCCGCGCGACGGGCCGCTGATTCCCTTCTCGAGGGTTTTCCGCGCTGGATCGAAGGGCTTGGCGCCAAACGGAATAATCTCTCCTACTACTGCGTGCTCTCCATCCGCCGTCACATAGAATCGGCTCAGCTGCTGACCTTGCGGGGTGGCTAGAATCACATCGACTTGCGCCAGACCCGGCACTGGCGCCGGTTTGATGCTCGAGATCTTCCAGCTCACCTGCGACTCATACCCGAACGTCTGCATCATGAACCCGTCCACAGTTGCTTCGGATGGAAGGTTGACGCCTCCCGCAGCAGCCCTATCGGCAGGCTTCGCGGCGGTGGAGGTTTGGGCTATTCCTGAGGTACAGCCGAGTATGAGAGTAAGGATCAAAATGACAGAACTGCGCATCGGTTTCCTTTCGAATTTGAATTGAAACTAGCCCACGAAAATTGCCGGGATACTCGTTCAAACCTCGTTCTTAGCGGCGATCGGAAAACGCCGGCCATATCCGAAGGCCTTGGAAGAAATCTTAATGCCGGGGGCCGCCTGCTGACGTTTATACTCGGCGCGATCCACCATGCGGACCACTCGCCGCACTAGCTCTATATCGAATCCGCGATCCGACGCGATCTGCTCGGCAGAGTGCGCATCTTCGACGTAATCTTCCAGCACCGCGTCCAGAACCTCGTAAGGAGGCAGCGAATCGCTATCTTTCTGGTCGGGACGCAGTTCAGCGGATGGCGGCTTTTCCAGAGTGGCTCTGGGAATCACTTCCCGCCGGCCATTCACTGAAGTGCCATTCACATAATGACTCAGCCGGTACACCATGGTTTTGGGCACATCTGAAATAACCGCGAGCCCGCCCACCATGTCCCCATAGAGTGTACAGTAGCCCACACCCAATTCGCTCTTGTTGCCGGTGGAGAGCACAATTGCGCCGAACTTATTAGAAAGCGCCATGAGCAGAGTTCCGCGCGCACGTGACTGGATATTTTCTTCCGTGACGTCTTCCTTTTGCCCCGCAAAAACGTCTTTCAAAATGCCCTTGTAAGCCTCGTACGCGCAGTTGATCGAGAGCAACTCGAAGCGTATGCCAAGATTACTCGCCAGCTGTCGTGCATCATCAATCGATCCCTGCGACGAGTATGGGCCCGGCATGCCTATGCCGATCACATTCTCAGCCCCGACCGCTTCGGCAGCAATGACCGCCGTGAGCGCGGAATCGATTCCACCACTCAGCCCGATGATAGCTTTCTTGAATCCGCACTTGCGCATGTAGTCGCGCGTTCCCAGAACCAGCGCGCCGTATACGCTGGCGTCCTCGCCCTCAATTTGAGGGTGAAGGTCTCCGGTTAAATTATTCGAATCGAAGTAAAGCAGGTCCTCTTCAAACGATTTCCCCTGCGCGATGACCTTGCCCTCGGCGTTCAGAACGATGCTGGAACCATCGAAAATCAGGCTGTCGTTGCCTCCGATCTGATTCACCATAGCGACCGGAATTTTATGATGGCGGGCGATCGAGGCCAGCATGTCACGCCGCAGATCGCGCTTGCCGATCCAGAACGGCGACGCAGAAATATTCAGCACTACACTTCCACCTGCGCGAATCAGCCCCTCGATGGGATCGACCGTATAGAGCCGCTTGGGCCAGAAGAGTTTGTCATTCCAGGCATCCTCGCAAATCGTCAGCGCCACCTGGTTGCCGCACAGCGAAAACACTTTTTGGCTCTTCGCCGGAGCAAAATTCCGCATTTCGTCGAACACGTCGTAGGTCGGCAACAACATTTTTGACTGCACGAAAACAATCTTTCCCTCCTGCAGTAGAGCCGCGGAGTTCATCACCGACTTGCCAGTTTCGGACTCCGCAGGAGTAACCAGCCCGCAGATGACTGAAATACCGCGCGTGGAGGCGGCAATCTGCTCGACAACCTCATGATTGCGCGCAAGAAACGAACTCCGCTCCACCAGATCGCGAGGCGGATAACCGCACACGGAAAGTTCCGGGAACAGGATCAGATCAGCTCCGCCCGCCTGCGCGCGGCGCGAAAACTCAATATGTTTGGCGGCATTCCCGGAGAAATCTCCGACCGTAGGGTTGATTTGGCCAAGCGCAATCTTCACATCTCTAGTGTAAAGCCGTGGGAGGAGGAGGCCAAATTAGAACGGCAACTAAAGCAACTGCTTAACGCTGGAAGACAATCTCGCGGGCCTCATGCTCTCGCCTATGACATGTGCTCTCCTACTAAATTGAGCAAATTTCAGGGCGTAAAAAACTGATCGCTGTTTCAGTCGCCGCCAGCGGGAAAAACCGTGTGCTTGGGCGCTGGGACGGGGGTCTCGCCTTTCTGATCGCGCCAGAGAACTTTGTTCAGCTTTGCCGCACCAGCCGCATCGGGCCGCGAGAAATCCATCTTTGCTGAGTCGTTCGCGCCCCGCGCATCCCGCTTGTTGGTCTCGTAGATAAGGCCGTTATCGCGGTTGCGATAGTCCGCCCGAAACGCGGGCTGATTTCCGGCTCCTGAAAATATTGGCCCCATGACAGGTGCATAGGCATCGTTCTGGTTCATCGGAGGCAGCCCGAGCAACATTTCCATTGTGTGAATCATGTTCACGGTGGTGTAGAACCGGTGCTCAACATAGGGCTCGGTCGCCGATCCCGGCGAATATTTACTGACCACGAAAGCGATGGAACGGTGCGCATCAACATGATCGCCGCCGTCCTGTGCATCATCTTCGAGAACGAGAATGGCCGTATCCTCCCAGTACGGACTATGCGAGACTGCATCGACAACGCGACCCAGCGCAAGATCGTTATCGGCCACCGAAGCCGCCGGGCGCGGGCGATCCGGACGCGTGCCTCCCGTATGATCATCGGGAAGATAGAGGAGCACGAAGGCCGGCAATTGAAACTCCGGCCCCTCGTTCGATTCGCGAGCCTTCACGAATGCAGTGAATTCGTTCATGAATTCGTCGGCGCGCAGCTGATCGGGATAGTCCGTATTGAAATCCGGATAAAGCGGATCGAAGTGATTTCGCAGCACTGCCTTTGTCGCCTTCAGTTGTTTGAACAGAGGCACGGCCCACGGCCACGGACTCGGCCCCGCATGAGGCTCGCCGACATTCGGAGGCAACGCATCTCCCTTGCGAACGTCTGTGCGGGGGCATGGGACCTCCAGTATGGAAGGCGTTCCCTGCTTGGGAGTCGACGCTTTGCGAGGTTTGTTGCACCACTCGGCATTGACAAATTCGCCGTAATCTCGGTAGCTCAACCCGTGGCGCGCCAAATTATCCCAGAGAAAGCCGGTCGATGGATCATCGATGTCGGGC
>Ga0210406_10007747_pt1 | contig 10842 bp, 6 predicted proteins | sample IncBWC30MmetaG_FD_155454 | JGI IMG/M metagenome (GOLD analysis project Ga0210406, IMG submission 155454) | Forest soil microbial communities from Barre Woods Harvard Forest LTER site, Petersham, Massachusetts, United States - Inc-BW-C-30-M | ecosystem: Environmental > Terrestrial > Soil >... | reverse complement strand
CGGAGCGTCGACTTCGTCGAGGATACAGAACGGGCTGGGCGCATATTGAAAAATTCCAACCAGTAGCGACAACGCCGTGAGCGCCTTTTCGCCGCCCGAGAGCAGGAGCACATTCTGCAGCTTCTTGCCCGGGGGCGAAGCCACCACGTCGATGCCGCTCTCGGCGCTGTTCTCTTCGTCCGTGAGCCGCATGAAGGCGTGCCCTCCGCCGAACAGCTTGCGAAAGGTCAACTGGAAGTTCTCGTTGATCTTATGGAACGCTTCCTCGAACTTCTCTCGCGATACCGTGTCGATCTCCTTGATGGTAGCGATCGTATTCTGGATCGAGTCAATCAGATCCTGACGCTGGGTTTCGAGGAACGTATGCCGCCCCGCCGTTTCTTTGTATTCCTCGAGAGCCATCATGTTGACCGGGCCCATGTTGTCGAGGCGGGTCCGCATTTCGCGATACACCTGGTCTTCGGCTGCCAAGAGTTCGCCCGATACGACCGTTATCGTGGTGTCGGCCATCAGTTCGTGGCGCTGCACACTCAGATCGTTCAGGCACGACTCCGCCATGTACTGTGCATCCGATTGCAGCTTCGCTGCCGCCGCCGCCAGTTCGCCACGCCGGTCTCGAGCCTGATCGAGGGCCAGGCGCGCACTGCGCAGAGCTTCGTCAATCTCAGCGAGCCGCGCCCGAATCTGCTCCGACTCGAACTGCAGCAGCCCTTCCCGCAGCTCACTGGCGTTCTTTTCCGCGTCCAGATCGACCAGTTGGCCGGCAAGCAGCTGATTTTCATTTTCGCGCTGGACTTTTTCCGCCGCGGAGGCATCAATCTGCGAGCGCAAGGCGTAGACCCGCTCCCGCATCTCAGCCACCAGCGACGCGATTCGCTCCAAAACCGCGGCTGCCGATCGATGGCGCTCCTCGAGACCGGCGACTCGCGCCACGTGCTGCGACGTTTTCTGCGCGGCCGTGTCACGCCGCTCTTTCAGCGAAACGATCCGTTCGCTGGTTTGTGCCAACTGCGACTCGATGCCGGATCGCCGCTCATCCGCCAAGCCGATCTCGGCGGTCCTTGCAGCGATCACCGCCTGCTGGTCGTCCCTTTCCGCCGCCAGTCGCTGCAATTCTGCCTGGCTCACGCGCAGCCGCTCGCTGACCCGATCCATTTCCGCGTCGAGCTGTTGCAACATATGTCCAGAGGTCATGGCCTGCTTTTCAGCTTCGCGCTTCTCTTCCTCCAACCGGTCGAGCAACGCCGTGAGTTCCTTGATTTCCCGCCCCAGCATGAGCGTTCGCGCTTCACCGTCGCGGAGGGCGCGCTCCATCTCTTCCAGCATTCGAAGAACTTCGCGCAACTCGCGCTTCATTGACAGCGGTCCTTCAGCCCGTTGTTTTCCGCCAGTCACCGTGACGTTGTGAAAGCACTCACCCGATTGCGCCAGGAAGAAGGCGTCCGGATTCTCAAGTGCCAGTTCACGCCCGATGCCCGCATCCGGCACGATGTAGCCGTCACGCAGCTTCGGAAGAATCACTTCCAGGGACTTGCCGAAGCCATCCAGCACGCGAATTGTGTTCTTCAGCGGCAGAATCGGCTGTCCCGGAGGCGCGGAGTGCGCCGCTTCGTCCACCAGAAATGAGAAGCGTGCCTGCGAATCTTCGGGATGTACGAGGAACGTAGCCCGGCCATCGACATCGTTGCGAAGCAGACGCAGCCCTTCGTCGGCCGCATCCCACGACTTCACCACGATGTAATTCAATTCATCGCGCAGAAAATCTTCGACCACCCGTTCGTGCTGTGGCTCAACTTCCAGAAAATCCGCCAGCACTCCGACCGGTGCCAGTCCGCCCTGCATTGATCCCGATTGAAAGAGTCTGCGCACCGATTCCGTGGAATAGCCGTGCTCAGCGATCACCGCTTCGAGCGATCCCTTCTTGCCCAGAGCCGACGCGAACTCGGCTCGCAAGCCATCCAGGCGTAGCTTGGCCTCGTTTTCTTCGTGCCGTTTGCTTTCCAGCGTAGTGCGCAATCCGGCGATTTCCGTCGTAAGCCCGGTCACTCGCTGCGACACCGTTTCAAATTCCAGTTCGAACTGCCCACGTTGCCCGCCGAAGGCTTCGACCTGCGACGAACCTGTCGAGATCTCCGTCTGCAGCCGCTGCGTTTCGCGATCGACCGCCGCCAGCCGCTCTTCCGCTTGTGTCAGTTGGTTCCGCAGTTGCGACGCCATGGCAACTGCCTCCATGATGGCGACCCGACCGTGCTCGATCTCCCGTTCGAGACTTCCGAGATCGGCGTTGGCCGATGCCGCCTCCTGCTGGCACATCCCCAGTTCGTGCTGAGCCGCGGCCAGGTCAGCGCTCGCCGACTCGAGAATCTGCTGGTTCGACGCCAACTCTTCTTCCAATGACGTGAGCCGCGCGCGCACCTGTCCGAGTTCCGCGTCCGACGATGCCGAGCGCGCTGCCAATTCCGAGCAGCGCTCTTCATTCGTCCGGCGCCGGGCCTGCCCGCGATCGATCTCCATCGCGATCTGGCTCAGGCGGTCGCGATTCTGGCGGTGTTCGCCGTCGATCTCGTAGCCGCGCTGCGTGCGCTCTCCATGCTCGCCTTCGAGTTGGTGCACGTTCTCCCCGCGGTGCTGCATCTCTTCTGCAAGGTGATTCAGCTGAGCATCGATTGCTGCACTCTCCGCGTCGAGCTGCGTGAACTTGCTGGCCAGCACCACGCGCAGCTTCGCGCGCATCTCTTCACGCAGTTTCGCGTAGCGCTCCGCCTTCGATGCCTGGCGCTTCAGCGAATTCATCTGCCGCGTCACTTCCTCGAAAATGTCATTGACGCGATTCAGATTGAGCTTGGCATCTTCGAGGCGCGCTTCCGCCAGCCGCTTCTTGGTCTTGAATTTGGTGACGCCCGCCGCCTCTTCGATAATGGCGCGGCGATCGGTCGGCCGGCTCGACAGGATCTGTCCAATGCGGCCCTGCTCGATCAGCGCGTAGGATTCCGGCCCCAGACCCGTTCCCATGAACAGCTCTTGAATATCGCGCAGCCGGCATAGCTTCCCATTCAGCAGATATTCGCTGTCACCCGAACGAAACAGCCGGCGCGTTACAACCACTTCGCCGGTGTGGAACTGCTGCTGGTTGAACTTACGGCGCCGGATCTTCAGAACCACTGCCGGCGGCCCAGTCACCACTGCAGTAGCCGTCGATGAGATGCTCTCGCTGCTCGCGCCCGGCAGGATCTGACCTTCGATGACCGCTGGAACTCCCGCTTCGTCCTGACTTGGATCCGCCGCGATCACGCCGTTAGCGCCATCGCTGGTTCCAGTAACTTCTTCCACTTTCCCGGGCTGAGCCTCTTCCACGGCGCGATCGGTTTCTTCCGCGGCCTGTGCTCGAAGCTCCGCCTCGTCCCAATCTCCCCCAGGCAGTTCGTCGCGCACTTCCACTTCGGTAGGCGCATTCTTGTCGGGACCGTCGTACTGCTCCGGATCGATCAGCGTCAGAGACACTTCCGCCATACCAGTGGGCTGGCGATCGCGCGTGCCTGCGAAGATGACATCCTCCATGCGCGAGCCGCGCAGCGTCTTCGCCGATTGCTCGCCCAGCACCCACGAGATCGCATCGGCGATATTCGACTTGCCGCACCCGTTGGGGCCAATGATGGCCGCCACCCCGTCGCCGGGAAACTTCAGTTCCGTGCGGTCGCAGAACGACTTGAATCCAAGGATTTGGAGCTTTTTCAGTTTGAGCAACTTCGACTCCTTCAACGCTCCATCATGCGGACATCCCGTGCGATGACAGGCCGGTCTTGATGCGCTTTTGGCTGCGCTGGCTGGCGCGCGGTTTGCACGAATCTGGCTGGTGGACGCCCGGATGGCCCTGTTTACCAATCAGATGCCAATCCGAAACAGTCCGGACATGTGCCTCCCCGGACGCACAGGCAAGGCACGGATTGCAGCTACTGTAATGGCGAAATGCGCCACGGGTCAAGAAAGAAAACCCCATATATTGTGGGTATCTCGCCCCGACCACGTCTGATTGCACACGCAATGCAGCAACCGCCTGGTTTTAGGGTGAGGAAAGACGAAGGAGGGGAGAATCGCGAGAGCACTTCGAGGTTAACCGAACCCGAAGTCCAAGGCAACGAACTTTGACGTGCCAGCACAGCCGGGAAATCCCGAAGCCAACATCCACGAACCTGAAGACGAGGGTCCCGACGATCCGTTCGGAGGCCGACAGCCGCGTCCAACTTTCCCCTTCTGATTTGCTCGCCTAGACAGTACAAATGCGTCTAACTGGAATTGCATTTGCGGGGGGAATATGCCTGGGGCGCATTCTTTCCGATCTTGGGGTGCGGTGCTGGTTGCCGGTGGCTTCTTGTCTTCCGGCCTTGTTTCCGGACAGCAATCCGCGTCACACATGGCCGATCCAAACACGTCGGCCGCGTCGCGCACCTCCCTGCGTGTCTGTTTGCGGTTGGCCGACGAGTCGTCTTTCGGTGGTCCCGCTCGTGTCCGCCTGAGGAGTCATGATGGTCACGAGTTGCCCGGCACTCCTGGTCCCGATGGGGACTTCCTGTTCAACGACGTCTTGCCCCGCGACTACACCATCGAAGCCACAGCGCCCGGATTCGCACCCGTCCGTCAGAAAATAGAAATTGAGGATCATCGTGCTCTCACTCGCTTTCTCGTGATGAGCCCGAAGCCTCTCCGCGCAGCCGAGCCTCCGAAGCCGCTTGTCGAAGCCCCTCTTGCCCCGGAGCGGTCTTCCTGGCTGCCTCCGGCCATCGACGACAAAGTGCCGCCGGTCGATCCCGATGAGCCCTGTCCGCTGCACGAGATCACCGCCGGCACGGGAAAGCGAATGACGGAGTTCGTCGCAAATCTGGAGAAGTTCAGCGCGACCGAGCGCGTCGAGCATTACCCCGTCGACATTCTGGGCGAGCGCCGCGCTCCCGAGGTTCGCAAGTTTAACTACGTGGTCACCGTGTCGCGCACTTCCAAAGGCGTTTTCTTGTTCGACGAATATCGAAACGGCAGCGTGGACCCGGGTCAGTTTCCCGCTCGCGTGGCCACCGTCGGCATGCCGTCGATCGCATTGCTCTTCCACCCGCTGCTCGCGCCCGACTTCAACTTTTCCTGCGAGGGTTTGGGTACCTTGGACGGCCACGCCGCCTGGCAAATCCATTTTGAGCAGCGCCTGGATCGGCCCGGCCGACTCCTTGGTTATTCCGCTGACGGAAAATACAGTTCACTCGCGCTGAAAGGCCGCGCATGGATTGACCCCGGCACCCTGCAGGTCTTGCGTATGGAATCGGAACTGGTGAGGCCTCCCGTGGACCTGGGCCTCACCGTCGAGGACATCGCGATCTCTTACAGTCCCGTGCATTTCCGCCGCCTGGAGGGCCAGCTCTGGTTGCCTAAGGTCGTTGACCTCTACGTCGAACGGCGGGGACGCCGCTACTATCGGCGCCACACCTTGAGCGATTTTCAGCTCTTTACCGTGGAAGCCACCCAGAACATCAAATTTGCGAAGGAGGCCTACCGTTTCACCAACGAAACCGACCGCGATATCAAAGGTCTCCTCACCGTTCGTCCGGTCTCTGGCTCAAATGAGCGACCCATCTCGCTTTCGTTCACGATTCCAGCCAGCGCGACCGTTCTCAAAGTAGTCGGCCCAGGCAAGGACATCGCTATGCCTGTCGAGTCGATCGCTTCTGCAACCTTTACACACGAGGGACCGCCCGATGCCGTCCGCGTCGACGCGCACTTGAGCAAGGAAAGCACCCTCGACGTCATCTCCGGTACAACTCCCTGATCCCAATCAGGGCACCCGGAAGGGCAACACCCCGCATCCTTGATCGTCGCACTTCATCTCACACCCATGGCGTCCCCATCCGAAGCAACTCAGCAGCTCTGCTCCGAAAGAAACAAGCGGCCCGGTGTCGTCTATGCATTCACGCGCGACGGCGTAGAACTCCCCGTGATCGACGTAACCCATCCAGCGTTTGCCGTCTCCATCACCGAGTCCGAACAAAAGACGATGGTGGAGAAATTTCTTCGCGACGGCGTTCCGCTGGCGAAGCTGCCTAAGCCCTTGCGCGAGATCGCCCTGCGTTTCCTGCTCCGCCAATCGGCGTTGGCGCAGGGAATTGACCAGGCCCGCGGCAGTTTCATGTCCGGATTGCAGACCTACCTGTTGAAGCTCGGCCCTGAGATGCTGGGTAGCGCATATACCAAGCCCATCGACCGTCAGATCGCCACAGCGCTGCCATCTTTCTGCGTGCGGCTTCGCCCGCAAGACATGGCCGAGTTGATAGCGGAAACTTTGCTTCCGCTCATGAGCGATGATCCCCGCCGCCCGCTGCGCTTCCTTAACATCGCCGGAGGCCCGGCAATGGATACTCTCAATGCCTTGATCCTTCTGCACCGCAAGCGGCCCGGAATACTGGCGCAGCGCGCAGTCGAGGTCGACGTCCTCGATCTCGACCGCGACGGCCCCGCATTTGGAGAAGCCGCACTCGCCGTTCTATCGCAGCCGAAGGGACCGCTTCACGGCCTGCGCAGCTCTTTCCGACATCTCAGGTACGACTGGGCGCATCCGCAGGATCTCCCAAAGCTGTTGCAGCAAACCGATCTGGGGCATCCCGTGACGATTTGCTCTTCGGAGGGCGGCTTGTTCGAGTACGGCTCCGACGACGAAACCGTGTCGAACCTCAAAATGCTGCGTTCACAGCCAGGCGTAGTCGCCGTCGCATGTTCGGTCACACGTGCCGACGAGCGCACTCAGCAACTACGCAACGCCACGACCCCGAAAACTCGTCCGCGCGGTGTGGAGGTCTTCCGAAATCTCATCATCCCCACAGGATGGAGCATCGATCGAGTCATCGAGCGCCCGTTCAGCGATCACGTTCTGCTGAAATGACGGCCGGCCTCTAAATTTGAAAATCACCAGACCCCTGCGCCGTTATCGGTGGCACGCCTCGCTGTATTGGGGATCGCAATGCGCATGGAAGATATGTGTCCCGATGAGGTAGCCCAGGATGCTGCCTACCCAGATGTCGGAAGGGAAATGGTTGCGGCCGAGAATTCTGGCGCCCGACACCGACGCGGCTGCTCCATAGACCACCACCTTTACCCACGTCTTCGGATATTCATGCGCCACCACGCTGGCCATCGCCCAGGTGAACATCGGATGCCCGGCGGGGAATGAAGTGTTAAAGGCTCCGTGGCGCCAGAAGCGCCCATTGCCTGTTCCTTCATCCGGGCGTTCCCGGCCTGCGATGAACTGCATCGGCGTGTAAATCAGAAACGTGTTGGCTAGCGATTCCAGAGTGAGATATCCGGTCTCATCCGCGTGGCGGTCGCCGGTCTTCAGACCATAAAGCCACGTAACACTGGGAATCGCCGCGGTTCCCAGCAGCATCCCTAATGCCAGCCGGTGCCCGATGTCCACGTGATCGTTCGACACGTTTCTCATCACTTGCCGGTCCGTCGCGAGCAATGCTGCTGTTGTTCCGAGAAACAGCGCGTCCCACTTCAGGTTTTTGACCTTGAAAGGCGCCGCATACAACTCCTTCTGATCTTGCAGCCCTCGTCGCAAATTTCGAACGATGAACCCGTGCTTCTGGCCGTTCTGCCCTACCGAACTTTGCGGCTCATCTGCGGAGGGCACCTCCAAAAGATCTAGCTGCGACGTGGACGTTTCACGAGCCGCGATCTTCGCGACATCCGCGAAACTGGGTTGCTCGGCGTGGGACCTATCTGACTGGATCAATGTAATTTGCGAAAGCGCGGCCCCCGCGGCGACGTGGCAGAAAAACATCAGGAATCCGCCTGTAATTAACTGATTGGCCAACTGCCTCAAGCCCACCTCCCTGAGTGACTTGCGAAACGGTGGGATGCATTACAGTGCCCGCCTGGAAGATTTTTTGCGAGGGTATCGCGAAATTCGAGGTGCAGCACGTTGCCTAAGATCCTGTACCCTGCGTGCTGACCATCATGCTGAACGCCAGTGATAATAAAAAGCAAAATAAGGAGGCCGTGTGGATCGGACACTCCTGTCCGAGAAAACTCCGTGCGGAGCAAAATCGGCAGACAAGAGTGTTCGCCCCACACAAATCCTTAGCCGCGACTCGACCTGAGAATGAAAAACAACACCAAAGAAACGCTCAGCCTCTTCTCTGAAGCCAAGCCGGATCTTTCCGCGAAGCAGCAGTTCGCCGAAGGAGCATTCCTGCTGCGTGAGTTTGCGCTGCCAAACGAAAGCGCCTTACTAGCCGCGCTGCGCAGCGTTGCGGCCAAGGCCCCGTTTCGCCAGATGATCACGCCCGGAGGCTACCGCATGTCGGTCGCTATGACGAACTGTGGTCCACTGGGATGGATCACCGACCGCACCGGCTATCGTTACGACTCGATCGATCCGGAAAGCGGCCAGCCCTGGCCGGTCATGCCCGAAGCATTCCTGACCCTGGCGAAGAGCGCTTCACGTGAGGCAGGATTTCCGGACTTCCATCCTGACGCCTGCCTCATCAATCGCTACGAGCCTAGGACCAAGCTCTCCCTCCACCAGGACAAGGACGAAAAAAATTTCTCTCAGCCGATCGTGTCGGTTTCTCTCGGTATCCCGGCAACATTCCTGTTTGGAGGCTTGCGCCGCACCGACAAGACCGTACGCATCAGCCTGGGCCATGGTGATGTCGTGGTCTGGGGCGGACCCTCCAGGCTCCGCTACCATGGAGTCGCTCCGCTGAAGGACGCAACTCATCCCCTGTTCGGAAGCACGCGAATTAATCTGACCTTCCGCAAGGCAGGCTAGGACTCGGTGTGGGTTGGAGACTCCTTAGAGTGTGTGGGCCGGACACGGCTGTCCGACAAAATGTCCGCCCACACGATCCATGCCGTGACTCGACCTGAAGATGTTCGATCTTCGGTCCGCGGGCAAATCCAGGATCAACCCTCGTCATCCGGAGGCCCGGCCGCTCCGGCCAGATCCTGTTGCTTGATTTTCTCCACATTGAACTTCGCCGCGCGGTCCCTCATCGTCTTGAAAACTTCCTCCAACGGCGGAGGATCTCCCTTAATCCAGCGCAGCGGATTGATCCGCGCCACCACAAACGCGCGCAGATATGGGCTCATAAGCCCGCGCTCTTTGAGTTTCTTCACCGCGGCCGCGACTTTCTCCTCAAGATCCAGCACCATGGTCGCGTGCTTTTCGTGTTCCTTGATTGCGACACGCAGCGATTCGTCGGTGAAAGACTCCAGCCGCCGCAGGATCGAGTGGTACGCCCCGCCGCCGAACCGTGGCAGGCGCTCATAGCAGACTCCCAAAGTCACTAGCGCGGCCTCATCGAGATAAAACGCGAAACCCGATTCCGGTCCCGATCCGTCCTCATCCAGCAGCCCGCGATAGATCCTGATGACCTCGAGCGATCGCTCTTTCAGGTTGTGCGCCTTCTCCGTGTTCAGAGCCAGAATTTGCCAGGCCACTTCCCGGTCGGCAACCACCAGCACGGTGATCGACTTCGCACCCAGCCTCTGCATTGCGGCAAGCCGGTGCCGGCCGTTGGGCGTCCAGAATCCGCCCTTCGGAGCGGTGACCGCGATAATAGGATCGAGAAAGCGCCCCGTCTTGTTGATGACGTCGGCCAGCCGCTTGTGGTGCGTGTCTGACAAGTCGCGCTGAAACGGAGTCGGCTCGACCGCATCGATCGGCACGATGCTGAGCAACAGGGGATGTCCACCCAGTGGCTCCTTGTACGTGCCGATCACGCACCCACCCGCCTTCTCCACCGCGGCAGCGATATCAGCGGTCACTCCGGTTCGATCTTGAATCAGGCACTCTGCTGGTTGCAGCCCCTTCGTGCCGGCCTTGGCTTTGCGTGGACGCTTGCGAGCAGCAGCACGTTTCACCATAGGCCAACGAGTCTAGCGTAGTTGCCCAAGCCGCGCATGCCGGTCTCCATGCACCAACTGGCAGTAGTCGCCCCGTTGCCCGGCTGCTAGATTGATTGGGCGCGCTTCGATTTTGTGACGGAGTTGGCCGGTGCCCCACCGGTGCCCCAGGTTCGCGTCCGCTCTTTGGACGCTAATCCGGATCTTTGCTCCAAAGTTTTATGAAATGGATTTACCCGGGCCATGAACAGCGAAGATCATCTGAATGAGGCACGAACCCTGGGCGAGCGGATCGCCGAGCTCATTCGCGCCAACGAACACGCCCCCAAAAAGACGCTCCCACCCAACGAACTCCAGAAGCTAAAAGCCGCCGCCGGCCGCCTCGATGGGCTGCTGTCTGACGCGGCCCACGCCGAGACCGAAGAACTCAAGAATGCCGTCTCAAAACTTGACCAACTCCTGAAAAACATCAGCTCCGGCAAAGAGGTCGCCCCAAAATTGCGCCTCAGAAAAGACAAGTAACTCAAGGCAATCCAAGAGTTCTCCTCCGCGGCCGTTCTCTCCGTACTCTGCGGTTCAAGATTTTTTTATGTAACTTCGACAGTCACTCCCGACTAAGCGCCCTTCTTCTTCAATCTCTCCACCAGTCCCCGTAACGTCTCCTGCGTAGCCGGCGTCCACCAGTTGGCAATTACGGATTCCACCTCCGCATCCACGCCCGAGGCGAACAAAACGTGCAGATCGCTGCGCGCTTGCCTGCGTGTCAGCGTCATCGCTTCTTTCGGTAACGCCAGCATGCGCTCACACCACGCCACCGCACGCGCAATCACGTGGTCCGCCGCGACCACCTCATCCACCAGTCCCGCGGCCAGCGCCTCCTCGGGAGACAGAAGCACCCCACTCACGCCGAGATACTCCGCACGCCGCGCGCCCACCAGTCGCCGCAATCCTCCCATG
>Ga0210406_10007746_pt1 | contig 10842 bp, 9 predicted proteins | sample IncBWC30MmetaG_FD_155454 | JGI IMG/M metagenome (GOLD analysis project Ga0210406, IMG submission 155454) | Forest soil microbial communities from Barre Woods Harvard Forest LTER site, Petersham, Massachusetts, United States - Inc-BW-C-30-M | ecosystem: Environmental > Terrestrial > Soil >... | reverse complement strand
TCCACCGTGGTGCGCGCGACCGACCGCGCCCTGACGCGGATCGACCTATCGGGCGCCCGTATCGTGATCGGCGCAGGCGTGACCTTCGCGCGCGTTCTGGCCGAGCGGGATCTGGCTTTTCTGCACGCGCCGGCCCGCTCGATCGGTGGTCCGGCCGTCCGCAACATGGGCACGGTGGGCGGCAATCTATTCGCGCCGAGCCCTTACGGCGATTTCACGGTCGCGTTGCTGGCGCTGGATGCGACGGTGTCGGTGCAGGGCGGGTTCGGCGTCCGCGATGTGCCGATCGAGGAGTTCCTGCAGTCGCGCGAACGGCAGAGTGGGACGCTGGTGCTTGCGGTCTCCTGCCAGAGGCCCGCGAGCGCGGATGCGTTCCGTTATCGCAAGATCGCGCGCATCAAGCCAAAGGGCGGCTCGGTCATCACGCTTGCCGCGCATTTGCCGATGAGCGGCGGTCGCATCACCGGCGCCCGCATCGCGTTGGGCTCGATGGCGCCGACGCAGGTACGGGCGAAGGCGGCCGAACGGGCGCTGGAAGGACGCCCGCTCGATACGTCGACGATCGCATCCACAGCCGCGGCCGCGGCTGAAGGCACGTCGCCAGCCGATAATGCGCTTGCCAGCGCCTGGTATCGCCGCGAAATCGTCGGCGTGCATCTGCGGCGGCTGTTGGCGGGTCAGGAGTAGTCGAGCGATGCCCAAGACAGCCCTGCAGTTTCAGCACAATGGCCGCGAGGTTGCGATCTTTGTCGATGGCGGCGTCAATTTGCTTGTGGCGCTGCGCGAGCTGATCGGCGACATGACGCCGAAATTCGGCTGTGGGCAGGGCGGCTGCGGCGCCTGCTCGGTGCTGATCGACGGCGAACTCCACCTCTCTTGCCTGACGCTCGCCGAGGCGGTGGCCGGGCGATCTGTACAGACGCTCGACGGGTTGAAGGACGGACCCAATCTGCATCCGCTGCAGCGCGCGTTTGCGGACAATTTCGCGGCGCAATGCGGCTATTGCACACCGGGCATGCTGATGGCGGCGAAGGCGCTGCTCGACCGCAATCCGCAGCCTTCGCGTGCCGAGGTCGTCGAGGCGATCTCGGGCAATATCTGCCGCTGCACCGGCTATGAACCCATCATCAACGCCGTGCTCGCCGCGGCCTCCACACCGCGCGCCCGCGCTTGAAGGACGAGTGCCATGCTGGAACTGCGCAAGGACATCTTCGCCGACGAGCGCGACGATAATCTGAAGGAGATCGGGAAGGGCACGCAGCGCCAGGACATGCTCGGCCATGTCACGGGCACGTCCACTTATTTCGACGATCACAAGCTGCAGGGCATGCTGCACGTGAAAGTGCTGCGCAGCGCGCATCCGCATGCGCGGCTTCGTCGTATCGACACCGCCGAGGCGGAGCGCTCCCAGGGCGTGCGGCGCGTCATCCGCGGCGCCGACGTGCCGCGCAATTTGAACACGCTTCTCAGCCTGATCAATTTCGGCAAAGACGACGAGCCGTCGCTCGCGGTGGACAAGGTGCGCTACAAGGGCGAGCCGATCGTCGCCGTCGTCGCCGACAGCCCGCGCGAGGCCTATGAGGCGATCGCCAAGGTGCGCGTCGATTATGAACCGTTGCCGGCGGTGTTCGATGTCGAGGAGGCTTTGAAGCCGGGCGCGCCCGTCGTCAATGAGACCTACCCGAAGAACACGTTTACCTATCACGATGTCTATGATCATCAGAAGCTGCGCTTCGGCGATGTCGAGCGCGGTTTTGCGGAAGCGGACCATGTGCTTGAACAGCGCTATCAGATGTCGCCGATCGAGCACGCGCCGACCGAGACCAACGGCTCGATTGCGGCGCCCGACACCAACGGGCGTTATGTCGTCTACACCTCGACCCAGGCTCTGTTCTTCTCGCTCGACACCTGCGCGAAAATTCTCGACGTGCCTTCGAACACTTTCCACTTTATCGGCGGCACGGTGGGCGGCGGTTTTGGCGGCAAGGTCGACACGCTCACCGAGCCGCTCGCCATTCTTGGCGCGATGCTGACCGGCCGGCCGGTGCGCTACGTGCTCGGCCGCGAGGAGGAGATGCAATACGGCCCACCGCGCGGCGCGGAACGCATCTATGTCAAGGATGGGGTGAAGCGCGACGGGCGGATCGTCGCGCGCAAGATCCGCGCCTATTTCGACAGCGGCGCCTATACGCGGCTGTCGAGCTATGCGGTCGTCAAATGCGCCGCGCATCTGCCGGGTCCGTACACCATTCCCAATGTTTATGGCGACATCTATTGCGTGTTCACCAATCGGACGCCGGCGACGGCGATGCGCGGCTTCGGGGTCACCGGCATGGACTTCGCGCTCGAATGCCAGATGGACAAGCTCGCTCATCTGGTCGGCATCGATCCGATGGAATTCCGCATCATCAATGCCTATCGCGACGGCGACATGAAGGCGCACCGGCGCGAGGCCAAGAACACCGCGCTGATCGAATGCGTGCAGGTCGCGGCCGAAAAGGCCAAGTGGCCGCTGCGCGAGGAGTTCAAGCGGATGTCATCACGCAAGGACGGCGGCGGCGGCCGCGCGGTCATTCCGCCGACGCCGCGCGAGCCGAGCGCGCCGCGCGTTACGCCGGCGCAGCAGCGCACCAGCTATGATCGCGGATCATCGATCCCGCCCTATGAACGGCCGCCTGTGACGCCTGCACCTCCAACGCCGCCGCCATCACCACCGCAGTCGCCATCGCATGGCGCCACCCGTTTCTCGTCCGTCTTCGGCACCAGGAGGCGCTGACATGGCCAGGCATCGCGGACGCGGCATCGCCTCGATCAACTATCCCATCGGCATGAACCTGGGCGGCGATCCGAGCCAGGCGCTGGTTCACTCCAATCCGACCGGCAAGTTCACGGTGTCGCTGTCGTCGATCGATCTCGGCCAGGGCATGAAGTCGGTGACGCGGCAGATCTGTGCGGAGACGCTCGGTGTGCCGGTCGAGGACGTCTATGTCGACACCGCGGATTCCGACACCGGCCCCCACTGCATGGGTTCTTTCGCCTCGCGCGGCACGCACCGCGTGGGCAACGCCGTGATGGCAGCGGCAAAGGAGGCGCGTGGGGTCATGATGGAGGCGGCTGCGGAGGAACTGGAGGTCAACGCCGCCGATCTCGAAACCGATGGGCGCGGCAATATCCACGTCAAGGGCGCGCCGCACCGCTCGATCTCCACCAAGGATGTCGCCATCGCTGCCCAGTTCAAGCAGGGCAAGACGATTGCGGGGCGCGGCATCTTCCTGGTGCCGCTGTCCGATGTCGATCCCGAGACCGGCGAGATGTCGCCTGCGACCTGCTACGCACATGCATGTCTTGTCGCGGAGGTCGAGGTCGACGACGAGACCGGCGAGGTCGCGATGGTGCGCATGGACAGCGCCTATGAGCTTGGCCGCGCGCTCAATCCGCGGCTCGTGGAGCAGCAGCTTGTCGGCGGCGCCTGGATGGGCGTGAGCCACGCGCTCTACGAGACGCCCGAGCCTTATTATCCGAACCCGAGCCACGGCCCGCGCGATTTCGTCGAATATCTGATGCCGGGGCCGGGCGACATCTGCCCGCACGACATCGCGGTGTTGGAGCGGCCCGCGGCCGATGGGCCGTTCGGCGCCAAGGGGCCAGGCGAGATGTGCGCCAATCCGGCCCTGCCGGCGGTCGCTAACGCGATCTTCAACGCGGTCGGCGTGCGCATCGACGAACTGCCGATCACGCCGGAAAAAGTTCTGCGCGAGATCAAGGCGCAAGGCGGCGCTCGGCCGCAGCCGAGGCGGTGAAAACAGCTCATGGCGGTGCGCAGCAACATCGTCGGCATCGACAGCCCCGAGGCGCTGGAGAAGGCGCTACGCTCGGCCTATTACCTTGCGGACGAAGGTGTCGCGACCGCCGCTTATCTTGCGCTCGCGCTCGGCAAGCCGTTGCTGCTCGAAGGTTCGCCGGGTGTCGGAAAGACCGAGGCGGCGAAAGCGATTGCCGCCGTGCTCGGCCGCCGGCTGATCCGTCTGCAATGCTATGAGGGGATCGATGCGGCGGCGGCGCTCTATGAGTGGAATTATCCGCGCCAGATGCTGGCGATCCGGCAGGCCGGGGAGGAGAGCATCGACATCTATGGCGAGACCTTCCTGATCGAACGGCCGATGCTCGCGACCTTGCGGGCGCCGAATTCGACGGTGCTCTTGATCGACGAGATCGATCGGGCCGACCAGGAATTCGAGGCCTTCCTGCTCGAATTCCTCTCCGATTTCCAGATCTCGATTCCCGAGCGCGGCACGGTCCGCGCGGCTGAGCGGCCGGTCGTGATTCTGACGTCGAACCGCACCCGCGACCTGCACGAAGCGCTGCGCCGCCGCTGCGTCTATCACTGGATCGATTACCCCTCGGCCGAGCGCGAGGCGCGCATCATCATGATGCGGGCTTCCAGCGTCGCAGAATCGACCGCGCGCGCGGTCGTCGCGGCCGTCAGCCGGCTGCGGCGGGAGCCGCTCACCAAGGCGCCGGGGATTGCGGAAGCCGTGGACTGGGCTGAGGCCGCGACGCTGCTGCACAAGGGCGGCGCTCGCTGGCCGGATGCCTTCAAGCGCTCGATCGGCGTCGCGCTCAAGGACGAGGAAGATTTGACCTTCATCTCCGGCCGTCTCGATGCGCTGATTGCGGAGGCTGCGGCGTGAGCGACGAATCGCAGTTGCCGCGTGCCGCGCACGCCTTCGTCTTTTTTGCGACACTTCTGCGCGTCAACGGATTTGCCGTCGCGCCCGAACAGACCACCGCGTTCTTGTCGGCCATTGCGCTGCTCGGACCGCGGAGCCTCGATGACATTCATCGCGCGGGATTGGCAACGCTGGCCCCGCCGCCTGAGCGGCGCGCGACCTATGACCGGCTGTTCGACATCCATTTTCGCGGCGCGGAGGCCCTTGAACGAACCGGCGACGATGACGAAGATGTCGTTCGCCTTCAGGACGAGGGACGCGGCGAGGACGAGACGCCGCTTGCCGACGAGGCGAACGAGTCGGGCCTTGTGGCTGCCCGCGCGGAAGCGCTGGCCGCGCGCCGCTTCGCAGACGGCGTGACCGGTGACACCTTGCGCAGGTTCGCGCGCGAGGCGCCGGCCCGCCTGCCGCGACGGCGCGGCCATCGGCGGAGACGAGCCCGGCGTGGTCCGTTTGCCGATCTGCGCCATACATTGCGCGAAAGCGTGCGCAGCGATGGCGAGGTCTTCCACCTCCCTCGCCTGAAACGGCGGCAGCGGCTGCGCAAGATCCTGATCCTGATCGACGTCTCGGGCTCGATGAAGGCGCGCACCGAGGACAATATGAAGCTCGCGCATGTGCTCATCCAGGCCGCGCCCAATGTCGAGGTGTTCACCTTCGGCACCAGGCTGACCCGCGTGACGCGGCCGTTGCGGCTGAAACGCCGCGAGCAGGCGCTCAACGCCGCCGCGCATCTGGTCAGCGATTGGGACGGCGGCACCCGCATCGGCGACGCGCTGCAAGCCTTCCTCGCCGTGCCGCGCTTTGCCGGCTATGCGCGCGGCGCCGCCGTCGTCATCATCTCCGACGGGCTGGAGCGCGGCGATGTCTCGGCGTTGCGCGATGCGGTCGCGAGATTGTCGCGCCGCTCCTGGCGCCTGAGCTGGCTGACACCGCTTGCGACAGGCACTGGCTTCAAGCCGCAGACCGAAGCGCTGATCGCGATCGAGCGCTTTGTCGACGATCTTCTCGACGGCGGATCGAGCCGCGCGGTCGTCTCGCATATTCTCTCGCTCGGAGAGAGGAGGGCAGCGTGAGCGATATTGTCGACGCGCACCACCATATCTGGCGGCAGGCCGATCTGCCCTGGCTGACGGGTCCGATGCAGCCGCGCATCTTTGGTCCCTATGAACCGATCCGGCGCGACTATTCCATTGAAGAATATCTCGGCGATCTCGCCGGTTCAGGCGTGACCCGATCGGTCTATGTGCAGACCAACTGGGCCACTGACCGCTTCGAGGATGAGGCGGCCTGGGTGCAGCGGACCGCAAATGAGCACGGCTGGCCGCACGCCATCGTCGCCTATGCCGACCTCGGCGTCGATGACGTGCGTTCCCAACTCGATCGTCTTGCACGCTATCCGCTGGTGCGCGGCGTGCGCATGCAATTGCACTGGCACGATAACCCGCTGTACCGTTTCGCGGCACGTCCCGACCTTTGCGACGATCCCGTCATCCGCCGCAATGTCGCGCGTCTTGCGGACTTCGGCTACAGTTTCGATCTGCAGGTGTTCGCTTCGCAGATGGCGGGCGCGGCGCGACTCGCGAAAGCCTGTCCGCAAGTCACGTTCATCCTGCAGCATGCGGGCATGCTGGAGGACCTGTCGCCGCAAGGCCGCGCCGCCTGGCGGGAGGGCATGCGACGGCTCGCCGATTGCCCGAACGTCGTCTGCAAGCTTTCGGGACTCGGCACGTTCATTCACCGCAATGATTCCGCGCATGTCGCTGACGTTGTTGCCGAGACCGTCGCGATCTTCGGCGCCGAGCGGTGCCTGTTCGGCTCCAATTTTCCGATCGAAAAGCTCTGGACCGGCTATCGCGAACTGATCGATGCTTTTGCGGCGGCCGCGCCGCTCGGCGCCGAACAGCGCGATGCGATTTTGAGGACCACCGCAACACGCGTCTATCGGCTGGTGTCGTAGGAGGAGCCCGTGTTGATACGATCCGCGCGCCCGCCTCACTTCTCCCCGCTTGCGGGGAGAGGTCGGCGCGCAGCGCTGGGTGAGGGGGACTCTCGGCAAGCACCCTTGTGGAGACTCCGCCTCACCCCGACCCTCTCCCCGCAAGCGGGGAGAGGGAGAACAAGCATCGGTCATCGCAGCAGAGAGATAGCTCGCAATCGATAGAACATCGGGAGGAGACATGCCGCTGGAAATCAAGATCCTCGACTATGGCGATATCGAACTGGAATCGAGCTTCCTTGTGCTGGGCCGCGATTGCGGCCGTACCCGCCGCGTCCTGACGCTCGGTTTCCTGATTCTTGGCGGCCCTTATCCGGTCGTGATCGACACCGGTTATCGCTCCAACCAGATCATGGAAACGCTGGGCATGCGCGGCCTGCAGTTTCATGAAAACATGATCGAGAATCAGCTTTCGCGCCATGGCGTCCGGATGGGCGATGTGCGCTTCGTCTGTCACACGCATCTGCACATCGACCACGCGGGCAAGGACGATCTGTTCCCGATGAACACGACGGTCGTCGTCAACAGGCGCGAGCTGGAATACTCCGTCTCCGGGCTGATGCATCCGCAATATCCGGCGCCTGATATCAAGCACCTGATCGACCGGCTGCACACCAAGAGTGCGCTGCGCTTCCTCGATCTCGAACTGACCGGCCCGATCGAATTGATGCCGGGCGTGTATTGCGACGCCGCGAATGCCCATACCGAAGGTTCCATGAACATCCACGTGCACACGGCTGACGGCATCGCCACCATCTGTGGCGACGTGATCTACGACTTCAACGACCAGGTCGTGACGCCCTTCCACGAGATCCACGACTGGGAGCCACGCACGACCGGTAACCATGGCACGACCAAGAGAGCGGAGAAGGCGTCCATCAAGAAGCTCCTGAGCAATTCCCGCTATCTGCTTCCGGTCCACGACCGTCCGGCCAAGATCGAGGGCGGCGTTGTGGTCGGCCGGCTGCACGATCAAGTTCCCGGTCCCATTGTGCAGAGTCTGCCGCAGAGGAACTGGTTCCCCGCCTGACCCGCGAGAGGAGGGAGCAATGACGCATGTGACGCTGCGGCCCGAGTTCGAAAGCCTTATTGATCCTTACGCACCGGTCGGCCAGGTCGGCAGCGGCTTCGATTTCACGGAGGGACCGGTCTGGCATCCTGTCGACCAGTTCCTGCTGTTCTCCGACATGCCTGGCGACGTGAGGCGGCGATGGGATGCGCGCCGTGGCGTCGTCGAAGTCAGGCGACCGTCGAACAAGTGCAACGGCATGACCTATGATGCCGAGCTGAACCTGATCGTCTGCGAGCACGCGACCTCGTCCTTGATCCGCGAACGCCCTGACGGCCGTCGCGAGGTGATTGCCTCGCATTTCGAGAACCAGGAGCTAAACAGCCCGAATGATGTCTGCGTGCATTCGAGCGGTGCGATCTATTTCAGCGATCCCTGGTACGGGCGCATGCCGGTCTATGGCGTGGAACGGCCGCGCCAGCTCGGCTTCCAGGGTGTCTATCGTGTGCCGCCCGGCGGCGGCGCGCCAAGGCTCGTGGTCGACCGCTATCTGTTCGACCAGCCGAACGGACTGTGCTTCTCGCCGGACGAGCGGCTGCTTTACATCAATGACACCGTGCAGGCGGTGATCCGCGTCTTCGATGTCGAGGCGGACGGCGGCTTGTCCAACGCGCGCGTCTTCGCCAGCGGCATCCGCTCGGAGCTCGAGCCCGGCGTGCCCGACGGCATGAAGTGCGACCAGCGCGGCAATGTCTGGGTCACGGCGCCCGGCGGCGTCTGGGTCTATGCGTCGTCGGGCGAACTGCTCGGCAAGCTGCGCGTTCCAGAGCTTGTCGCGAATTTTGCCTGGGGCGGACCCGATTTCCGCACGCTCTATCTCACCGCGACCCATTCGGTCTATGCGATCCCGACCAAGGTCGGGCCACGACACGAGCCCTATATGAGCGCGAGGCGCTCGACGGGCACGGCGGCGAGTTCCGCCGCGCCTGCGCCGCAGCTCGCCGGCGGCGACATGCAGCTCGACCCGAAACGTTGCGCCATGATCATCCAGGACCTGCAGAACGACGTGATCATGGAAGGCGGCGCGTTCGCGGACTCCGGAGCGCCGGCCCATGCCCGCCAGCAGCGCGTGGTGGACAATGTCCGTCGCCTTGCGGAGGCGGCAAGGGCGCGCGGCATCGTCATCATCCATGTCTGGTTCGTCGTCGAGCCGGGAGCGCCTGGCGTTACGCTCAACGCGCCGCTGTTCGAGGGGCTGGTCGACAGCAAGGCGATGGTACGGGGGTCCTGGGGCGCGGCGCCGGTGCAGGGGCTGGAGCCGAGAGTCGGCGACTTCGTCGTCGAGAAGATGCGCATGAGCGCCTGGGAGGGAACACGGTTGGAGACGATCCTGAAGGCGACCGGGCGCGACGTCATCATCAATACCGGCGCATGGACCAACATGTCGGTCGAGCACACCGCGCGCACCGGGGCCGACAAAGGCTATTTCGTGATCGTGCCGGAGGATTGCTGCTCGACCATGAATGCGGATTGGCACAACGCCTCCATCAACTTCGCGCTGCAAAATGTGTCCGTCGTCACCAACGCCGATGCGGTGCTGAAAGCGCTCGGGTGAAAGGGGCGCGGTGATGCCCAAGCTCTTTCACCTGACCTGCTCGCCGCGCGCGGAGTCCGAGTCGCTCACAGGCGCGCGGGTCTTTCTCGACCGCTTCAGGAAGGCACGGCCTGACTGGGACATCGACGAGATGAACCTCTGGCGTGATCACCTGCCGGAGTTCGAGGGTTCGATCCTGTCGGCGAAATACGCCCGCATCGGCGGGCGCAGTTTCACCGATGCCGAGCGCGATGCCTTTGCGGTTGCCGAGCGCATCACGATCCGCTTCGCGCTTGCCGAGCGCGTGCTGATCTCGACGCCGATGTGGAACTTCGGCATTCCCTACAAGCTCAAGCAATGGATCGACGTGATCAGCCAGCCCGGCCTGACGTTCCGGCTCGATCCAGTGCGCGGTTACCTCCCGTTGCTCAAGGATAGACCAACGGTCATCATCCTTGCGAGCGGCGGCGATTTCGTCACCGGCATGAATCGCGGGCGCATTGATATGGCGACGCCTTACCTGCGCGAGGCGCTGCGCTTCATCGGCGTCAGCGATGTTCGTTTCGTGCCGATCGGTCCTACCACAGGTCCGACCGAGCCGATCCGTGTCGCGCGTGAGGGCGCGCATCGTCGCCTGTCTGAAATCGCTGCACGTTTTTGATGCACGTTACTGCAGGCCCGTTACTCCAGCTCGTTGCTGCGAAGCAGCACATCAAGGAGCGACGCGGCGCGGTATGTCGATGCAACATCGCGTGCGGTCGTGCTGCGAATTCGTCGTGGCATACAAGGCGCACGCCTTTTTTCGTCGGTCGCGAAATAGCGAACGCATTAATTCGAATCATGCGTATTATCGATCGCCATTTTTTTGGCAGAGTTGCGGCGCTCACTTGATCTTATGTCCGATTCAAAACACGATGATAAAACAACCGGGCAACAGGGAGCGACAATGCCTTGTACGGATCATACACGGCGAGCATTGCTACTGACGGCTCTCGCAGGCGGAGCCTGCTTGGCCGCGGCCAACACTGCCGTCGCGGCGGATGATCAGCCCGGCGCCGACCTGCGACCGCAGAAGGGGGACCTGTTTGTCGTCTCCGAAGGAGATAACGAGGGTGAGTTGATCAAGCCCGACGATCTCAAGCTCGGTGGTCCACCGCTGCGGGCGTGGCCGAAAGATCCGAAGACGTCGGTGGTGCGCAGCGGTTCGCGATTGAACGAGATCCTGCTCATCAGGCTCGACCCGAAGGAACTTGACGACGACACCAAGCCGCATTCGGCCGACGGCGTTGTCGCCTATTCGGCCGTTTGCGTTCATGCCGGCTGTCCTGTCACCGCCTGGGTGAAGTCGGATGTCAGCGACAAGGATGTTTTCAAATGCATGTGCCACAATTCCGAATATGATCCACGCCAGAGCGCGGAGGTCGTGTTCGGTCCTGCGCCGCGCCGTCTGCCGGCGCTTCCGGTGGCGATCGCCGACGGCGCGCTCACCGTCGCCGCCAGCTTCATCGGA
>Ga0210406_10007745_pt1 | contig 10844 bp, 11 predicted proteins | sample IncBWC30MmetaG_FD_155454 | JGI IMG/M metagenome (GOLD analysis project Ga0210406, IMG submission 155454) | Forest soil microbial communities from Barre Woods Harvard Forest LTER site, Petersham, Massachusetts, United States - Inc-BW-C-30-M | ecosystem: Environmental > Terrestrial > Soil >... | reverse complement strand
CCTTATTGGTACGTGGCTCGCTGAAATGCCCCCGCGCATCCCAGACCACGTCCCAATCACTGCAATCGTGACTTCCCATATAGTCGCGCAAGATCGTCTGCAGAAAATAGCCGCTTTCCAGAGTGTCCCGGCCGGTGGCGATTAGGATTTTGCGTCGCGCTGCATAGTAGATCTGTCTCGGGTTTGCTGGCAGCCTTCCGTCGTCGCTCGCGTGCTGATAGGCCTCTTTCATTACGTCAAAAGCGGCTTCCTTGATCGTGATGTGGCGCCTGTCACCGGTAGGCGGGAAACGGCGAGACCGAGCATTGGCGTTGCGTTCTTCGGCCTTCCTTTGCTTCGTCCAATCCTTCGTCACCGATTCGGTGAGACCGACAATTGCGTCCAGCGGAGATGAAAATTTCGCCATCTCGCTCAGCCCCCCGTCACACAGTAGCGAGGGCGGGACGCGCGCTGGGGACTATCAGGGCCGTCTTGCCGCGGTCGGTGTATTCGACTCTAGGACACGCGTAGTGCAGAATGACAACAATTGGCTCGTTCGCAGCTGCGCGCCGCCGGTTTAGGTGAGCCTCCAGCCCTTCACCACCGTACCCCCGGAATGAACGGAACGGGTTTCCGATGCCGACGCTGAAGTTGATGCCCGCAATGATGCGGCCCCGATCCGGGGCGTTGGGGCAGTAGCCAAAGGCGGTTTCGACAATCCACGGCAACCTCTCGGCCTCGCCGGTCGCCCTTTGATATTTGAAGCTGTCTTCATGGACGCCAGCCGCACGGAAGCACGCCAGCAGGTGTTCGCGGCCGATCAGCCCGAGAGCCCTCGGCTTTACCGGCCGGCTATGGCTCTGGCAGGCGGCGAGCAGCCGCGCGATGTCATCGCGGTGAGGAGCGCCATCCGCCCCGAACAGTGACGCAAGCCCGGCGCGAGACATGCCGGTCTCGTCGAGTACGAGCTTCTGCTTGGCGCTACCCGAGAAACCGCGCAGCTCGCTGATGAATTCCCGGACCGTGCGCTCGCGGCTAGTGTCCTGATCGCGAGCGACGTGTGCGGCGATGTAGCGCTCGAACCGCGCCTCATCGTACCAATGCGCCGATGTCGGATCACAAGCGCGCCATTTTTCCCAGAAAGGATTCGACGGTTGGCAATTGACGCAGAGCTCATTGTCCCATCGCACGCTGATCCGCAGGTGCGGGTTGAGCCAGATGTAGTCTTCGGCAATTTGTAAAAATCGTGCCTTCGCGTCCTGCAGGATTGAGCTTGCTGAATCGGGCCAAATGATCGTCACGCAAGTGCCGGCGGTAACAGGCGACGGCACCCTGTCATGGCTGATTCGCGGCTCCTGTCGAAGCTGATCGACTGCGAATGCGATGCGGTGCGCTACCCCATGGGCCTCGATCAGGACCTCGCCCAAACTGCCAGCAACGGCGAAGGGCATCGCCACCAGGGCCTTTAACGCATTGCCTTGGGCGCCCCTAGTGGGGCTGACATAGGCCTCGCGCGAGGAGGCGCGGACCCTGTAGTCGAGTACGCCGGCGACTGTCTCGGCGGGGATGCCGGGCCCGTTGTCGCGGACGGCGATCTCTCCGGTCCGGGTAGATACCGAAATGACAACATGGGGCGCAATATTCGCCTCTTCGGCAGAATCGATCGCATTGTCAACGAGCTCCTTCGCGATCACGAGGGGCCAATCTGCGACTTCATGGCCGGTCTGGTTGACGAGTTCCTTCCGGTTGCAGAACTCAATCAGGCGCGACGTCTGGAAGGTCGTCCGCGTCAGCGACGGCACCGGCTGGCCCGAGCGCCGGATCGGCCGGTCACCGGCAATCTGTGCTTCGGTCATCGTCCGTTATCCTATCCTTTCAACCAAGGTCCTGATCGGGGCCGATGTGGTTAGAACTGGTGCAAGGACCGCGCGCACTCCCGCTAGAGGCGATCGATCGCAGCCGATTTGGGAGGGCTCTACGGCAAAAAGTGCGCAATCTATTAGTAAGCTTCACGGGTGATGCGTTACCGGCGTGGGTTACGGGTCACATCGAGCGCGTAACCGATGAAGCGACAGAACCCATCTATGACCGCGGCCCGGTCATCTCGCTGCCTGCCCGAAAGCCACCCAAGCTCGATCAGCCCAGAGATCGTCCCCGGGTCGAGTTCAATGAAGACACACACCTTGCCCTCCCGGCGCCGCGCCCGGTGACGGCGCATCCGCTCGGCACCGGGCGAGTGCAGCGATGGAGAGGGCGCCATGGGGGTGGCCCTCAGTCAGGCGTGGGTTCGCCATCGGCCAGTTCCCATGCTAGCACCCGACCGGGCGCGCTCGGCTTGCGACGCCACGTTTGTCGCTGGCCCGTCCATGTCTGGATGACCGCCGCGTTTTCGAACAAATTGACGATACGGTTGCCGGTGACCAACCAGCACAAGCCTTGCCGATCGATACGGGCAAACGGCCGGTCTCGATCGCAACCGAAAATGTCGAATGCCTCCCAGCCGAATGCCGTGGCCTTCTCGGCGAACGCGCTGTCGAGGAAGCGGCCGACATCGTCAATGAACTGCTGCCAACGCCGTAGCGGCACGTCGGCGGGCGGACGGGCGGGGTCGAGGCAAGCGAAGCCTTCGGCCCAGGCTCGCGGGATGCCGGCGTCATGTTCAATGATTGCGGCACGCTCTTCCTCGCGGACGGTTGATGGAGGCTCAATTTCTCGGTCGCCCTGATCACCGGATCTGGCACACGGATCATCACTGTGCCTCTCTGCCAGCTTCGCTGCGGCGCCCATGGCTGCCGGGCTTACCGAAGTAAATGCCGGCTCGGTTTCGGTAACCGCGGTAACCAAGACCTCCGTGGCCGTGGTTACCGCCAAGCCTGGCTTGATCACCGCGGGAACGCTCGACTCTTGGCGACAGGTAACCGAGGTAACCCCGTTTTGGATGTGTGCCGCGCGCGGGCCGGCCCATCGGGCAAAATCACTCGCCCTCACGATCGTTCTCCGTCGCCACTGACAATCATAGCGTCCCCAAGGATTCCGGCCGTAAAGACGTAAAGCCTCGGCTTTCCGTACCCTTGATGCCGACCTGCCGCGCCGGCGTGTTCCGTGTCGGATCGGGAATGATCAGGCCGCGATCGACCATCGCTCGGGCCAACCCGTGCTGGTCGAAGCCCTTGGCGATTTCGGTTAGCCACGCCTCGGGTAGCGCCATGTATTGCCATAATCCTTCGGCAGTTCGACGGCGGAAACCCGCCCGATTGATCGTCCGCATGACAAAAGGCGATGCGGTGCCCAGTCCGTTCGCCTGGTTGGGATCGATGCTCGCCGCCGGCTCGGTCTCGCTTAACCCCGCCGTATAACCATCGTTTCCGTGGTTACCGCGGTTACCGTGGCTACCATGTTGGTTCATATGGGTGTGTTCCGGTAACCGTGTGTTCGACCGGGTGGTTACTGTGGTTACCGCACTCGGATATGGCTCGCCGCTGTCTTCCCAGGCCGGCTCGAACCGAGCGCTTCCGTGCTCCTCAAGAAAGCGGATCACCTGACGGATGCCGCTCTCGATCTCCTGGTCCCCCACCGCCCCGCGCTTCTGAAGCCAAGCCCGGAAGCAGATTTCAGCAGCTCGGTCAGCCTCGTTGTCTGGCCAGCCGGTCACCCCGAAGGCGGTGGCGAGGCTTCCAGCTGCGGCAATAAGTGCGAAGCGTCCGCAAACGGATCTCACTTGGGGCGATGCGCCAGCCGGGAGATGTATCGACATGAAGTCGCGCCGGGTTGTTTCGAGCAGCCGGCGCAAGCCCTCTCGATCGGCCGCGAGCCGCTCGGTGAGGGCGTCGAGGAAGGCGCGGATCGGGGTACCGTAACAGCGCCCAACGGCCTCACGCAGGGTCTCCGCGAATTCGCCGGGCGAGGCCGTACCATGAAGGTCCTCGAATATCCCCATTCCGGCGCCGGCATCGGCTGGCACGTCGACCAGTCGGACTTCCTGCCCAGCTCGCATGCGTTTGCCGGCCTCAGCCATTTTGTGGGCGCGGGACAACTCACCAACTGCTCAAGAATAGTAACCGCCATTGCGCCGAGCGACGTGCAGAGCCATCCCGGCCGGCTCGCCCCTTGCCAGCGCCGTTTGCAAGCATGTAGGCAATCTCGCCACTTTCGCGGGCATCTACTTGCCCCATCTCGTCGAACGGCAGGAGCGCATCGGAATGGACTTCTGCGATTCCCTCCAATCCGTTAGCAGTCGCACGCCACGTGCGAATGAAACCGTTGATCCCGCCTCCGCCCCAGACGCTACCGGCGACCCGAAGCGCAACGGTCTTGCCCGTTCGACTCTTGCCGACGAGATGGATTCCGCCGCTCTCCTCGTTCGCGAACTCGAGCAGTGGTGGGGCAAAGCTCGTAGACACGGCCGTCACCAGGCGCGAGTTCCCGATGCAGCGTCGTGCCACCTCCTCGCGCCAGGCTTCGATCGAACCGGAAACGTTGAAGAATGTCTCGTTGCGGGTCTCGGTCTGCCATATGACCCGCTCGTCGCCCGGCTTACCAAAGGTTACGTCCGGCAGCACGAAAACCGGCCCGCTGGCGCTCGCATGCCAGCCGATCCGCTTCACGCAGCGGGCGCGCGCCTGGACCCTGACCGAACCCAGATAGTCGGCCAGCTTGTTCCGATTTGTCGTCGAGGAAGCGATGGTGAGCCCGTTACGCAGAAGGCCGCGCCAGAGTTCGTCACCCCGACCGCCTAGCACCTCGCGTGGCATCGCCCATTCGTGCGCCCGCCTGTCCGGGTCGCTCCAGCGCAACAGCAGCCCCCAGTCGGAGCTGTGCGTGTCCCGGGTCTGTGCCAGCACCTCGAACGAGCCGGCGAGAAACAGCTTCGGCTTCTCCCCTTCGGGATCGATCCAGAAAAGCCCCTGATCAGTCATGCTGTAAGGGCCGAATTGCCGCCAATCCTCGGCGGCGATACGCGGCTCGCCTGCAAAGCTCCGTGATGCCCACGGCGTTGTGGATCGCAGCAGCTCTCGGAGTGTCTCGGTGGTGACGCCGTCGGGTAACGGGTCGGCGAGATCCCATCCCTCGGGCCATCCCGCCGGCACCTGGACAATCCGCACGCATGCAGCACCGGCCGCCATTACAAGCTGCGCGCCAGCCTCTACGTAGCTCCGACCCGTCCCGTCGTTATCGGGCCAGAACACCAAGTCGTCGTGCCCGGCAACCGGTGTCCAATCCGACAGCCTCGCGGCCCTAGCGCCACCCATCGAGGTCGTGCCGAGATAGCCGGGGAACAGCCGTGGGACGGCGTCGGCTTGTTTCTCGCCCTCACAGATGATGACCGGCGCTTTGGGATTCGCGAGCAGCTCAACGAGACGGTAGAGCGGACGAGGCGCCGGCACGCCGCGCGCGCACCACTCATGATGATGGCCGCTGGCCTCCTCGACACGGCAATATGTGATTGGGAGTACATCCTTGTCCCGCCGGCCGTCTCTCGTGCAATTGATGCGCGCGGTATAGCCGACCAGACGCGCTTCCTCATTGAGGTACGCCCATGTACCGGCGAGTACCCCATACCGGGGTTGCCAATCGCACGGAGGCGCGTCCAGCGGTACCGGGATGACCGGCACAGGCTTTGGCGCTTCGGCCGGACCGCCAATCGTAGCCGACCGCTTGGCGGCCAGCGGGTCGAACATCGTGTCATCGGGCATCGCGGGCCTCGATGCCGAGGATTGCCGCAAGCTTTTCGGCCGCTTCTACCTGTCCGATGCCACCGAGATAAGCGAACAAGCTGACCACATCGCCACCGCGAGCGTCGCAAGCGAAATCAGCCCACTTCCCGTTGGAAATGTTGATCGAGAACGACCCCGGCCGCCGATCGGCGCGCTTTGGGTTCAGCGCGACGTATTCGTGGCCCTGGATTCGCCCGGAGGGCAGCCACCGCGCTAGAAGAGACGGCAATACGGCCAGCGCCGCGGAGTTGACTTGCTCGAAATTGACACGACCGCGGCGGTGAACTCGCGCACAGGCGGACCGCTCCCTCATGCCGCCCTCCCAGTTCGGCAGTGACAACGGATCTCGCCCTTCTTGGCGGCGGTGGCGGGACCGCCGGACCGTGGACTCTTTCGCCGGTCGCGGCTGACACGCCAGCATTTGACGAGCAGGTGGCCGTCCCGAGCGTTGCGGAGGACGAGGCGATGTCCGCCATTTACAGCGCGCCCTTCAAACGCCCGGATCATGGCGTCGTGCTCCGGTGGGAGCGCAACCAAGCGATCCCGTCCTCAGCGAGGATCAATCATCGACCGCGAATTTTGACCGACTGAAGCTCCCCGAGTCGGATCGCCTCATACAGGAGGCTTCGGCTTAGGTCAGTGCGCTTACCGAACTCAGAGACCGAAAAGGCGAGTTTTCCCTCCGGACGCGCGTCATCTTGCGTAGAGCGTCGTCGTGATGACGTCTCGGCTCGGATCAACGGACAAATGGGCTCTCGCATATGCACGCCGGGACGGACCCGGACAGAGTGAGCCTAAATCCTGGTCCAGGAATGATCAACAGATTTTTTCTGTTAATAGTGGCTGAGCTCAAGTGCCCCGTTGAAGGGCACGGCCGAATCATGTTTTTGGGAAATTTTTGGGACGCTAAGGGACCGCTAGACTATCCCATTGAATTATTGGCGTCCCCTACCGGATTCGAACCGGTGTTGCCGCCGTGAGAGAGACGCTAATGGGTGCATTGGTGTGCACCGCCGTATAACAAGCGGCTGATTTCGCTTATATGCCATGTACCTGCGTTCCCTCTTGTGCGCCGGTGTCCACACACATATATTGGACAAACTGTTGGACACGTCGGTTGCCGCCGTGCCGCACGGCAATGAAAGGTACCACATGGCGCGCACCTTACAGGATGCAAAGTTGGGGACGCGGACGGCTCGCGCTGAGCTCGCGCCGGGCGGCAAGCCGTACTATCGGACCATCGAGGAAGGTCTGCATCTCGGCTACCGGAAGGGCAAGCACAGCGGCAAATGGGTGGTCCGCATTTACGATAAGAGCGCGGGCGGCTACCAGGTCGAGACGATCGGCACGGCGGACGACACCGGCGATCCCAACGGTGCCGACATCCTGAACTTCGCGCAAGCGCAGAAGCTGGCACGCCAGAAATACGACGAGCGCCAGCGGGCCGCCAAGGCAGCGGCAGAGCCGGCGCCGGAACCTCCCTATACCGTCGCAGCCGCGATCGCCGCTTATCTCGCCTTCCTGGAAACGAATCGCAGAACCGCCAGGGATGCGCGCTGGCGCGCGGAGGCGCTCATTTTGCCGGAACTCGGCGACATCTCCTGCGCTGATTTGACGAAGGATCTGCTGAAGCGCTGGCTCGACGCTGCGGCCCAATCGGCGCCACGGCTGCGTACCCGGGCGGGCGAGACCCAGAAATACCGTGATATCGGCAAGGGCGACGGCGCCCGGCGCCGCAAGGCGACAGCAAACCGAGTGCTCACGATCATCAAAGCCGCGCTCAACAGGGCATGGCGCGATGGTAAGATCGCCGATGACCGCGCCTGGCGCCAGCTGGAGCCGTTCGAAGGGGCTGACCAGCCGAGAGTCAGGTATCTGACGGTCGCAGAATGCCAGCGCCTCATCAATGCGTCGCAAGGCGAGTTCCGGACCCTAGTGCAGGCCGCGCTGGCCACCGGCTGCCGCTATGGGGAGCTCGCCGCGCTCGAAGTCCGGGACTTCAACCAAGATGTCGGCAGCCTGCATGTCGCCGCATCAAAAGCCGGGAAGGACCGCCACGTCGTACTCGAAGAGGAAGGCATCGACCTATTCAAGGCGCTGGCTGCCGGCCGTCTCGGGTCAGAGCCGATGCTGAGGAAGCCGGATGGAACGAGGTGGCTGAAGTCACACCAGGACAGGCCGATGCGCGAGGCGTGCAACAAGGCAAAAATCGACCCGCCCGTTAGCTTTCACGTACTGCGCCATTGTTGGGCCAGTCTCTCGATCATGAACGGTGCCCCCCTGATGGTCGTCGCTAAGAACCTCGGCCATTCCGACACCCGGATGGTCGAGAAGCATTACGGGCATCTGGCGCCGTCTTACGTTGCTGACGAGATCCGCCGCGCGGCACCGCGCTTTGGCATTGCCGCCGGCAACGTCGCGCCACTGCGTGGTGCGCGCTGATGCGGGGTACCGAAACAGACCTGACAAAGCTGCGCAAGCTCCTCGCCGTCGCCGGCAGCGCTGCGGAGCTGATGCGCTTGACACGCTTGTTACCGAAGAGAAGACGAGGCCGCCCCGCGGGTACCACCCAATTTGACGAGGGATTCGACTGCACCCTATTGGCATTGTCCAACCTGTACTTTTTTGAGCATCCCGGTACGTCCGTCAAAGCTGCGATCGGCGCCATCGTCGACGAGCGATGGCGCGCCATAGCTGAGCCGGACCGCGAACGGCTGCTCGGCAAGAGCCCGAATGCTGCGACGCTTCGCCTGTTCGGCTTGCTGCGGCCGGAAAAGCTTGACGGTAAGAAATACCTGTCGCTCTATGCCGAGTTGTTTCCCTTCTCCCGGCACGTTGAAACGCGAGTTAGAAAAAATCCTGATTTTAAATAATTTGACAATCCTAAAGTTAGATAAATCTACAATTATTATAAGTTTGACTTGACTTAACTTCTGACCTATTTTTGGCGGTTGTTGACGTTTGCCAATAACCGGGGTTTCCAGTGCGTGGATTAAATGTAGCGGCTGAAAAGTCGCGCAATAGGCTTGCTCGGCGAGTCGCCGCCGCAACGAGCGCGGACGCCTTTACGGTCGACGAGCTCTGTGAGCGTCATCGCATCTGCCGCTCTTTGCTCTATGCCTTATGGCGGAAAGGCAAGGGGCCGGCGCGCATGAAGGTTGGACGCCGAACCATGATCTCGGTCGAGGCGGCGGTGCGTTGGCGGCAGCAGGTCGAGGCTGAGACCGCTGCCCTGAACGCCACAGGGTAAAGGCGAAACCGTTTTTGCCTACAACAAACTAAGTGCCACCAACGACCGCAACTACCCGCCAGGTGAGGTGCGCTTGGCGACGAGAATGGATTGGCCCCATCACACCCGAACGCCCAAGCTCTTCAACTGTATTCAGGGAGCTAAACGTTAAACCCGATATCGCCATTACCACGCCGTAATTTTGCGCTATAAGCCGGAGATCTTTGTAAACAAGATTCTTATGCCGACACGGCGACCGCGTCTTTTTAATCAGACGTAGTCGCGGGGAGAGCCAATGGCGCGACAGAAGGGTTCCCGAACCGGTCGCTGTCAGGGATGCAAGCACCTCGAACGGGTGCGGATCGAGCGGCTGCTTGCCGCCGGCGCGTCGATCAAAGGGACGGCGCGAAAATTCGCGATCGACTATCACGCATTGCGCCGGCACTGGGTCAATCATGTCTCAACGGAGGCGCGAGCGGCGTACATCGCGGGTGCCGGCGCGACCAAGGATCAGCTCGAAGCGATCGTCGCCGACGAATCCCTCGCACTCGTCGATCATTACCGCATTGTTCGCGGTGGACTGTACAAAGGCTTTGGCGCGGCTTCGGAGATCGGGGACGGCAACGCCCTGGCGCTGCTTGCCGGACGATTGCATGAAAATCTGCGGGACTGCGCGCGGCTTACTGGTGAGCTACAGCAGGGCCCGCTGCTGAATGTCCAGAACAATGTTTCGGTCGGTCCCGATTATGCGAGAGCGATCGCCGTCATCGTCAGCGCGGTGGCCCCCTATCCGGAGGCGCGAGCGGCGGTCATCGCGGCACTGCGCGATCTCGATGCAGCGAGCGCTTCGGTACCGGCGCTCAGGGTTCATGGTGGCGAAGGAGCGCCGGACGATGTCTAATGCCTTTGCTGCGCAGCTGGTCGAGGCGCTTGCGAAATCCTGGCCCGCCGTCGCCCGGCCAAATCAGCTCCCGCCTCCCGGCGATTGGTCGATCTGGCTCCTGCTCGCCGGCCGCGGCTTTGGCAAGACCCGCACCTTGGCAGAATGGATAGGCAGTCAGGTCGCCTCTGGACGGGCCGGCAGGATTGCCGTCATCGCGGCGACCGCCGCCGATGCGCGCGATGTCCTGGTAGAAGGAGAGAGCGGCATTCTCGCGGTGGCGCCGCCATGGTGCCGGCCGGTATACGAGCCCTCGAAGCGGCGCCTGACCTGGCCGAACGGAGCCATCGCCACAACCTTTAGCGCCGAGGAGCCGGAACGGCTGCGCGGTCCCCAGCATGACGCGGCTGTGTGCGACGAGCTCGGCTCGTGGTCGCGCCCCGAGACCTGGGATATGCTGCAGTTCGGGCTGAGATTGGGCCGCAACCCGCGTTGTCTCGTCGCGACGACACCGCGGCCGACACGGCTGATCCGCGAATTGCTGGCCCGTGAGGGCCGTGGCGTCGTGGTGACGCGCGGCTCGACTTACGAAAATCGCGCCAACCTGGCACCGGGTTTTTTCGACCAGGTCATTCGCAAATACGAAGACACGCGCCTCGGCCGGCAAGAGCTGCTCGCGGAAGTCCTTGAGGATACGCCTGGCGCGCTGTGGAACCGGGATGCCCTGGACCAGTGCCGCCGTGAGCACGCGCCGGCGCTGCTGCGCATCGTGGTGGCGATCGACCCGGCGGCAACCTCCGGAGAAGATGCCGACGAGACCGGTATCATCGTTGCCGGCAAGGATGGCGGCGGTCACGGCCACGTGCTCGCCGATCTGAGTGGCCGGTACACCCCGGCCGATTGGGCCAAGGCGGCGATTTCAGCCTATCGCGGACACCGTGCTGATCGCATCGTCGCCGAAGTCAACAATGGCGGCGAGATGGTCGAGGCGACGTTGCGGATGGTCGACCCCAATGTGCCGTTCACCGCCGTTCGCGCCTCA
>Ga0210406_10007744_pt1 | contig 10844 bp, 11 predicted proteins | sample IncBWC30MmetaG_FD_155454 | JGI IMG/M metagenome (GOLD analysis project Ga0210406, IMG submission 155454) | Forest soil microbial communities from Barre Woods Harvard Forest LTER site, Petersham, Massachusetts, United States - Inc-BW-C-30-M | ecosystem: Environmental > Terrestrial > Soil >... | reverse complement strand
GATGTCAGCGTCGGGAACACCTGATCAGCCCGCGAAGCAGTCAGCGGAAGGTGAATCGTTGGTTCGGTCATAACGCGCAACAAAACAGAGCGAAATCCTCAGTTTGGAAGTATATGCCTGTCAGTTTCTTGCTCAAAATCCACAGCTCGCGGGCAAATTCTCGATCAGCGTGTGTTTCACGGTGTCCCACTTGTTCGTTGTGGGAAGCGAGAACAGTTGCTCGGACGCAGCATTCCGCCGTGAAGTGCTCAAATGCTTTACTGTCACGCGATAGAAGGGGACGCTGCCCTGTTGCTGCGCACTGTCACGGCCGCCAGTCCTTCTTTCGACTTACAGAAGCGCAGAATTCCGCTTTCAACTCCTACAGTTCCGAACCCTGGATCCTGCACGCGACCTACTGACCTACTGCCACTCGGTTGACTCATAGCGATGAGTCAGATAGACTCATGCTATGGCTAAGCGGCTACAAGTGATTCTGAAGGATCCTGAATACCGCGAGATTCAACGCGTGGCGCGTTCACGCCATATGTCGATCGCCGAGTGGGTCCGGCAAGCGCTGGACTTAGCCCGCCGCCGCGACCCTGTCGGCGGAGTCAGCAAGAAGCTCGAAGTCATCCGCGCGGCAGCACAACATGACTATCCTGTGAGTGCTATCGACGGCATGCTGGCCGAGATCGAAAGGGGATACGGAACGAGCGCGCATCCGTGATTCTTGTCGACTCGAATATTCCCATGTACCTGGTTGGCGCTCCTCATGCCCACAAGAGCGACGCGAGACGATTGCTCGAAAAAGCGGTCAGCGAGCGCCGGCGTCTGGTTACGGACGCCGAGGTTCTCCAAGAGATCTTGCACCGTTACGTCGCTATCGACCGTCGCGACGCAATCCAACCCGCGTTCGACGCTCTGCTTGGCATAGTGGATCAGGTGTTGCCTGTTGATCGGCCGATCGCAGAGCGCGCGAAACAAATTGTCTTGGGGTATCGGCAGCTGTCTGCGCGTGATGCCGTACATCTCGCGGTCATGCAACATCATGGAGTCGAGCAAATCATGACCTTCGATTCAGGGTTTGATGGCTTTCCCGGCATCACACGTCTGTCGTAGGGAGATCGAGTAAAGCGCTTTTCTCGTGTCGGAACAGTTTCCGTGAGGCGGACCCTCGTCGGCGACTCGTCGGACTCTGCTTCGCCTCTCGCACTTATCTTTTTAGCATCTGTAACCGTAGCACTACCGAATGACCTCCCCAAGCTGGGCCGCAACTCGATCCGCATCGCCACGCAAAACTCTGTACGCAAAATTCTTGTCTTTCTGCATGCCGATAAAATCATCCAGCGGATGAACGCTCAAGCCACGCGTGCGCGCTTTTAGATAACGCTGCACCTCATATTTCGGCCAACTCAGTTCGTCTATAAAGTTGGAAAATGTACGTCCGCTGGCGAACGCAAATTTGATCCGTTCCTTCTCGTGGAGGTCGCGCTCCTCATCCGAGTCCCATTTCCCTTCAAGTTCCACGGCGATGTCCACATCACTGAGGAATGGTTCACCTCGAACGTAGCTTCCGTAAACGATAACCGTGGGAATTCGATACGCAAAATCCATTGCGTTGGCTTCCTCTACCCGCTTCAGCAGGGCGACGATGATTTGATCCGCTTTAGTACGCGGCATTTTAGTGGCGGCTGAGGCGTTTCTGAGTTCGATTCCCTTGTCGGTCAGCTTGTAATAATCCACCTCCCGATAGCGCGGTTTTTCCACGCCCGGCCTATAGCTGTTAAGCAGTTCTCGGCCTCGGTGGTCAAACTCAATGTATCCCCCGTCAGCAAGGGTTTTTATCACTTCTTTCGCCTTGTGAGTTGAAACCTTACAGCGTGCGGCCACAAAGAGGGTGTCCATCAGGGAATAAATGTTGAGCCGCCGCAACATATCCCGCACAGTTTTGGCGGGCAAACCCGCCATCTGTACGCCTTTAATTTGCATCGTCATAGCATTAGGATAAATCTCGCATGAACGCACGAATTCTTATTAGCGATTTATTGGCGGTTTTGGCAGGGACAGCTGCTACCGTATGCACCGCAAGCAAAACGTGGGCTGTAGCCAAACTTGCAAGAGCCTTATTCCTTAGGGCTTTAGCGTAAGTTGTTGATTCCACGGCTAGAGACGTAGTTCAGTTGGTTAGAACGCTGCCCCGTCCCCTGTTAGAGTCCTACACTGTCACGGCCAATTCCCTCCCCCGCTTCAAAAGATCTCGCGCACACGCGTATATAAAGGATGCCTCTCTACTTCCACGAAATGCGCGTTTTTCGCCCAGATATTTTGTCGCACAAGCCTGCGGGACTAAGGACCCATTTGTGGCGCAACTGTGAGTTCTCTCGATACTGAGCGGGGGATATCGTCATGGTGCGCTCTCCATGCGGGTTGAAGGATGTGCTGCGTGCAAAGATAGAAGACGGAGACGGAGCCGATAACACCGAAAACCATTGGAATTAGGAAATCGTGACCGACCCGAGTGAACTCGATGATCAGGACAACGGCTGTAAGTGGCATCTTCATGGAGGATGCTAGGAAAGCGGCACTTCCAACGATCGCGAACGCTCCCAGAGGCACACCAGGCCACGCATAGTTCCAGAATCCGCCGAGAATTATCCCCAGCAAGGCGCCGATCGAGAGCCCTGGGGTTAGTAGGCCACCTTCCGCACCTGCGCGTAGAGCGCCTAGCGTGACCAGCACCCTCAGTAACAACAGCACGAGTGCGAGTGTGAGACCGATGTTGCTGTCAAAGACTTCCTGTGCCACTCCCTTTCCGTTGCCCAACAGTTGCGGAAACGGGATGGCCAGCAGACCGATGACCGGAAACACCACGGCACACCATAATGGTAGCCGCCAGTCTCGAGGGGCGTGCGCACGAACTGCTCCAGCCGCGCGAACAAACCAGTACGCCACAAATCCAACCACAGGTCCCATCACGATCGACCAGACGACGAGGGGCGAGGAAATGGCCAATGGCGGCAAGGAATATTGCGATTCGTTTCCCAAGCCGACCCAGGCCACCACTGTCGCAATAACACAGGTTGCAAAAGCCGGTATCAGCGCCGGCAAACTCAATGTTCCAAGCAAAACCTCAAGAACAAAAAGCGTTCCCCCTAACGGAGCGCTGTAGACTGCTGCCAGGCCAGCTCCTGCGCCGCAGGCAACCATCACTCGACGAAACTCCGGCGCCAAACCCACCCGGTCAGACCACCGTCCAGCAAGCATCGCGCCGATCTCACGAGGTGCAACCTCACGACCGAGGGGTGAGCCCAGGCCCACTGTGACGATCTGAAGAAGGTCGTGCCCAATCGTAGCGAAAAACGGCATGCGGGAATTTCTGTCTTCGACCGCCTTGCGGATGGAAACCAAAGGGCTGCCGAATCGATATAGTGCCCACCAGCCGGTTCCCGCTACCGCCCCGCAAACACAGAGCACCACGAAGCGCCGAACCGGTGAAGACGCGCTGACCCCCTCAACGAAACTCTCATGGCTGACGATCGCGTGAAGACTATAGCCGTAGGCAACGTGCTGAATAAGATGCAGCAGTAAACCGAGCACCATCCCACCCAGCCCCGCAGCGAGGCCGGTCGCTACTGTTGCGGTTGCCAAGATCAGCCAACGCCCCTTGGCCGAATTACTGGTTGACGTTCTTATTCGTTCCGCTGAATCCATACCGTAGTCAGTGTTCTGCTCTAAAACTTGACCTTCGTTCTAAATCCGAAAACGACAGCGCGTTGCCCTCTCCCACCCACATTGGCGTAATACTGGACGACTGGTTGGACAAGGAGCATCGGTAATGGAGTGAGTAACGTGTTGAATTCAACTCCGTGCTCCGTCTTCCACGCAGGAGTGCCGCGAGGAAGGAATTGTTGGCTGAGATGGTTCTGCACGTAGCCGATCGACATAGTATTGTGAAAGCGCAGAGGTAACGGCTCGTTGAAACGCAGCCCTGCAGCACGCAAGGTGTTGTTGCGGTTGACGTCGGGTGGGCTCCAGTCGTAAGCAAACGTGGCGTCCAAGCCCTTACTTCCCCTCGAGTCTACGCGCCAAAGGGCCTGGCTAGCCAGGCCAATACAACAAATAGTTTCCAGAACGCTTTTGGCCAGTCGCGTTAACAAATGTTCTGCAAGATTGCCGAAACCACCCCAGCTTCCCGAAAACGCGCATGTGTTTACCGACATGGTTTCACTTACGAAGAGTCGGCTTTCCGTACTTCTGACTCAAGCCAATAACGAGACAACCGTTCCCTAGACCCGTTGTAGTCTTCAAGAGGTTTTTTCCTGATAGAGAGGAACTCGATAGTCGTCTCATCTCTGCAAGGAGAACCAGCAAGATCGGCTTGCGATGGCGAGCGCTTCGCTTCTTTCACTATGTGTGCCACGATAAATCTCGCAATGAGCGCACCGATTTTTATGGGCGGTTTATGGGCGGTTTTGGCAGGGACAGCTGCTACCGTATGCACCGCAAGCGAACAGTGCGCTGTATGCGAATCTTGCAAAGCCCTCATTTGCAAGGTTTTAGGCTAAGTTGTTGATTCCACGGCTGGGGACGTAGTTCAGTTGGTTAGAACGCTGCCCTATTCCCGCACACTGTCACGGTCGGCCTCGCTCCTTCTTCCACGACATCCAGTAGCAAGCGTGGACCCCACCTTCAGTCCTTCGGTGGGAACGAACTCGAGTGAGACCTCAGAGATTGCCGTGATGGTTGGATTTTGAGCGTTAATCCCGAATAACGATGACCTTTTACACCGGCTGCACGGCTACACTCGCGTCCTTGATGCAGTGATGTAAGTAAGGTATGATTCTGCATCATGCGTACTACGATCACGTTAGACCATCGCCTTTTGGAGCGGTTGAAGAAGCGCGCCGCGGAGTCCGGCACGAGCGTCAGCGGGTTGATCGAACGTGCAGTGCGGCTGCTGTTGCAGGCCTCTGCGTCGCAGCGGCGAGACCGTTTCGATTTGGTGACGTTCGGTGAGGGAGGTCAGTTCACGACCTTGAATATCGATAAGACCGCTGCGCTGCTTGAAGCCGACGACGTCGAGCGTTTTGCAAGGCAGCGCTAGCCGATGCAACTGCCGGACGTCAACGTCCTAATCTACGCGCATCGGCTGGACGCGCCCGACCACGTTCGATATGCCGCGTGGCTTACAGCCCTGGTGGAGGCGCCGGAACCGTTCGCGGTCGCGGAGATCGTGCTCGCCGGCTTCCTGCGTATTGTGACAAATCCCAAGATCTTTCGGCCGGCGACACCGATGCAGACAGCTTTGTCATTTTGCCGCACGCTCGTCGAGTGGCCACGAGCCGTGTTCGTCGCTCCGAGCCGCACACACTGGGACCTGTTCGTGAAAATGTGCGACGCCATTGAGGGCCCTTTGGTCACCGATGCTTATGTGGCGGCCTTAGCCATCGAGCATGGTTGTGAATTGATCACCACGGATAGCGATTTCGCTCGGTTCCAGGGACTGCGTTGGCGTCATCCATTAAGTGCGTAAACGCGGAAAGTTGGCCTGTTCCCGGACCAGTCAGGTGGGGTGGACTATTGGTTGGAGTGGCTTCGTTCTTGTAGCACCGTGTTCCGTCGGCCCGTCACAAGCATCGGCGGAGGACTTTTCAGTCAGTCGGCGCCTCGCATCGTGCTTCACCCCTAGCAGCTATCTGTGGGTACGAATCTCGCCTGAGCGGCGTGACTTTGCAGCTGTCTTGCAGTCGATTTTGTGAGGAAGACTGTCTATCTCAGGCAAGCAAGCCTATTGGTTAGAATCCTACACTGTCACGGCCGATTCCCTCCCCCGCTTCAAAAGATCACGCACAACGCATATATGCATATATATAAGGATGCCTTCCCCTGTCACTTAGTCGAAAAGGCTTGAAGTGCAGACGCTTCCACGAAATGCGCGTTTTTTGCAGAAGTGCCGAAGTTTCGGTTTTGTTCGTCACTTTTGCGCGGTTACACAAATGCTGCCAAACACGGGTCCCTTGGACCCAAAACCCGGTCTTACCACCCAAAAGTGACTCATTCACTCCGAACAACAGACCGTGCAACGGGGCATTTCTAAACCGTTGTAAAGCGACGATGTGTTCCGTTGGGTGCAAAGGAGGCAGCCCTCCGCTGCGATGACAGCGTTCAGAAGGTAACTAGTTGTAACTCCAGGGCGCCGATCGCCACTTCTGGCGCTCTAAGGAATCCTCCGGAAGCCTTATTGAACCCTTATTGCACCCAGATTGACAACCTAACGTTTTCAGCCGTCAGCGGTGGTGAACCGATGGAACTCGCGGTTCAAATTGGTCGGCGAGGAGGAGCCGACGACTGCTGAGTGCTGCGACATCGTTTCCTCTGATTGGGTTAGATGAACTCACTCAGACCTGCTGATTGTGTTCGTGAGAGTAGGTCTCCGACGCACGGGGCAGGACGTGCCCCGGAAATTCGCGGCGGTATTCAGTAGGGGTAGAGCCGCACAGTTGGCGGAAGACGCGCGCAAAGTGTTGCTGTGTTTTGAAGCCGCAGGCTATCGCGACATCCAGAACACGCGACTCGGCCGAGCGTAACATTTCTTTAGCGCGCTCGACCCGAAGACGCAGGACAAATTGATGCGGTGTCTCTCCCGTTGACTTTCGAAACATCTCCGAGAAGTGAGCGATGCTGAGCCCCACCGACTGTGCGAGTTCGCCTAGCCTCAATTCGTCTTCCATCTTGGCGTGCACGAATTCTTTCACCTTCCTCAAGCGTACGGGACTTAGCCCGCCTCGATACGTCCGTACAGGTCGGTGACGCACAGCATAACCATTGATGAGTGCCGCAGCCAAAGCCTGCTCCACTGAATCGAGAAACAGGCGCCCACTTGGAAACCCGGCGACTCTTTCCGAATTCACGGCGGCAAGTAGCGAACTCAGTCGCGCATCCGTCATCTTCCATTGGGGATGTAGCTCTACGCTCCCGCCCGCTCCATCGCACGCAGCTGCGAGTGCACCATCAGAAATATTGACGACCACATGCTCCATATCGGCGGTTCCGATCCACTGTTCCGAATGGGGAGTGCACAACCCCATCTCGCCCCCGTTAAACGTGGTCCGTCTCAGCGCGGAACGCCGGGGGCCTAGCTCCATGTAACCGGGGCGGAGCAGCATGCCTAGAGCATTCTCCTTGTGGACCACAAGGTAGGGCTCCTTGATAGGCCCGCGGACCTCGGCTGCCACCCGCATTTCAGTCTTCCCTCATGCTAGGCCATTAGATGCCTTGGGGATTCGAAGGAATACAGGCGATTCGGCCTACTGTCCCCGTCAGTCAACTTCCTATGATGGATGGCTTAGGAGGGGGAAGAACACTAGCGGATCGAGGTACGGGAGGTTACTAGCGAAGCACAATACGGAGGTTCTAACACGCCCGACATGGCCAAGTGAAAAATGCCGAAAATCCGACACAAACCTACGTTCTAATTTCCGGGACGAGCTTCAAGCCGCTCGCCCCTTAACTGACGAAAGTCAAAGTCTTTACCGTAGCAATTGGCCTACCTGCTCAATTGCCTCGTCGACTTCGGGTACCCGGCCCGCACGCAAGATGAAATTGTGTTGCCCTTCTGAAACAGAAGGTACCGTCATCTGCCTCGCATATTCCCGTACCGACGTTAGTTGAATTGGGAAGTTGCGTAAGGTTTCTTTCATATCAATCGTTCCCACCGCATTTAACCCGATCATTAGTCCCCTAAATGTTTTACCCAGCGAGTCCGGAGCTGCAGCGATCTGCGCCCGCAGTGCTTCATTGGGTATGTTTTGTAATTCAAATGTCTGTCCGCTTTCCTGCTCAAAAATTCCCACCGCATCCAGTACGCTTAAATCGTCCGGACCTCCCAGCTGTATAACCGCATTTTGTGCCGCCGGGTTGTCGATGCTGGCCACAGCGAAGGAAGCCACGTCTTTTATAGCTATCCACGATATTTTATTTTTTCCTTCGCCATAAATGACTGCTTTGGCGCGTGCATAGTCGAACCCCAATGTAGGGCCGAGCCATATTTCCATAAAATATGTGGGTTGAAGGATCGTGTAGGTAAATTTCTTTGACCTCAACCTGCTTTCAACGGCCCGCTTCGCTGCTTGTAATGGGAACCCAGGTGTTATGGGAGGATAAGGGGGAAAAGAAATAAACACCGCGTGTTGTGCTCCGGCTGCATCTGCTGCTTCTGCTACATTGAGTTGGCCGGCAACATCAACCGTTTCGATGGAATCGCCTTCCTGGTGCGAGATGGTAGAGGTGGCAGTAGAAATAATCGCATCGACATTTTGAAACGCCCGGTACAGCGACTGTGGGTCTTTCATATCTCCGGTCACTGCTTCAACGCCCAGCTCATGCAAGCCAATGACTTTTTCCTCTTGCGAAGATGTTCGCACCAGTCCTTTTACTTTTTTACCAGCGGCTGCCAGCTGACGGCAGATTTCCATACCGAGAACACCGGTAGCGCCCACTACCAGCACTGTTGAGTTCTTTGTGCTCTTACGCGCCATTTGTTTGTTTTGTGTGCTCACCTGCCTTCATGCCTCCTTTTGCTATCGACTTCTAGAACGGAGAGTTGCAGAGCGATGGACTTCACACCTCTTCATCCCAAGTAAATAAACTGCACGGCCCAGCTGGAGTTGTGTCTCGGGCTTCGGCTGTGGGTCTAATTTTTTGAATTGTTCGTCAACGACAATACAAGACTGCGAGTGTCCCAACGAGAATGGTTAAGAAAAATGGTGAGCGTCGACTTCGACGAAGCGCTCAGCCTGTGAGACAGATGTCGTCGCTATCTGGTGTTGCGTCCGTATGATCTCTGCGGCACGCTCTCCGATAATCACACAAGGAGCCATAGTATTGCCCGTGGTCACGCGTGGCATAACCGAGCCGTCCGCGATGCGAAGGTTCTTGATGCCATACACTCTGAGATCACCATCGACCACAGACATCGGGTCGCGCCCCATTTTGGCGGTGGATGTTTGATGCCAAAAGCTGAACGCTGCGTCGCGAATGTAATTCTCTAGCTCTGGGCGTTCCAAGTTGCCGGGAATAACTTCTCGGGTAACAAAGGGACGAAGAGTGCTGGAGTTGCCTATCTCGCGACAAAGTCCCAGGCACGCGACTACCGCCTTCCGATCTTCTGGGTCAGAGAGATAATTCGCTTCGATCCGAACGGGATCAGCCGGATCGGAACCGGTAAGGTGAATACGACCCCGACTCTTAGGCTGAACAACGTTACCGATAAGGGTCCAACCACCTGCCGGAAGGCCAAGTTTTGCGGCATCGCCAGGGCTTAGTACAGCCTGCAGAATCTGGAAGTCAGGGCTACCTAGACCAGCCTCACTCTTCCAGAATATGACCGCTTCCGGCGCGGGCCGGGACGAAAGGGAGTCTGAACACTCCCAGAGGCAACAAACGCCGGGATGGTCTTGAAACCCGAGTCCGACTCCCGGGAGGTGCTCAACAACAGGAATACTAAAATGATTCAGTTCGGCCTGATCGCCAATGCCGGATTGCATTAGGACCTTCGGCGTGTGTATCGCGCCAAGCGACAGAATCACCTCGCACCCTGCCCGAATGGAACGGACGCTGCCCTCATAGGAAATCTGAACGCCCGTTGCTCGCTTATCCTCGAAAGTCAGGCGCGTAACCAATGCATGGGGGAGCACCGTGAGGTTTGGCCGGTCCATGCGGGGGAAAACATACGAACGGAAGACAGATTGGCGTTTTCCGTTGCGAATGCGCACGTCGGCAACAGATGCGCCACCATCGGCTTCCATGATGCGGCCGTTTTGATTTTCAAAGATCGGAATCCCAAGCGAGCCTATTGTCTCAAACAAGCCTTGAGCGGCCGGGTTCGGATCCTGCAGTGGCTGGACAAATACCGGTCCACCGGTTCCGCGATATCTTGGATCGGGTGCCCCCCGCCAGTCCTCGATGCGGCGATAAATATCAAGCACCGATTCATAGCCCCACGCCGGGTCCCCTGTTTCTGATGCAAAAAAGTCCCAGTCGCTCTTGTGACCGCGAGCCCAGATCATCGCGTTGATGCTTGATCCGCCGCCCAGCACCTTTCCCATGCCCATGGGAATGGCGCGGCCATTGAGGTGTGGGTTCGGCTCGGCTTCGAACTGCCAGTATCTCTCGCTTCCGATATTCGTAACCCATTGGCCGGCATCGTTGACGCTTGGTGCGTCATCGTCGCCACCAGCCTCGATCAGCAGTACGCTGACGTCGGGATCTTCGGCCAGACGGCCCGCGACTACAGAACCTGACGAACCCGATCCGCAGACGATGAAGTCATACTGAGATTTCAGCTCAGAGCGGAGTTTCTTCTGATTTACGCGAACGCGCTCAGCGAATTCGGCACTGCAATCAGGAACGGGATTAGACCGGTCCTTTTGTTCGAATCGTACTTGTTCTTCTGTACTCATGCTTCGTTCCTTTCTTCCGCGTGCGGTTTGACATTCGCGGATTTCATCTACATTCGTACTGGAAAGGGAGAATGGGGTTGTGCCGTTGTTTCGGTCTTTGGACCGAATCTCAGGCATTCTTTAGAGTGCCCCGGACATTGAAGTTCCGAAAAGCCTTGGGGGGCCGGTCCCTGGGGTGCGCTCCGCATGGTAGGGAGAAAAGACGACCTGGCGAAAGCAGACAGTCAGTCGCTCAGCGACTTAACCTTTGCCGTTGACCAACACCAGGCGAAAACGCGCTTTTCCATCCATCATGCGAGCGTAAGCTTCGGGTGCCTTCTCAAGCGGAAGCGTTTCGATCAGGTTATCCGTGCGTTTAAGGTGACAGCCGCTTTTCTCCTTGGATTGCCAGTGGATTCTCGA
>Ga0210406_10007743_pt1 | contig 10845 bp, 10 predicted proteins | sample IncBWC30MmetaG_FD_155454 | JGI IMG/M metagenome (GOLD analysis project Ga0210406, IMG submission 155454) | Forest soil microbial communities from Barre Woods Harvard Forest LTER site, Petersham, Massachusetts, United States - Inc-BW-C-30-M | ecosystem: Environmental > Terrestrial > Soil >... | reverse complement strand
GACGATCGCGCTGGTGCAGAAACCCGAGACCTCCCTGGCAGAAATCGCAGCCATGGTGCAGGGACCGGATTTCCCGACCGGTGGTTTCATTCTCGGCCGGCAGGGGATTGTCGATTACTTCGCCAGGGGCCGCGGCAGTCTGAAGCTCCGCGCTAAGGCCGCCACTGAGCCGATGGGAAAGGACCGCGAAGCGATCGTGGTCACTGAGATTCCTTATCAGGTGAACAAAGCGCGTCTCATCGAAGCCGCCGCCGGACTAGTGAACGAGAAGAAAATTGAAGGCATCTCCGAAATTCGCGACGAAAGCGATCGCGATGGCATGCGCATCGTCTTCGAGTTGAAGCGCGGCGAGCAAGCCGAAGTTATTCTGAACAATCTTTATAAGCAGACCCAGCTGCAGGTCAATTACGGCGTGATCATGTTGTCCATCGTGGGCGGACAGCCCCGCGAGCTGGGCCTAATGGATGTTCTGAGGCGCTTCATCGATCATCGCATCGATGTGGTGCGGCGCCGTACCGATTATCTGCTTCGCAGGGCACGCGAGCGCGAGCATATTTTACTTGGCTTCAAGAAAGCGCTCGACAACTTGGATGCCGTGATCAAGCTGATCCGCGGGTCTAAGACGCCGAAAGAAGCGCGCGACGGCTTGATCGGCAGCTTCGAGTTCACCGAGAAACAGGCGCAAGCGATCATCGAACTGCAATTGCAACGCTTGACTGGCATGGAGATCCAGAAGATTGTCGATGAGCTGGGTTCGATTCAGAAGGAGATCTCGGAATATTTGGAAATCTTAGCTTCGGACAAAAAGCTGCGGGGCTTGATCGTCCAGGAACTCAAGGATGTACAGAAGGAGTTTGGCGATGAGCGCCGCACCCAGATTATCGAGGACACGGGCGAGATTCTTCTCGAAGACCTGATCCAAGTGGAAGACGTTGCCGTAACCGTGACGCGCGGCGGCTATCTGAAGCGGACAGCGGTTGATACCTACCGCCGGCAATCGCGCGGTGGCAAGGGCCGCATAGGTATGGGCACGCGCACCGAGGATGTCGTCGAGAATCTGGTGGTTGCGTCCACGCATGCCTACTTGCTGGTCTTTACCACCAAGGGCCGCGTTTACTGGCTGAAAATCTACGAAATTCCCGATGCTGGCACGACCGGCAAGGGTAAGCACGTTTCAGGCCTGATCAATCTGCAAGCCGACGAAGCGGTGAAGGCCTTCCTGCCGGTGAAGGATTTCGTTGCGGGCCAGTTCATCGTGATGGTTACCCAGCAGGGCGTGATCAAGAAGTGCGAGCTGACCGAGTTCGACAATCCGATGTCGCGGGGCATTATTGCTCTTTCGCTGGATGAAGGCGATGAGCTGCTGGCGGCGCGCCTAACCAACGGCGAGAACTATATCTTCCTAGGCACGCACGACGGCAAAGCAATCCGCTTCCACGAAAAAGACGTGCGAGCGATGGGCCGGCCAGCGCGGGGAGTCCGCGCCATGGATCTGGCCGAGGGCGATTTGATCATCGGCGCCGAGGTGGTGGAAAAGGATGGTCTGATTCTGTCGATTTCCGAGCACGGATTCGGCAAGCGTACTCCGCTCGAAGACTACAGACTTACAGCCCGCGGCGGAAAGGGCGTGATCAACATGAAGGTGACGCCCAGGATCGGCAAGGTGGTCGCGATTCTGTCGGTGAAGGAAGACACCGACCTGATGATCATCACCAAGGATGGCAAGATCATCCGAATCGAATCGGGCGAGATCCGGCAAGCGGGACGTTCCACGCAAGGCGTGCGATTGGTCCGCATGGAAGACAGCGACCTGGTGGCGGCGGCGTCCGTGATCCCGGCGGAGGAAGATGGCGGCGATGGATCGAACGGAAGCGGCAATCTGCCGCTGCAGTAGCATATCACCTGCTATCATTCGGCAAAGGACCCGTAACAGATGACGAGACCGTTTTTGCCAGCCGTGATCTTCGTGCTTGCAGCGGCACAAGCCTGGGCTACTGAGCCGCTGGTGGGAAGGTGGCTGCTAAAGAGCCAGGATGTCGGCGGGCAACAGACCGATGCCGACCAGCTCACCCTGCGGATTGTCCAGCGCGGCGATGCGTTCGAATTCGGCTACTCGCTGCCGGTGAATAATATTCAGTTCGTCTCGATGAGTTTTGCCTCCCACCTGGACGGCGCAGACGCCGACGTAAAGAATTCGCAAGGGGACAAGATCGGCACGGTCAAAATTTCGAAGGCCGGCGGGTCGCTCTATAAGGTTGTATTAGCTGGGCCAAATCGGCCGACTGCAAACGGAACCATGGCGGTCTCGTCTGATGGAAAGACGCTCAACTGCGATTCGGACGTGACGCTGCCCGGCAAGGGACCCACTCACACGCATCAGGTTTTTTCGCGCCAATGACCTCGTGAATTTCCTCCGCCAGTTCGTCCACCGGCCGCAAAGGCTGTGGGTGCGACAGTTCAACTTCCAAGTGCACTTGTGGGTCGGCATCATTCTCAGTTTGTACATGATCGTGATCGGAGCGACGGGCGCGATCCTGGTTTTTCGGACGGAACTTGAGTCGTTGATCGGCTTGAAACCATGGCACAGCATTAAGGCGATAGCGCCTTTCGCCGATTTGACGACGGTTGTCGACAATGTGAAGGCAGCTTATCCGAACGGGCAGATTATATCGGTATTCACACCCACCGAAGGCGAGCCCACGTTTGTGGCTCTTGTTCAGGATTTTGATCGCGACCGAACGGAAATCAGAGTCGCCGCCGATCCCGCGACGGGAAGGGTTCTGGGTGAGTTCCCCAGAAACGAGACTTGGCTGAGCGTGGTGACGCGCCTGCATGAGACCTTGCTGATTGGGCCTAAAGGGCGGCGGGTGAATGGTTATGGCGCGGCGTTCCTGCTGTTGTTGAACATAACCGGATTGGTGGTTTGGTGGCCTGGGATCCAGACATGGGTGCGCGCTTTGATAGTCGACTTTCGACGAACCTGGCGGCGCGTGAACTTCGATACGCATCGCGCGGTCGGTTTCTGGACACTCGGGATCTCGTCCTTTTGGGCAATCTCGGGAATCTATTTCGGTTGGCCGGCGCAGACCTTTACTTGGGTGAACAGAATGTCGCCGATAGTAACCGTAAGGCCGCCGGTCGTCTCGGTGCGGCCGCAGCGCGATGTTGCTCCGCCCGATCTTCACATACTGATTTCGCAGGCGAGCGTTCTGGATCCGGGTACGACACTGATGGGAGTAGCATTTCCGGCGAGTCGCAGGGCGCCCCTGAGAATCCTGATGCGTCGGCGCCCAGGACCGGGATACGAATACGCGGACAATGTCTTTTTCGATCCCTACGACGGCAAGTATCTGGCGACCTGGCGGTACGGGATCAATCAAACTCTGGGGGATTGGTTCATTTGGCTGCAGATCCCGCTGCATTTCGGCACCTATTGGGGGATGATCGTCAAAGTTTTGTGGGCACTGGCAGGCTTGGCTATCCCGCTTCTGACAGTTACTGGGGCGCTAATGTATTGGAATCGGGCGCTCAGAAGAAAATGGAAGCGGCTTAAGGACAGAAGTTCAGCGTTTCCACGTCAGCGGGATTCCCTAGCCGAGGCGGCGAGGCCCGGCTTAACGTAATCGGCCACCTGCTGCATGGTTGCGAACCACACGCCGGGTTTCGACTTGATGTACGTGATCAACCGATCGAGCTGCACGATGCGCGACCGGCGTCCACCGACGTGCGGATGCTGCGTAAGGATAAATAGGGTCCGCTCTTCGTAGGCGAGGTCGAATTCGGCTTTATAGATCTGGGAAACGGCGTCCGGAGAAGGAAGCGATCCGTTGGCTGTCTCGCCGTAATAAACATAATCGTTATCGATTTCGCTGATGGGGATCTCGATCACGCCGCTGGGCTGGCCGCGCGAGACGATCTCGTACGGCTCGTCCGCTGCCAGCAGGCTACTGTCGTATAAAAATCCGGCCTTACGAATCAGATCGAAAGTATTTGGGCTGAATCCGGAGCCCGGCGCGCGAACTCCCACCGGACGGGTGCCAGCGGCCTTGGTCAGATAGTCGATCGACTGGGTGAGCAGACGCTCCTCTTTGGCTGCGTCGCCGATGCCCGGCCAGAACTCGTGGACCCATCCATGGACGCCGATTTCGTGACGATGCCGCGACAAGATCGACGGCACGATCTCAGGGTGGAGCATAGCGCCCATCGCGGGTATGAAAAATGTCGCGGGGACCTGGTGGCGATCGAGGAGAGCGAGAATGCGCGGGATGGAGGTCGTGGCGCCGTATTCTCCGACCGACAAGGGTACGGGCAGGGGGTTCGCTCGTTGCAGCAATTCATTGTCGACGTCGAACGATAGACAAACGGCCACGCGCGCGCCATTGGGCCAGACTTTGGGAGTAAGCTTTTTGCCAACTCGAGCGGTGCCGACGGCCTGCCTGATCTGGTCTTCCGCGGAATCGACGGTAATGGGGTTCACCGTGCCGGCGGCGTGTTGCGACGTACCGCAACCGGTCAGGAATCCGAGGAGCAGTGCGGCTGCGAGCTTAAGCACCATCTTTCACGAAGACCTCCATCACCATGGCCGGTGAAGATCCGACATTCCTGAATCCGTGCGGAGTACCTTTCTCCATGTAATATGCTTGTCCGGGAACAGCGTCCACGGGCTTGGCCGAGCCAATGGTCAGCTCGAGTTGCCCACTCACGGGAATGAACAAATGGAAGCGGACGTCGTCGTGAACGTGCACGCTGCGGACGGCGCCAGGCTGGAGCTCTACGCGCGTGACCCGAACGTCTGAACGATCCATGAGCCGGACGGGAGTGACACCGGGGTTTGGGCTGGGACGCGCGGGTGTCTGAGAGTTTGACCCCAAGGCGAAAAGCAGGCCTGCCAGGGCTGTCAATACACAAGTTCGTTTGGTCATGAGCGCGGCTCCTTCTACAGCCGGTGATGAAAGTATATACCGTCGATCGCGCGCCGGGCAGCTTCTACACCGCGATACTGGGCCTCTTCGAAAATCGAGAAACCACTGAGGTCCGAATTCGCGAAGAAGATATTGCCGAGCGGCTTCAGCCAGCGTTCGCGATCGTCGGAGAACATGAAGCCCGCCGATGGCCGGATCATGGCATGGCCCATGCGCATTACGTCGATGTGAGTGACGCATTGCCGGATGTCGGGATGCGCACGCGTGAGGTCGTTCAGGATGGCCTCTTTCCAGTAGTCCCAGTCTTTGGCAAGCAGCAACTGGCGCGCTTCGACGGGCGTATGTTCGGCCAACGACCAATAGAAAGTCCAGACCGTGCGGTCGATGTGACTGGCCAGGCTCATGTGGGTCGCGTTGACGTAGCCAAGCGTCGGCGAATCGTAGATGACGTTGTCCCAGGCGGGCTCCGCGCCTTTCTGAGCGGGAATACGGTCGAGCGTTAGATTGGCAGTCAGCCAGGGTGAATATTGAAAGCCGTCAGCCCGGGGCGCGCCTTCGATAAGGTAGTAGGCGAGGAACGTTGGAGCGGCGAAGATGACCGCATCGGCGATGTATTCGGTTTGTCCTGTGAAAACGCGCAGGCGGTTCCCGGCGCGCGCTACGCGATAGACCACGGATCCGGCACGGATGTAGCGCTCCAGTTTCTTGATGAGGCGCTGCGCGATCCAGCCATTGCCCTCAGGCCACGTAAGCGGACCTTTCTCCTCCGGCTCGCGCGAAGCGAAATAGTGAATGCCCGCCCAGGCGGAAGTATCTTTGGCGAGCGCGCCGTAGTCGTCACGGCAGGCATAGTTGATGTACCAACGCAAGGTGGGCGAATCGAAGCGTTCATGGGCGAGCCAGTCGGCCATGGAGAGGTGGTCAAGCGGCGATGGCTTGGCGCCTCGTTCCATCGGGATCGTGAACTGGCCGGTAGCGCGCAGCTCAGTGATCTTGTCTGAGAATCGGCGGTATTGTTCGGCATCTCGCCGCGTGGCATTCTCGGGCTCGATGCCTTCCTGCCAGCGCCCGTATATGAACAAGCGCTCCTGGGGATCGAAGCAGAGGGCGCGATCGTCCCACTTGCCATCGCGCAGAAGGCCGAACTCCTCGAACAGTTCGCGTGCCAGTGATTGGCTTTTCGACGGGACCGGTACGTAATGGGCCGCCCAAGGAAACCCTGAGACTTCGTTCTGGCCCCAGCGCGAATTGCCACCGATTTGCGATTCCATTTCGAGCAGCACGAAATCGTGAAAGCCGCGCTTGTCGAGATGCCAGGCGGCGCTGAGTCCGGCTATGCCTCCGCCGATGATCACAATGGGGACGCGCAACTGGCGGGCTGGCACAGCGAACGTCGCGTGGTCGCGGAGGCGGTGGCCGGTGGGGAACGAATCGTTGACGAAGGCGCCAGTGATGAGGCGGTCGGTTTTGCGGCTGAGACCGACCAGCGCGGGTGCGGCGGCGAGGAAGTGGCGCCGGTTTAGTGGGCGATGTCTTTCCATTCCCTTTCGTAGTAGCGTACCAGGATCTGATTGTTCAATTGGTTCGGCAGCGCGTCGATCGGTTGCATGTCCACCGGGAAATCGAACAGCTCCCGCACATTGCTTAGGTAGCGGAGTCCTGACGGTAACTGGGTGGGCGGCTCGAACGGAACCAAGCTGCCGATGACGTAGCCCCATTCACCGAACGACGGCACGTAGACGTGATAAGGATAAGTATGCAGGCCGGCCAGCTTCACCGTCTCGACGATGCACCAGTAGGATTGGCGCGCAAACAACGGCGACGTGCTTTGCACTACGATCAAGCCGCCGGCGGAGAGATGTTTCGCTGCCAGGCGATAGAAAGTCGTGGTGAAGAGCTTGCCGAGGGCGTAGCTGGTAGGGTCGGGGAAATCGGCCACGATGAAGTCGAAACGATCGGAATTGGCGTCGAGCCAGCGAAAAGCGTCGTCATTGATGACGTGGACGCGCGCGGCTGTAAGGGAATGCTGATTCAATTCCGAGAGCACCGGGTGACGCGAAAAAAGCTGCGTCATTTCGGGATCGAGATCGACCAGAGTCACGCTTTGAACGGACGGATACTTCAGGATTTCTCGAACCGCCAAGCCGTCGCCTCCGCCCATTACCAAAACAGTGCGCGCGCCTGGAAGCGCGGCGAGGCCGGGATGCACTAGCGCTTCGTGGTAGCGATACTCATCGCGCGAGCTGAACTGAAGATGTGAGTTCAAAAACAGCCGCAGGTCGTCTTTCCATCTTGTCAAAACAATGCGCTGGTAGCGTGTGTTGCGGCTGAAGATGACTTCGTCGGCGTAGAGGCTGTTGTCGGCGGCCGAGGAAATGCGATCGGCGAAAACTGTTCCAGCGCCGAGCAGAGCCAGAACAACGACGCAACTGCCTCGCAATCCATAGCCCGCCCCTCCGAGCTGCTCGCGAAATATATATGTCGACCAAAGCGCTACGCCGGCGTTGAGAATCCCAAAAACCAGCGCCGACCGGACCAACCCAAGCTTGGGGACCAGAAGTATAGGAAATAGCAGGGACGCGCCCAATGCTCCCAAATAATCGAACGTGAGCACGTGCGAAACCAACTCGCGAAACTGGAAGCGCTCCTTGAGGATTCGCATCAGCAGCGGTATTTCCAGGCCGACCAGTGTGCCGACGAGAATTACGACCACATAAAGAATCAGGCGGAAGGCTTCGGTGTAGGCGAACGCGAGAAACAGCATCGAGGACGAGAATCCGCCGACGAGGCCGACCATCAGCTCGATCGAGACGAAGCGGGCCACCAAGCCGCGTCGCAGGAATCGCGAAAGGTAGCTGCCGATGCCCATCGCGAATAAGTAGCAGCCGATGATGGTGGAAAACTGGAATACGGTGTCGCCGAGCAGATAGCTGGCGAGCGTGCCGGCGATCAGTTCGTAAACCAGGCCGCAGGCGGCGATCAGGAAGACTGAGAGAAACAGCGCGATGGTCATTTTTATAAGCGTTCACACGAGTGTGAACGCGGCACGCAGGAGTGCGTGCGCTACGTCTAGTGGACCGCGGCGGCGATGATAATGCACATGCCGATCGACATCGCGCCGATCAACACCGCCAGCGCGACATTTTTGTCCTCCACGATCTCTTTCCATAAATGATAGGGCGTCATCTTATCGATGACGACGAACGCAATCACGAAAATCAGGATGCCCAGAAAGGCATAAACGATGGCATTGAGCAGATAGCCGGGATGGAAGTCTTCCATGAATTATTTGCCTCCGATGTATCGGGAGTAACCGCCATAAGTGGAGCGATACGCGCCGGGATTATCGCGGATCGATTTCGGAAGGACCTTCTGCTGAGTGACGCTGGAGAAGCTCCAACCGCGATACTCGGCGACGCTGGTCGCGCCGAGCAAAAGAACACCGTACAGCAAGAACAGGGGATTATTTGTCATTTGTTATCATCATCTGCATCTGCGGTTAATCATCTGCCAGAGCGGCCAGTCCCGTCCCAACCTTGGATACCATGGGCGCATAGTCGCTTTCACGCCAGCGTTGGGCCTCGAAGCCCGAGCGGCGAACAGTCTTGACGATCGGCGGTATCAAGAGCAAGGCAGCCGCGATCAAGAAGAAGGTATTGTTCGGAACACCGCGCCGTATAGAAAGCTGATAGCTCACTGGAGCAGCCCCGCGGTCCATCTCGGGCTCGACACGCAGATAATATTTCCCCGACGGCACGCCTGGAACAATGACGCTGTTGTTGGGGCTACCCTCATCGCCATCCGAATCGCGATAATAGCTCACCTCGCGCGCGAAGTCGAATGCCTGTCCGCTTTCTTCATTGATAAGAGCGAAATTGAAATAAGCCCAGTTATTGACGAGATCGGTTTTGATGGCGACTTCGACGTTGGAGTCGCGGCCGCTCAGGTTGAAATCCGGAGTGACGAACGCGGCCTCATTCGCTCTTGCGGCCGAGAAGCCGTACTTTTGGCTAAACACTTCATGGCCCAAAGACGTGACGCTGAAATAGAGCAAGAGCGCCAGCAGCGCGACGTTGAGCCATAGCCAGGTACGCCACACGGAACCGACTGAACCTTTGTAGGGCGACGGCTGATTAGCGAAAACACCGGACGGCACCGGCGGGGCGCCCGGCAATTTGAAGGCTTGCCACAGCATTCTTCCGTCCATGTATTCGGCCAGCGACCAGGTGATTTCCCCGTCGGTCGATTCAGAAGACAGCATGTACGGCGGGGATATGAAATCGGCGCAGGCCGCCGTGTCGCCTACTCGAACCTGCCAGGGAAACTCGCCCAGCACAAAGCCGGTTCTTGCGTTCATACTGTCGAAGCCGAGATAAGAGAGGCCTTGAAAGCGCATGGCTATTTTCATGCCGGAGCGTGCGCCTTCCGGCAGCGCGCTCACCACGCGGACAAAGTTCCAATGGCCGTTATACTCGGTGAGATAGCGAAAGCCTTTATAAGGGTTGAAGAGCAGGTATTCGTCCCAAGAGAAGAAATCGTCCCCGGACTGGACCTCGCGCACCTGGAATCCGATGACTTCGTAGAGGGTGTCGCGGATTTTGCCGCGCGAACCGAGTGGGATCTTGGGTTGCACGCGCTGCTTTGCTTGGAACGTTTGCAAGATCTCGACTTCGGGGGTGGAGGCATCGAGCACGGTCAAACATTGCGGGCAGACGACGTTCAGCGTATGGGCGAAGCCGCGCAGCGCTACCGGACCGCCGCAATTGGGGCAGGAGAGCGACTTGGTCTTGACGGTCACGACCAGCCCTCAAATTCGCGCAGATTCTTGAAATGCAAGTCGTCGAACTCGACTGCGCGGCCGAGAAAAAGCAGTGGCGGATTTTCGCTGTAGTCGATGGTGCCGAAGTCGCCGCCGGAAGTGCGGAGGTCGGCGAACAACAAATCAGTCTTGTCCCAATATTGGAACGGCAATTCGCCTTGCACGCCTTTGTAATGCGCCTGGGTTAGGGAGGTAACCTCGTACTCCTTGCCATCCCACTGAAATTTTCCCCCGCGGGCGATTTGATTGACAGGCGGCAACTGTGAGGGTAAGGCCCTTTGCCAGGACAGATCATATTCCAGCTGCGCGTCGGAGAGCCAGCCGTTCGACCCATCGTTGTAGACCATGTGCCACTCGTTCCAACCGCCTTGTTCGTATTCATATAAGATACGGCCGATGACGACGAAGCTCTTGTTCTGATACACGCCTTCAGTGCCGATCTGGATGGGAGAAGCGTCCGGAGGCAGGTCGGCGACCTGTCCCACCTTTTTCAGGTCGACATCCGTGCGGACCAAAATGGAGTGGCAAAACTCGCAGGTGGTCTGCACCGCGCTCGACCATCGAAACGTGACCGGCGCACCGCAGTTGGGGCAGTTCGCGGCCGGAGCGCTCATGGTTGGTAGGGCCGCTCTACCCGGCGCACCGCAACTCGGGCAGCGCCGAATCCCTTCTTCAGCAGCCCTTCAAAATCGGCGCCCTCGCGCGGCTGGCAGCAGAACAGGTTCAGACAAAGCGAACCGTACTCGGGAAACGTGTGGCACGCGAGGTGCGATTCGGCGAGCAGACTGAAGCCGGTGATGCCGCCCGTGAGCGGGAACTGATGCCAGTTGGATTTGCCGAGCGGATGAAGGTCGAGCTTCCGGATGAGCATGTCGAACAGTATTTCCATCCGGCAAAGATCCGCCAGCGCCGCGGCATCGCAGCCGTGAGCCTCAACGATCCACTCGAGACCGCACATGTTATGGACTAAGACTGCGCGCCGCCACACTCCGGACAGAATTTCGCGCCCTTGGGAATCGACTTCCCGCAGTTCATACAGAACTTCGTTCCGGTGGCTGGGGCCGCTGGTGCTGCAGGCGCCGCGGGCCCAGAGGCTGGCGCGGT
>Ga0210406_10007742_pt1 | contig 10846 bp, 4 predicted proteins | sample IncBWC30MmetaG_FD_155454 | JGI IMG/M metagenome (GOLD analysis project Ga0210406, IMG submission 155454) | Forest soil microbial communities from Barre Woods Harvard Forest LTER site, Petersham, Massachusetts, United States - Inc-BW-C-30-M | ecosystem: Environmental > Terrestrial > Soil >... | reverse complement strand
CACCACGCTGTCCCCTGTGCCGTAAACGATAAGGATGGGAATCCTGATTGCCTTCACCGAGTTGATCGGCGACTTCGCGGCGAGATTCGAGTCATGCGGCCCGCCGATGTGCGCTTTCCAATCGGACATGGAATTCGAAATGGTGCCCTCGTAGAGCGGCACTTCTTCGCGCATCAGCGCCGGTAAATCGGAGACTCCGCTGATGCTCACCGCACAAGAATACAGCTCCGGTGTGAACGCCGCGCCGGCCAGCGCCGCGTAACCTCCGTAAGAAGCCCCAACGATGCAAATTCGATGCGGATCGGCAATCCCTTGCTCGATCATGGCGCGGACACCATCTGTAACATCGTCCTGCATCAATCCACCCCACTGGCGATAACCCGCCTCGCGGAAGGCGTCGCCGAATCCCGTGGAGCCACGAAACTGCGGCTGCAAAACCGCATAGCCGCGCGAACTGAGGAACTGGGCAAGCCAGTCGAATGCCAGGTAATCCCGTGATTGCGGTCCACCGTGAGGAAGCACGACCAGCGGTATGGGTCCTGGGGACTTGCCGGCGGGCATGGTGAGATAACCCGGAATCGAGGTGCCGTCGCGGGCCTTATACGATATCTCTTTGACCTCCCCCAAGGGCACGCCCGCCAAGGCCGGATACGCCTCTGCGGCGATATCGGCGCGGTGTGTGGTGAAGTCCACGATGTAGTAAATCGGCGGACTCGACGGCGTCTCGACGGAGGCCAGCGTTTTCGTGCCGTCCGCGCTCCAGCCGTAGACATGGACCTGGCGGCCGGGAAATGCGCGCTGCAAGGAGTCTTGGCGAAGCTGAGCGGCGGGCTCGAGCCATCGCACACCCGAAACTGAACTGCTGACGTAAACGCCGATGATCGCACCGGTATATGGATCGGTGTACACATTGGTGATATCGGCATTGGGATCTTCGGCAAGGAGCTTGGCGGGAGAGCCGTCCAATGGAATTGCCAACGCAGCTTGGTGGCCCAGCCTGGCGGCAAGCAGAACGACCGCGGATCCGTCAGCGAGCAGGCCCGTAATTTTCGGCGGTTCACTGTCGTCTTTGCGCAGAATCTCTGTTTCTTTTTCGCCGTTCAGCGTGACGAGCTTGTACGCATGGTGACGCCAGTCCCAATCCTCGCGAGCCACGGGCCGGCCGTTCCGATCGACGACCCAGCCCGTTGTGTAGTCATTGCCGCTCTTGATGACTGTGAATTTACCTGTGTGGGTATCCACCTCCAGGAGACAACTGCAAAAATAGCCGGTCGACATGACTATGGTATGGGGATTCGATCCGCGTATTGAGATGAGAGCCGCGGGGATTACGTTCCCCTTGCGATTGGGGAAATTGGGATACCTCAGCGGCAGCATTCGTGTGTCTCCGCCGGACACGTCGGCTGCAATGGTGCGGAAGTTTTCGCGCGAGGGGTCCTTGCTGCGTATGCTCTCGGTGGTTTCGCTGAGAATGCTGATGAGCGTCTCGCTGTCGCTCCACACCAAGTCTCGGACCTTGGCGCGTTCGGGAATCGCGAGGATGCGTTGGATCTTTCTGCCCCGCAGATCGAACATAACGATGCGCGGCCTCGATTCGGTTCGGTCCGTCCATGCGAGCCAGTGGCCATCAGGGCTCAGCACAACATCACTCTCCGCCGGCATGCTGCCAAAGGCCTCGGGCGGCGGGAGCGCAGCGGCCCACGCCGTGGAAATCAGGCACTGGAGAAACAGGGTCCCGAGAAGTCCCGCGGCGAAGCGTGCAATCCGTGGCTTGGCCATTTCGCGTTCGGCGGGTTGCGCCTATTGTATGGCCCCGACAGTAGAGATTGGTCCCGGGCCGTTGCCGGTCGCTGCCACGCCGCCCGCGACGGGCGTCAGTGCGCCGGTGCTGCCGATGGCGTAGCTGACCACTGAATTATTTGCCAAGACGACATAGACAAATTTTCCGCTGTAGTCGGCGGTGATCGAGAAGGCATTCGCGCTGACGGGAACCGGAGCGCCAATCACCGTCAAGAAACCCGTGGAAGGATTGATGGAGTATGCGGTGATTGTGTTATCGGTCGAGTCGGCGGTGTACGCGAAGCGGCCGGTCGGATCGATCGTAATCGTTGTGTTCGCGCGGCCGGTGATTATTTGTTGCGGGAGGCTGTCGGACAGCGTGCCGGCGTACGAATCGATTTGGTAAATCGCAATCATTTTCGAGCTGAAAATGGGTATATAGGCGAAGTTTCCAAACGGGTCTATCGTAATTTGCGTCGCGCCCGTTGCCGGCAACGTGACGACGGAAGGCCCAAAGATGGGATAGCCAACCTGCGAAGGCGTCAAGGAACCTGTCGCAGCGTTGATCTCGAAGGTCTGTACGTTGGATACGCCCAGTGCGTAAAGATTTCGTCCGGTAGGATCCACCGCGACGCCGATCGGATTGCTGAAGCCCACGGGTGTCGGCGGGCCATTGACCGACATGACCCCGGTCACCACATCGACAGCAAAGTTTGAAATGGTTCCGTCGTATGCGTTGGCGACATAAAAGTACTTACCGGTGCGATCCGTGGCAGCGCTCGAGGGGCCCAAGCCGGTGGGTAGGGGCGTGCCGATGCCCGCTAGAACCCCCGTGGTTGGGTCGATCGAGTAGGCATCGATCAAACCATGGCTCGTGGTGGGACTGGGTCCCGCGGTGGGAATAAACGCAAGATCGCCGCGCGCGGAAACGGCAACTGCCTGGGCCGCGAAGTTGCCAAGGGGAATGGCAGGCGCGATGACACTGAGCTTGCCTGTCTGAGGATCGCTCGAAAACATCGAGATGGTATTGTCTGTGACATTGGGAACGTAGGCGAACTTAGGCTTGAAACTGATCGGGGCCGGATTGGTTGGGGACGTGAATGCGGCGATGTAACCGGGTTCTCCTCCAGCACGACTCGTACTTCCCCTTTGCAGCTTGGTCAACGCTCCGCTGGTCTGGTTGATCGAGTAGGTATTGACCTGATCAGAATCGATGGTTGACTGGTACAGAAATTCTCCGCTCGGATCCACGCTCACCTGGTAAGGGGGAGGAGTCACGGATGGCAGTCCCGTTATCGCCGTGAGTGCGCCGGCCGCATTGAGGCTAAACGCCGAAATCGAACCGCTCGAAGATGGCGAAGGAGTGCAGCCGGCGGCCGTCGTGCAACTCCCTTGATTGGCGACATATAGAAATCGAGCGGCGGGATCAAACCCATCCAACCCGGTCGCGCTGGTACCCAGCGTGTAGGGGCTGCCGGTCAAAAGCGCAAGCGTGCCGGTACTTGCGTCCATGGAGAATGCTGAAAGCCAACCCGTGCCGGTACCGCCATCATTCTTGACATACAGAACCTTGCCGTTGGGATGGTAGAACATCGACAGCAGTGAATTGCTGCCCAACCCGGCGCCGCTCGGTACCAGAAACGGACTGTTAGGGACGTCGGCCAGCGCGCCGGTGGCTGAATTTACGGAGTACGCGGAAATTGAGTTTGACGCATTCAATATGTGTGCAAATTTCCCGTCCGCGGTGAGGGAGACCGCACTCGTGGCCTGTCCGGATGCGAGCCGGTTCGCGGGCACTTCGGTCAGTGCGCCGGTTGCGGCATTGACCGTGTACACGAATACGCTCGGCGAGGCGTTGTTGTGGGACACGTACGCAAAGTGACCCGCACTATCAAATGTGACGGGATTCGGTGACTGTCCAGTCGAAAAGGGGCTGCCCGGTACTGCGGTGAGTGCGCCGGTCGTGCTTATCGAAAATGCATCGATAGTATTGAGTGAGGCATTGGTGACATAGATGAAGGCATCGCCCGGCAACAGCGCGAGCCCCGTTGCCGCGGTGTTTCCGTTGCTGGTCGGAAAGGGACTGCCGTTGACTTCGCGCGAATTTCCCGTGACAGGATCTACTGCGAAGACCGAAATCGATGATGGAGCCTGCGGCACCGGCGGCACTCCGAAGGGAGATTGCGCCGTGCCTCGATTCAGGAAAAATAGGAATTTCCCGGCCTTGTCTCCGGCAAAAGTGATGGGCGATGTGCCGAGCTTGAGCAGCGCGTTAAAGCGCAGTTGGCCGCTCGCCGCGTCGACGAAGTAGCTCGTGGCCGAGCCGCTGTAGTAATTGAGAGAAATCGCCGTTCGGGGTGCCTGGGTGGTGCAAACGATTGCGGCATTCGTAACGTTCGCATTCCCGACGGTGCCCGAGCCGTTCGTTATTGCGCACTGTTGGACGGGGTTAACCGGAATGGCGGAAACTGAAATCGCATAATTCGCACCGCTCGAAAGTGCGGTCGCAAACGCGAAGCTCCCATTTTGGGGGACATTCAAAGTGTCTCCCGCGTTGTTCTGCAGCTGCAACCCAGAACCGGCGAGGCCGCTCACGGTTCCACCGACGGTGAAAGTCTTCGTCACACAGGCCACGGCGACATTGGCGACGTTGGCGCCGGCAATCGTGCCGCTGCCGTTGGTCACGGTGCAGGTCTGGATGGGCGACGCCGGTTGCGTACCGACCGTAACTGCATACGCTGCCCCATTGGCCAAGGCGGTGGCGAACGTGACGGAGCCGTTGGTCGTTACTACGCGGGTATCTGCGCCATTGTTCAGCAGCGTGAGCCCTGAGCCTGACAAGCCGCTGACGGTCGCCGTGACGGTATACGTAGCCGGTGGCGGCGGGGGTGGCGGGGGCGGTGTTCCACCTGCGCCTCCACCACCGCCACACGCGGAAATCGCGCAAAGGATCGGCAAAATAATGAACGGGCGCGAGGTGCGTGAAGCGAGCGACATCCCTATCTCCCAGAGCTGGTTGTTTTAGTTATAGCCGTGTTGCCAAGCGCCACGCGACGTGTTTCCACCATCTTCCGGTTTTTACCGATGCGTGTCTAGATGGGCCTATTTAGAACCGTTGAGTGCTGCCTGGCGGAATACTTGTTATGTCACAGCTTCGGGTCGTCCGCAATGTGCCACAGGACTCCCGAGGGATCGCTCAGGTAGAGAACGCGAAGGCCCCACGGCTGCAACGTGGGAGGTTTGGCCGTAACGCCGGGATATTTTTCAACGAGTTTGATGTCTTGTATGCGCTTCCACCACGCGTCCGCATCCTTGACCAAGAGATGCATCATGAAATTGCCGGCCCACTCCTTGACGTAAAAGTTCTGCAGCAGGAACCGGAATTCGCCCACCTGAAATGCGGCCAATTCTTGATCTCCCCAGATCATGGTGAAGCCAAGATCCAGGTAGAACTGTTTCGCCAAGGCGTAGTCCTCGGCGGGTAGGAAGGGCTTTAGATCCAGTACGGAATTCACGTCCATCTTCAGAATTTCCACAAGTCGCCATAGGTGTTAAGGGCACAAGAATACAGATCCGGTGTGAACGCCGCGCCGGCCAGTGCGCGAAGCTGCGTTCAAAGGCCTGGTGGCAAGGATGCTAGGATATGGTTAACGGCCTCGATATCAGCGGGCTTTATGAGGTGTGCGCCAAATCCCGCCTCGCGGGCTCGCTCACGATCGTGCTCCTGGCCGTAGCCAGTCAGCGCGATCAGATGCACTTGCTTGGCAGCGGGGTCAGCACGCAAGCGGCGCGCAATCTCATAGCCATCCATTTGCGGCAAGCCGATGTCAAGAAAGACCGCTTCCGGTCTCATGCGCTGCACGGCCTCGAACGTTCCGGGCGCACTGTATGCAGTCGCCACATCGTGCCCTTCGAGCCTCAATAGCATGGCCAGCGAGTCTGCGATATCAGCATTGTCATCGACCACCAGGATTCGGCGCTTGGGTGCGGTGGGGGCGACACAATCCGCCACGGCTCTGTCCGGCGCTGCGATGCGCGGCAGTCGGATGCTGAACGTGCAACCCCGTCCGATGCCCTCGCTTGCGGCGCACACCGTTCCCTGATGCATCTCGACGAGCCGCTTGACGATGGACAATCCGATGCCGAGTCCGCCCTGTGAGCGATCGAGTGGGCGCGCACCTTGGACAAACAGGTGGAAGATGTGCGGCAGCAGCTCCGGAGAAATCCCCGCGCCGTTGTCGCGCACCTCGAGTGTGACGCTATCGGGCGCCTCGGCCACCACGAGCGCGATTTCGCTGCGCGCTGCGCTGTACTTGGCCGAGTTATTGAGGAGATTGGACAAGCACTGGACGAGGCGCGCACGATCCCCATGCACATGCAGCGGCTGACCGGGTCTGTCCACTCGCAGATTGTGAAGTTTTTCGTTCATGAGCGGCTGGACCATCTCGATGGCCGGCTCGATTATCTCCCCGATCTCGAGGGGTGCCGATTGGAGAACGATTCGGCCGCGCGCGATCCGCGAGATGTCGAGAAGGTCGTCGAGCAAGCGGGTTAAGTGTTGAGTCTGCCTGTTGATCATCGCAGTCAGCGTACCCAACCTGGGGTTGGCACCGATCTCTCGGTTGAGAAGCAGCGCTGCGTTGCGGATCGGCGACAGCGGATTTCTCAACTCATGTGCGAGCATCGCGAGGAACTCATCCTTCTGACGATCGGCCCGGCGCAGCGCCTCCTGCGCAGCCTGGCGCTCGGTGATATCCCGATTGGCCTCGAGCACGAGCTTGCGTCCGTCGATGCGCGTGAGTTGCCAGCGACTCTCGACGATGATCTCGATGCCCGCACGCGTAAGATGACGAAGCTCCCCGCTCCAGATTCCGTGCTGCTCGATCGCTTGCTCGATCTCTGCGAAGGGTTGCGGAAAGCGTGTCTGCAGCAGGTCGTGGCTGGAACGTCCCATGCTCTCGGCGCGCGAGTATCCGTAAAGCTGCTCGCAGCCCCGGTTCCACGCCAGGATCCCTGAGTGCCAGTCCCACACCATGATCGGCTCGAAGGACAGTTCAATGAGCTGGCTCCAGATACCGACCGGCAACGTGTAGGTCGCGTCATTCGAGCTATCGCAAATCTTTGCCATTGGAATTTTCTTTTGAACCTGGCAAGAGGTGATCCTAACAAAGGTATGGGCACTGTGACGCAAGTTTGCGATAGCGCCCCACGACTTGGCCGGATCCCGTACGGAAAGCCTTGTAATTCTTTCAAGAACGGAGCGGATTGCAGGCGTTCGGCGTAGGACTTGGCTCGACGGTGCGGCCGCACTGATCGCCGCGCTTTAATGTTCAGAACTTCGCCGTAAACGCGACGAACAGCTGACGGCCGAACATGTCATAGATACTGTAGGTATTCGCCGCGCCGCCGGCGACGATGTTGCTATTGATCACCGGCGGGTCCTTGTCGAGGATATTGTTGGCGCCGGCGCGGATCTGCAGCACTTTGTTGGCGTTCCAGGTGGCCTCGAGGTCGAGGTAGCTGTAAGACGGGATGGTCGCGTTATAGAAATCGTAGGCGCCGAACGTGGCAAAGTGCAGTGTGGGATCCCCGGTGTTGTTGTCCTGCGATACCGCGCCGATATAGCGCCACGTGAGCGATGCCGACACGTCCCAGGGCGTATCCCACGTCGTGCGCAAGAGGTGGTGCCAGCGCGGATTGATCGTCTGGCACGTGGCGCCGAACAAACCGGCGCAGTCATAGGTGTGTGCTCCCGGCAGCGGCGTGGTCTCGTTGTGCAACAGGTACGCGCCGTTCAGCGCAAATGACACGTCGCCAAGACCCGCCGGCAATTCGAGCTTGTAGTTCACTTGGGTATCGATGCCGCTGTTGATCGCGGTGCCCAGGTTGTAGTTCTTCTGGATGACGTAGCCGCCCGAGGCGATGCTGTTGCCGGTCAAGCTGCCCGTACTTGGCGAGCGCACGATCTGACTGCAATAGGTTGGATCGCCCGTGTTGGCGCATTTGGAAAGCACCACCAGGTAGGGGATCACGCCGATCTCGTCCTTCACCTGAATATGGAAGTAGTCGATGCTGCCGGTAAGGTGTGCAATCTGGCTCGGTGCAAAATTCATACCGATGGTGTAGGTCGATGCCTGCTCCGGCTTCAGGGCCGTATTGCCGCTCGTTTCCTGTGACAACTGCGCCGCGGTGCCCTGCGGGATCGAGCCGTTGTTGTACTGAGCGGCCGTCACCCCCGTGCGCTGACACTGCAGCAGCGTGAAGGTGATCGGCGGCGCGCACGGGTCCGGTGCGACCGTCGTGAGCCCGACTATCGGTGGGGTAAACAGCTCCGCCACGCTCGGCGCGCGAATTGCGCGGTCATAGGAGGCGCGAAATCGATAGTCCGCGATCGGCGCGTATTGAACCTCGAACTTGTAGGTATTGGTCACACCGGCCGTCGAGTAATCAGAACGGCGGTAGCCCGTATCGAACAGCAGCTCCTTGGCGCCCGGCTTGTCTTGGATGAGCGGCACGCGCAGCTCAATGAATTCTTCCTTGACCGACAGGCTGGCATCGATCGGCGCCACGGCGCTGCCGAATCCGGACAACAGCTGGCTCTCCTCGGCGGCATCAGGTCGCAACACCTCGCGGTCGTTGCGATGCTCGAATCCAACGTTGACGCCGATGCCCTCCGTCGCCAACGGTGAGGTGATGCCGTACTCGCCGAGTTTGCCGGTCACATCGGCGTGCAGGGTGCGCAAGGTCGCGGAGCCCTGCGCGGTGCCGAGCAGATACAGATACTTGAGCGCCGCCGGGGTAACACCGCCATCCGCGAAGATATTGTAGGGCACGCAGCCTCGGGTGCTGCCGCTGATGCAGGTTGGATTCGCGGCAGTGCCCGTCACCAGCAGCGCGTTGCCGATGCCCTCGTAGCTCAAGTACTTCTCGTTGGAGTCGGAAAACGACGTGTAGAAGTACTGGCCATAGAGATCATAGCTCCAAGCATCGGCAAAGGTTCCCTGGGTGCCCAAGACCGCGCGGTAGTTCGTATGCTCGAAATCGATGAAGCGATCGCCGCCCTCGACATTGCGGCGGCCGATCCTCACCTGCACGGTCGATGAACCTGGATTTGCCGTATCGGCCGCAACTTGCGCCGGCGTGCAGAGGATTCCCCGCTCCTGCACGCTCAACAAGGGATTGCTGCAATTGACGAAGTAGTCGCCCGCGCCCGTCGGATCAAGCGGATTGCTGTCCTTGAACAGCGCGGCCGGCGCCACCTGCTGGTGCGTCTTGTCGTCCATGAAAAACAATTCGGAATACGGCTGGAACCAGTCGTTTATCTGCACGTGAGCAATGAACGCGGCGTTGTAGCGGTCGTCTTCGCGCGTCATATAGATGAACGGCTGCGAGTTGTAGCTCGCGGGCGGCGTGGTGGCAACGGATCCGTGAGGAACGAAACTCGTCCCGGACACGCTGTAGGCGGTGCCCGCGTTGGGCCCCGCCGTTGGTTGAAACCAATTCGAATTGGAGGAACCACCGCAGGTTAAACCGTTGAGATTGCCGCTCGCATCTTTGGTTGGAAACAACTGGCAGGCGCCGAAATCGCGTTGGCTGCTGGCCACCGGATCGGCGTGGCGGTAGCTCAAGAAGGCGGTAACGTTGCCCTTGCCGTCCGAAAAATTCGTGCCCATGAGCATGTCGAAGCTGCGATTACGGCCGTCCTTTGCCGTGCCCGTGGGCGGCGTATAACCAAATTGCTGCACTAAATTTTGCACGATCGTGTCGTGGTTATCGTGCCAGTTCTCACTCAACTGACCGTCCACTTGAAAGCCTTCGAAATTCGTTTTCATGATGAAGTTGATGACGCCGGCGATGGCGTCCGACCCGTAGGCCGCTGATGCGCCGCCGGTGACGACTTCGACACGCTCCACCAAGCCTGCCGGAATCTGGTCGAGGTCGGGAGCGGGCTGCGCGATGGCCGTGTTCGGAGATCCCACGCCCAGACGGCGGCCGTCGATGAGCACCAGCGTGCGCGCGGGCCCGAGGCCTCGCAGGTCCGCCGTCGCGACGCCGCCGGCGGTTGTCAGCCCGGAGGTGCCATTGCCGAGATCCTGGCCGAGATCGTTGTTATAGTTCTGCGGCAGCTGGCTGATGATGTCGCTGACGTCGGTTTTGCCGGACACTCGAATGGATTTCGAGGAGACCACCTGAATCGGGCTCGTGCTCACTTCATTTGGAGAGGCGATGCGCGATCCCGTGACGATGACCTCTGTCAACGGAGCCGGTTCAGGCGCGGCTGAGAGCGCCGGTGCCGCCGAGGTGGGCGGCGCCTGCGCCAGCAGGATCTTATCGGCGGATTTGCCCTTCCTCTCTTCCGGAGGTGAACTTGCGATTGATCCTCCCGACTGCGATTGCAGCGAGACCCCGGCGCCGTCCGACAGCGAGGAAGTCGCGATGGGGATGACGGTGACGGTATTCTGGTCGAGGTACCGGAAGGTCAGCCCCGTACCCGTGAGCAGTTGTTCCAAGGCTTCATCCGCCGTGATGTCTCCACTCGCGCCGTTGGTGCGCACATCCCGCACAGTCTTCGACAAATAAAGGACTTGCAACCCACGGCTTTGCGCCAGTTGCTTGAGCGCGGGCCCGAGGCCCTGCGCGGCGATGTGGGTCTGCTCGCGCATGGAAGCGCCTGTACTATCGGCGAGCGAAAGACCGACCATGCAAATGCAGGTCGCCGCCGCGACAACAGAGATATAGATTAACGCTCCCGCGCACCTTGCGAGGCCTTCGATGCCGGCCGGCCAAGGCAGCCGCCGATCCCGATTACAGTAGAGCTTCGTCACATAAAAAATGGGTATGTCAGCGTACTTCGCGGCGAAGGACGCGTACTTGTTTCTCCGTTTCGAGCACTTGGATCGAGTTCTGGCTGCGCAAGAAATTGATGAGTGACGCAGGGTCGGTCGAAGAGTAAACGCCGCTGATCCTGAGTTTTTCCAATTCGCTGTCATCAATCGTCAATGGCCGCCGGTTGTAGCGGTTGAATTCCTCGGCCACGTCGCTCAGCGGCGTCTCTTCGAATATCAAG
>Ga0210406_10007741_pt1 | contig 10846 bp, 11 predicted proteins | sample IncBWC30MmetaG_FD_155454 | JGI IMG/M metagenome (GOLD analysis project Ga0210406, IMG submission 155454) | Forest soil microbial communities from Barre Woods Harvard Forest LTER site, Petersham, Massachusetts, United States - Inc-BW-C-30-M | ecosystem: Environmental > Terrestrial > Soil >... | reverse complement strand
GCGCAGCGGATCGGGCGCTTCGAAGTGGCCAACGGTGGCACCATTTTTCTGGACGAAATAGGAGAAGTTCCTCTCGAACTGCAGACCAAGCTGCTCCGCGTGCTGCAAGAGAGGGAATTCGAGCGGCTTGGAAGCTCGCGCACGCTTCGGACAGACGCACGTTTGATTGCCGCGACGAACCGCGACTTGGAAGCAATGGTTGGCGAAGAGAAGTTCCGATCCGATCTGTTCTTTCGCTTGAATGTTTTTCCCGTCCACGTTCCGCCCTTGCGGGAGCGAGACGGGGATATTCCGCTCCTGGTGCGGCAGTTCGCCCAGCAGTTCTCCAGGCGTATGGGCAAGGAGATTGAAACGATTCCCTCAACGACGATGGATGCTCTGTGCCGGTATCATTGGCCGGGGAACATACGAGAACTCCAGAACGTGATCGAGCGCGCCGTTATCGTCTCGACGGGCCCTGTGCTGAGCGTCGATGTGGCTGATCTAAAATCTCCCAAGGTCGGCCATGTATTAGAAAAGCCCGATTCTCCAAAATCCCCGGCAAACGGCGGTCTTCACGACGTTCTGGAGCAATCAGAACGTCACCAGATCCTGAAAGCTCTGGAGCAGTGCAACTGGGTTGTGGCTGGGGCGAAAGGGGCGGCAGCACAACTTGGAATGAAGCGATCCACTCTCCAGCAGAGGATTCGCAAACTCGGAATCGCGCGCCGCTCTGCCTAACCAAGCCGCACTGTACTTTCACCCCACCTAATATCGAAGCGTTCTCCCTTGCTCCGGGCGTTTTTCGTGTGCCACAAAACGGGCACGCTACCGGAAATATGGCACTGGCACATTGGCAGCTTGATCTTGAGAATGTTGTTTCGACTCGCCATCCCAATACAAATCAGTAAGTTCCGCGACCCTGAGAATCTTCCACGCTCTGGCCCCTGTGATGCATTTCTCCGGAGCAACAGGAGGTTGCCATGAGCGAAATGCGAAGCCTGAACAGAGCATCGAATTCGCAGTCGCAGTTCTCCGGAAAACAATCTCTTTCTTCCGTCCTGGAAATCGACTCCTGGATGCCCAGTAAGCTTCAAGCCATTTCACCGCTGGTGGAACGCCTCATGCTGCTGGTTGAAGGATCGCAATGTGTTCCGGGCGAGGAGTTCAATGTTGAGATGGCGCTCCGCGAAGCTCTGGCGAATGCCGTTGTGCACGGCAATCACGAACATCCAAGAGCAAAAGTACACATCCGGTGCCGCTGCTGGCCCGGCAAGGAAATATCGATCGTCGTAACGGATCAGGGAAAAGGATTCGACTTCGGGAAGGCCGGGAATAACGGACTCATATCGGACCCACTTTCCGAGCATGGGCGCGGAATCCCACTAATGAAAGCGTATATGGACGATGTGCGCTTTGAACGAGGCGGGTCGGAAGTCCATATGCACAAGCGGCTGCGAACGGCGCCCCGTTCATGAAGGTTCAGTGCTGGGGAAGCACCTGAAATTGAGCGGTCAAACCGATCGGTGAACGAAGGACCACCGCCACTGGGCAAGAAAGCGAGCCACGTGAATGTTGCGAATCACAATCGCCGAGACGGCCACCGAACAAAGATGGACTCTCGAAGGCCGATTGGTGCAGCCGTGGGTCGACGAACTGAGGACATGCTGGAAAAGGAGGCACCAAGCGCAGAACGGACGAACGTGCACTGTCGATCTTAGTGGGGTCACGTTCATCGACAATAGTGGGCTACGGCTCTTGCGAACCATGTCAAAGGAAGGCACCCGCTTCATCGCCACGGGTCTCTACACCAAGCACGTGCTTGAACAACTGAAAACCGACACAAGACGCCGCCCGTTCGATTGGATGCTTGGTTTGTTTGCTTCCTTCCTGGCAAGCGTTTCCGCTTGCTCGCCCTCCATGCATGTGAACCCGAAACTCGGCGAGACGAACGCGAAACAAGAGGTCATAGCGCACTTGAACCGCCAGCAATGGATCGAATACAAGCACTTCTGATTTTACGAACGGACCCGGAGGGACACTGTGCCTACACTCGCAAGAAAATTCGACAGACGAGCACCAGCGGTCCCTCCAGTCCATATTCTCGCGGGAGAAGATGAGCCTGCTCTGGTTGCTGCCGCCAAAAACGGAGATACGCTGGCGTTTGAAGTCCTGGTCTCGCGTCACCAGCGAAGGATACTCGCCGTTGCGCAGCGTTGGACCGGCGTTCGACAGGACGCCGAAGACATCATGCAGCAGAGCTTTCAAAAAGCCTTCCTCAACCTGCACCAATTCGAAGGGAGATCCTCCTTTTCAACATGGCTAACGCAGGTCGCAATCAACGAAGCGCGAATGTTGCATCGGAAATGTGGCGGGAGGCGCGAAGTGTCGATCGACGACGTAAATGAGAATTCGGAGACCGCAACTTCGCTGGAGATCCCCGATTCAACCCCGGATCCCGAAGCTAACTGCTCAAAACGAGAATGGGGGCGAATGCTGTCCTCGGCCATGAATGAGTTGCCGCGCAAAACACGCAGAGCACTCCAGTTGCGTGAGCTTGACGAGCGATCGACGGAAGAAACCGCTCGAATCATGGGAATTTCCGTTACCGCGGTAAAGGCTCGAATTTTCCAGGGGCGAAAGAAATTGCGAAAAAGATTGGAGCGCTTTGCCGGATCGGCTTGGACTTTTGGAAAGGATACTTCACGAGCGATCGGTAACACGACACATATCTCGCAAAATCAGGCCGCGCGCAACGCGCGCGGCTAATGCGGGACGAGAGGAGACTCTCATGCAGACGTTTCTGCTTGCTGCTGTGTTGGCGATTCTGGGATTTCTGTGTTTCACCGGCCCCGGCGGCATCAGCGGCCCGCGACATCGTCGCTGAATCGGGCTCGCGGCGACAGCATCCCCTCGGAAGAAAAGTTCGTCGCGCCAAGCATGTTTGCAACGGACTCCGCCCAGATCTCCGCCGGTATCGTGGTTCCCTTCTGAGTCGGCGATACCGTCAGTAAGGCCGCGAGTCCCGGCTACCCCATCGGGACTCGTGGCGCGGAGGTCTCAGAAGTACACATGCTGAGATAGAGAGCAATTCAACGGCGAACGGAAAGGACTCACGGATGACATTGAAAGAAAAGAGAAAGGAAACTTTGGAGCTTAACGGAAACCTCACCCAACCTCACACAGAAGATACTTTCGCAAACCACGCGCCAACTCACGAAGAAATCAGGCACCGCGCATATGAAATCTATCTCGAGCGTGACGGCCAGGGTGGCAATGAGCTTGATGATTGGCTCCAGGCAGAAGCGGAACTCATCGCTACCGGTGTCTACATCGCGCATGTCGTGGACAACATCGAAAGGAAAAAGTCGAATCGTCGGCTGTGAGGAAGGGAGTACACGGTGGATAAAGAAGAACTGAATTGGTTATTGCAAACGATCAAGGACGCCGTGAACCAAGAGCGCTTCGTGTTGGCCCAGTACGAGCGCGGGAGAATTTCCTTTCAGGTGATGGCGGATGTAATTGAACGCACGACGAGAAGGAGGAATAGCTATGACCAGCAATCAGTCAATGTGGTCTCCGCTGCATAACCCTGCCCCCTTGGGCATTGACAAGGGCGCTGCTAAGTTCGGGGAAATCGTTGTCTTCACCGATGGGCGCACAGAGACAACAAGTATCTTGGAGTTCGCCGGCGTACTCGCCGAGCAGCACGGCGCGCGCCTGATCAGCGTATTCATGGAGCCGGGGCCTGTAATTACCCCGGCGGAGACGTTCGCACGCGGCAAGGGCATGCTGAGTGTGCTTGAGGCGCATCGGGCGCAGCTCGACGGGATCGAGGAAGAGCAGCGTGCCCTGTTTGAGGGCATCGTCCGTCGTCACGGAATCCGGCCGGAGTCGGAGTGGAGGTCGTTGCCTTACTTGAGCAGCGAGGTGGGGGTGCATGCGTACTACGCGGACCTGGTGGTGATCGCCAGGCCGGAGTCCGCGGACCAGACTGCCGGCCCTCCCGGCCTCGCGGAGTCCCTAGTCTTGAGCTCCGGTCGGCCGATCATCCTGTTTCCGCAGCGCAGCACGGTGTCGGGGGTCCGCCGGATCCTCGTGGGGTGGAACGCGAGGCGCGAGTCCGTTCGGGCCGTGGCGGACGCCTTGCCGTTGCTTGTTAGGGCCGACGCGGTCGAGGTCTTGGTGGTGGACCATGAGCGTCACCCTTCGAATCACGGCCAGGAGCCGGGGGCGGACATAGCGCGCCACTTGGCGCGCCACGGGGCGCAAGTCGAGGTACGACGCTTGTCGTCCGGCGGAAAAAACGTGGGTCGCTTTCTGCTGTCACAAGCTGCTGCTTTCGGCGCCGATCTCGTTGTCATGGGCGCCTATGGCCACTCCCACCTGAGCGAGTGGGTGTTCGGTGGCGTCACGCGGACGGTCCTGAGCGAGGCGGACCTCCCGGTCCTGATGTCTCGATGAGTACTGCAGGAACTGGTACCTCGGGAGAGGAGATCTGGAAGCCCAAAGGCAACCCGTGGGTCATTGCGGCCGCGGTTTCGCTGGCGGCGTTCATGGAGGTGCTCGATACCAGCATCGCCAATGTGGCCTTGCCCCACATCGCGGGCAATCTCGGCGCCAGCAATGACGAGAGCACGTGGGTTTTGACGAGCTATCTTGTCTCGAATGCAATCGTTCTGCCAATAAGTGGATGGCTGGTCGGATGGCTTGGGCGGAAGCGGTTTTTCCTGACGTGCATTGTGTCTTTCACCGCGAGTTCCCTTCTGTGCGGGATCGCACCGAACCTTGGGCTTCTTCTCCTGTTTCGAATCATGCAAGGCGCATTCGGGGGAGGCTTGCAGCCGATGGCACAGGCCATCTTGGGCGATACCTTTCCTCCCGAGAAGCGAGGACTTGCCTTTGCGCTGTATGGAATCACCGCCATCTGTGCTCCTGCGATTGGCCCGACGCTGGGAGGCTGGATCACCGACAATTATTCCTGGCGCTGGATTTTCTACATCAACGTTCCTGTTGGCGCGCTGGCACTCGCTCTCGTGTATCAGCTTGTGGAAGACCCACCTTACCTGGCAGGCCTGAAGAAGCGGCTATCCGGGTTCGACTTCATCGGCTTTTCTCTCCTGACCGTTGGCGTAGGCGCCTTGCAGATCGCCCTCGACAAGGGACAGGAAGACGACTGGTTCGGATCTAATTTCATTATGACGTTGCTTCTTATCGCCGCCGTGGGCCTCGTTTCCTTGGTCATTTGGGAGTGGTATCAGAAAGAGCCCATCGTGGATGTGCGTTTGTTCAAAAACTTCAATGTCGCGACAACTAATCTGATGTTCCTTATGTTGGGAGCAGCCTTATTCAGTTCCACGGTACTCATGCCGCAACTCCTGCAGACTCTCATGGGATATCCCGCACAAAAGGCAGGAATGGTGCTTTCCGCCGGCGCCCTCGTGGTGCTAGTTGTGCTCCCCATGGTAGGCAAACTCACCACCCGATTCCAAGCGCGCCATATCATAGCCTTTGGCTGGATAGGTCTGGCGGTAAGCATGTACATATCGAGCAAGCAGGTTGATCTGCTTATGAGCTTCCGCTCCGCCACTTTATTACGTGTGTGGCAGTACATTCCCGTAGCCTTTCTATTCGTCCCCCTCACGCTTGCCGGATACGTCGGCCTGTCAGCGGAAAAAACCAACGCTGCCGCCGGGCTCATGAATTTCATGCGCAATATGGGGCAGAGCATCGGGACATCCGCTGTCACGACCCTCATTGCTCGACGCAGTCAGTATCACCAATCTGTCTTGGCGGAATACACAGCTTCTGGCCCGTTTCACGCCTCTATCACTGCTCTTGCAATCCGCCTGACGCGCGCCGGCTTGAGCGCCCATGCCGCTCAACAACAGGCAATGGGCCGGTTGTACGCCATGGTTCAGGCCCAAGCCGCGATTCTCTCTTACGTCGAGGTGTACTGGCTGCTGGCTGTGGGCTCGGCGCTCATGTTTGTCGGCTCATTCTTCCTGAAGAAAAACGAGCTGGGTAAAGGTGGGAATGTCTCGGTTCACTGAAATCTCAGGCGAAATGCGAGCCCCCTGCCGATGATCTTTGCTCGACAAGCCGGCGCGGCCGTTGTTCTGGTGACGCTGACACTTACGTTGCAATGCGCCGGGATGTCCGCACTGATTGCCTGGGGAAGAACTAGTTTGGCGCCCGACGTTCACAGGCTAGGACCGTTCCGTTCCGCCGTGCTCATGGTGCGATTCATAACTGCATTCATTATTTTGCACATATTCGAAATTCTGCTTTGGGCGGGGTTCTATCGCTGGCTTTGTTTTCCACTATGGGAATCTGCCTTTTACTTCTCGACAAGCAGTTATGCCACCGTTGGCTATGGCGATGTCGTTCTCCCCCAAACGTGGCGGACGTTAGGTCCGGTGGAAAGCGTCATCGGCGTGCTGATGTGCGGGTTGTCGGCGAGCTTCCTGTTCGCCATAGTGACCAGGCTCATTGAGCGTGAGGCGCGGCTCTCAGGCGAATTCGCGAAGCCCCTGACACATCTTGAATCGAGTTCCAAGGATTCAAGGCTGAGCGCTCGAAGCTGAGAAGAGAAACAGAAGTGTACCTTCTCCGGCAGATGGACATTCTGCGGTTCCCGGAGTTTTTCGGGCCTTGCTTGGGTAATCATTACGCAATGGTCCGGCGAGTCCCTCCCACCCCGCTTCGGCTTCCCCGCTTAAAATAGAGGGTCAGCAATACTTATGTCAGATACCCGCAGAATAGCCTGGCTCGTGGCGGCCTGGGCCGTCTTCCTCGGTGTTTACGCCGGGGTCTCTTTCTATTTGAAGCCCGGCCCATCGCTTAGCTCGTTCGGCGATATTGTGCAGTGCTTCGTGCCGCTTATCGCCAACGCCGGCTTGTTGATTAATGCAGGAACACCTCACTGGCGCCGCAACATTTTCTGGATGCTGCTGGCACTGAGCTGTTCGATGTGGATGATCGGGCAGTTTCAGTGGACGTATTACGAGATCTATCTGCATCGGGAAGTGCCCGATCCTTTTGCGGGGGACATTATTTTCTTCTTGCGGGGCATCCCGATGATTGCCGCGCTCGCCCTGCGGCCTCATCTGAAGCGCGACGAATTGCGGGTGGGACTCGGCTACCTGGATTTTGCGCTGCTGCTGACCTGGTGGACGTTTGTCTACGCGTTTTTTGTGCTGCCGTGGATGTACGCCAGCTACTCGGACGCGGTCTACAATTACGCGTACAACGTGCTGAACACGGTTCAGCAATTAGTGGTGATCGTGGGATTCGGTGTGTTCTGGCTGCGAACACGAAACGCGTGGCGAACCATATACGCGTATCTTTTTTCCGCCTCCGCGCTGTACATGCTTACATCCCTCACCACCAATGTTGCGATTTCCCGCCACGATTATTACACCGGAAGCTTGTACGACCTGCCGCTGCTGAGCGTCTTTTTTCTTTACGGACTGGCGGGCCTGGTCGCCTTTCAACGAAGGAAACAACTCGACCTGCCGGCGGATGGCAGCATGCCGGGAGAAACCGAAACCGTTGCAACTGGTAATGCCTGGGCCACACGCCTGGCGATGGGGGCGGTGCTGTCTCTTCCCGTGTTTGCGCTGTATGCGATGCATCTGGAGCACGACACCAGGGCCATCCGGGATTTTCGATTGACGGTAACGCTGGTTGCCGCGGTTCCGCTGGTTCTGCTGGTTTTTCTGCGCACCCACCTTGCCGATAAGGATCGCGCCCAGTTGCTTGCCAAGTCTGAATCTTCAATCGAAAACCTGCAGCGCTTGCAGGCGCAGCTGGTGCAATCCGAAAAGCTGATTTCGCTGGGGCAGCTGGCGGCGGGTGCGGCGCACGAAATCAATAATCCACTCACGGCGATACTCGGCTATTCGGATCTGCTGGCAGACGATCCTGCTTTGTCCGACCGCGCGCGGACTACCGCGGGCAAGATTCGAGAGCAGGCGCGGCGCACGCGCAATCTTGTGCAGAATCTCCTCAGCTTTGCTCGCCAGGTGCCGCCCGAGCGGACGTTGCTCGACATCAATTCCGTAATCTCGAGTGCCGTGCAACTCCGCGCACTGGACTTGCACACGGGTGGCCCGCGCATTGAAACGGAACTCGAATCCGTGCTGCCGGGTGTTCGCGGCGACAGCAACCAGTTAATGCAGGTCTTCTTCAACATTGTAAATAACGGGCTGGATGCAATGGGGGAGGGCAACGGCGGCGTGATGACGATCAAAACGCTGCGCGATCGCGGCAGTGTGGTGATTCTCTTTTCCGATACTGGGCCCGGCATCAAGGAGCCTCACCGCGTGTTTGACCCCTTTTACACCACGAAACCTGTTGGAAAAGGGACCGGGCTCGGGTTGAGCATCTGTTACGGAATCGTGCATGAGCATGGCGGAAAAATACTTTGCTACAACGGCCAAACGGGAGGCGCGGTATTTCGGGTGGAACTCCCCGCCGTTCTCGCGGTTTTACCCAGCAAGGGAAATCTTCCTGCCAGCCCGGCTTCGGTATCCAGCAAGCTATCGTAAGCAAGGGAATTGCGCCGCGGCATTTGAAATTTGCGGCCGCAGGATGCGTAGATGCTCATGGTAGAGTTTGCCGGCAAGGGTGTCGGCAAAAGGCTGGAAGATGAATGAAATTGCCATCCGCACGGAACAACTGACCCGCCGATTCGGAGCCTTGACCGCGGTGGATTCCGTGGATCTCCGCGTGAATGCAGGGCAGTTCTTCGGATTCCTTGGACCGAATGGTGCCGGAAAGTCCACAACCATCAAGATGTTGACGGGACTTCTGGCGCCAACTTCGGGCCGGATGGAACTCCTGGGCCTGGATTTCCAGCGGAACCCCATCGACGTGAAACGCCAGATCGGGGTGGTTCCCGAAGGAATGGGCCTGTTTGAGCGGCTCACCGGCAGCGAATACCTGGACTTTGTCGGGCGCATGTACGGACTGGATGGAACGACGACCGAAAAACGGACGGCGGAATTACTGGAATTCATGCAATTAGCAGATCGGGAAAAAACGCTGATTGCCGACTATTCCCACGGAATGCAGAAAAAGCTGGCACTGGCCGCGGCCGTAATTCACGGACCTCGGATTCTTTTCCTGGACGAGCCGTTTGAGGGCGTGGATGCGCTTGCAGCGGGGGCGCTGAAATCGCTACTGGGACGGATGACCGAGCGGGGCGTAACTATTTTTCTGACTTCGCACGTGCTGGAGATTGTGGAGCGGCTGTGCAGCCACGTGGCCATCATCCACCAGGGACGATTGGTTGCGCAGGGATCGCTTGAAGAGTTGCGCGGGGGAATTCCAAGAGAGGAAGGCGAAAAGAAGACGCTCGAGCAGATATTCCTTTCGATTGTGGGACAGAGCGGCGGCGAGCAGGCACGGCTGGAGGAGTTGACGTGGCTGACGTAATCCAGATGCCGGGAGTGGCGGAACAATTAAAGCTAATCGCCCGTTTGCGCTGGAATTTGCTGAAGAACAACTTGCAGCGCAGAAACAACCGCTGGGACTTGATCGGTATGATTCTGGCCGCGGCTGGCAGCGCAGTGATGGTGCTGGGCTTCTGCGTGGCGTTTTACATGGGGACTTTCTTTTTCTTGACCAGGAATCGGGAAAGTTGGATGTCGCTTCTCTACTGGGCGATTTTTTTGTGGTGGCAGCTGGTTCCCGTTCTCGTCGCCGGGTTTGGGGCGAATTTTGAGTTTCGCAACCTGCTGCGTTTCCCGTTGAGCCTGCGGGCGTTTTACATTCTCGGATTGGGCTATGGCTTTGCCGATTTTGCGGCAGTGTCGTCGCTGTGCTGGATTGCCTCGATGGTCGCCGCGACGGCGGTGGGGCAAATCCAACTTCTCCCCGTGATGGTGCTAGCAAGCCTGCTGTTCATTTTGGTGAATGTAACTCTGGAGCGCTTGATTGGCTCGTGGTTGGAGAAGATATTTGCGAACCGGCGGGCGCGGGAAGTGTTGGTTGGATTGTTCGTGCTGTCGATGGTTTCGATGAATTTTTTGAATCTCGCGCTGCAACATTCGAGCGGTCGTGGCACGCGCCCGAAGATTCTTCATGTGTTGCCATATTTTTCATGGCTGCCGGGTTCGTTGGCGGGGAATGCCATCGCCACCGCCACTGAAGCAGATTCAAAGGGGATGCTGCTGATGCTTGGGGGATTGCTCGTATGGCTGGGCGCAACCAGTTGGCTGCTGTGGATGCGCTACCGCGCGCAGTATCTGGGAGAGGAATTGAGCGAGAGCGCGGCGCCTTCTGCCGGAAAGCGCGGAGCCCGGAAACAGATGGCTTCGTTGGATCTGCCGGGTTTTCTCTCTCCTCCGGTCGCGGGCGTAATGCGCAAGGAATTCCACTACCTGACACGAAACGGATTTTCCTTTCTCACTCTGATCGTTCCGCCCGTCATGGTCATCTTCTTTACTTTGGAGTTTGCGGGTAATAATTCGCAAATCAAGGAACACGGGGTAGCCCCGCAACTTTTTTTCCCCGCGGCGATGGCCTATCTCATTTTGATTCTGCTTTCCCCGGCCTACAACTCATTCGCGTTTGAGGGACACGGGATACAGTCGTATTTCATGGCGCCCGTGCGCATGCGCGACATCCTGGTGGGGAAGAACCTTTTCCTTGTTTGCGTGGTGACCGTTGAACTGACGATTTCCCTCGGCGTTCTCATTTGGCGGATCGGATTTCCGGGCCTGCCATTGTTCCTCTCAACCGTCGCCGCCGCCGCGTTCGCGGTGACGGGGCAGTTGACGATTGCCAACTGGTCCGCGCTGAGTTTTCCCAAGAAAATGGAAATCGGGAAAATGAAAGGGCAGCGCAATTCGGGAGTCGC
>Ga0210406_10007739_pt1 | contig 10849 bp, 6 predicted proteins | sample IncBWC30MmetaG_FD_155454 | JGI IMG/M metagenome (GOLD analysis project Ga0210406, IMG submission 155454) | Forest soil microbial communities from Barre Woods Harvard Forest LTER site, Petersham, Massachusetts, United States - Inc-BW-C-30-M | ecosystem: Environmental > Terrestrial > Soil >... | reverse complement strand
CCCCACAATCAACGGGGCATTCGGCTGGTAGCCATCGTTCGCAACGCTTCCATCATAAAAATGATGCAAGATGGTATAGGTAGAACCGTCGGGGGCAAGTTGGTAGATGACTCCTGCGTCTTTGGTGCCGCCTTGAGGAGTGGTTCCGTATAGATTTCCATCCGGTCCAATCACGACGCCGTTATCAGGACCAAGCCCATCGCCGCTCCCACCAAAAGAATGCAGGATCGTTACCACATATTGCGACGTCATTTTAAAAACCGTTCCGGAACTATACGTGCCATTAAGATCCGTAGTGCCGTAAAAGTTGCCAGCGGCATCTTGGATCATTGGCCCCGCCGCTACAGCAAAAGGAGGAAAGGTATAAAGGATGGTTACGTTACCCGCTGGAGTCATCATGAAGATTGCTGAAGTCGTATTATTACTAGCCCTGGAGGACCCATAGAAATTGCCGTCCTGTCCTAGAAGCAGGGGCGTTTCTGGACCGGATCTTGCCGCGAAGCTATGTAGAACGGTCAGTTTCTTCGTGACTGGATTGTACTTGAAGGCGGTACCACCCACCTGATTGTCAGCACTTCCGGAGGTCCCGTAAAGTTCGCCGTTCGGACCCGGGATTAAGTTTCCGATAGGATAGTTAGAATCGGAGCTGAATTCTTGCAAAAACACGGTTTGTCCCGATAAGGAAGTTTTGAAAATAGTCCCAAACCCCGGAGTTCCATAGGAGTCGACGCCGCGACCTCCAATACTGGTCGTTCCGACGAGATCTCCGTTATATAGAAGTAGCAGCGACGGGGAAAGATTTAGACCGGTGAATGTGTAGAGTGTGCTCACGGCCCCGGCAGAGGTCATCTGAAAGATGACGCCTGAACCGAACGGATTCAGCGCGGTATCACCCGTTGTGCCATAAAAGTTTCCATCCGACGCCTGGATCAATCCGGCCTGAGGACGTGCGCCATCATTTGGCACTGTCCCATCTCCAAAGCTATGCAGGATGGTTAGCTGAGCAGCGCCGTTCAATGCTGAAAGGACGAAGTAGCCGATGAGCGTAGCGCTGAAGATCGGCCAACGAACTCCTCCGCGAAGTGGCAGAGAGGAAAGAGTAAACATAGAGCGATTCTGTATCCGAAGTGTTCTTATTGAGCGCTAATGGCGATCACAAACAATACGCCGGTTTGATTTGGTTCCCCAATATCATTGCCTGCACAGAGGTATTTACCGTTGGGCGCAATGGCGAGGCAGTGCGCCCCGACGATGGGAATAGGCTCGCCAACAGCCTTCCGGGTCGCAATATCAACTATAATGATGTCAGGGCTGGACGCGGCATAAAGATACTTACCATCAGGGGTTACGGCCGGTGTCCCATACACGCCGCCGTCATACGGGATAAAAGAAATTTTGCCTATGGACTTTTTAGTCACCGTATTGAACATGTCCAGCGCTGGAACTGTGGCCCCCTGCTTATTCCTAAACCGTTCAGCGACAAAAAGGGTATTGTGGGTATCGATCACCTCGCTGCCGTAGCCGCGCCGATTCCACAGATACTCCGCCACTTTTAACGAGCTGGTATCGATTTGCAAAAGCCCCGCTAATACCCTGTTTTTCAATACAGTGACTAGGCAGACCGCATAAGCGTCAGTGCCGTCGCGGTTGAACACGACTTGAATTGGTTCGGCCTGGTCTGGGACGGGAACGGTGGCGGTTACGTGTTTAGTAGCAGTACTAATTACGTCAATTTCAGAAAGGCAGGGAACGTAGATCGACTTACCATCCGGGCTTACTGCCAGGTCGAAAGCCGCGCTGGCGACTTTGATGACTGCAGTGACAGTATTCGTACTTGTATCAATTACTATGACCTTTCCAGCGCTGCCTGCGGTCACGTAGAGAGTACTTCCATCCGGAGTCAGCGCGATGCCCGCAGGGACGACCTTTAACTGAATCACCGAGGTGACGGTATTGGTAGAAGCGTTAATAACCGATATACTATTGGCGAGCCCGCTCGCTACATATACCTTGCTACTATCGGGACTAACGACGGCGGCCACTGGATCTGATCCCACTGCAATTTTAGCGACGATGGTATTCTTTGGCGGACTAGCGTCCGTATTTTCCGTGTTACCTGACGCCTGTTGTGCTTTCACTGGAGGCAGGAGCACACAAATGACGCCCAGGACCACGAATGTAATCCGGTGGACGTTTCCGGCTAATAACGAAGTGTTTCTTGCTATTGCGCTCATATCAGAGTCGTTCGCTATTCACTGCTGACATTCAAAAAGGAGATATTGGCACCTGTTATAATTCGCTGCCATTGGGAGCGATTGCGAACAGCGATCGACTGATAACTAACTTGCGTAGAAGAAGTTAAGAGCGACCCGCCTCTGTCAGAATCCTTCGTTTGTTCTTTACGCTCTGTGGATAGCGGTCATTTGTAGCAAGAGATGCGAGCCAGAAGCAATCTACAAACGTCGCCACCGAGCTTTTCTTTGCTTTGGAGGTTGCGGTCTGAAGTTGCGGTTGTCTATAGTCTTAGGCGTGAAACAGAAAACCTCTCTATGGGGCCGCCTGGGCCAGACCATCCAGGCTGTCTCTCGGTTTCATTTTGGCAGCACCTCACGTCGAGGGCTATTTGTTGCGTCGATCGTGACTGCCTCATTGGTGATTACTCTCTTTGGCACTGCACCCCGCGCCATCGCTCAACTCACTATTTTACACAACTTTGGAGATGGAACCGTCCCGAATGACGGATCAACTCCTCTGGACGGTCTGATGCAAACTCCGGATGGAAGTTTTTACGGAGTAACTCTTTCTCATGTGCTCGGCCGAGGCGGCGTGATCTTCCGCATCAATCCATCGGGGACGTACAGCATTGCCGAGAACTTTAGTGGTCCCTACTGTGATTACGTGCCGCTGTATTACAACAAGGAGTTGATCGGAGCGTATTTCGGCCGGCTGGCCAAGAAAGCCGGAGTCGTGTTTTCCCTGACCGGATATCCGAACGGGCCCTGGAGTTCGCACATATGGCATATCTTCACCGGTCAGCCGAATGACGGCGAGACTCCCGTCGGTCGTCTTATTTTAGGATCGGATGGAAATCTCTACGGAGTAACCGACATCGGCGGAACCGCGAATCTTGGGACGATTTACAAGGTGGATCCGACAAGCCATCAGGTAACGATTGTTTATAGTTTCGCCGGGTCTGGTCCGGTAGGTCCTCCGGTCACCAGTTTGCTCCTGGCCGCTGACGGCAATTACTATGGAGGGACGGCACCGTCGGTCCCAAGCCCCGGAGAAATCTACAAGATGACGCCGAGCGGCCACGTTTCAACGTTCTATCAATTCTCGGGGACTGGGTCCGCTGGGGGTCCGTTGATTCAGGGTAGCGATGGGAACTTCTACGGTGTCGGCTTTGCAATAAGCGGGAGTTTCACGTCTGTATTTAAGCTGACGAAAGCGGGAGTGCTTACGGTGCTGCACACGTTTACCACAGCCGATAGCGCCGGCGTGGTTCAAGGGCCAAATGGTTACCTCTATGGATTGACGAACGTCGACGGAACAGCGAAAAAGGGCACCGTGTATGAGGTTTCTACTGACGGTTCTACCTTTAACGTTTTACACAATTTCGGTGATGGGAGCGTCAAGAACGATGGAGCATATCCAGAAGGAATTCTGACGGTTGGGACTGACAGTAATCTTTATGGGGTGACTACCAGCGGCGGATCGGCCGGGAACGGGACGGTGTTCAAGATCAGTCCGTAGATCCGGGTCACTAATAGAGCGTCTTTTCCTGTTGCCGCGCGCATGCGCGGCAACATACAGTTGCGGGTGTGAAACAGAACACTTCCCCTGGGAGCTGGGTGAGCCAAAGCATAGAGGCTGTCTCCCGGTTCCGTTGCTTCAGCACCTCGCCTCGAGGGCTGTTCTATTTGCTGCTTCTGTCCGGTGGGTTTGCGATTGCTCTCTTTGGCGCCGTTCCGGGTGCCGTCGCTCAACTAACTATCCTGCACAGCTTTGGAGATGGTACCGTCCCTAATGACGGATCCGACCCGCGGGACGGTCTAATTCAAACTCCGGATGGAACTTTCTATGGGGTAACTCTTTTTCATGCCGGCAGAGCTGGCGCCCGTGGCGTTATCTTCAGCATCACGTCCTCAGGGACGTACAGCATACCTAAGAACTACGCTCATCCCTCTTTTACAAGCGCGCCGCTATATTACAACAAGAAGTTGATTGGGACCTATTATGGGCAGAACGCTAAAAATGCCGGAGTCCTGTTTTCCCTGTCTGGATATCCAAACGGGCCCTGGCTTTCGCACGTGTGGCATGTCTTCACCGGTGAACCGGCTGACGGCGAAGATCCCGTTGGTCGTCTGATTCTAGGATCGGATGGAAATCTGTATGGTGTAACCGAAATCGGGGGCAGTGCGAACCAAGGCACGATTTACAAGGTGAATCCGAAGAGTCATGCAGTGGAAATTGTTTACAGTTTCCCTAGCAACAGTTCGCTGCTGCGGCCAAGCACCGGTTTGCTTCTAGCCGCAGACGGCAATTTTTACGGCGCGGCTGAGGCAGTGGGCAACAACCCTGGGGAAATTTACAAAATGACGCCGAGTGGGGCCGTCACAACTTTCTACCAATTCACCGGGAGCGGGTTTCCGTGGGGCGCGCTGATTCAAGGTTCCGACGGGAACTTCTACGGCACCGCCGTAGGCACGAGCAGCAACATGTCGTTTGTATATCGATTGACGCCGCGCGGCGTTCTTAAGGTTCTGCACAAGTTCACTCCTACCCAAGGTCCTGGTGTTATTACCACGGGCGTGGTTCAAGGGCCAAATGGCTATCTGTATGGATTGTCGTGGGGCGATGGAACGGGAGGGATGGGAACGGTTTACGAGCTCTCCACTGACGGCTCTACTTTTAATGTTTTACATTACTTCGGCGATGGCAGCGTCCCAAACGATGGAAAAGATCCGGACGGGATTTTGACGGTTGGGACTGACGGTAATCTCTATGGAGTAACCACAAGTGGAGGCTCGGCCGGAAACGGGACGGTGTTCAAGATCAGCCCGTAGATTCGGGCCACTAATAGAGCGTCTTTTCCTGATTGCCGCGCGCATGCGCGGCAACATACAGTTGCGGGTGTGAAACAAAACACTTCCCCTGGGAGCTGGCTGAGCCAAAGCATAGAGGCTGTCTCCCAGTTTCATTTGGGCAGAACCTCATATAGAGGGCTGTTTACTTCGTCAATTGTCAGTGCCGCGTTAGTGCTTGCTCTCTCTTTCGCCGTGCCGAATGTGGTTGCCCAAGTAACGATCCTGCACAGCTTTGGAGATGGTACCGTCCCGAATGACGGATGGCAACCTACCGACGGTCTGACTCAAACCCCAGATGGTAATTTCTATGGGGTAACCCTTAGCGCGCCGATTGGTAACCCAGCCAGCAATATCTTTCGGATTACACCTTCGGGTACGCTCAGCGTTATTCAGAACGTCGGTCATCCAGACTCAAAGTACGCACCATTCTTTTACGATAACGAACTGATTAACACCTACACCGGCCGGTATAAGAAGCAGCCGGGCGTCTTATTTTCGCTGACTGGATACCCAAACGGGCCATGGCGCCTACACACATGGCACCTCTTCAGCGGTGAACCGAGTGACGCCAGTGGTGAGATCGGACATCTGATCTTGGGAGCGGATAAGAATCTATACGGAGTCAGCGCTGACGGCGGCAGCGTGAACCAGGGCACGATTTACAAGGTAGACCCGAAGAGCCATCAAGTAACGATTGTTTACAGTTTCCCGAGCTCCAACCCCGCAGTTGGGCCAAGGACAGGTCTGCTTCTAGCTGCAGACGGCAATTTTTATGGAGGCGGCTTCGGGCTGTATCCCAACCCTGGGGAAGTTTACAAAATGACGCCGAACGGCAATGTCACGACTTTTTACCAATTCACTGGGAGCAGGTATCCGTCGAGCCGATTGATTCAGGGTAGCGATGGGAGCTTTTATGGAGCCGCCGGTGGGCTAAGCCGAGGCGGATCATTAGTTTATAAACTGTCGACCGGCGGAGTTCTTAAGGTTTTGCATCAGTTTATCCCGGGCAAAAAGCAGTTCGGTATCGATACAGCCGGCGTGGTTCAAGGACCGAATGGTAACCTGTACGGTTTGACGAATACTGATGGAACCGCAGGCAAAGGGACAGTTTACGAGGTTTCTACAGATGGTTCTATTTTCGTGGTCTTACACAATTTCGGCGATGGCAGCGTGCCCAATGATGGAGCATATCCTGACGGGACTTTGACGGTTGGGGCTGACGGTAATCTGTACGGAGTAACCACAAGAGGAGGATCTGCAGGAAATGGTATCGTGTTTAAGATTAGTCCGTAAGCGAAGGTTCCGAATACGGAAGTGATTCGAGCACAACGGATTAAGGTCGGCCACAGATCAGTCGGTATTTGCATTCGTCAGAGCGAATTTAAGGTCACCGGACTTGTAGCAGGAAAAGCTGCTACCAGGTAATTAATAGGGGTTAACGACGTGATGGTTAAAACGTGGGATTGCTAACGAAGTCGGTCGCTGCGTAAAGTTGCCAATGTGAAACAGAAATTTTCTCTCTGGGGACACCTCGGACGAGTTAGTAACGGTGTCTCCCGATTTGATTGCTTGAGTACTGTACGGCGAAGGGTGTTATATTTGCTGGTTATAAGTGGCGTGTTTGCGGCCACTGTCTTTGGTGTAGCTCCGGCTGCGATTGCTCAGCTAACTATCCTTCACAGCTTTGGGGACGGTACCGTTCCCCACGACGGACGAACTCCTTCCGACGGTCTGGTTCAAGCCCCGGATGGGAATTTTTATGGGGTAACCCTTTCGCACGCGACCAGCCCTTACCCAGGCGGCGTGATCTTCCAGATCAGTCCCTCGGGAACGTACAGGATCGCCGAGAACTATAATCATCCCTTCTTTACTGACGTGCCAACGTATTACAAGAAGGAGTTGCTCGGAACGTATTTCGGCCGATTGGCCAAGCATGCTGGAGTCGTTTTTTCCTTGACCGGATATCCGAACGGCCCCTGGCGTTCGCACGTATGGCATATCTTCACCGGTGCACCGAGCGACGGCCGTAATCCGATCGGACGTCTTATTTTAGGATCGGATGGAAATCTATACGGAGTGAGTAACACCGGCGGAAGTGCGAATCTTGGAACCATTTACAAGGTGGATCCGAAAAGCCATCAAGTAACGATTGTTTATAGTTTCGCCGGGTCTAGTCCGGCAGGTTCTCCGTACACCAGTTTGCTCCTAGCCGCTGACGGCAATTACTATGGAGCGGCGGCACCGGCGGTGACCAATCCAGGAGAAATTTATAAGATGACGCCGGGTGGCGACGTTACGACGTTCTATCAATTCACTGGGATTGAGTACCCGTCGGGTCCATTGATTCAAGGTAGCGATGGGAATTTCTATGGCACAGGCGGTGGAATAACCTCGGGCGTAGCTTTTGTGTACCAACTGACTGCTGGCGGAGTCTTCACGGTTCTGCACACGTTCAAACCACCCGGAAAGCATATGGGCGTTGTTACTTTCGGCGTGGCTCAAGGATCAACTGGTAACCTGTACGGAACGACCGACACCGATGGAACGGCGGGGAAAGGCACTGTTTACGAAGTTTCGACCGATGGTTCAACTTTTAACGTGTTACATAATTTTGGCGATGGGAGTGTCCAGAACGATGGTGAATTTCCCGCCGGGATTTTGACCGTTGGAAGCGACGACAATCTTTATGGGGTAACGATCGGTGGAGGATCCGCAGGCAACGGAACTGTGTTTAAGATTAGTCCGTAGTTTCGGGAAACTAGCGAGGGATCGCCACCCGTGGAGCGCTGCCTCGCTTGCGAGGTCATGGTGAAGGGCGCTGGCAATGCGACACGTGTATCTGTGCCCTTTTGTGTGAGCAGCCGAACGTCACACTACATAGCGCCGAGCGACATAATTTACGCATCACGGTAGTCCCTTGCTTACCACAGCCTCGCAAGCGAGGCAGCGCTTCAGGGTTATTCGCGAAGGGCTATTTCCAGCTTCATCGAGCGCGGATTTTGAACGCGTCGATGTGAGCCTGCTCGCGAGTTTCCACTACACAACTGACTTGGTCCGTCGATTGGTCGGTGACGTAAAAGGTACCGTCATGCATGATTTCTTTCACGGTTGTACCGATCCCGGCGGTTAATCCCGCCACTTTTGTTGATCTGGTGAGATGGCATCTGTTACAAATGCAATTCATGAAGACAAATTGCGTCTTAGGTGCCGCGCTCTTGGTAGCTTGTCTCAGCGCTGGGCACAGGGCGAATGCCCAACTTACCATCCTTCACCATTTCGGCCCCCAGGCTGGGAGCCAGGACGGATCTCATCCGTCGGCGAGTTTGATCCAAACAGCCGACGGTAATTTTTACGGACCAACGTATGATAGGGCGGGACAGACCAAAGGGTTCGAAGGAACGATTTATCAAATTACTTCGGCTGGAGTAGAGAAGGTAATTCACATCTTTACCACTGCTGTTAATTGTGCGCAGCCGCTGCTTTCCTATAAAGGGGAATTACTGGGAGTCAGCCTCGGAAGGGGTGCGAGCCGCGGTGGGAAGGTGTTCGCGTTGACCGAATCGCACGATGGACATTGGTCCGTGAGTAATTGGTATTTGTTTTCCAGTGGCACCGGCAATGGTCCAACGGCTCCTCTGATCGAGGGGTCGGATGGTAATCTTTATGGGACGACTCAGTTGGGCGGCAGCAAGGGGTTAGGTACCATCTATCAGCTAGTTCCCGCGACGAAAGCAGTGAACTTTCTGTACAGCTTCACACAGCTTGGCAACTGTTTCCCGCAATATGCACTGCTTCAAGCCAGTAACGGCGATTATTATGGAGGCACCACCGATTCGTTCAGCGGTTGTACTATTTTCAAGATGACTCCTGGAGGTAAGGTCTCAACCTTTTATACATTTGCGACCACCTATTTTCCCGCGGGGCCGGTGATCCAAGCCAGCGACGGCAATTTTTATGTAGCGGCGAATTATCCCGGAACCGCGGAGGGCGATACGATATTGCAAATAACGCCAAGCGGTGTGGCCACAATCCTGCACACGTTCGGCCAAGGGACGGATGGCCGCGTTGTATCCGGGGCGGTGGTTCAGGGACCGAATGGGAACTTATATGGAATGACTTTCGCAGGGGGCACAGCCGGAAATGGGACGATCTTTGAGATATCAACCGACGGATCGTCGTACACGGTCTTGCACAATTTCGGTGATGGAACAGTTCCGGACGATGGGAATGACCCGGTAGGTGCTTTAGTTCAGGGGACCGATAATAATCTTTACGGGGTCACGACTTTTGGTGGATCGGCAGGAGACGGAACTGTGTTTAAGATTAGCCCGTAGTTTCTAGGGGGGCTAGCAAGGGGTCGCCACCCGTGGAGCGCTGCCTCGCTTGCGAGGTCGCGGTGAACAGCGCTGGCAATGCGACACGTGTATCATCGTTTTGTGAGCAGCCGAATGTCACACTACATAGCGCTGAGCGACAGAATTTACGCATCACGGCGTCCCTTGCTTACCACGGCCTCGCAAGCGAGGCAGCGCTCCAGGGCTATTCGCGAAGAGCTATTTCTGCTTCATCGAGCGCGTGTTTTAACGCTTCGATGTGAGCTTGGTCGCGAGTTTCCACTACACAACTGACTTGGACCGCCGAGACGTCGGTGGCGCAGAACGTGCGCTCATGAGTGATTTCTTTAACGCTCGCGCCGACGCCCGCAATGACTTTGGTCAAGGCGGCTAAACCGCCGGGGCGGTCGCTGATGGTGGCGATGAACCGGAAAAGACGACCATCCGCGACCAGGCCGCGTTCGATCACCCGGTTGAGCACGCCAGGGTCAATATTGCCGCCGCAGAACGGCAACACTACGTGTTTGCCCGTCAGTTCCGGCAATTTTCCGCTCAGCAAAGCTGCCAGCGCTGAGGCAGCAGCGCCTTCGACCACACTCTTTTCTAATTCCAGAATTCGCAGAATCGCCAGGGCGATCTCACTCTCGGAGACTACCACAAATTGATCGACGACCTCTCGGGCGATTTCAAAGGCGTTAGTGCCTACCGATGGCACTGCCAATCCGTCCGCGAGAGTTGCCTCATTCTGTACGCTCACCGGCTTACCGGCGGCCAGGGCAGATGAGAAGCTTGGCGTATGCTGAGCCGCAACACCGATGATTTTCACCGATGGTTTCAGCGCTTTGATGGCCAGCCCAACACCCGCTATAAGGCCGCCGCCCCCGATCGGTACGATGATGGCATCCAACTCAGGCACTTGATCCAGGATCTCCAAGCCCATGGTTCCTTGCCCGGCGATAATATTCCAATCGTCATACCCGTGGATATAAGTGAGCCTTTTTTCTTGAGCCAATTCATCGGCCCGCTCTCGGGCTTCCGCGAAGCTGTTGCCGGCGACCACCACTTTTGCGCCCAGCCGTTGGCAGGTCGTGATCTTTATTAAGGGGGCATACTGCGGCATAACGACGGTGACCGGGATGCCCAGCAGTTTTCCGTGATAGGCGAGTCCGAGAGCATGATTGCCGGCGGAAGCCGCCACCACTCCAAACCCGCGACGCTCATCATCCAGAAGTAACAAGGCATTTCTCGCCCCGCGTTCCTTAAAGCTCCCGGTTCTCTGCAAATGATCTAGTTTGCAAAAGATCTGGGCGCCGACCACTTCGGACAATGGTTCCGACCGTGGGCAGGGCGAGTAATAGATCCCGCTTTTAATTCGCCGCTTAGCGGCTTGGATGTCGGAGAGGGAAAGCACGACGCTACGCGAATAGC
>Ga0210406_10007738_pt1 | contig 10849 bp, 6 predicted proteins | sample IncBWC30MmetaG_FD_155454 | JGI IMG/M metagenome (GOLD analysis project Ga0210406, IMG submission 155454) | Forest soil microbial communities from Barre Woods Harvard Forest LTER site, Petersham, Massachusetts, United States - Inc-BW-C-30-M | ecosystem: Environmental > Terrestrial > Soil >... | reverse complement strand
GCCGGCCTCTATCTCCCCAGCCGCATAAAGACTCTCGCCGGCGCCGGCAAGACAGCCGTTCCGACCAAGCCATCGCAACAAGCCGATTCGTCAACCACCGCTCCAGCGACCTCCGGCGACGCCACGGCCTCGCCGTCGTCTGCTACAACCGATCCCGCTGCCCCAACCGCTGGCGGCACCACTGGTTCGCCCTCCGGTTCGGCAGGCGCACCATCGCCGCAGTCCGGCCAGTTCTCGCCGGACTCTTCAAACTCCTCTTCTACCCCCTCAAGCGACGCTTCCTCGTCGAATTCCAGTTCGGCCAGCTCCGGCGGCAACGCTCCCCAGCCTCCGAAGAAGCCTTCCGCCGGCAAATCCAAGAAGGACACTCAAGCCGCCGATGCAGCCGCCCAAGCCAAGGCCGAAGAAGCCGCGCAAGCCGAAGAGAACGAACACCGATATGACGACATCGACAGCCGCTCCAGCGCGGTCTCGCAATCTCTCGATAATCTCCAGAAACAACAAGCCGCCTCTGGTTACGGCCTGCGCGGCGACATCGTCTCCGCCCAACAACGCATGAAGACAGACATCTCCAAAGCGCAATTCGCCATGCAAAAGCAAGACACCAAAAACGCCAAAAAGTATCTAGACATGGCCGAAGCCGAACTACAAACCTTGGAAAAGTTCCTGGGCCGCTAACTCCCAACCCTTCTCGAACCTTAGGTAGCGGGCGCTCGGGACAAGTTGGCGAAACGCAAGTCCCTTGGACTTAGAACGAATCCGGCAAAAGCACATCAACGCAGGCGAAGTTTAAGTTCCTGTTAGAATCAACATTACGGAAAGTCCACCCTAGAGCTAGAGGTCGTTAAGCTCAGGAGAATTTCCAGGTCGCACCCTCGTTGCCCTGTTTTTCCTTTCCCACATTTTCCCCTTGCTTACCGAGCGGAGTACATGTATTTTGATCTCGGTAACCGAGGAGACCCCTAGGGAAAACAATGAGCAGACCTTCCGACCTGGTTCAAGGCACTCTCGACCTTCTCCTCTTGAAGATTCTGGCCCTCGAACCCCTCAACGGCTACGCCGTCAGCCTCCGCCTTAGACAAGTCTCGGGCGACGTCCTCCAAGTGAGTGACGGCTCCCTGTACCCCGCGCTGCACAAACTCGAACAAGAGGGATGGATCACTGCGGAGTGGAAGCCCACGGAAAATAACCGCCGCGCCAAGTTTTACTCGCTCACCGAGCTTGGCCGCACGCAGCTCGAAAAAGAATCCGCCAACTGGAGCCGTCTCTCGGTCGCGATCTCCAATGTAGTGAAACTCAAAGAGGCCTGAACGGTCCTCGTCGCAACAAGGAGCCACCGTGCGTCCCAAACATTGGTTCTACACTCTGCCGCTTCGGTTGCGCTCCCTGCTCAAGCGCAACCAAGTCGAGCAGGAACTCAGTGAAGAATTGCGCTACCACCTCGAACAGAAAACGCGGGAGTACACCACCGCGGACCTCCCGCCGGAAGAAGCCCACCGCAAAGCCCTTCGCGAATTCGGCGGCGTCGAACTCTCCAAAGAGAATTGCCGGGACGCTCGCAGGGTGAACTTCCTCGAAACTCTGGCGCAAGATATACGCTTTGCCTTCCGCTTGCTGCCGAAAAGCCCCGCCTTCACCGCCGTCGCCATCCTCACACTCGCTCTCGGCATCGGTGCGAGCACCGCCGTGTTCAGTCTCGTCGAAGCCATTCTTCTGAAGCCGCTTCCCTACCCCCATCCCGACAGAATCGTCCTTCCGGAGCTGGTTGCCCCGCCGGGAGTGAATCTCGGATCCGAGTATTTTCCCTGGGGACAAATTCAATTCCGCCTGTTAATTCGGGAATCCCACCCCTTCCAATTCGTGGGCGCCTTCCAAAACGATTCTTTCAATCTCACCGGCTCCGGCGAGCCTTTGTTTCTGGAGGGCTTTCGAGCCTCAGCCGAGTTCTTTCCCGCTCTCGGCGTCGTCCCCGCCCTCGGACGCACCTTCACCGCCGAGGAGGATCAACCGGGCCACGAGTACGAAGTTATCCTCAGCGACCGCCTCTGGCGCGAACGCTTCAGCTCGCGCGGCGACATTTTGGGCCACGCGGTGTACCTCAACGGCTACGCCTACACAGTTGTCGGCGTAATGCCCTCTGGTTTCGAATTTCCCCGCGCCGAGGAAATGCCCAGCAGTTTTAACTTTCCGAGCGAACCTCAGCTCTGGGTTCCTCTGGCTGTCGCCGCACAGCCAAAGGGCGGCCCGTCCGAGCTCGCCGTTATCGGCCGCCTCAAGCCCGGCGTTTCTATCGAGCAGGCGCAAACCGCTATGGACCTCATCACCAAACGTGCCGAGGAAACCAATCCACAGTGGAAGGACTGGTTCAACACGCGCGTCGTGCCGTTAACCCGCCAAGTTGTCGGCGACACGCAGCGTCCTTTCGAACTCATGCTCGGCGCCGTCGGAATCGTGCTGCTCATTGCTTGCTCCAACGTCGCCAACCTGTTGCTGGCGCGCTCCCTGGGACGGAGCAGAGAATTCACTCTTCGCGCCGCTCTCGGCGCTTGCCGCTCTCGCCTGGTCCGTCAGCTCCTGACAGAAAGCCTCCTGATAGCCATCGCCGCAGGTGCCGTTGCCACACTCATCGCCAACGTAGGCATTTATTTTGTGAAGGCTTATGGCCCCCCGAACATTCCCCGCCTGCGCGAAGTAAGGCTTGACCCCCTGGTCTTCGCGTTCGCTCAGTGCGTTTCGGTGGCCACGGGAATCCTTTTCGGCCTGGCTCCGGCGTTTGGCGCCACGCGTAAGGATCTCGCAAGCTCGCTCAAAGAAGGCGGCCGCGGCTTCGCGGGCAGCCCCGCGAGCCCGAGGTTGCGCAATGGGCTCCTAGTCTCGCAGGTAGCCCTCGCTCTGGTCCTGGTCGTCTCTGCCGGACTGTTGACACGCACTTTTTTCCGCCTTCTCGGCGCGAACGGCGGCTTCAACCCTGAGAGGGTTCTCACCTTCCAGTTGCCGCTTCCGGCTTCGAAGTACGCAGATCAGAATCACATCGTAGCGTTCTACCAGAGTGCGCTTTCCCGCCTGCGATCGACACCGGGTGTTGAGGCTGCCGGAATTGGCGAAACCGTTCCGATGGGCGGCGAAGGCGAGAGCACGGTCATTCGGATGCCCGACCATCCGGTCGGCAGCCAAAGAGAAATGCCTTTCGCCAATTACACAATTATTTCTCCGGGCTACCTCTCCTCCATTGGAACTCCCGTTTTGCGAGGTCGCGATTTCTTGGACTCCGACACCGCTGATTCCACGCCAGTCGCCTTGGTTAACGTGGCCATGGAGAAGAAATACTGGCCGAGCCAGGGAGCTCTCGGCAAACAAGTAGGCCCCGGAAGTTCGCGCTACCCCCTCATGACCATCGTGGGCGTGGTTCCCGATGTGAAGCACATCTCCCTGCGAGAGGAACCACCTCCGGAAATATTCGTGATCTACACGCAAAAACCGTGGCCCTCGATGTTGAACATGCGCGTTGCGCTACGTACGAAAGTCGATCCCGCTGCCATGACCGAAAGTGTGGGCGCGGCCATCCATTCCGGCGATCCGGACCTCCCCCTGGCAAAGATCGCCACGCTCACTACTCTCGTCAACGATTCGCTCAGCCAGCCCCGATTCGCTATGTTTCTTCTGGCCGCTTTCAGTCTGCTCGCCCTCCTGCTTGCTTCCATCGGAATGTATGGAGTGATTTCTTACTCTGTAGCGCAGCGTATCCAGGAGATCGGCATCCGCATGGCGCTCGGAGCGGAGCACCGCAACGTATTCGGAATGGTGCTTGGTCAGGGCGCGCGCCTTGCCGGCCTCGGAATCGCCATCGGCCTGCTAGTGGCTCTTGGCGTCACCCGGCTGATGTCGAGTTTTTTGTACGGCGTCCAATCCACCGACCCGTTTACCTTTGCCGCCGTGTGTTTACTCTTGCTGGCGACCGCGCTGCTGGCCTGTTACTTGCCGGCGCGCCGCGCCACCCGCGTCGATCCGATGGTCGCTCTTAGGCACGAGTAGATGCAGCTGCTTCGAGGGTTAGCGTGAAGGAGGTCCCGTGAATCTATCGCGCTTGATGGTGACTCTGCGGCTTCGACTGCGCTCTGTTTTTTGCCGTGAGCAAGTCGAGCAGGACCTAAGCGAGGAGCTGCAGTACCACCTCGAGAAAAAACTGCAGGAGCATCTCGCCGCTGGCCTGACTCCGGACGAAGCTCGCCGCAAAGCGCTTCGCGAATTCGGCGGCGTCGAACTCTCCAAAGAAAATTGCCGTGACACCCGCCGCGTCAGCTACCTTCAGGACCTCCTGCAAGATTTAGGTTTCGGCCTGCGCGTGCTCTGCAACAGCCCGGCCTTCAGCATCGTCGCGATCCTCACTTTGGCTCTCGGCATCGGCGCCAACACCGCGATCTTCAGCGTCGTCCACGGCGTGCTCCTTCGGCCGTTGCCCTTCCCCAAGCAGGATCAGTTGATGATCCTTTTTGAGAAGAACAACGACGGCACGCGCTCGAACACCTCCTGGACCACATTCATGGACTGGAATCGATTGAGCCACTCCTTCACAGGCGTAGCCGCGGTCAGCTTTTGGTCCCCAACTTATGTTGGCGCGCATGACGCGGAAACGCTCATCGGCTTCCGCGTCTCCTCGACCCTCTTCGATCTTATGGGCGTAAAGCTTGAGCGCGGCCGCAACTTTCTCCCCGCGGAAGACGTGCGCGGAAACAGTTTTGTCGTAATCCTGAGCTACGGCTTCTGGCAGCGAACCTTCGGCGGCGACCCCGGCATCGTTGGCAAATCGATCCAGCTGGGAACCCGCGCCTACACAGTTGTCGGCGTTCTTCCCGCCAATTTTCCCTCCGTTCTTTCTTTCGATCCCCGCAAGCCAGCAGACATTTACACCCCGCTGGCCTACGATGCCGCGCTTCCCTACGCGTGCCGCGACTGCCGCCACTTGCGCGCCATCGCCCGCCTTCGCGACGGCTTGCCCATCGCCGAAGCCGAAGCCGAAATGAATCAAATCTCCGCAAACCTTTTCCGTGAATATCCCACGGCCTACTCCGCATCCGGCGTCACGCTGACTCCGCTGAAAGATTATCTCGTCGGAGACGTTAAAGCGGCGCTCTGGATCTTGCTCGGCTCCGTGGGATTCGTACTGCTGATCGCTTGCGTTAATGTCGCAAATCTTCTTCTCGCCTGGGCCGCGCGCCGCCAGCGCGAAGTAGCTCTTCGCGCCGCTCTTGGCGCACGGCGCGCTCGCATGGTCCGCCAATTTCTCGCTGAGAGTCTCCTGCTCTCCCTTCTCAGCGGAGCTCTCGGCCTCTCCTTGGCGTGGGGCGGTGTTGCCGTGTTACAACTGGTCAGGCTGGCCAATTTACCGCGTCTTCAAAATGTGCAGATGGATGCTTGGACCTTCGCGTTCACCTTCGGCATCTCTCTCGCTACCGGCCTGGTGTTTGGCCTCCTGCCCGCCTTCCGTGCCTCCAAGCTCGATCTCAGCGAAGCTCTGAAGGAAACCGGCAAGAGCACCACCGGAAAGGAACGCCACCGCCTGCGCAGCGTGTTGGTTTTCGCCGATGTCGCCCTGGCTTTGCTGCTGCTGACCGGCGCGGGCCTCATGATGAAGAGTTTCGTTCGCCTTCTCGAAGTCAAGCCTGGCTTCGACCCATCACACATTTTGACTCTCACGCTCTCGCTGTGGGGTCCCAAATCCGCGGACGCGCCGGCGATTGCTTTTTTCGATCAAGTTCTGGAGCGTGTACAAGCTCTTCCCGGGGTCGAATCGGCCGGAATCGTCAGCCAACTCCCGCTCGGCGGCAACCTGGATATGTACGGCGTCCACGTGGAAGGCAAGTCGCTAGCAAATCCCGAACAGGACCCGAGCGCCGATCGCTATTCGATCACTCCAGGTTATCTACGCGCGATGCACATTCTGTTGCTGGGCGGCCGCGAGTTCGACGAGCGCGACGTTCGAACCTCTCCAATGGTCGCGCTGGTCAACGAATCCATGGCTCGCCAGTTTTGGCCGGGCGAAGATCCCGTCGGCAAGCGCTTCCGAATGGGCGACACGAAAGGCCCCTGGAGAACGGTCGTCGGCGTCGTGGGCGATGTCTTGCACAAAGGACTCGACGCCCCGCACAGCATGCAGGTCTATTTGCCCAACACACAATTCACAGACTCCATGGTGATCCTGGCCGTGCGCACCTCCAACGACCCGGCATCGCTGGCCGCCGCGCTGCGCTCAGAAATTGCTTCCCTCGACCCACAAGTCCCCCTCTCCGAAGTCGCGACCATGGACGAAGTGGTCTCCGCCTCCGTAGCCAATCAACGCTTCGGCGCGCTCCTCTTTCTACTCTTCGGCGCCATCGCACTGGTCCTTACCGCCGTCGGGATTTACGGCGTCATCTCTTACGGGGTAGTCCAGCGCACCCACGAAATTGGCATCCGCCTGGCGCTAGGCGCGGGAAGAGGTGAAGTGCTCAGCATGGTTGTCTGCGAGGCACTGAAACCGGCGCTGCTGGGTGCGGCACTTGGCCTTTTGGCGGCGTTCGGTTTGACTCGTCTCTTGACGCGTCTGCTCTACAACGTCAAGCCCACCGACCCGCTGGTGTTCGCGGGCGTACTTGTTTTGTTGATTGGTGTGGCGTTACTCGCGTCCTACATCCCCGCGCGCCGCGCCACTCGCGTCGATCCTATGGTCGCTCTGAGGTACGAGTAGGAAATAGCGAATGCACTAGCTGCAGGAAGAGGCTGAACACAAATCGTTGGCTATTCGCCAACAAATCGCTGCTCTCGCTCCGTCCAGGCCAGTCTTCGACGTCCACGCCATGCTTCAGGGTTTGTACACGGTCAACGGCTTCCTTCTCTTCCAGTTGGCTGCGGCCCTCGCGGGAATTCTCCCAACACTTGGTCTAATCCTCGCTCTCGTCGGGGTCTTCGGCGTCATCTCCTTTACCGTCGGTCAGCGCACCAGGGAGACTGGCATTCGCATGGCCATGGGCGCCGAGCAGCGCTCTATCTTGCACATGATTCTTCGTCAAGGCGTGTGCATCATCAGTGCGGGTATTCTCCGCGGCCGGCGCTGGCTGTGGCTATGGCGCGCCTGGTAGGGAATTTCATTCTGGCGTGAGCCCTTACGACCCGCTCACCTACTTGTCAGTTTCGGCATTGCTCATGCTGGTCGCGCTCTTGGCGTGCTATACCCCTGCGCGTCGCGCCATGCGTGTCGATCCCATGGTGGCTCTACGCTAGACGTAAGCCATGCTCCCCGGAGGGGACCATGACGAAGGATGTGACTGGCCGGACTACTGCCCTTTCGTCATTAGGCTCTTCCAGCGTTCCCAGGCCTCGGTCCGAGCCTTCTTGTCGGCTTCTTTCGCATCCGGGGCTTCACCGGCGCGCATAAAGCCATGTCCTGCGCCGTCGTACGTTATGGGTTCAAATGTTTTGCCAGCCGCCTTCATGTTGGTGATCGCATCGGGAATCATCGCGCCGATTCGCGCATCATTCCCTGCAAAAAATCCGTAAATCGGAGCTTTTATCCGCGCCATGGCATCCTTCTCCGGAGGAGGGCCATAGAAAACAAACGCCGCGGCCAAATCGCCGCGATTCGTCGCGAAGCGGAACGTCTGGCCACCGCCCCAGCAGAACCCGCCAACAAATAATCTCCCATTTGACGCGGGAATTTTGTTCCCGTAATCCGCCACGGCATTCAGGTCCGCGGTAACTTGGTCCGGGTTCAGCTTGCTCACGGCTTCCATAACTTTGTCGGCCGCGATCGACGAAGTCCGCCCGCCGCCAGGACCCATTCCCGACAGCAAATCCGGAGCAAGGGCAATGTAACCGGCCGCAGCCACTTGATCCGCCAAATCCTCGACCCAATCCGACATTCCAAAAATTTCATGAATAATCAGCACCACTGGCCGCTTGTCCCGTGACTCCGGATAAACCACGAACGTCTCCACCGACCGCCCATCGTGCTTCACGGTCACCCACTCGGTGTGCCGTGGCGACTTCAGAAGCTTCTCCTTCGCCCAGTCCTGCGCAGAAACGGTCTGTGCTGCCGCCAGAATCGTGAAAATCAAAAACGTGCGCCTCATTTCTCCCCCCTTGCTGCCGGTCACAGCAATCGCGGCTCCGCCCGATATTCCATCCACCATGCGAACCAGAGCCGCCCGCATCATATCTGCTATTCCTGGGCCGCAGCAATCCCCGTTTGCTCGCCAGCTGAAGATTTTTCGGTTGAACAAATTCGATTGCATTCCGTACTTTCAAATGGTTGAACGGCTCGCCCGTGTGGCATATGCTCTGCCCGTCAACCGCCAAGACCTTGGGAGGGACTCCGATGGACTCGCTCTGGCAGGACTTCAACTACGGTCTTCGACAGCTCCGCAAGAACCCCGGCACCACCGCAGTCATGCTCTTTACGCTGGCCCTGGCCATCGGCGCGACCACGGCAATTTTCAGCGTTGTATACGGGGTGTTGTTGCGGCCCCTGCCGTACACCGATTCGAGCCGCATCATGGCCGTCTTCGAGGTGACCTCGAAGGGCAGGCCAAATCGCCTTGCGGATCCGAACTTCGACGATTTTCGCGATCAAAACCACAGTTTCCAGGCCATTGCCAAGTACAACGATAACGTCGTGTCCGTTTCTGGTACTTCGCAGCCGACGCGCACGACGGTTGCAGGGGTTTCCCCCGACTTTCTCAAAGTCTTTGGAGTTCAGCCAATGCTCGGCCGGGATTTCAGCCCGAGCGATGCGAAAAAAGGTGCCGGCCCCACCGTTCTTGTCAGCTATGGATACTGGAGACAGTATCTCGGATCGTCGCCGGACCTCTCAGGGTCGCACCTGAAGATCGATGGCGCGGTCTACTCCGTTATCGGCGTGCTCCCGGCCGGATTCCGTTTCCCAGAAGACGTGGATTTGTGGCTGCCCGCCGATTTGGACGGCGAAAATCAAAGCAGGACGTCGCATAACTACAACGCAGTCGGCCGCCTCCGGGACGGCGTGACCGTCCAGCAAGCCAATGGAGATATCAGCGCGATCGCCCAGCGCATTCACGAGACATCCAGCGAGCAGGGCGATTATCTCCTCAAAGACGGAATGGTCGTGCCGCTTCAGGACTCGATCGTGGGCAAAGCCCGCTCGCCGCTGCTGGTCCTGCTCGGGGCGGTGGGATTTCTGCTACTGGTGGCGTGCGCGAACGTTGCGAACTTGCTGCTGGCACAAGCGTCAGTGAGAGAGCGCGAGCTGGCCATTCGTAGCGCGCTCGGAGCGGCACGCGGAAGGCTCGTCCGTCAATTCCTTACCGAAGCATTCCTGCTTTCGCTGGCCGGCGGCGGCCTCGGCGTACTCGGAGCGCTCGGGGGCGTGGCCGGATTGGTTGCGCTGGCGCCGGGAAATCTGCCGCGACTGGACACCGTCTCGATCAGTATTCCCGTACTGGTGTTCGCGTTTCTGCTTTCTACCGCGGTCGCTGCAGGCCTCGGAGCGTTTACCGCCGCGCGGGCAACTTCCGGGGACCCCCGCAAGGGCCTCAGCGAAGGCGGACGTGGACAAGCGGGTTCAGAAGGCAGCCAGCGCGTTGGCCGGGTCATCGTGGCGGCGCAGATCGCCATCACCTTGGTTCTCGTGATCGGTGCGGGATTGCTTGGGCGCAGCCTCGTGAAAGTGCTCGAAGTGAATCCCGGCTTCCGGGTGGACAAAATCGTTACCATGGACGTCTCACTTCCGTGGGTGGACGATCCCAAAGCAAAGGCCAGCCAGGCGATTTTCTTTCGAAATCTGATTGACCGCCTCAAACAAATTCCGGGCGTGCGCAACGTTGGCGCGACTAGCGGCCTGCCACTTGAGGATGGCGGCCTTCCCAACGGAATGTTTGTGCTCATGACTCAGGACGAGATTCCCAAGACCCTGGATGGCCTTGCTGCGCTGTTCCAGCAGAAAGAACGGCTCGGCGTTGCGGATTTTGGAGTGGTCACGGACGGATACTTCCAGGTTCTCGGAATTCGGCTGATTCGGGGGCGAATTTTTGACGAGCATGACGGCGCGAATTCTCCGCATGTTGCAGTGATCAGCGAATCGCTGGCCCGCGACCGCTGGCCAAAACAGGACCCCATCGGCCACACCATTGAGTTCGGAAACATGGACGGCGACTTGCGTTTGCTGACCATCGTCGGGATTGTGGGCGACACGCACGAAGAGGGCCTCGATGCGCCACCGCAACCGACCGTCTATGTGAATTTGTTCCAGCGGCCGCGCGCGGCGATCACCTTGACCATGTTGAGTGATGCCGACACAGGGTCCGTCACTTCGGCAGCGCGAGGAATCCTCGAGGGCCTGAACCCAGAGATTCCCACTAGGTTCCGGACATTTTCGCAAGTCTATTCCGCTTCGCTGGGCTCGAGGAGATTCAACGTCATACTCACCGGATTCTTCGGGATCACCGCGCTGCTGCTGGCAACGGCAGGAGTGTTTGGCGTGATGGCTTATTCCGTTAGCCGCCGCACGCGCGAAATAGGCGTGCGTATCGCTCTCGGGGCAGGCCCCGGCGACGTTCTTGGAATGGTCCTGGGCCAAGGACTGCGCACCATTTTCATTGGAGTGGCGATTGGCATTGCTGGTTCGCTGGCTCTGACGCGCACTGTTGAGTCGCTGCTGTTCGGCGTGACGGCCACCGATCCGCTGACCTTTGGCGGAGTGACACTGCTCCTCCTTGGGGCCGGGCTATTGGCGTCTTACATTCCGGCTCGTCGCGCCACGCGCGTCGATCCCATCATCGCTCTTCGTTATGAATGAAGTCGGCGCCACGAGTAAATCGTTTCTAAGCTATTAGCCTGGGCT
>Ga0210406_10007737_pt1 | contig 10852 bp, 9 predicted proteins | sample IncBWC30MmetaG_FD_155454 | JGI IMG/M metagenome (GOLD analysis project Ga0210406, IMG submission 155454) | Forest soil microbial communities from Barre Woods Harvard Forest LTER site, Petersham, Massachusetts, United States - Inc-BW-C-30-M | ecosystem: Environmental > Terrestrial > Soil >... | reverse complement strand
GCGGGAGAGGATTTCTCCTTGTTGTCCACGTAAGACGGCGTCCGGTTTGATGATTGCGAATGTGCGTTCGAGTGCCACGAATGATTCCTCCAGAAACTTGCATTAGAAATATTTGCTCGAGGCAAAGACGGGCGGGGTGAGCCCCGCCCCTACCAGTCTAGATAGAGCACTCGGGCCATCGACATCACTTTAGTGCGGCAGCAATCGTGGAGCCGAGGTCCGCGGGAGTTTCCACGCAGCGGATGCCTGCGGCGGCCATGGCGGCGTATTTGTCTTTGGCGGTGCCCTGACCGCCGCTGATAATGGCGCCGGCGTGGCCCATACGGCGGCCTGGTGGGGCGGTTTGCCCGGCGATGAAACCTACGACTGGCTTTTTTACGTTGGCTTTTATCCATTGCGCGGCGGTTTCTTCGGCATTGCCGCCGATTTCGCCGATCAGGATGACGGCGTGCGTGTCGGGGTCGTCATGGAAGAGGCGCATGGCATCTAGGAACGAAGTACCGATGATGGGATCGCCGCCGATACCTATACAGGTGGATTGGCCGATGCCGAGGCGAGTCAACTGATCGACGGCTTCGTAGGTGAGCGTGCCGCTACGGCTGACGACGCCGACGTTGCCCTGTTTGTGAATGCGGCCGGGCATGATTCCGATTTTGCATTTGCCGGGGGAGATAACGCCGGGGCAGTTGGGACCGATGAGGCGCGTCTTGCGGAAGTCCACGGTGGCGGCGGCGCGAACCATGTCGATGACGGGAATACCTTCGGTGATCGAGACGACTAGCGGGATTTCAGCGTCGGCGGCTTCGAGGATGGCGTCGGCCGCGTAGGGCGGAGGGACAAAGATGACGCTGGCATTCGCACCAGTTGCCTTCACCGCTTCGCTAACCGTGTCGAACACGGGGCGTTCGAGGTGCTTGGTACCACCTTTGCCGGGAGTCACGCCACCTACAACGTTGGTGCCGTATTCCATCATTTGCTGCGCGTGGAAAGTGCCTTCGCGGCCGGTAAAACCTTGGACGATCAGGCGCGTTTTTTCGTTTACGAGAACGCTCATCGCGCTCCTCCTGCGAGAGCGACGACCTTTTGTGCGCCGTCTTTCATGCCGTTGGCGATGGTGAAGTTGAGACCGCTGTCGCGGAGGATTTGCTGGCCCAGTTCGACGTTGGTTCCTTCCATGCGGACGACGACCGGGACTTTTACTTGTAGATCCTTAGCTGCGGCTACCACGCCGGTGGCTAGAACATCGCAGCGCAAGATTCCGCCGAAAATATTAATGAAGACGGCTTTCACTCCGGGATCGCCGATTAAAATGCGGAAGGCGTTTTTCACCTGATCGGAAGAGGCACCGCCGCCAACGTCTAAGAAGTTGGCAGGGGAACCGCCGGCGTACTTGATGATGTCCATGGTGGCCATGGCGAGGCCGGCGCCGTTGACCATGCAGGCGACGGTGCCCTCGAGCTTGATGTAATTCAAGCCGTACTTGGAGGCTTCGACCTCTAGCGGGTCTTCTTCGTCGAGGTCGCGCAACTCGCGCAGTTCTTTGTGGCGGAACAGGCCGTTGTCGTCGAACGTCATCTTGGCATCTAAGGCGACGAGGCGGCCGTCGGCGGTGACCACGGCCGGATTGATTTCGAGCATGGAAGAGTCGGTATCCACGAAAGCGCGATGCAGGGCTTGCAGAAATGGGCCTGCTTTCATCGCCACGTCGCCGGAAAGGCCCAGGCCGAAGACCAGCTTGCGCGCTTGATAAGATTGCAGGCCGACGGCGGGATGAATGGTTTCTCGCATGATGGCTTCGGGATGGGTCTTGGCAACTTCCTCGATGTCCATGCCGCCCGAGGCGCTGGCCATGAAGACGACTTTGCCAACGCTGCGATCGACGAGGATGCTGAGATAAAGTTCGCGCTTGATGTCCAGACCTTCTTCGATCAGAACGCGTTTTACGGTGCGGCCGGCGGGGCCGGTCTGGGCCGTGACGAGATTGATGCCGAGCATATGCGAAGCGATTTCCGCGGCTTCGTCGGGAGAGTGCGCGAGCTTGACGCCGCCGGCTTTGCCGCGGCCACCAGCGTGAATTTGCGCCTTGACAACGACTACGTTGGATTTGAGTCTGGCCGCGCCTTCACGCGCTTCTTCCTTCGAAAAAGCCACTTCGCCGCGGGGAATGGTGACACCGTAACGCGCGAGAATGGCCTTGGCCTGATACTCATGAATCTTCATCGGGGTTCCGTAGTGTTAGAATTTTGGTGTCGTCCGAAACATTAGAGTGTACTCGGAAAGTATAAAACGGAGCAAGGTTAGAGCGGAAATTGCGGCCGAATCGAGATGACAAAATCTCTAATTGATGGCGCCGTATCCGGACACATTTTCTCGCGGGGAGAAGCGGAGGCGGTGATGGAAGAGCTGCTCGCCGGCCAAGTCGCGACGGCGGATATCGTGCGGCTGCTGACGGCGATGAATGCGCGGCCGGTACGCGTCGAAGAGTTGGCAGGTTTCGCAAGCGTGATGCGGCGGCAAGCTGCGCGGGTGTTTGCGGACGGCGAGCCCCGAGTGGAGCATCTTGTGGACACCTGCGGAACCGGCGGCAAGGGATTTCCTTCGTTCAACATCTCCACGGCGGCGGCGATTGTTGCGGCGGCCGCGGGTGCGCGGGTGGCGAAGCACGGCAACCGCGCTTCGCACTCGGGCAGCGGTTCCGCGGACGTGATTGAGGCGCTGGGCGTGCGGATCGATTTGCCAGTGGAGCATTTCGGCAGGGCCATTCGTGAGATTGGCATCGGCTTCTTCTTTGCCCGGACGGCGCACTCCGCGGCACGTCATGCCGCGCCCGCGCGCAAGGAGATTGGCGTGCGCACCGTTTTCAATCTTCTGGGGCCCTTGACGAATCCCGCCGGTGCACGAGCGCAGGTCGTCGGCGTTCCATCTCCAGAGCTGATCGATTTGGTTGCCGAGACACTCGCTGAACTTGGCGTGGAGCACGCGTTTGTGGTTCATGGAGCGGGCGGGCTGGACGAAATCTCCCTTGCTGGAGAGACTCTCGTCGCCGAAATAGAGGGCGGAGGCGTCGAGCGTTTCACGGTTACGCCTGAAGATTTCGGCGTTTCGCGGGCACCGATCGATGCCGTCCGCGGAGGGACCGCTCTGGAAAATGCCGCGACCATCCATGACATTCTCGCCTGCAGAAGCGGCCCGCCGCGCGATATCGTCATCGCAAACGCTGCAGCTGCGCTGGTCGCAGCGAATGTGGCAACGAATTTTCTCGAAGGCGCGCGACTGGCGACCGCTGCACTTACCTCGGGCGCAGCGAAGGCGAAACTCGCGGCACTTGTCGATTTCACGCAACGGCCTCGGTGAAATACTTCGAATTGACAGCTTTTTTGAGGGACTGGCTTACGGACGGTCGGGGCTTTCTAGACCCTTGTGGACGCTCCAAATCAAAACTCCCCCTACGATAGCGGCGGGAAGCAGGAAGAAGCGACTCTGCCCACCGGCAAAGGCGGGATGAGTCAGGGCCGCGCCACAGGCGCCCTTGCGCACCACACGGTAGGTTTTTCCTTCTTCGAGAATCTTGGTTTCTTTGCCCGCGGAGACTTCCAGAGATTGTGTACGCGCGGTTACTAGAACGTCGCAGTCTTCGAGCGTCACTTCGCCGACGGTGAGAACGGGGGCATGCGGCCGGACGCGCACATCGTCGGCCTTGATCTCGACTCCTGTTCCGGTGTCGGCACGAAACGTTACCGTGCCACGCTGCAGCATGGGCGCGAGTATCAGGTTTTCGTGGTTCATCCAAACCGTGCTTTGTTCTGAGAGCGTCAGCTGCACCTGACCGGAGCGGACGCTCAGTGCGCCTTTCTCTTCGGTCTCCAAGCGGTCGCCATCAAAGATCGTGGTTCCAACAGCGGCGTCCGCAGTATTCAAGCGCGCGCTCGCGGATTGTAGGACGACGCCGGTGGGAACAGTTTGCGCCGGCAGAGAAACGCCTAGGAGCAGCGAGGACAGGGCAACGGCCAAGACAGGACTGCTCATGAAAGCGCGAAGCCTCCGGGCGAAAGCGAATTCTTAGTGTTGGACTTTGCAACGACGGCTGCACTAGTACTTTGCGCAATCCGCTGTTAGCCAGTTCCACACAAGGCAAACCGCGACCTGCCCGAAAGGACAGCTGTCCGTTCGTACAGGTAAGGTGAGAACATGGATGCGCCGCTGGGGCGGCATCCAGGCGCGTGGGACTGCGGAGCAGTGAAGCCGTTACAAAAACTACAGGAGAAAATCTTTGAGATCCATTGCGGTTACTTTGGTTGCCGCCGTTTACATGTGTCCGGCGATGGGACAGAAGCCGGCTCCTATCGCGTCGGCGCAAGTGGTTCAAGAAGTGCGCGACTACCGGACGGACCATGAAGATCGCATCGTGCGGGAGCTCGCGGAATTCCTCGCCATCCCGAATGTTGCCAGCGACACGCCAAACATCCAGAGAAACGCTGAGCATTTGATGGAAATGCTGGAGGCGCGCGGGATTGAAACACATCTCCTCCCGATTACCGGGCGGGGGCCGGTGGTGTTTGGCAAGTTGATCGCGCCCGAGGCCACACGCACGGTAATTTTCTACGCGCATTACGATGGCCAGCCGGTCGATCCCGCCGCGTGGACCGACGGCACGCCTTTCGAACCGGTCTTGCGAAGCGATGCCATTGAAGCTGGCGGCAAGCGCATTCCCTTCCCGGAAAACAGCGCGAAGCAGCCGGCAGCCTACAAAGACGATTGGCGTATTTATGCGCGGTCCGCTTCCGATGACAAGTCGCCGATCGTGGGGCTGCTGGCCGCGCTCGACGCCATGCGCGCGAAACAGATTCCGCTGAAGGTGAATCTGAAAGTCATTTTTGAGGGGGAAGAAGAAGCGGGATCGACAAACCTCGCGCACACTTTGGAGCTGCACAAAAACCTGCTCGCGGGTGATCTGCTGATCACCGCAGACGGGCCGGTACATCAATCGGGGCGGCCACTGGTTTTCTTCGGGAATCGCGGCGACATCGGGCTGGACGTCACAGTATACGGACCGGTGCGGGCGCTGCACAGCGGCCACTATGGAAATTGGGCGCCGAATCCCGCGATGGAACTCTCCCGGCTGCTGGCATCGATGAAGGACGCGGATGGGCGCGTTTTGATCGACGGCTATTACGACGACGTGACGCCGCTGAGCGACCTCGAACGGAAAGCGCTCCGGGAGATGCCCGTGAATGACGCCGATTTGGAGCGAGAGCTGGGCATTGCTAAGCCGGAAGGAGCGGGGGAGAAATTAGTCGAATTGCTGCAGGAGCCCTCGCTCAATATCCGCGGCTTGTCGAGCGCTTACGTTGGCGAGCATGCCCAAAACGTGGTACCGGACAAGGCCGAGGCTTCGATCGACGCACGGCTGGTGAAAGGCGAAAACCCGCGCACGAAATTCGAGCAGATCGCGGCGTTCATCAGGAAGCAGGGGTATTTTGTAATTGACCGCGAGCCAGGGATCGAAGAGCGGCGTACGCACGCGCTCATCGCGAAAGTGATTGACCAGGGCGGCTATCGCGCTTCGCGCACAGCGATGGATTTGCCGGTTTCCAAGGCGCTCGTCAAAGTGGTGCAAGAGGCAACCGGCAACGATACGGTCATTGCACCTACGCTCGGCGGAAGCGTGCCGATGTATATTTTTGAGGATTTGGGATTGCCGTGGATCGGCGTGCCCATCGTGAATTACGACAACCACCAGCATAGTTCGGACGAAAATCTGCGGTTGGGGCACCTGTGGCGGGGGATGGAGATTTATGCGGCGATTTTGGCGGATTTGACCTGGTAGGAGGAAAAAGGCTTTCGACAGAGATCGCAGCAGACGTTTGAAAAGACGAAAGAAGAACAGGGAGAGAACCCGGCAATCCTGCGGACATGGGGCATGGCCTGCTGGCCCGCAAGGAGCGAGGAGCAAGCCTTGGCGTCAGACTACTTTGAGGCGGCGTTCGAGTTGGCCCAGGAGGAGGTCGGCGAAGATGGCGAGGAGGGCGGCGGGGATGGCGCCGGCCAGAATGACAGCGTCGCTGACCATGGCGACGCCGCGGAAGATGAAGGTGCCGAGGCCGCCGGCGCCGATGGCGGCGGCGATGGTGGCGACGCCGATGGTGATGACCGTGGCGGTGCGGATGCCAGCCAGGATGATACTCAGGGCGAGCGGCAAGCGGACGCGGAGCAGGATTTGCGTGGTGGTCATGCCCATGGCTTCGGCGGCTTCCAGGATTGCGGGGTCGACACCGCTTAGCCCGACATAGGTGTTACGGAGAATGGGGAGCAGTGCGTAGAGAACTAGGGCGACGATCGCCGTGCGGCGTCCGATTCCCCCGATGAAGGGAATGGGGATTAGGAAACCGAAGAGGGCAAGGCTGGGGATGGTTTGAAAGACGCTGGCGATACCCAGTGCGATGGTGCGGAGGTGGCGATGTTCGACGATGAGCATGCCGAGAGGGACGGCGATGGCGATGGCAAAGGCCATGGCGATGACCACTAGGGTGAGATGATCAAGCGTGGCCAGGAAGATTTCGGTGTGGTGACTTTGAAAAAAATTCCAGGGCGTCATGACGCGACTCCATCGGATGAGTCAAGGCAGGCGGTGAAGGCCTGGACTTCGTGATGGTCGAGGCGGAGAAAATCATCGGGAGGCGCGAGAGCGACAAGGCGGCCGGCATGGAGAAGAGCTATGCGTTGGCCGAGGAGGAGAGCTTCTCGAATGTCGTGGGTGACGAAGACGATGGTCCTGCCGAGACGGCGAGTTAGGGCGCTGAATTCGCGCTGAAGTTCGGCGCGGGTTACAGGATCAAGGGCGCCGAAAGGCTCGTCCATGAGAAGAATCGGAGGATCGGCGGCTAGAGCGCGAGCAACACCCACACGCTGGCGCTGGCCGCCAGAGAGTTCACGCGGGTAGCGGGTGGAGAATTCCGCGGGATCGAGACCTACCAGGCGCAATAGTTCATCAACCCGGGCGGCGATTCGGGCAGAGTCCCATTTTTCGAGGGTGGGGACCAGAGCGATGTTTTCCGCAATGGTGAAATGCGGAAACAGGCCGGCCTCTTGAATGACGTAGCCGATGCCGCGACGGAGACGGATAGCATTCGTCTCGGTGGTGGGGCGGCTTTCGACCAGAACTTGTCCTTCTGAAGGGACGAGCATGCGATTGATGAGTTTGAGCAGGGTGGTCTTGCCGCTGCCGCTGCGGCCGAGGAGAACCAGGGTTTCGCTGCGCGAGATGGTTAGTGAGATGTTTGAGACGATGGCACGGGCGGGAATATCGTTTATGTAGTAGCTCACGCCGCGAAACTCGATGGCGACGTCCAGAGGCGCTGCGGTTTTCGCATTCATTTCGATTGACAGCCTCACACGTGTGGAGGAACATCGTACTCTACTCAGCCCCCCATGCGCCTGGTTCTGGCGCATCCTTCTCGAGGAAGCCGCATCCAAGATAGGGGGAAAAACGCCATGGGAGCCAGCGCCACTGCTGTCCGCATAAGGCACGACCTTCACACCCGGATGTTGGATGCTCGCGCGCAATCGGATGCGTTGTTTGGCATTGTCGACAACGAGGCGATCTACGACAGACCTATCCCGGAGCGACACCGGATCATTTTCTACCTCGGACACGTCGAAGCGTTCGACTGGAACCTGCTGGCGCAACGCGCATTTGGGTTGCAGACCAAGCAACGCATGTTCGACGACCTATTTGCGTTCGGAATCGACCCCGTGGGAGGTGCAATGCCGAGCGACAGGCCAGGCGATTGGCCCAAGCGCGAGGAGGTAGAACATTACAATCGTCGCTTGCGGAATGCATTGGACGAGGCTATCGAACACGCGCTGGCGCGACCCGCCGAGGGGCATCCGCAACTGACCGCCATGCTGGAAGTGGCTATTGAGCACCGCTTGATGCACGCAGAGACGCTGGCGTACATGTTGCACCGGCTGCCGACGGAGAGAAAAATTCGCGGGCCGATTGCGCCGGCCTCCAGAACCACGCGATGGAAGTCGCGGCTGGTGGAGATACCCGCAGGACGGGTTACGTTGGGGCTGAAACACGCGACAGGGGATGAGTTCGGCTGGGACAACGAATTGGAAGCGCAGGAGGTGGACGTCGCGGAATTTGCGATCGAGAGCGGCAACGTCACGAACCAGGATTTTTTGCGGTTTATTCAGGCGGGCGGGTACGACGATGCCCGACTGTGGAGCGCGGAAGCCTGGGCGTGGAAGGAAAAAGTAGGCGAGCAGCATCCGGCATTTTGGAGGAGAGACGGAAATCTGTGGATGTACCGGGCGATGTTCGGCGAGGTCCGTTTGCCGCTGGATTGGCCCGTGTATGTGAGCCACGCAGAAGCCACTGCCTACACCAAGTGGCTCGGGCGCGCGTTGCCGAGTGAAGAACAATTTCACCGCGCTGCTTATGGAACGCCCGAGGGTTGGGGCGAGCGAGCTTATCCGTGGGGCGAGGACGCGCCGAGCGTGCGGCATGGAAATTTTGATTTTCACCAGTGGGATCCTGCACCGACCGGCGCGCATCCGGAGGGGGCCAGCGCGTTTGGAGTTCACGATTTGGTGGGCAATGGCTGGGAATGGACGCGGACGAAGTTCGCGCCGTTCCCTGGATTTGTGCCGATGCCCTTCTACCCCGGCTATTCCGCGAATTTCTTCGATGGCAAACATTACGTGATGAAGGGTGGGTCGCCGCGAACGGCCGCGTGTATGTTGCGGCGATCCTTTCGGAATTGGTTCCAGCCGCATTATCCGTACGTCTACGCGACATTCCGTTGCGTGGAAGACTAGCAAGACAAGCCCGGGCCTTGGGAGACGACATGCTGATGCAAACCCTTCCGTTGAGACATGTGTCGGAGTTCGCAGCCGATGTGCGCGCGGGCCTGACGAAGAGCGGGCAGAGAGAATTGCCTTCTAAGTATTTGTATGACGAGGTGGGTTCGGCGTTGTTTGAGGCCATCAGCGTCTTGCCTGAATACGGCCTGACGCGCGCCGATGCCCGGCTGCTCGAGAAACATGCACGCCAAATCGTTGGGCTGTTACCATCGCCGGTGCACGTCGCCGAGCTTGGGAGCGGAAGCGGCAAGAAAACGCGCTGGATCCTGGAAGCGCTTTCGCGGCGACAGAAGACTTTTTACTTCCCGATCGAGATCTCGCCTTCGGCGCTGGCGGCCTGCGAGAAGGAATTGGGGCAGATCGATCTGGTGAGCATCGTCGGACACGAACAGCCGTACCTGGAGGGCTTGCGGACAGTGGCGGATGGACGCGCCGACGGCGATCATTTGCTGGTGTTGTTTCTCGGGAGCACGATCGGGAATTTCGATCGCGATGCTGGAGAGGAGTTCTTGCGGAACGTACGCAACACCTTGCGCCAGGGCGACGCTTTGCTCTTGGGGACTGACTTGGAGAAAAACATTGCGGATCAAATACTGGCCTATGACGATCCCGCCGGAGTGACAGCGGCGTTCAATATGAATTTGCTGGCGAGGATTAACCGGGAGCTCGGCGGGGACTTCGACTTGGCGTGTTTCCGGCACGAAGCCCGGTGGAACGCGAGGGATCGGCGGATGGAGATGCACCTGCGATCGACATGCCGGCAGCGCGTGGAGATTCCGGCGGCGGGGCTGCGCGTTTCGCTGGATGAAGATGAAACGATTTGGACGGAGAGCTCGTATAAATACAGAATTGGCGAGGCTGCGGAAATGGCCGAGCGGACCGGGTTTCGATGCGAAGGCCAGTGGGTGGACCAGCAGTGGCCCTTCGCGCAGAATCTGTTGATCGTGGAATGATTTGGGCTGAGACTGGAAATATCCCTGTTCCGAGAACCTAGCGTGTCCGGCCAGCCCGGCCGCTAGAGATTCCAAGCCTTCAACCGTATAGGTCTCCCTGATAGCCGATCGTTCATCGTTTTTCGTCCGGCTCGAACGCTAGAAAGATTCGATGCGCCAGACGAGGCGAGCGAACCATGGCTCTTCGGGCGCCAGGGGCGGATGCCAGACGGCAAGGATTTGAGAGCCTTGGTAGACGCGTTCGAAACCTTCCTCGGATTCGGAAACCGTTTCAATCGGAGCTACCCAGAATTCCTTTGCGCCGGGCGCGTGCAGGGTGATGCGGAAACGCTGCCAGCCGTCTTCCATACGGAGGAGCGGGCCCGGCAGGACGCCGCTGTAGCGAAGATTTTGGGGACCCTTGGGCGTTTCGAAAAAACGGTCGGATTCGGCAGGAGCGAGCAGATTGATGACCGATTCGAGGCCGACGGCGAGGGGCTTTCGAAGGGGCTGCTTGAGTTTTAGACCGATCTCGCAGCCCACTTCGCAACCGTTGGGGGCCGGGCCGAAAGAGAATCGTTTCGCCAGGGAAAGCCTCGGGGCGGCAGACTCGCCTGTCGCAGCGACCTTCAGTTCGTCTTCGCAAATTAGCTGCGCATCGTTGGCGGAGGAGGATTTGACATGAAAGGCGCCGCCGGCAAATCCCGGATCCTCCTGTAGTTCGAGCGTCTGATATTCGGCCTGCGTGCGGGCGGGGTCGTAGAGCATGACCCGGAACGCATGGCGGGGCCAGCGGTCGTAGCGGAGAAAACGTTCAAGACCTGGCTCTTTGACAAGCGTCTGCTCGTGAATGGAGGCGACCGCACCGGGCAAGGCAGTTTTCGCGGTTTCGCGCAGGCGGGCGTGGTAAGCCTCGGGCCTACGCTGAATGGAATTGATAAGGGTCGCGGCAGCGGGGCGAAAATCGAAAGCGGCAAGCGTGCCGCCATCCGTCGGTTTGAGCAAAGCCTGGTATTCGGACGCGGTGAAGAGATGTTCATGAGCGCCGTCGG
>Ga0210406_10007735_pt1 | contig 10853 bp, 13 predicted proteins | sample IncBWC30MmetaG_FD_155454 | JGI IMG/M metagenome (GOLD analysis project Ga0210406, IMG submission 155454) | Forest soil microbial communities from Barre Woods Harvard Forest LTER site, Petersham, Massachusetts, United States - Inc-BW-C-30-M | ecosystem: Environmental > Terrestrial > Soil >... | reverse complement strand
TGCGCGCCACCTGTGTTGCTGTCGGCAAGCCCGTCTTGTTCTCCGTAACATCGAGATAGGCTTCATCAAGCGACAGCGGTTCGATGAGGTCGGTGTGCCGGCGAAAGACATCACGCACTTGTCGCGACACAGCTCGATAGCGGGGAAAATCGGGAGGGAGAAAGACGGCGTTCGGACAGAGGCGTTCGGCACGAACGGCGGGCATCGCCGAACGCACGCCGAACTTTCTGGCCTCGTACGACGCAGCGCACACCACCGAGCGGTTCCCGCGCCAAGCAACGACGACAGGCTTGCCTCGCAGCTGCGGATCATCCCGCTGTTCCACCGACGCATAAAATGCGTCCATGTCGATGTGCACGATTTTGCGCATTGGCGTGTCTGGGCTATTTTAGGCATGATGCGGACTTTGGGGGACAACATCGGAACGAGTGGCTAAAGCGGAGGTTTGGAAAGCTGCCGCTGGATAGAAGCAGATCAGGGGCCCTATTCTTGGCTTCATCCGCAACGTCAGAACCGTATGATTGTGTCGATGGCAAACACGACCTGAACCCACTTCTCCCGCCACCGAAGCAGCAGTGACCTGTTGAGCGCGGCGGCTTGGCGCCGCTTTACGGTTTAAGCCGCACCACCAAATCACCTTCACAGCCAAAAATCTCCTCAACACCGACTCCAGAGCAGTGATCTAAACCACCTGCGGTGTGCGAATTAAAGTGCCGAATAAATCATCTGCACGAAGAGGTCGCTGCTGAGCATGCCGTGACCCCACACAGGGTCCAAATCGGCCAAAGGTTTGCTCGCCGCTATTTCGTCGGTCGATTTGCCGGCGGTCTTCATTTTTTGCACGCGATCGCGCGCCACAACCAGCATGTCCCGAAACTTGGTCAGATTGGCTTTGTTGCCCAGCGGGCCATGCCCCGGAACGATCTTGGTGTTGTTGTCGGCCAAGGGCAGAACTTTGTCGACGGCGACAATCATCCCGTTGATTTTTCCGCCGGTGCTGGCGTCGATGACCGGGTAAAAGCCGTTAAAAAAAGTATCGCCCATGTGAATCACGTTGGCCTTCTGGAAGTGAATGTAGATGTCCGTGTCGGTATGCGCCGGCTGGAAATATTGCAGCATCAGGATTTCACCATTGGCCTGCAGTTTTTGGCTGGTGCTGAATGTCTGCTGCGGCAAAGCATCCGCAGGCGATGCCGGAATGTGCAAACCCAAAAGCGCACTGTCGTGAGGCTCTGCCATGCGCGTCTTGGTGTTTTCGTGGGCCAGCACTGTGGCGCCCGCAGCGTGCAGATTGCCGTTATTGTCCGTGTGGTCGAAATGCCAGTGCGTGTCGATCACCGTCTTCACCGGCGCATTGCCCAGCCCATCGAGCGTTTCCTTCAACTTCGGCCAGGCCGGCATAAGAAACGTGTCGACCACGATTTTGCCATCGGGCCCGTTCAACACCACAACGTTTCCTCCAGGCCCGGAAAGCAACGTGAGATTTTCCGCCAGCGATTGCGCCTGGATCGGGGTAGCACCCATCTGCGCCCGTATGGCCGCGAGATGGTCGGTTGGAGCGGTTGCCGCCTGCTGCCGGAGGCCAGGAACACCGGCGCTCAGAAGACTTGCCGGAAAAAGTTGCGCCAGCAACGCGCTTCCCGCAAACCCGGCGAAATTTCGCAACATTTCGCGCCGTGTGCTTTGCTTCTCCAAAAACTTCGGGCTCATCTTTGTCTGCCTTTCAAATGTGGATTACGTGCGTCATCGGTTCATAGCTGATCCCATCCCCTCGTAACCGTCCAGGACATGAGCAGTGTGCAAGGACATGGATCAATGACGCATATTCATCTCCGGCGCCGGGTCCATCAACATCGGAAGCCCGAAGAGTGGGAAACTGTCCGGCCCGAACGTCACGATCTCCGTGATCAAGCCGTCCTCGATTCGAAGAACGTCCATCGCCAGGGCCCGCCAGGTGGAATCTCCGGGCCGGCACACGTAAGCTGCGACCGCCGGCTGCAGGTTGGCGTGGGTCACAACGCAGCGCAGGTGACCAAATTGTTCGGAGCCGAATCCGCCTTCGATCCATAACCTGAACATCGCTTCACGGCCTGCGGCCGTGTCCGGCTGGGGCGGCATGCGGAAGGTCGCGTCCGCGCGGATGATCGATTCGAGGGCCCGAAAGTCCGCCGCTTCGCTCGCCTCGACGTATTTCTTCAGCAGATCGCGCTCGGCCGCGCTGGCATCCACGCTGGCGGGCCACGGCGGCTTGTGCGACGGCAGACGCTGGCGGAGCCTAGCCCGCGCGCGCTGCAATGCGCTGTTTACAGCAGAAACACTGATCTCGAGCAGGTCCGCGGCGTCCTTGGCGGACCAGTCGAGCACGTCACACAGAATCAAGGCGGCCCGCTGCTGCGGCGTGAGGAGCTGGATTACCGTAAGGAAGGCGATTTCGATGGTTTCGCGCATCAGAGTGATCGTCTCCGGCGTCCTCGCCGGCGCGGTGGGTGGCTCGAGCACTGAGTCTGGAATCGGGCCCAGCCAGACGACGTCTTCCGGCTCTCCGGCCCAGCCCTCGTCCGCCGCGGCCCTCGCCGCGAGGACCGCGCGCCGCTCGTCGCGAGCAATGGCATCGAGGCAGGCGTTCGTGGCCACGCGGTAAAGCCATGGGCGCAGTGGCGCGCCTTGCTTCAGGCTGTCGCGATACCGCCAGGCGCGAAGCGACGTCTCCTGCACCGCGTCCTCGGCGTCCGGCAAGGAGCCGAGCATGCGGTAACAGTGGACCAGCAGTTCGCGGCGATGACGCTCGACATTGCTACCCAACTCGTTCACTGTGTGTCTCCGTTCCAGCGACGCCGACGGATCGGCGTCGATCCTTACTTGTAATACCGGAGCGGGGTCAAAAACTCATCGCGCAGTAGCGTTCCAAGTTTCCCGAACGTCTAAGAACGCTGATCAGCGCTAGATGGCCATGGCAGCTTATATCGTGCTGGGTTGCGGAAGTGATTTAAGAGAAGAAACTTTGGTTGCGGCGGCCTGCAACCATCCGAATTGTTTAGTCTTGCCTTTCAGCTTCCGATTGGTTCCCCGACAATCTCCGGAATCCTTTCGGACAGAGAGATATGTGGCATTCCAGCCTTCTCTTTTGAGCAATCAGAATAAGAACTTCAGGGCAAGCTGGATTACCCGCGGAGGCAAAGCAGCCTGAATGGTATTGAAGGTTGGCGAGCTGATGTCGCTATCGGGAAGCCGGAAGTTGGGGTGATTGAGAATATTGAAAAACTCCGCGCGAAACTGAATGTCCTTCGACTCAGTCACGCGAAAATTCTTGAACATGGAAAAGTCCCAATTGGCATAGCGGGGACCGACACCGACGTTGCGGCCCGCATTGCCAAATTGCTGGACCGGCGAGTTGGGATCGGGAATCACCTGCGCAAATGCCGCGCTGTTGAGCCACTCGCCGGTCGTTCCCGGCCCCCCATTTAGGGGTAGAGCGGGGTACGGTCGAACAGATCGTGTGGCTTTAACATGAAGCCGGTCCACATCACCAAAGCCTCACCGCGCCAATAATGACCAACGTATTCGCCGTCTTCATCGCGAGGATGGTGGTGGATGGAGCCTTTATACCAGACGACAATGTCGGTATTCGCGGCATTCTGCGGCGGATTCACATAGCTTGGAAGCTGCGCCGCCCACAACTGCGTGCCGTTGTAAGTGGTCACCCAGAAATCGTGTTGGGTGAAGCTTTCCTGATGCCGGGAGAGGCCTCCCGTCGGCAAAGGTATGAGTTGGTAGTACGTTTTGTGGCGGTGACCGTTGACCAAGGTTGCGTCGGAAACATCAAGAGAATTGAAGGCGTGAGGATTCCAGTCACGCGAGCCTTCTTGCGCGATCACGGGGTCGGTATCCGTGGCGGTCGCGCCAATCTCCGTATGGGTTCCGAAGCTGACGGAATCGGCAGGGAACCCGTTCAGGTCTATGTCCAGCCGCCAGATTGGATTGTGCATGTGCGCTTCGTAAGGTATGCCGGGCAGGTTCACCGCCGTAGCCCCGACGCGGGCGAGCACCACACCGTCATCGCGAAAGGTCCATTCAATCACATAGTTGTAGTTGGCGGCGTCAAGCGCGCCCCAGAGGACAAGCTCCTGGCCGCGCCGGACATTGGCATCGTCCTTCCACGCCAGCCCGCGATCACGAACTTCCTTGCAAACATTACCTCCGAGTGGCGTTCCGCCAACTGCCGCAGGGCAATCCCTGACACCGATCGGGGTCATTGGGAACATGAAATTCGACATGTCGTAAAAGCGAGGGGCCCCCGAATGATAGGGGACGAAAATGTCCGAGACGCGCGCATCCCAGAAGAGACGCAGCCAGGGCGCGCTGGGTGATTTCCGGAAGAAGGCCCAATGGATCATCAATCCATTTCTGGGAGCCGCTTCCATGCAGAGACGCCAATGTGTTTCTTCCGGACCAATCACCGGAAACTTCTGGTCAACCAAGTTGACACCCGAGCAGGGCATCCAAGGAGGCCGCGTTTGCCCGGATGCGGAGCGAGGAAGAATCAAAAGTCCAGAGAGAACTGCGAGGGCGACGAAGAAATTAGTGCGGTTCATTTTTCCCCCTTTCGACATACACATGACGTTCGGTCAGATCTACCCACACGGTTGCATCGGCAAGATAGTCGCGCCCGCGGCGGAACATCAGCTGCACGCAACGGTGTTTGGTGCATGGATCGTCTTCGCCCTTGCTGAAGAGACGCAAACCCGTAATTGCAAACTGTTGTGAGCGCACGCCTGGCGATTCCGTAGCGGCGGCATAGCTTTTGAGTTCGTCTCCCAGGACACTTTGCAGCTCCTTGTCTGCCAAGGCGAGCTTTGCTGCCTGCGTGATGTCTTCCTGAATCAGGGGCAATTCCATGCTGGTGATACGCTCAGCGGCCACAACGGAACGCTTCGAGAGATTAACCACTGCGCGCACGCCGGCTTCGTCTTCTCGCCGGAAGAGAACCTCCGCGTGGCGGTCGATGGCCACGGGCTTCGTCGGCACGACTGCTTGCTCCCCTTCAGGTTTCAGGAACAGGAGCGTAACGGAAATCAACAGGGGCCGCTCTCCGAGCAGTTCACGGACTTTTGAGTCTTCCCGCGCAATCTGCTCGGCTACTTTTTGCTCTGCCGGTGTAAGCGGGTCAAGAGGCAAGGCCTGACGCCGAGCGGGCTCCTTCTGAGGCGGACCTCCTTGGAGACCCGGCGAGCGAGCCCGAAGCAGATCAAAGGGCGCAAGTAATCCGCAGAGAATAATCAAAGCTGGGGTGAAGACGTGGGACCTGACGAATTTAGGGGACATCGAGCACCTCCAATTTGTGATTCACATGTTCGGACAGACTCGAGGAAGGACTGACAAAACGAACGCGCAGGGAGAAGTCTTGAATTGATTTGCGACGTGTGTAGACGAGGAAACCTGCCAACGATTGCCGGCAGTGCGGCGTGCGCGACTCGGGTAAAGGGGACATGCGAGCAGCGACCCAAATTCTCAGATCCATTTACAGGGTGAGCGGTGATGCTAATGGACCTGGCTTGTGAGCTACTTATATCTCTATGCGTAGTACGCGTCGGGCGATTTAGCGCCCGGCCCGAGCCTACCGTTTAATGATAGTGATTTGAGGTGCGGGAGCGTTACAAGGAATGTCCAAGGTCAGGCGCGTCCATTTGGGCAGTCGCACGGCGGCTGGTCGTAATGTATTCTCTGGTAATGAAAAGAAGGAAATCTCAACAGGTTGAACCACTGCCCCGGTCGGCATTTTTCATTATCGCTGTACTGGCCGTGGTTCTAGCCGGGCTCGTTTTGGTAGGTGCCAAGTCTACCTTGCAAATTGGCGCGGTAATCTTGTGTTCCTGCCCGTTGCACTTCTCCTCGGTCTGCTGCTAATCGCTGCTGTAATCAGGCAATTCTTCAAGAAAAACTAGGCCAAAGAGTCCTTGAAACTTAACAGGAATCTCTCAGAATATAGTATAGATTAATAATAACTATAACATTATGGCGGAGGGGGAGATTGCAACCGTTGTTGTTGAGTGGGAGGTGAGGGTTGGTGAGCACTGGTATGTCTCTTGTTTTCAACGCCGCCTTTCGATTAGATGGAATCGCCAGTGTTTATGCGGGTCCTAATGACCCTCAAATCGGTCAAAAGTAGTAGCAAGACTAGTAGCAAATTCCCTCCCGACAACGGTCTAGGGAACCGTCGACCTGAGCATCGATGCCGCGCGGCGGTTTGGAAACCGCCGCAATGCCACCTTTAATAAGGTAGAGGTCTGTGGTTACAACGGTCTTGTAAACCGTTGGCAGAAACCGATTCTCGGTCGAGAGATGACGGGGCAACATTTGGTTCTCGGCCGAATGGTCTGCTGGCAACACTCAACTCCGGGTTAGACTTCACAAATGAGTGAAAGCCTACTTCTGGAACGGACCGCTGTGGTCCGACGCGGGCGCAAGCTCGAATATTTCACGATCGCGTGGAATGCGCTAGAAGGTCTAGTGGCCATCGTCGCCGGTGCAATCGCCGGTAGCATTTCGCTCGTAGGTTTTGGCATCGATAGCTTCATCGAAGTGACGTCCGGTTCGGTCTTACTGTGGAGAATGTCAGTTGATGCGGATGTGGAGCGCCGCGCACGGAACGAAAAACGCGCCCTCAAAATAGTCGGTGTCTGCTTTCTTGGATTGGCGGCGTACATTGCCTACGAATCCGCCGGGGACTTGTTGTCCAAGCGGCCGCCAGAACATAGCGGTCCGGGAATCGTTCTTGCGGGCGCATCGTTGATTGTGATGCCGTTGCTTTCGCGAGCAAAGAGAAGGGTGGGACGCGCTCTGGACAGCGCCGCCATGCACGCGGACGCAAAACAGACAGAGTTTTGCACATACCTGTCCGCCATCCTGCTCGCCGGGCTGCTGCTCAACGCATTTCTCGGTTGGTGGTGGGCCGACCCAGTGGCGGCGCTCATCATGGTTCCGATCATCACGAAAGAAGGAATCGACGGGTTGCGAGCTCGAGCCTGCGCCGATAGCTGCGGCTGACTTCAATGCAATTCCGGATGTTGCCGGATGGCCTCGGCTTTCAAAATGAAGCTACCGTCTGTCACGACTTCCTCTTTCGTCTTTAGGCCTTCGAATACGGCGTGGTAGCCGTTCGCCGCGGGTCCCAGGCGTACCGCGCGCAACAGAAAACTCCCTTCATTATTTTGGACCGGGAGAAGACGAATTGCCGTTCGCCGATGGATTGCACCGCTGTTTCGGGCACGATGGGACCGGAACCACCTGGAGACGAGAACTCCACATCGACATACATTTCGATCCGTAGAGTCTCGCCGGGATTCGCGACCTCGATGCGCGCTTGCGCCGTCCTCGTCGTGGGGTCCACCTGCGGTTGAATGTACGTGATGCGTCCTTTCCAGAAACGCGCCGGATAAGCCTGCGCCGTTATGCTCGCGTGTGAGCCCACTCGCACGGACGCAAAGTCTTTCTCGTTGACGCTTGCCATAACCCAAACCGTCGAGAGGTCGGCAACCGTAAAGAGCTCTTGGGCGGTAGTTGCAACCAAACCATGGCGAACTCCTTGACTGGCACGCCCGGTATCGAGACACCCGTGACAAGAATTACGGCTAGCAGAGCGGTTTACATGACCGTTGCAGGCGCCGGACGATTCCAGGGAATCCGCCCACAAAGCCTATATATATAAAGGATCAGCCTTCGTGGCCAATTTATGTATCTAACTGTATCTATGAGACTTACGATCTTGGCGGTTACTTGCATCGGATCCGCTGAACTTAACGCGCTCCCAATTGATTGTTGTCGCATTTCCTCCTTGCGCCTTACTATGTGTTGCTGTCCTACCCGCGAAACCTTGATCCTTGACGGCGGTTTCCGAACCGTTGCAGGGCCGCTACTGTTTTCCAACGGACGCACAACGGTTTCCAAGACCGTTGCATTATGTACTACTCGTTTACCTATACTTTAGAGGAAAATATTGGACAGAATAGTCTGTAAGTCTTTGACGCTACAGGTACTTAAGACATGGCGGAGAGGGGGGATTGTATCCGTTGTTGTTGAGTAGAGTTGGTGAGCGTTGGTATGTCTCTTGTTTTCAACGGGGCTAGATGATTTGAAGTTATCTTCAGCATTCACAAGGGCTTGAAATAGCCTCAAATCGCCCGAAATTAGTAGCAAGATTAGTAGCAAATTATCTCCCCACAACGATCGAGCGAACCATTGGCGCAGGTCTCGGGCCGAGTTTGCAACGGTCTGTGCAACCGTTGCACTCACTACAACCCTCCCGTAGTTTCTCTGGCGGCAGTGTACGTGGGACTAGTGGGCTCCGGGAGAGTGTGAAGAAAAAGTCGGCAGGGCTGCTTTGGGCTATTCAAACGGAAGCCTGGCTTGGCTCGGTCGTCGTATCACTAGCTTCGAAAGTCAGATTGACAGACCGGTGTCCCACGGGTCGCGTCCGGTGCCGAACACCACGAGGAACGGTTGCCATCTGACCTGGACCAAGTCGGATTTGACCGTGCTCGAATTCGATTACTAGCCCGCCCTCGACGACAAGAAATGTCTCGTCGGAGTTGGGATGGAAATGCCAGGGATATGGCTGAGTCATTGTGCTGATCCGCACGACGTGGTCGTTCACGTAGGCTACTGCGTGATTATCATATGTCTCTGTGGCGGGTGCTTCCCCAGACAAAGTCACGATTGTTGGTAGATTGTCTTTCATAGTCCCGGTTTCCTCAGCGTTCATTCGTTCGATTTTTAGCTCGTGTGGCAAAAGCGCTCTCTGGCAAGGTTATCGGCGGCCGGAGTCAAATTGCATGCAATTTGATTGACTCGCTCTGAAAAGCAAGGTCCACACGGTCTGCGGAATTTACAGGGACTTATCACCAAAGAAGTACGGGGCAGTGTCAGCGATTGCATGGTTAACGCCGTACACGTAAGTGGAATCCGTCGTCGTCCGGTAAGGCGACTAATCGGGACTTACGATACGTGGACGATTGGCGCGATAGCTTCATCACGTGCATCCTGCCTTCGCAGCTTTTTCTTTTACACCGGCCAGAATTTTGTCATTTTCCTTTCTTAGAGGGGCGAGCGGATAGCTTCTTCCCTCCAGCGTAACTTGGTCCGCTTGCAACAGTGGAGTACGGTTTTCCAGAATCTTTCGTGCTCGCTCGTAATAACCGCAGCGTCCGCTTGTCGAGAGGTCCCCGGCCACCTCGAAGCTACGCGCGTCCTGAAATAGATTAACGCCTGCGACATCTTTATCCTTCGAATTGAGGGCTATCGACTTCTCGACGTATGAAACGCCCAAGGTCACCCACTCTTGACGGCGGTCCGCGTCCTTCTGAGCGCGGATGAAATACACGACCGCTATCCCGAGATAAACGCTTTCATCACCTGGACCATTTTGGAGCGCATGAAGGCCAACCTGAATAGCATCGTCGTAACGGCCTTGTTGGGTGTAGTTGACCATTTGAGTCCCGAAGTCATGTGATTTGCCATGTGCTTTGACGCGGTAAACCCAGACCAGAAATGCCGCCGCAAACACTGCCGCTAGAAGGACGCTCACTACAATCCACCGAGAAAGTCTTCGACTATTTGTCTGTATGTTAGAGGCCAAATTTTGCATACCCGATGAGTATAGTGGCGAGGCCGAACTATCGAGCAAAGCTCCTGATTCCAGGGCGCGAGAACGGTAACTCTTGATAAATCCGACTTACCGGGCACTAGCAGGCTGCTGAAAAATCGTGCTGAGCCAGCAATTTCTAGGTTGGTTTGAGTCATTGGAAGTTTTTGAGCGTCTGATGCGTGATTTTTCGTGCTACCAAGCGCCCGAAAGAAGCGTTTCAGCGCCGTTCAAAGACACTACGGCCCGGACTTACTGCGTCGGAATTACGCTGCGCATCAGATTCCGCATGCGCACCTGGTTGTAGGCCGCGCAGGCGAACGTGAAGATCCAATCGACTTTCAACGTTCCGCGATGCCGCACTTTGCGCATCAACGCAATGGTTTTTAGCCAGCCAAAACATTCTTCGATGCGCTTCCTCTTCTTCTGGCTGATGACATAGCTGCCCTGCCGCGTGGTGCGACTATCAATGGCGCTGCCGCCTCGTCGTCCCAGGTTTTGCGCCACGTGCGGTGTCACCCACATGTTCCGGCACTCGCGCACAAAATCCGCGGTGTCGAAGCCCTTGTCGCCGCCCACCGTCACACGCCCGCTTCCCGGAAGTTCCTGCAGCATTTCCAGTGCGGCATAGCGCTCCGCCGTGCCCGTGGCTTCCCACACTCGGCTGTCCACAATTAAACCGTTGCGATTCTCCACCAGCAGATTCCCGCTGTAGCTCAACTTGGCCTCCTTGCCCGCGCCTTTGCGCGCCATCTGCGCTTCTGGACGACCATGGCGCGGATCGGCCGCAGCGGATGATCTTTGCGCACTCGCTGCTCCGGCGAAATGTAGCTGAACATGCCACCTTGCTGGGGATCGTTTCCTCTCATGCGCAGTTGGACGCGCTCCACACCAGATCGGCTACACTTTTTCCGAGTGTTTCAGCGACCTGCTAGACGACCTATCGTCCTCAAGCGGCGTCAAATGATTGCATCGCTGCAACAGGCCGAAGGTTGGAGGTACATGTGAAACAGATTGCCATCCTCATCGCGATTTGCCTGATTCCAGTCCCGCTGCGGCCACAAGAACATTCGCCTACTAGAAGGACGAGTGCCAATCGGCAAGCCTCTGGTGAAGTGCCCCTGGGCGAAAGGTTGGCTCGTGAGTACGAAAAACAGGCCGGGCTCGGAAGTACCCCTGAATTGGATGGCATTTCCCGCTACATAAGCAGTGTGGG
>Ga0210406_10007734_pt1 | contig 10854 bp, 12 predicted proteins | sample IncBWC30MmetaG_FD_155454 | JGI IMG/M metagenome (GOLD analysis project Ga0210406, IMG submission 155454) | Forest soil microbial communities from Barre Woods Harvard Forest LTER site, Petersham, Massachusetts, United States - Inc-BW-C-30-M | ecosystem: Environmental > Terrestrial > Soil >... | reverse complement strand
CGATCCAAGGCCTACATCAAGACCTTCTAGTTGCTCGATCCACGGATCGACAACTTCTTTTGCTCTCGCTCCGCAGGTAGAGGCAATTGACCTCAATCGCCCGTTTGTTGAAGATGCGCCATGCGATCGCGCATCGGAATCACGCTCGGTGATTGTGCCGGCATTGGGCCGGAGATTGTCGACCTTGCACTGAAATCAAAAAAAGTTCCCGCGTCCGCGGAGTACGTCGTCATTGGCCGCCAACCGAATTGCCAACCGGGCGCCCCGTCGATCGAAACCGCTCGCGCCGCTGCAGCTGCGCTCGAGGAAGCCGTCACCCGCGCACGGCGGGGAGAATTGCATGCCGTCGTGACCGCGCCGATTCACAAAGCGCGAATGTACGAAGCCGGATTCAAGTTTCCCGGCCAGACCGAATTCTTCGCCGAACGTTGTGGTATCAAAAACTTCGCGATGTGTCTGACCGACGACAAACTCACCGTCGCGCTCGTTACGTCGCACATTCCGCTCGCCAAAGTTCCTGGCGCGCTCAGACAATCTGAGATTGTCCGCGTCGGGCTGTTACTGGCCGATTTCTTACAACGTCGAAGGATGAATCAAAACTTGAATGCAAAAAGCATTCAAGATGCGCCCTCATCTCAGGGGAACTTGGATGCTTTAGGCATTCAAGTGCGGATTGCGGTTTGCGGACTGAATCCGCATGCCGGCGAATCGGGAAAAATCGGCCGCGAAGAAATCGAAATCATCGCGCCCGCCGTCGCCGAAATGAACTCTCAACAATCAACTATCAACTATCAACCGGCCGCCTTCAGCGGCCCGCACTCCCCGGATACTATTTTTCATCGCGCGGTCGAAGGCGAATTCGACGCCGTGCTTTGCATGTATCACGATCAAGGATTGATTCCGTTCAAGCTCGTCGCGTTTCATGGTGGCGTGAACACAACGCTCGGCTTGCCGTTTCCGCGCACGAGTCCGGATCACGGCACCGCGTTCGAAATTGCAGGCAAACGAATTGCGCGCCCCGACAGCATGATCGCCGCGATTAATCTGGCGGTTGAGTTGACGACAAAAAGAAGACCACCCGCTAAACACGCGAATGAACGCTAAAAGAAAACGGTCGGGTGCCTTTACTCGTATTCGCGTCCTGTCGCGTGATTCGAGGGCTACTTCCGAGAACGCACCAAAAGAAAATCCGACGGTCAGAGACCGCCGCTACAGATGAAGAAGTCGCACGTCGCGTTGTTAATTGGCGTGGCGGTCGTTTTCGTCTGGTCGGGAATTAATCCGCACGACCGGCTTACCTGGTGGCTCGAAGTCTTCCCGGGAATCATTGGCCTCATCGTTCTCGCCGCGACCTACCGCCGGTTTCAATTCACCACGCTCGTTTACACGCTGATCGCGATCCACATCTCGATCTTGTGCGTGGGCGGGCATTGGACTTACGCGCACGAGCCGGTCTTCAATTGGCTGAAGAAAGTTTTTCACTGGAGCCGCAATCACTACGATCGGCTCGGCCATTTCGCGCAGGGATTCGTGCCGGCGCTGATCGCGCGCGAAATGTTTATCCGGCTCAACGTTCTCAACCGTAAACGCTGGCAACCGTTTCTAATCATCTCGATCTGTCTCGCGATCAGTTGCACTTACGAATTCATCGAATGGTGGAGCGCGTTGATCGGCGGCGCCGCCTCAACGGAGTTTCTTGGAACGCAGGGCGACGTTTGGGACACGCAGGAAGACATGTTCATGTGTCTGATCGGCGCGACCTGCGCACTTTTGTTCATGCGGCCGTGGCAGGATCGACAACTGGCGAAGCTGAAATCGCTCGCTGAATGACGAAGCACTATCCAAACTCATCTTTGTCATTCGGATTTCGTCATTGTTTCGTCATTCGTCACTCGGATTTCGACATTGCCTGACGAAATAGGAGCAGGAACATGAGTATGAGCATGGGCGTGAGGCTACAGAAGTACGGGTCGGTGTTTAACATCGGGCTCCAGAACACGTTTGTTTATCGCTGGAATTATTTTCTGCGCGCGGCCTTCGGATTAATCCCACTCGCCGGCACCGTTTTTCTTTGGAGCGCGGTCTTCAAGGAGCGCGGCAGCGGGCTGCACGGCTACGATTACGGGTCGATGATCTATTATTATTTACTCATGATCCTGGTCAGCAATCTGGTCACGCCGACCGAGGACGAATGGCAAATCGCCGCCGATATTCGCGAAGGCCAGATCAACGCGCTCCTGACCAAGCCGATGAGTTATCTCACCTATCGGTTCAGCATTTTTTGCAGCGGACGGCTCGTTTACACCTTTGTCACTCTGCCGCCGATCGCACTCATCTTTCTTTATTTCCACAACTACGTCGTGCTTCCGCACGATCCGCTTACTTACGTGCTCGCGATCGTGTCCACGTTGATGGCGGCGTTCATCCAATTCTTCATCACCTATTCGCTCGCGATGATGGCGTTCTGGATTTTGGAAATCACCACCATCGTGTTCATCGTTTACTCGTTCGAATATTTTCTTGGCGGCCAAATGTTTCCGATCGACATCATGCCGGCCGGGGTCCAGGCCGCGCTGAAATGGATGCCGTTCTATTACGAATTGTTTTGTCCGGTCGCGATTTTCCAGGAACGCTTGAAAGGCGCCGAGCTCTGGCAAGCTCTCGCCATCCAAACCGGCTGGCTTTTTCTGACCTGGTCAATCGCGCGCGCGATGTGGCACCGGGGACTCCGCCATTATCAAGCTGTTGGCGGATAACAAATTTGGTAGCGGCGATCGACCTCAATCGCCATGGCGGTTCGGTGAACCGCCGCTACCTTGCCATGTTGAGCGAAGTCGACTTCGCTTGGGGTGACAGAAGACACTCGCGTGTTGTAGCGGCGTTTGTTCCCAAACGCCGAACTAATTAGACAGGCGCTTGAGACAAGCGCCTCTACAACTCTTCTTCTTCGTGGGCGTACGGTACTCGACGCCATGGCGTTTCCACCGTGGAACGCTCAAGTGAAATTCTTGGTTCTGAATCGAGAATAGACCGGACTGTTGGATCCAACGCCGCTACTTCTTCTAACGTCCAAACTGAGCAGCGCCTCGCATCGTCATGACGCGCGACGCCGCAGAGAAACTGCCAGCCACTGTCTTCTGGCTGAACGGGAAGATCTCGCGTTGCCCGCAGAATGGGACGTTCGGGATACGAAATATGTTTGCAGATAACCGCCGCGCTTCGCTTCAAAACTTCTTAGCTCACAGAGTTCACTTCGTCGTCGGTAAACCAGCAGCTTTCCAAGCCCTGAAGCCGCCGGCCATCGAGCGGACGTTTTTGTAGCCCATCTTTTGCAAACTTTCGGCCGCGAGCGCGGAGCGGCCGCCGCCGCCGCAATGACAAATGATCGTGGTGTTGCGATCGGGAAACTTTTCCTCGATCTCGTACTCCAACAATCCACGGCTCATGTGGACCGCGTCCGGAATGTGGGATTCGTCGAACTCATCCTTGTCGCGAACATCGACAATCACCGCGTCGCTACTGCTCTTGGCTTTCGCAGCCGCGTCGGTCGGCGAAATTTCGGTGATCTTCTTTTTCGCATCCGCGACAAGATCCTGGAAACCTCTGTGCTCGGACATAAGAGAATCTAATCGCGGATTACGCGGATAAAACGGATAATTCAGAAGAAGAACAGTAATCAGCGATATCCGCGTTATCAGCGGTTCGGTTTCTTACTCGTAGCGCAAAGCTTCGATTGGATCGAGGGCGGCGGCTTTGCGCGCTGGATAAAATCCAAAGAAAATTCCAACGGCCGCGCTGAACATGAACGCAATAATGACCGAGCTGAGCGAAATCAGGGTCGGCCAGTGCGCGTAGCTCGACAGAATTTGCGACGCACCGATCCCGAAAATGATTCCGATCACGCCACCGACCGAACTCAACGTGACCGCTTCGATGAGAAACTGAGTGAGAATGTCACTCCCGTGTGCGCCAACAGCCATGCGCGTCCCGATCTCGCGGGTTCGTTCAGTCACGCTTACCAGCATGATGTTCATGATTCCGATGCCGCCGACCACGAGCGAGACCCCGGCGATTGAACCGAGCAACACCGTCATCACCGCGGTCGTCGCCGTGGCCGCATCGGCGATCTCCTGTTGATTGCGGACCGTGAAATCGTCGTCCCGTCCCGGGCGAATATTGTGGCGCTGTCGCAACAGCGCGATGATCTGCTGCTGCGCAGCGTTGATTTCTCCGCTTTGACCGATTTGCACGTTGATGTTTCGCAACGTCGTCCCGCCGATCACGCGTTTCATCGCGCTGGTGTAAGGCATGATCACGATGTCGTCCTGATCGACGCCCTGGGTGCTCAATCCTTTCGGACTCAAAACTCCACTGATGGTGAACGGCACATTCTTGATCCGCAAAATCTGACCAACGGGGTCCTCGTTCCCGTAAATTTGCGACGCGGTCGTCTTGCCGATGATGCAAATCTTGTTCGAGCTGCGCACGTCCTGGTCGGTGAACGGCGCGCCGTCCGCAAGCGGCCACTGCCGAATGTCCAAATAGTCGGCCGACTCGCCGTAAACCCGGGTGAACCAATTCTGGTTGCCCGCCGCGACCTGGCTAGTCGAAACAACTTCTTCGCTCACTGCGATGACGCCCGGCACTTCGCGACGGATCGCTTCCGCGTCTTCGATTTTCAAAGTGCCGGCCCCACCCCAACCGGTCCGGATTCCGCTCGAAGTCGTGCTCCCGGAAAAAATCAGGATCACGTTTTGCCCAAGACTCGCGATCTGGGCCTCGACCTGCGCTTTCGCGCCGTTGCCAATGCCAACCATCGCGATGACTGCCGCGACACCGATAATGATGCCCAGCGCGGTCAACACCGACCGCATTTTGTTCCGACGAAGCGCGCGTAACGCGATGTTAACGGTCGATCCAATCTTCATTTGTAGCGGCGCTCTATGAGCGTCGGACGAATAATGCGACGGTCATAGACCGCCGCTACAGTTTCCGCGTCATGCATTCTCATCGGTTATAGATGGTATTTTTTCTAGCTCGGTCGCGGCGTTCGACCTCTGCGAAACTTCAAAATCTTTCAGAATCACTCCGTCGCGCATAACAACATTCCGTCGTGCATAAGCAGCGATGTCCGATTCGTGCGTGACCATGATAATGGTGATGCCGCGATCGTTCAGCTGTTGAAAAATTCCCATGATCTCGACGCTGGTTCGACTGTCGAGATTTCCAGTTGGCTCGTCAGCGAGCACAACTTCGGGATCGTTCACCAGCGCCCGCGCGATCGCGACCCGTTGCTGCTGGCCGCCCGAAAGTTGGCTTGGATGATGATCCTCGCGGCCGCCAAGGCCGACCGAAGCCAGCACTGCTTCCGCTTTCTCGCGCAGCTGCGCGTTGGTCAAACTGCGCGTTCCGTAAAGCAACGGCAGCTCAACGTTTTCGCGGGCGGAAGTCCGCGGCAACAAATTAAAACTCTGGAACACGAAGCCGAGTTTGTGATTGCGAATGTCGGCAAGCTGATCGCGATCAAGCACGGAAACATCGGCGTCGTCCAAAAGATAACGGCCGGAGGTTGGGCGATCGAGGCAACCGAGAATGTTCATCAAGGTCGATTTTCCGGAACCGCTCGCGCCCATGAGCGCCACGAATTCGCCGCGGCGGATCTCGAGCGAAACGCCGCGCACGGCATGAACATCGACGTCGCCCGTGTGATACGTTTTATGCACGTCCGATAATCTGACAACCGAACCATTGTTCATCTCTTTCCCGTACTCCTCGACCTGCTGGTGTTGGCAAATGTTGAATGACCAATGTCGAATGACGAAAGAAGATGCTGAAACTGTGCGCTCGATATCGCTTTGGTCATTTGAGCGTTCGGATTTCGTTCGGCATTCGTCATTCGTGCTTCGTCATTGATATTCATGGAAATCTGCGCGCACCGCTAAACGGATTCGTGCCCGGCGAAGCGGCCGCGCTCGGCGAGGTCAACTCCGCCGTGATCACGCTGTCGCCCTCCTTCAAACCGTCGGTAACTTCGGTTACGACGCCGTCGCTAATTCCAGTCTTGATCTGCACCGCTTTCGGACGGCCGTAGGACAAAACGTAAACCGTCCGTTCCGGTGGGCGTTGGCGCGCGCCCGTCGCCCGTTGACCACCGGGAGACGAGCCCGGTCTTGGCGCTCCACTGGTCTGTGCGGAGGCAGGTCGTGGTTCTGTCCCCGCGTCCGGCGGTCGAAAACGCAAGGCCGCGTTCTTCAACTGCAACACGTTGTCCTTGTGCGCGATGATGATGGACACATTCGCGGTCATCCCCGGTTTCAGCTTCAAATCCTTGTTATCGACGCCGATGACCGTGTCGTAGGTCACGACGTTCTGGACGGTGATCGGCGCGTTTCGCACTTGAACAACTTTTCCGCGAAAGGTGCGTGTTGGGAACGCGTCGACGGTGAAATCAACATCCTGCCCGACCTCAACTGCGCCCACGTCGGCTTCAGCCACGTTTGAGTCGATCTGCATTTTGGTGAGATCATTCGCGATCTGGAAAATCACCGGAGCCTGCAAACTCGCGGCGACAGTCTGCCCGACATCGACGCTGCGCGAGATCACCACGCCATCGATCGGCGATGTAATCGTACAGTGGTCGAGATCGGCTTTCGCTTTATCGAGAGCGCCCTGTTTGATTTTCACGTTTGCTTCAGCTTGATGGAGTGTCGCCATCGCCGAATCGACATCCTGTTGCGACGAGTTTTTCTCCGCGAACAATCGCTGGGTTCTCGCGGCATTCACCTTGGCCAGTTCCAGCGCTGCTTGCGCGCTCGCGAGATCGCCCTCGGCCTGCGTCACCGCAGCCTGAAAAAGCATCGGATCGATCTGCGCGACGGTCTGTCCGGCTTTCACTTCCGAATTAAAATCGGCGAATAACTTGGCAATATTGCCCGAGACCTGGCTGCCAACTTGGACGTTGACCACCGGGTTCAAAGTCCCGGTCGCAGTCACGAGCTGCGTGATTCCTCCGCGCGTCACGGTCGTAGTTTGATAAGACGAAGCGTTGCCCGACGTGCATCGACGAATAGCGAACAGAACGACGAGCAAAGCGACAATGATGACGCCGATGGGAAGAAAACGCTTCATGTAGGATGTGATTTGACTTGAGCTCCAGTTAAAATGACAGGCAGACGTGGTCCGGCGTTACATCGAGATCTATTCCATCATGCTTCGCAACTCGCTCATCCGCGAGATGAGTTTCAAAGCGAATTTCTTGCTCTGGATGCTGGTGGAGGTGCTCTGGTTCGTCGGGCAGATTGTTTTTTTCTCCATCATTTTCGGAAATGTCGACCGCATTGGCGATTGGACAAAGTGGGAGGTCGTTTTGCTCATCGGGACGCATCAAATGATCTCCCAACTCTTTCAGGCGTTCTTTTTCGTCAACGTCGCCAACATTCCCGAGCTCGTCCGTACCGGGAAACTCGACTCCCTTCTCGTGTTGCCGGTCGACAGCCAGTTCGCCGTTTCGACCAAGCAATTTGGCCTCGACAGTATCGTCAACACGATTGTCGGGGGCGTCGTCGTTGTCTTCTCCCTGAGCAAACTCGGCTATGTCCCCGGCCCGATATCCATCGTTCTCTACCTGATCGCCATTTGTTTTGGAGTGGCAGTCCATTATTCGATCATGCTCAGCCTGGCGGCTGTGAGTTTTTGGATCGTGCGGGCGCAGGGCCTGGTCTACGGCTACTTCAACTTTCTCAACATCGCGCGTTATCCGGACTCAATTTTCCCGCGCCTGTTCAAATTCATCTTCAGCTGGATCGTTCCCGTCGTTGTGGTCTCGAACGTGCCCGCGCGGGTGCTCGCCAAGTCGTTGGATCAACCCTGGGGCCTGATGGCGAAGCTGGTTATCGCCTCGACGGTGATCTTTTGCCTGTCACGGAGTTTTTGGTCGTTTGCCTTGAGGCGATACTCCAGTGCCAGCTCATAAAAAATCTCCAAACTCCAAAACCCAAACCCCAGGAAAGCTCCAGGGATCAAACTCCAAAAACAAAGGGGCGCCGGATTGATTGTTGGAGCTTGGAATTTCCTTGGTGCTTGGAGACTGGGATTTAGAGCTTCGCCGGAGGGGCGTAAATCTCCCCTTGCGCTGACCCGGAATCGTCCTTAATTAAGCCTCCGTTTTTTCCGGCGGTCGCCGCGGCGACCGCCTTTTGAGTTATGGCTACTACCAAAAAGAAAAAAGTTTCCTCGAAGAAAACCGCTAAAAAGCCGGCCCGCAAAGTTTCTGCCAAGAAAGCCAGCGCGAGCCCCCGTGCCGCGTTGCTAAGCGGAAATAATCACGAGCGCAAGCTGACTCCGTTCGTCCGTCAGCAGAAGGAAAAGCTCCTCCAACTCCGCGACGCTATGGTCGATTCGATGGCCGGCGTTGCCCAGGACACGCTTCGTTCACGAGCCGAAGGCAGCGAAGCCTCCGCGTTTGGAATGCACCAGGCCGATGCCGGCTCGGACGCTTACGATCGCGATTTCGCGCTCAGCCTGCTTTCACAAGAACAAGACGCCCTTTACGAGATCGATCAGGCCCTGAAGCGGATTGAGCTCGGCACCTACGGCGTTTGCGAAATGTCGGGCAAACCGATCCCGCACGCGCGTTTGGAAGCGATCCCGTTCGCCCGGTTCACGGTCGAATGTCAATCACAGCTTGAGAAGCAGAATAAGCAGTCACGTGTCCGGCAATCGGTCACGTCGCTGTTCGGTTTGACCGAAGATGAAGGCGGCGAAGGCGAAGCGGAAGAATCTGAAGCCACGCCCGCGCCGGAATCGAAGGAGTAACGAACGTGGCCCAGGAAATTGTCACCCTCGAGTGCACCGAAGCGAAAGCGCTTGGCAAACCGGTTTCGCGTTACATGACCACGCGGAACAAGAAAAGTCCGCGCACCCCGAACCGGCTCGAGAAAAAGAAATACAACCCGTTTTTGCGCAAGCACACGCTTCATCGCGAAACCAAATAATCTAATGCAACCCAAAACCGCCAAACGCCGGTCCGCATTTCGCCGCGCCAACCGCGCCATGCCCCGGCGCCGGATCGATATCTCGATCGAAGCGATCGATTATAAAAATCCCGATCTCCTGAAAAAATTCGTGACCGAGAGCGGCAAGATTCTGCCCCGCCGCGTCACCGGCATGCCGGCGCATTTGCACCGCAAAATCACCCGCGAAATCAAACGCAGCCGTTCCGTGCTGCTGATGAAGTGATTAAATTCGCGTCTGCGAGTTAATCTGTAGCCACGGGCCTGTGGCCCGTCCTCAGATAACGGCGCACAACGCCGTGGCTACAACGCTGTCATCCTGAGCAACGCGAAGGATCTCTGAAGTTGAACAGGCGCTCGCCGCGGCGAGCGCCTGTTCATTTAAATCGGGGTTTGAGAACAAACGCCGCTGCAATGCTCTCATGCGCTTTGCGTTTGGTCTCGACTCGTATCGAATGACAATCCACACGAGGGACAAGAATGGAACCACGGTGGTATCGACACGCGCAGACCGACCCAACCCAGAAACAACAGGAGTCGAGTCTTGCAGCGTGGGCAACGAGCACCAAAAATTTGATACGACCCGACTACGAATAATATGGCGGCGATAATCAGCAACACTACCCGCACACCATCTTGCCTGATCAAGGAACTGATGATCACAAAAGGTAGTGCACTCCAACCAATGATTGCACCTCGGCGAATGTGTTTGTTGAGATAGTCGCGAATCATCATCCTGAGTCATCACGCTTTCCGCGTTTTCTTGCCTTCGTCGATCAGTTTCCAGAACTCGCGGGTCTTGCCGAGCGCCTGGTCTTCCGAGCCCGGCAGTTTGCTGCGGAAAAGAAAATCGCGAAACGTGTTCTTGTGCAGAACGCGGTGGATGGTTACGCCTTCCGGCGTCTGCTCGAAATAGATTCGGTAATCTTTCGCCCGGTAGCGGTATAACTTTTTTCCTTCGCGCGCGATCACGCCAAAATGCCTGGCATCCAGATGGTCCAGGTCTTCCGGCAAAATTTGAAACTCCGCCAGGAGATCGAGCTGCATTTTCTTCGGCAAGGCCGAAAGTTCAGCGGCGCTCAGCTCGTTGAAAATGATTTGGAACATCGTCTTAAATTGTCATTCTGAGCGAAGCGAAGAATCTCTGAATCATCTCCGTAACCTCAAGTCCAAAACCAAAGTCAGAGATGTTTCGCTTCGCTCAACATGACAGGAAGAGCGAGCGCCATCAAACAAACACGCGCTTCACGCGCTGGCCAATGCGAGTAGTGATCTCCCACGTGATCGTGCCTGCCTTGTCGGACAGCTCGAGACACGGAATTTCCACGTCGCCCTGGCGTCCCATCAACACGACTTCATCGCCAACTTCGGCCTCTGGCAGGTGGGAGACGTCGATCACCATCAAGTCCATCGTTACGCGGCCGAGCAATGGACATCGTTTGCCGCGGACGAGCATTTCCGCGCCGCGATTGGAGAGGTTTCTCGGATAACCATCGGCATAGCCGGCGGTCAGCGTCGCAACCCGCATCGGTTTCGGCGTAATAAACGTGCGCCCGTAACTGATCGACGCGCCTTTCGGCGCGTCGCGAACCAATCCGATCCGCGTTTTCCAGTTCATCGCCGGCTTGAGCAGTTTTTGAAACTCCGGGAGCGGGGAAATTCCGTAGAGAACGATTCCCGCGCGCACGATCTCATCCACCGTTTCGTTAAATCCGAGCGTGCCGGCGCTTTGCAATACGTGCGCTTTGTAAGTTCCGGGAACCGCCGCCCGAATCTGCTTCACCACTTTCCGAAAACGGATCAGCTGGTCCTTCGTATATTCCGCGTCGACATCGACGCGGAA
>Ga0210406_10007732_pt1 | contig 10854 bp, 16 predicted proteins | sample IncBWC30MmetaG_FD_155454 | JGI IMG/M metagenome (GOLD analysis project Ga0210406, IMG submission 155454) | Forest soil microbial communities from Barre Woods Harvard Forest LTER site, Petersham, Massachusetts, United States - Inc-BW-C-30-M | ecosystem: Environmental > Terrestrial > Soil >... | reverse complement strand
CAGTTCGCAGCCATAGTGCAATTGGGCGCCCTGAGGGAATTTATCCAGATAATCTGACTCTACGGCAGTTAGCCCGCAGCTGCCGGATAACTGCTGACAAAGAATTTGTCAACATCTATCAATTCATCTATCAATTCACGTGTTGAGAAGTGTTCGACGGTTGCGAGATTGAAGTCGCACGGCGATTCGTACGCGGAGATACGCGGGATTATTGGTCAACGTATTGTCAAAATAAACGTGAGTGCTGCGGCGGCCATGCCATATAATCAATTGTCCCCAGATCAGCGACCAAGGGCCGCGATTCAAGGCTGAGCGGCTGCTCCTTTACCTTTCTCTGTCAGCGCGTAGAAGTCGCCGCCGCACGCGTCCAGCATGCCTGCGCGTACCAACTCTTCAATGACATCGAGCACTCGCAGCCGTTCTTCAGGCTCGTTGCCCGCTGCCTCGAAGAGTACATGCAGGTCCAAGCGATCCTCCCCCATTGCTCCGAAGAGTCGCAGAACACGCAAGGAGAGTTGCTTCACCATGCACCCCACAAAGGTTATTAAACTAAGATCTTAGAACTTTTCTTGACGAATTTGTGGTCGACGCGCTCTAGTCCGATAACTGGGAACAGGTCTTCGCACGCAATATAAACGGGCGTCCCTCTGGGCAATGGTTACTGGTGGGGAGCGAATCTCCCGACAGCTAATATGCGAATACTAGACAAACTGTTCACAATCGCACACAAACTACCAGACCAAATGTGCTATTCATTCATCCTTGAAAGCAGCATTCCACCAAGATCAAAAGCAGGATCTTTGACACCGCGATGACTCGTCAGCGCCAGCGGTCTTTTCGCCCAGCAGTTTTTCTAACAAAGATGGGCGCGAAAACCATAATCGTCTTATTTCGTGAGGGGCAGGCCATCTGTTCACAGGGCGACGCCAGCAAGGAAGTGTTCTACATCGAGAAAGGGCAAGTGAAACTCACAGTTAAGTCGAAGCGCGGTAAGGAGACGGTCCTCGCCATTCTGCATCGTGGAGACTATCTGGGTGCAGGATGCATGACGGGTCAAGCATTCCGCACGGCGACCGCCACCGCACTTACACGATGTAGGACCCTGGTCATCGAAAAAAAGGAGATGATGCGCGCGCTCCACAATGGCCATGAGTTCTCGGACCATTTCATCGCCTGCTTGCTTGGACGGAACATCCGGATCGAAGAGGACCTAATCGACCAACACTTAAGCTCCTGTGAGGAACGGTTGGCTCGCGCACTATTGCTAATTGCCCGCTACGACAAGATACGCAAGCCAACCACGGTCATCCCGAGGATCAGTCAAACGGCACTCGGCGGATTGATTCGCTCAACCCGAAGCCGGGTCTGTTATTTTATGAATAAGTTCAAAAAGCGAGGGTACATCGAGTATGGGAAGGGATTACGAGTTCACAGTTCCTCGCTGGCCAAGGTTTTACGAGACTCGGTATTCTCCGATCTGCGTGATTCTCGAGCGAGCTGAACACCTGGGCACGACTTGGACGCAAAACAGGCCCGATGCATCTTGGTAAGCAGCTAATTCCCAAAGACGCTGGAAGACTGGTATTTCTGTGGCTGCCAATGTTGTCAACAATCTCCCGGAGCCAATCTCGAACAAAGCCTCAGCATCCGGTTTGTGCCACGCGGCCAGTTGAGTTTGCAAGTTCACTGTGGGGCGTTCTTCCGATACCAGCATGGCATGAGCCTTTCCCGAACAGGTGGCGGCTGTAGCCTCTGTCGTTAAGCCAGGCTTCAGATCCGATGTTCAATCTTGAACACTCGAAGTGCCAAGATTTTGGGGCATGGGACACCTACGCCCGCTCTTTTAGCATGTGCCAGCATCTGCACCCTGTTCCGTTTTACACATGGTTAGGCTTATACTGCGGCCATGCCACGTAAGCTGGTATGGATTGAGAGTCAGGATTTTCTCGGCTTCAGCTGCCGAGAGTGTGGCTGGATGTTTAAACTTTCGGGTGAGCTCGATGGTGAATCACTGGATAAAATGAAACGGAAGTTATGAAGCTGAACGTGACAAAGAGTTTGCCGCCCACGTTTGTGACAAACACCCAAGAGCCACCAGACCAAAGACTGAATAGGTCGCAGACTGATATTAAGGACATCGTAGGTACAAGCAACATGCCAGACGAAGAGTGGATCAAGAAACTTGATGACGGCCGAAGAGTGAAATTCATATATCAAGAACTGCCGGAAGACGGGGCATTTATCACCGCGCAGATTGAACGGAATGAGGTCGTCTACTCGGTCGTATTGACCAAAGCAAAAAACCCACTTAGCCGTGAGGATGTTGAAAGTCATTTCAAGGGCGAGCTTTCAAAGAAGTAGTACCACTATTCGCGGCGCGCCGAGACTGCCACTCCCATGTACCCGCCGCTACCGCGCCGTAAGGAGAGACTGACAAATCATGCAGCCGAGCAAACGGACAACCACCGAGGGGAACCGGGTCGGCAACAAGATCCTTATATCAATTCCCGACAAGGAATACGCCCTGATTCGTCCTCACCTTGAATTTCTCGACATGCCTCACCACCTTACACTCTACGAACCGGGCCAACCGCTGGAGTTTGTGCATTTCCCGAACACTGGTATGGTGTCTCTTGTAATTGCGACTGAAGATGGAAAAACTGTTGAAGTTGGGGAGGTTGGCAGGGAGGGGTTCGCAGGGATACAGGCGGCCGTTGGCATAAACAGGAACCAAGTGCGTGAGATCGTACAAATCGCAGGAGACGGGTTCATGGTGAGAATTGGCGCATTGCAACGCGTCTTGCAGTCAACCCCAGAGCTTCAACGGATTCTGACCCGCTATGCAGTAGTTCAGGGGATGCAATTCGCGCAAACAGCCGCGTGTAATCGGCTCCACAATATTGAACAGCGCCTCGCGCGCTGGCTACTCATCACTCAAGACAGAGTGGATTCCCCGACGCTTGCTATCACACATGATTTCCTTGCTACGATGCTAGGGACGGACCGGCCCACAGTAAGCTTGGCAGCCGGCATTTTGCAGAACAAGCTGGTTATCGAGTGCACGCGTGGTGCAGTGCAGATTCTGAGCCGCGCGAAACTTGAAAAGTGCGCCTGCGAGTGTTACGGAGTGATCCAACAGTATAACCGTGAGATTGGACTTAAATAGCCTGTCGAAACTGTTTGATACCCTACAGACAGTAATCCTCCTTTGCAATTAAATTGATTTTCGAGTTTCGTCTGAATACGATGGCAAAAGCACTTAAAAAGGTAAAGGTGCCTGCTTTCGACGCCCAAGCTTTTCTCCATTCGGCCGGGGTGGCGAGAAAAGTTAGAAAGTTTAAGCGAACAGAAGTCGTCTACTCTCAAGGTGATGACGCTAAGAGCATAATGTACTTGCAAGCAGGCGGTATAAAGCTCTCCGTCGTTAATGAAGTAGGCAAAGAGGCAGTCGTCGCCATTCTGGAACCAGGCGACTTCTTTGGGGAAGGCTGTCTGGCAGGTCAGCCCATTCGCATGGGGACAGCTACGGCGGTTACCCCCACCGTTGTGCTCGAGATTGAGAAGGTTGAAATGTTTAAGGTGCTTCATGAGCAGCATGCCTTCTCCGACCGGTTCCTCACTTTCATGCTGGCACGGAATATCCGAATCGAGCAGGATTTGATCGACCAACTATTCAACTCGAGCGAGAAGCGGCTTGCCCGCACTCTTCTATTGCTTGCCCGTTATGGTAAGGAAAACCAGCCCCAAGGAATACTCCCAAAAATGTCGCAAGAAACATTGGCGGAGATGGTCGGCACGACGCGCTCGCGCGTTAACTTCTTCATGAACAAATTCAGGAAGCTCGGTTTCATCAAGTACAATGGCGGTCTTCAGATTAACACTTCTCTATTGAGCGTCGTCCTGCACGAGTAAGCCAACTTTCACGCTGCACCAAGATCGTCTTTCTCAATGACGAGCAGGATCGTGGGTGCAATCGCGCTCGCAGTCGCTATACAAATCAACTGGCCGGCAAGGCACCCTTCCCCCACGAAATCACCGGGTCCAAGGATCGTCACAACAGCTTCCTTGCCGGCCTCATTGACCACAGTAAGCTTCACACCGCCTTCCTGAATGTATATGACATTCTTAGCGGGCTCGCCCTGCGCGAAGACCGTTTCTTTAGCTCGAAACTTGACTACCTTTCCCCCCAGGCCGGCCGACTCGAGAAAGAATTTCACATCGAAAACAGGGCTTCTTAAATTCGCTTTTTTGGGTGAGCGAGGAACGTTGACGGAGACACGTCTAGTTGGCAAAGACTCCATATAGCGCGAGGCTAGCACGGAAGCGATCCTGCGACTACACGATTTTGAACACTCCATGCGGACCGACACAGTGTCCACAGCCTCAATCTGAACTCCAATGAGTCCTGAGAGTTATGGAGATATGGTGAGTCCTAGCCTCAACGAATGCCCCCTTAATCCTCACACGTGCCAAGAAAATCTCCGAAAGACTGTACAAAAGTGAACAGCGCACATTCATGACATTCTCCAAGATTTCGCGCTGGACGGCGAGAAAGAGCGAAATCGAGAGGATGTCTGGGCGAGCTGTACTGGCGGAACATCCTGAAGAACGCATTCGAGCAGTTCGATCGACTCTTGTCCGCCAAAGGGGTTCAGTTTGTATCGACAAGACTCAGGTATCATAGAGCCCGTGTTGGAAGGCGAAGGCCGCCTGCTCAAATGATCTCTCGGGGCGCGCCGCTCACCCATGTGCTGGACGCACTTTGCGCTTCGCTCAACCTTCAAGTGGGCAATGTAGTGTCTCTGGTGTTGTTCTCGGACGATGAGGAACACTGCCGCCACACGATCGAGCAATATGCAGCGCAGTATGGACTCTTTGTTTTTTGTTGCACAGCTATTCTTTCACCAAGCGAGGAATTGCTCGGCACATTCGAGGTGTACTGCTGCTTTCCACAAATTCCAACCCGCAGTGAGATTAAGTTGATTCAGCGAGCGACGGAGATCGCTGCACTCGCAATTCAACGTCACAATCAAGAACAGGACTCAGAAAGTTTCCCCTTCCATTGGAAGGGCGAAATGGGGAGTGGCTTTCGGGAGGAACCGCCGTCCAAGAACTGAATGAAGGCGCGTTCTGCAGGGGAAAAGCAACACCATTGCAGCGCCTGGAGCCATGATTGTGTAGCCATGTATAAGAACTTCTTTGGGCTGCGCGAAAATCCGTTCAATGTTAATCCGGACCCACGATTCCTGTGCTTAACTCCACAGACTCAAGAAGTGCTGGATCAGTTGACCTACGGAATTCAGAACCGTAAGGGCTTTATTCTGCTTACCGGAGAGGTCGGAACCGGTAAGACAATGCTGATCAACCATCTCCTCGATTGGCTACGCCATCAGAAAATGCCAACAGCGTTTATCTTCAACTCGCACTTGAGCGTCAACCACCTCTTCGAGTTCATACTCACTGATTTTGGGATTCCCATTGATTTCAGGCTAACGAACAACATGCTCCTACGGCTAAACACTTGGTTGATCGAACGATTTCGTGTTGGTGAAACCCCCGTGCTGATCGTGGACGAAGCACAAGGCTTGTCGTTCGAGTTGTTGGAGGAGATTCGACTCTTGCTTAATTTGGAGACTGCCTCCGAAAAACTGCTGCAAATCGTGCTTGTTGGCCAGCCGGAACTCGAAGATAAGCTCAAACACCCTGAACTACGACAACTCAGACAACGCATTACGCTTCGGTGTAACACTGCTCCACTTACGCTTGACGAGTCCTACGGTTACATTGCGGGCCGACTGCGCCTCGGAGGCGCCACGGGGGACCCGGTCTTCACGGCCGATGCGGCGGAGGCGGTGTTCTATTATTCACGCGGGATTCCACGCGTAATGAATCTCCTCTGTGAACACGCGCTCATCAACTCGTATGTGGAACAATTCAATCCAGTGCCGGCCCGGATGGTCGAAGAAGCCGCACGGGACTTTTTGATGGACGAATTCCGTGCGTTCACAACGCGCTCTAGTGTGAGCAATCACATGGACAGTAAACTTACGGTCATGCAAACGGGCTTCGCAAAGGAGCTGGCGCGAACACTCACAAGAGACGAAGCAGTTTCGCATGAAGTACCCGGTGCGAAATGGCCTGCTGCACCAGCGCCATTAGCGGTTGAGGAGCCTGCGCTCACCGCAGAGAACAGTCCTGTTACAACCGTTCCGGAATGCGAAGTGAGCGCTGCTTCGGGAGAGAACCTGAACGTGTCCCTTTCCTCGGATGACTTGAGTCCCGCTTTGCTGGGATTGGAGCCAGGACAGGGCAAACGACGACTCTCTTTGGACTCGATCTCAAGCCAGACAGACTCAGCCGCTGAACTTATCGCAACAATGAAGCAAATGTTGACAGCGGCTCCGCCGATTCCTACGCCGCATCTAATGCCCCCGAGAGGTGGACACGAACCGTTATCTGCGGCAGAGAATAACCGAATGTTCGCCTCAGAGAATCGTGCTCCCACCACGATGAACCGGATTTCCCGCAGCTCTCGTCGCGCACAGATTCGCGCCCTATTTCTTTCATCCGGATGGTGGCGCGTCCCCCGAGGAACTGTCTTCTTGCGGGCCATTTCCCCGGCAGCGTGGTCGCGCGTGTCTGCTGCAGTTATTCAGCGGATCAGACAACCGGTCTATCCGGCCCGAGCACTCCATCGTTGGAATGTCGAGTTAAAACGCGATTGGATTTCCATGATTAACGCCACAGCATTACCACAGATGAAGAAATCTTTACTGCGGTGGCTATGCCAACCCATTTCGTCCAAACCTATGACGTCAGGTAAGAACTAGCTACGATTCTTTCTGCGCCTGCGCCGCATCCAGATCATCTGTGAATACCTGATAAACGCACGTTGAACGAAGCCGCTCCACGGCGGACGCTTCGCGTGAGGTGAACGGAGCGGTGGTTGCCTAACTACCGGCCTTGGCACCTTTTTTGCGTTCCTCTGACAGGTCTATGCCCCAGCGAAGTGTCGCTTTCTCGGTGCAGGGCTTTGCGAGTCCATTCAGGAGGACTTAGCCTTTGCTTTTGCCGAGTCATCTGAACTGTAGGACCCCGTAAACTCATCGAGTTGCTTCTCGGCGGCCTCTTTCGCAATTCCATAGCGCTCCCGAATCTTGCCTACAAGCTGCTCTTTTTTGCCATTTATCGCAGTCAAGTCGTTGTCAGTCAGCTTTCCCCACTTCTCTTTTACCTTGCCCATCGACTGCTTCCACTTGCCTTCGATTTCGTCCCAGTTCATCTCGAACGTCCTCTGGATAGAATGGCCGACTGGTATTTCCTGTTGCAGTTAGGGATACCATCGGCAATCCTCCAATAAAATTCCCTCTATCCATCCCGTTACGACTCGTGCGTTGGTATGACCTTGGAACCCGAATTATGCTAATGAGATTCGCAATGCTGCGTCTGTTCAACATTGCACACTTCCAAAATCAAAGAAAGGTCATGTGGCTGGCGAATTGTTATTTGGGGCAACCACAGGGCATGTAACATTACGTCTAAACACTCGGCTGGTGGGCCCCTATGTTCATCTGTTCATCCTCTCAATGTCGCTGATTTCAAAGGCATTCGCGCCGGATAGCATTTTCGATAGGGACAGGGCAGCCGAGAGCAACAATCCCGTTGCATGGAACAATTTGGGTTCACTGGTACTCGAATATTCTGGAGCTCAGGCATCGGCGGAATGCGGCACAAGAATGCTTTGAAAGAGTCAAGCAGCTTGGTTTGAATGTCGCCGAACCCTATCCGCCCGAGTCGGTTTGATTTCACTCTTCCGATTACCGCAGCGTTAATCGGGCACTGAGTCCGATTACCTCAGGAGGAGACCTTGAGTAGGCGCTAAAGTGTCATCAGCCCTTGCATTTACACCTGATACCACCTGGCCGAAATCCACAGACCGCAGAGTGTCTCGATGTGAACAGAAATCCATCTTTGTCTCGCCTATGATCTACCTAAGAGAAAGATGGCGACCGCGCCCGTCCAGCTTTTCCTAAGAGCGAGGAGAATCCCGTGGCAGAGCCCAAATTAGCGAAATACTACAAGGATATAGTTCCCGCAAAGACGGTGATTGGCAGTAGCGTCGTCAACGCAAATTACGAAGACCTTGGAAAAATCGAAGATCTTGTACTGGACGCTAGTGCCGGTCGCATCGCTTACGCGGTGTTGTCCTTTGGAGGCTTTCTTGGACTAGGTGACAAGTATTTTGCCATTCCCTGGAACAAGTTCGAGTTCCATCTGGCCGAAAAGCGCGTCGTGCTGAATGTCGACAAGAAACTACTTGAGAAGGCTCCAGGTTTCGACAAGGACAGCTGGCCCAACATGGCGGACTCAACCTGGGGAACGAGCATTTATAAGCACTATGGTCTGGCCCCTTACTGGGAAGAAGTCTTGGTTAGCCGCCGATAACGGCAGTTCGACCGCAGGCGCCTATTCGGGCGGGCCAATTGTTGTCGTTCGCTTTATGGCCTATCGGAACTCATTCGAGTTCGCGCTGGCACAGTGCAAATCCTGAAAGGAGAACTTCGATGCTACTACTGATTATTGTTTTGCTGCTGTTGTTCGGCGGTGGCGGCGGTTATTACGGATATTCCAGATGGGGGACAGGCGGAGGCCTCGGGATAGTCGGGACGGTCGTGCTCATCGCGGTGGTCTTATACGCGGTCGGCTTTTTGCGCTGACCTTGTCAGTTTGGGTCCTAGACTGAGGGAATAGTGATCGCACATCTACTCGCGAAAGACACTTCGCGTGAATGCTCAAATCGGTCATGCTATGGGAGGCATTGTATGAAGCAAAGCACTAAAAATAGAGCAAAAGGAAATTACCACGAGTTGAAAGGCAAAGTTAAACAGAAGGTTGGCGAAGCGACGAACAATCCCCGGTTACAAGCGGAAGGTATTGGCGAAAAATTAGCCGGGAAAATCCAGAAGAAAATCGGCCAAGTGGAAGAAGTCATCGAAAGGCCGTAAACCGGTGGGGCTTCGCAAAACCCAGCTGCGAGTGTTACATCGTTCATAATTTCGTCGATGCTCACTGCTCTTATGACACTCCTCGCGACTCTGTCTTCGATCTTCCGATCGCGTGCCGCCCTCGAGCTCGAGAACTTGGCTCTGGGTCTCCAAATCGGTGTTCTTCGGAGAGCTGCTGCAAAACGCCTGAAATTGACCTCGGCTGACCGCCTGTTGTGGATCTGTCTGTCTCGCCTCTGGCCTGGCTGGCACTCGGCGCTCACCATCGTCAAGCCAGAAACGGTCGTTGCCTGGCATCGTGCCGGGTTTCGCCTGGACCTAAAAGGTGCGCTGCGGCCAACCCGGACGACCCATCATTTCGCCCGAGGTCCGAGCGCTGATCCGCAAGATGTGCAGGGAAAACCCCTCTTGGGGTGCACCCCGCATCCATGGCGAGCTCCTCAGACTCGGCATCAACGTCGGAGAGCAGTGTCAGCAAATACATGGTGCGCTCCCGCAAACCACCGTCTCAAACCTGGTGCACATTCCTCGAGATTCACGCCAAGCAACTGGGTCGCGGTAGGGACATCAGTTGCCTGATGCCCCCCGCACAGATCCGTACGGGCGCTCGTTAGCGCATACGGCTCCTATCTCGGATGGGTGGCGGCGAAGCGTGTCTCGGGGTAGGGATGGAGCACGCGCGGTTGGGGAATCCAGTATTCAATCAGCTTGCGCATTTTCGCCCAGTTGAATTGGCGTTTCTGGCTGCGACGGAGTAACGTCCAACGCCAGAATCGACTCACCTGCGTGCGGAACGCGTTGAGACTGTCGGTGTTTCCCGGTACCGCGTAGTAGTTGAAGTAACCCTGCACGACCGATTTGAGCCATGCCCCGGTTTGCGCCACGGGATCGTGCATACGCTTGCGGAGTTGCTGCTTAATCTGCTGCAGCTTTGCCCGCATGCGCTTGCGAATCGTCATGCGCCTCACGGTGAACGTCCCTTTCCGGTTCTTTCCACTGATGTGCGTAAAGCCCAGAAAGTCGAACGTCTCAGGTTTTCCTTCTCCCCTTTGCTCCCGGTCTCGTTCGGCATACCGCCCGAACTCGATCCGGCGCGTCTTGTCTGGGTGGAGTTCCAACCCGAACTTTCCTAGCCGCTCCCGAAACAGCTCCAGAAAGCGGTCTGCTTCCACTCGGTGTTGAAATCCCAATAGGATATCGTCGGCATAGCGCACGACGATCACGTCTCCTTGCGCACACTTCGTGCGCCATACTTTCACCCAGAGATCGAAAGGGTTGGTAGGGACGAGTCTTGGTGGCGGTAGCCCGTGCGGAGCCTTGCGGTCGGAGGCGCTTTCGCGCCCACGCCTCACCGAGTAGGCATGGCCTCTTGCTCTCGTCCCCCCAAGCAGAACCCGGCGTGCAGATTCCCCGCACCGGGCTCCCCAGATGACATTGTCGAAAGTAAGCATCGCTCAGACCATCGGATGTAGGTTTTGAGCAAACGGCAGTTTGAACCACGGTCGATCCTTCAATCGCGTCCAATTCGTCCGACGTCTCTGTCCGCGACGATTCAAGGCGCTGATCCACTGGCGCTGCACTTGTTGCCGCACCCAGTTGAGCTTGCGTTCACAATGATGCAGCCCGAAGTACTGATAGAAGCCCCGCAACATCTTCGTCAGACGTTCCTGTTGCTCCCATCGTCTCCAGTGTCTGTTATGAAGGATCCACTCCCGTGTCCGGGCTAAGAATTTCCGACAACTCTTAGCGCTGGGGATACGAATCAGAGCAAATCGCCCCTTCCGATCCACCCCACAGACATGTTTGAAGCCCAGAAATTCAAAGGTCTCTGGTCTCCCCAGTCCGTGCC
>Ga0210406_10007731_pt1 | contig 10854 bp, 10 predicted proteins | sample IncBWC30MmetaG_FD_155454 | JGI IMG/M metagenome (GOLD analysis project Ga0210406, IMG submission 155454) | Forest soil microbial communities from Barre Woods Harvard Forest LTER site, Petersham, Massachusetts, United States - Inc-BW-C-30-M | ecosystem: Environmental > Terrestrial > Soil >... | reverse complement strand
CAATGTGTCTCGCGGTGCTCGCTGTATTGACGATGGTCAACCTTCGGGGAGTGAGGGAGGCGGGGTCGGCGTTTGAGGCTCCTACTTATTTTTTTGTGGGGACTTTGGCGGTGGTGATTCTGATTGGGCTTTATAAAATCGTCGCGTCGGGTGGACATCCGGTGGCTGTCGTGGCGTTGGGACAAGCGGCGGGACGCGCGCCGGGGGCGTTGCAGGTGGCGGGAGCGTGGATTCTTTTGAAGGCGTTCGCCTCGGGGTGCACGGCTTTGACCGGGGTGGAGGCGGTGAGTAACGGAGTGCAGGCGTTTCGGAAGCCGGTGGTTCCGGCGGCTCGGGCTACGTTGACGGCGATCATTGCGATTCTGATTGTGCTGCTCGGCGGAATTGCGGTGCTGGTGCGGTACTACGGAATTATGGCTACGGATCCGGGAGCACCGGGATATCAGAGTGTGTTGTCGCTGGTGACGGCGGCGGTGGCGGGGAAAGGGATTTTTTACGATGTGACGATGTTCTCCGTGCTGCTGGTGCTGTGTTTGTCGGCGAATACGTCCTTTGCGGATTTTCCGCGGTTGTGCCGGATGATCGCTCGGGATGATTATCTTCCGCATTCGCTGGCGACGCGGGGACGGCGGCTGGTGTTCTCGCAGGGGATCTGGGCGCTGGCGATTCTCGCGGGGCTGTTGCTGATTCTGTTTCGAGGAGTGACGGACCGGTTAATTCCTTTGTTTGCGGTGGGAGCATTCATGGCGTTCACTTTGTCGCAGGCCGGGATGGTCGGGCATTGGCGGAGGACGGCGTCGGGATTCGAGGCGGCGCACGGGATGGTGATCAACGGCATCGGTGCTTTGGCCACGGGGATCACGGTGATAGTGATTGTGGTGGCGAAGTTTGCCGAGGGCGCGTGGGTGGTCGTGGTGCTTCTGTTGCCAGCAATGTTGGTGTTCATGGGCAGGGTGCGGCGTCATTATGAAAGGGTGGGGAAAGAGGTTGCGCTGACGAGTGCGACGGTTCTGAATACGCGAAACTTGACGCCGCCGATTGTGATTGTTCCGGTGGATCAATGGAATGCGGCGACGGAGAAGGCGCTGCAATTTGCGATGACTCTGTCTCCGGATGTGGAGGCATTGCATGTGATGTGCGATGCGGATGAAGATAGGCCGGCGTGGAAGTGGGCGGGAGATCCACCCGCGGGGACGCCGGGTCCGAAACTGGTGACATTACCTTCGCCGTTTCGGCTGGTGGTGCATCCGATCGTGGATTATGTGTTGAAGGTGGAGAAGGAGAATGCGGATCGGACGGTCGCGGTAGTGATTGCGACGATGGTGGAGCGGCACTGGTATCACTACTTTCTGCACAATCAGCGCGGACAGATGTTGACGGCGCTGCTGTTGCTGGGTGGGAACGAACGGATCAATATTGTTAATGTGCCTTGGTATTTGAAGGCGTAGAACAGTGGTCGGCGGCCGGTCGACCGCGGATGGTACTTTAGCTTTGAGCGAACTCTTGACCGAATTTTTTAACCGAGCGTTCACATTGCGGGAATCGCCCGATTGACAAGGGAAATGGGCTTGCACCATACTTTCCGCCTTGAAAGACTGGCGGGGTAATGCGTCAGCTTTCCATATCGATAAGGAGGTTCCCCCATGACGAGGTTTCGCTCATTTCGAGTGCTCGTTTTCGTGGCGACGGTTGCTTTGTTCGCCTGTAGTCAACTTGCGGTTGCTCAGGAAAAACCCCACTTTCAGATCAAGGTCGTGCCGAAGATGAACTCCGACCTTCCCCAAGCCAACCCGGCGCCGCCCGCCAACCTGTATGGGCTCGGACAGCAATTTACCGCTACCCCTTACCCGGCCCCGGCGAACTCCGACGGGAGCGACCTGTGGCCGTGTTTCGGCAGCACAGCCACTCCCAACACCGATTGCCCCACGATCGGTAATCCTTCGGTTACGTTCCCCACTGGCGGGGTCGCGGATGGTATTCCGCAATACGTCTGGTCGTTCGCCAACTGTGACGCGGATACCAACGGGACCAGCAACACCAAATACATACCTTGCGGACAAACCGAAACATGGTACGAAGACGACAGCGGCACAGGCAACACTTTTGACCTCACTTACCTCCTCACTGCCACACAGGTTCAGAGCGGGGTCGTGAAATACCTGGTAGATTCGGGTACGGTCGATTTCGGCCCCAATCCGTTCGGGGGCGCGACTCCGCCCGCTGATGTGATCGTTTTCGGTGACCAGAATTTGGGCGACTGGCCAGGGGCCACGAGCGGCAAGAACAACGCCAACTGCACCGCCAACTTCAACTACCCGACTGCTGCAGATCCAGCAGGGGTGCTATTCATTATCCAAGCCAACAAGACTTGCGTTGCACCACTGCCCGGCTTGGTTACATTCACCGCGGTGACCACAGTTGCCCAACCCATATATACAATGCACTCGACGGTGGCAGCTTGTGGCGCCACCCCACCTCCTTGCTGGACAGTCACGTACTCCGCAACGGGGAAGAAGTCGGTATCGCAAAAGTGGACCGTTTGGCTCCAGTAAACATCTGAAAACTCGCGGCTCAGAGAGAACCGCTTCTGTAAGGAACTGTTTCAATCAACGTCCCAGGCTCAGGTCGCTACTTGAGTCCGGGATGTTTTTTGTGAGCTTGATTTGTCCCTGGTCCGAAGAATTCAGGGATGAAGCACGTAGTTCGAAGCAACGTCACGAAACGCGGCCAAATGTTTCGCCTGGGTAACCTCGTCCCAACCCAGTTCTGAAGCCATCAAGTCTGCGACGGCGGGCGCCATTGCGAGGGCTGCGCGCGCATTCAGGAAGAGGGCGCGCGTGCGCCTTGCGAGAGTGTCTTCCACGGTTCGGGCCATTTCGTGGCGCGCCGCCCAGATCACCTCCGCCTTCACGTAAGGCAGAGCCGCATGCAGCGGTTCGCTGAGCCGAGCATCAGTCTCGATGAGCTCGCGAATCCTGTAGGCATCCGAACCGTAGACAGCTAGCGAACCGAACTGTTTCGCCGTATCTTCTTTCGCTGCGTCTTTTTCCCGTACTTCGTGGAAGCCGTGGATGTGCAGGTGGTGCGTCACGCATGGCTTTTCCGGCAGTTGGGCGAGCGTTGCCGCCTGATCGACGCAATCCTCGGCCATATGCCGGTACGTCGTCCATTTTCCACCGGCGATGGTCACCAGGCCGGAGCGATCGATGTGGATGACGTGATCGCGCGACAGCGCCGCAGTGTTAGTCACGTTCGTAGCGCGCACCAGTGGCCGGATGCCGGCGAATACGCTCAACACATCGTCGCGCGTCGGCGCTTTCGTCAGATATTGCCCGGCGGTCGCGAGGATGAATTCGATTTCCTGCTCCATCGCGACTGGCTCGAGTGTTGCGGCCGCAATAGGCGTATCGGTCGTTCCCACCAGGGTGTGACCGTGCCATGGAATCGCGAATAATACGCGGCCATCGCTGGTGTGCGGAACCATGATCGCGCTTTCACCCTGCAGAAAGCTCGAATCGAAGACGAGATGAATGCCCTGGCTGGGGACGATCATTGACTCAGCGTCGGGCTCGGCCTTGAGCCGAAGCAGATCGGTGAAAGCGCCGGTCGCGTTGATTACAACTTTTGCGGTGGCGCGAAATTCGTTGCCGGTTTCGACGTCGCGCGCGCTGACGCCGTCCACAAATCCTTGCGCGTCTTTTGTCAGCCCCGTGACTTCGACATAGTTCAGCAACGTGGCGCCCTGCTCGAAAGCGGTGGCGACCATGTGGATGAGCAGCCGGGCGTCGTCGAATTGTCCATCGTAGTAGACCGCGCCGCCGCGCAGGCCTTCCGTCTTCAGTGTTGGCAGATGTTCGAGCGTCTCTTCTTTTGAGAGGATTCGCGATACACCGAATCCGTATTTACCGGCCAGCAACTGATAGAGCTTTAACCCGAGACCGTAGAATGGAGCTTCCCACCAGTCGTAGTTCGGCACGACGAAGGCGAGGTCGTGCACCAGGTGAGGCGCGTTTTGCAGAAGCAGTCCGCGCTCCTTGAGAGCTTCCATGACCAAGCCGATATTTCCCTGCTCCAGATAACGGACACCACCGTGTGCCAGTTTGGTGCTGCGGCTGGAGGTGCCTTTGCCGAAGTCGCTCTGCTCGAGCAACAGCAAATCGTAGCCGCGCGCCGCCGCATCGATCGCGACTCCTACGCCGGTTGCGCCGCCGCCCACGACAATCATGTCCCAGGCCTTGGGATGTGCCTCGATGCTGCGCCACATGTTGATGCGATTCATGGCATCCTCGCTTGGCGGATTCTCTTGCGGATGAATGAGTCAGAGTCTTCACCACAGGGGGCACAGGGGAACACAGGGGAACACAGAGTCTTTACTGCAAAGATCGCGATCACCGGATACCCACCTGCTTGATAATGGCAGCGGCGATGCCGCCGGCGATCAACGGGCCGATGATCGGTACGAGCGCGTACCCCCAATCTGAACTCCCTTTTTCACTGATCGGCAGGATAGCGTGAGCCACGCGCGGGCCAAAGTCACGGGCGGGGTTGATCGCGTATCCGGTCGGTCCGCCGAGACCCAGGCCGATGGCCCACACCAGGACTCCCCACAACCACGGGGCCAAACCAATCGGAAGGCCGGTGGTTGAAACGGCCGGGCTCCCGAAACTGAAGCCAACCACGATCAGGCATGTGGTCGCGATAATTTCGGTGAGCAGGTTTGCGGGAAGGTTGCGGATGGCCGGTGTGTTACAAAAAACCGCCAGTTTCGCCTCCTTGTCGGGCGTCACTTTCCAATGAGGCAGGAAGGCCAGCCAGACCAGACTGGCGCCGGCGAATCCTCCCAGGATTTGCGCAGCCCAGAAGGGGCCGACGTTCGACCAGTCTCCCGATAGAAGAGCCACCGTCAATGTGATCGCCGGATTAATGTGGGCTCCGGGGCTGCCGAACGCGATGGCCGTGAAGATGCCTGCCACCACCGCCATTCCCCATGCTGTTGTGATGACGATCCATCCGGAGTTTTCACCTTTCGATTTCTTCAGGAGAACATTGGCGACGGCGCCATCGCCCAGCAAGATCAATACCAGCGTGCCCATGAATTCGCCAAAAAATGGTCCGTACATCGTGTGTGGACCTCCTTGTCTGTTTAAAGATTCATCGTCGTTTTCTCAGAGTACCAGTCGCAAGAAATACGCAAGTATGCGACGCGCAGCCCCTAAAGGGGCGTCCGGTCCTGCAAACTTGCGGTATCGCTAAAGCGATACCCTGATACGAAACCCCCAATTTGAAACACCTGATACGAAGCAAGTGGCACGAAACACGTGATACGAAACGCCTGATACGAAGCTGATCGACGGGAGACGCGGCTCGCCGCGTCTCTACGGGGATCCATTACGTCGATTCCACCCAGTCGAAGGAGCGCGTCACCGCCTTCTTCCAAAAATGATAAAGCCGCTTGCGAGATTCTTCGTCCATCTTTGGCTCCCACTGTTGATCGACTGCCCAGTTGGCGACGAGTTCGTCGGTATCATGGAAGAAGCCGACTGCCAGTCCGGCGGCATAGGCAGCGCCGAGAGCAGTCGTCTCCTTTACCATCGGACGAACTACTGGCTTCGCCAGAATGTCGGCCTGGAATTGCATCAACAGATCGTTCACCACCATTCCACCGTCAGCGCGCAGCACGTCGAGCGTAATGCCCGAGTCCTTGGCCATGGCATCGACCACCTCGCGGACCTGGAACGCGGTGGCCTCCAGCACAGCGCGGGCGATGTGGCCTTTATTCACGAAGCGGGTCAAGCCGGCAATCACTCCGCGCGCGTCGCCCATCCAATATGGCGCGTACAAGCCCGAGAAGGCGGGAACGAAGTAAACGCCGCCATTGTCACTTACGGTTCGGGCGAGCGCCTCAATGTCTGAACTCTTTTCAATGAGTCCGAGATTGTCGCGGAGCCATTGCACCAAGGCACCGGTAATTGCGATGCTCCCTTCCAGCGCATAGCATGCTGGCTTCGGGCCAAACTTATACGCCAGCGTGGTTAGCAGACCGAAGTTCGAGAGCACTGCCTTTTCCCCGGTGTTCATCAGCATGAAGCAACCAGTGCCGTAGGTATTCTTCGCTTCTCCTGGCTTGAAACAGGCCTGGCCAACCAGAGCGGCCTGCTGATCGCCGAGATCGCCGGCGATCGCAACTCCCTCGATGGCCGCCAGGTGAGCGGTGCCGTAGACTTCGCTGCTCGAAACAATCTTTGGCAGCATCTGGATCGGAATGCCGAAATCTTTCAATATGTCCCGATCCCACTGGAGCGTGTTGAGGTTCATCAGTTGGGTGCGGCTGGCATTGGTCACGTCGGTCACATGGACGCCGCCCTGCGGACCACCGGTGAGATGCCAGATCAGAAAAGTATCGATATTGCCAAACAAAAGATCGCCGGCTTCAGCTTGTGCGCGCGCGTCCGCAATTTCTTCGAGAATCCAGCGAATCTTGAGGCCACTGAAATAGGTAGCGAGCGGAAGGCCAGTCTTGGCGCGATAGCGGTCCTGACCGCCAAGGGCAGCGAACTCGGCTACCGCGGGAGCAACACGCGTGTCCTGCCAGACGATCGCGTTGTAAACGGGCTTTCCACTCTTCTTGTGCCAGACCACAGTGGTTTCGCGCTGGTTGGTAATTCCGATCGCAGCCAGATCTTCCGTCCGCAGCCTGTGAGCTTCCACTGCTTCCTGGATGACGCCTTCCGTGCGGCGCCAAATTTCTTCTGGATCGTGCTCAACCCAGCCCGGCTTGGGATAAATCTGCTCGTGCTCTCTTTGAGCTGTGCTCACGATGCGTCCGGAACGATCGAACACGATAAAACGCGAGCTGGTCGTTCCCTGATCGATAGCGCCAATGTAGCTTGCCATCTTGCGTTTCCTCCTTCGTTTGCGGGCGCGCCGAGGGCGGTTCTCATCTTAAGCGAACTCTAGCGAACTCTGGACATTAGCGCCTGGGCCCCTGCCCGAAAGCATTGAACCGGGCGGAACTTGGCTAGCCGAACCCTGAAGCGAGCCCCAGGCCGGCTGGGTTCCGAGGGATCGTTTGGCGCCGAGAAATCGGGTGTGGCACCGTCGCCACAGACGGCAAGTTAACGGGATTACAGGAGTTAGTCACTCTGAATAGGTACTGAAACTCCAGTAACATCGGGCGAATTCTCCGGTAACCCGCTACATAGCACAATGGTGCTGTAGCCGAAAAGGGGGTTCGTAGCATCTTATATATGTAGATAGATGGTTTGCGACGGCGGCGAACCAGGAGTGCGGGCCCCGTGAAGCGTCTGGCCAATGTTATCCGGTCTGTGCAAGCCTTCGGACGCGAACTGTCCCGCACATCGAGTGCGCCACCCGAAGCCAAGCGCGTGCCCGCGATTGGTCTCGCCCTGGGCGGTGGCTTTGCCCGCGGCATCGCGCATGTTGGGGTTCTCAAGGTCCTCGAAGAAGAGGGCATTCCGGTTCGCATGATTGCGGGTACCAGTGTAGGCGCGCTGATCGGCGCCGCGTATTGCAGCGGAGTCACGATCGCGGAACTGGAAGAAGTCGCCTATAAAGTTCGCTTCACTACCTTCGCACGCTGGACGCTCTCGCGCTACGGCTTCGCCTCGAACGACCGCATGGTCTCGTTTCTGACACGAACTTTGAAGGTGCAGACATTTGAACAGTTGCGCATCCCTCTCGGGGTGACGGCCACTGACTTCAACACCGGGGAAGGAATGGTCTTCACATCCGGTTCGATCATCGACCCGGTGCGAGCAAGTTGCGCTTATCCGGGGATGTTTTTGCCGGTAGAAATTCGTGGGCGCTGGCTGGTGGATGGCATGCTCTCAAATCCTGTGCCGACGCGTCCTCTGCGGGCCATGGGCGCGGAGCGCGTACTGGCCGTGCAGTTGAAAGGGCAGTGGTCGAAGTCGACCGCGCCACGGCATCTCTTCGACGTGATTGGACAGTCGTTCGCCATTGCGCAGGACATGATGAGTACGGTATGGAGGAGCGCGGCCGACGTCGTGATCGAGCCCGATGTCGCGGGTTTTGACTATGACGACTTCAAACGCGCCGGCGAGTTGATCCGCGTAGGCGAAACGGCGATGCGCCGCGCGCTGCCGGAAGTACGGAAATGGCTGGAGGCTCCTGCGGAAGCTGCCGCCCCTCTGAAAACGCCCGCGCTGGTCGCAAGTCCGGCTCCCCTGCAAGCGGACTGAAACCGCGAGAGCAGCACATCCCTACACATGCCGGTTAATCCCGGCACTCTTTGGATTGCCGACCTGGATTGCCGACAATCCGTCCAGTACATCACCGCGAGATCGAAGAAGCCAACGCTCCCTGAAGACTCGCCAATCCCTCGAGAAAATATACGAACCATGTCGATCTTGCGATCCTTCGCTCGACGAGTAAGTAGAGGCAAGAAAGACGCCTTTAAGAGGAGGGCATGGCAATGCAGCAGACATTCTTCGGACGTGCTAAATCACTCGCAGGAGCCGCCCTCGTCGGGCTCGGGATTTTCATTTTCCATGGCAACCTTGATCGGGCCGCGACCCAGTGGAGACACCTCCTCGGCACTACACATGGGGAGGCGCTAGGAGTGTTGCCCACGGTCATTCTGGCAGCCCCTCGCATTTTGCAGGCCTATGGCACCGATCACCAATGATTTGTGCGGGGTTTCCTTCGAGAGATATTCGTGTCATGCTGGCCGCTGCTGCTCGTCATGGTCGGAACGGTATTGTCGCGGGATATCCTCATTGGCGATGTCAACGCGCTTCCCAAAAAAGACTGTGGTCTTATCGATCTGACGGCCGGCCCGGAAGAAAGGGTTATTGCCAGAGCACACTGAGACGAGCAGTATGATGATCAAGGTTGGTTTGGAGGGATTCTTCTACGTTTGTGGTGGGACTTCATGTCTATCGTAAAACTTAAGATCGACATCTCCGGCAGTGTCGGCGATGAAGTGTGGCGTAACCTCCGGCAGTTCGACCAGATTGAACGTGCGTCTATCTGCCGAGGCCTGGGAAGTGGGAGTACTTGCAACCATCCGGCTAATGCACCGCACTCGAAGGGGGAATGGATCAGCGCCGAGATTCAAGTCAAGACGCCGCTCCTGGCACAGTATGCTGTGTCGCATTACCTCGAGCAGGAACGCGTACTGGATGCAGATGTAGTGGACTGAGCCGCGTACCTTGATTTGAGATCTCTTGCGACCTCAAGAGGCGACCGCGTACGAGCCCGCCTCACTCCAAGGCTGCTATCTTGCGCATCGGTATCCAGCTGAGTATGAATAGTTTAACGCGCTGGATGAGAATGTCTTCTATCCTGCATCTTTCTTACCTCCTCGCCCGTATATCCGGGTAGCATGAACGCCATAGCTTATTGCTTCGTGAATGCGATGGAATCCGAGCCCACCGCAATTGCTCGCGGTCTTCGCCGGCGCGATCCGGACTTGCTGGACCGTCTCATCGAGCAGTATCAGCATCGGCTTCTTCGTTATTTGGTCTACTTGGCAGGAAATCGTGAACTGGCGGAGGACCTCTTCCAGGAAACCTGGATTCGCGTGCTGGAACGTGGCCATCAGTACGACGGCAAGCACGAATTCAGCACGTGGCTTTACGCGGTGGCGAGAAATCTGACGATTGATTATTTGCGGAAGAAAAGTCCGCTCAGCCTGGATGGGCTGATGGAGGATGAAGAGCACGCGCCGCTCGAACCGGCCGATACCCGGCCCATGGCGTGGGAAGTTGTGCAGCAGCACGAGCAAGCCGAGCGCATCAATACGGCCCTGGTAAGCATCCCGGCGGAGTATCGCGAGACCATGGTGCTGCGCTTCCAGGAGGGATTGGCTTTGGAGGAGATTGCAACGATAACTGGAGCGAAGCTGGGCACGGTGAAGTCGCGGCTGTATCGCGGACTGAACATGCTGATGTCGCGGCTGGAGGGGGCGCAGGCGTGACGCGGGACACACATGACGAAGCAAGGGAACTGACCGCTCTGGGTGAAGGTCTCTCGGATGCGCAGCAGTCATGGCTGAGGGCCCACCTCGATGAATGCGAAGCATGCCGTCATTATGCGGAAGCAGCAAACGGGGTAGGTCGTGCTTTGCGTTCGCTGCCGCTCGCCGCCGATTCCCGCCTGGTGCGAGCCACGCAGATGCGAGTGCGCTTCCACGCCAGCAGGCTTCGGGAGACGCGGGAACGCTTGTGGCTGGTAGGGATGGCTTGTCTGGGCGTGGGCCTTTCTGCGACGCTGACCGTCCCCATTTTGTGGCGGCTCTTTGCATGGATGGGCGAATGGGCAGGCGTTTCGAGCTGGGTTTGGCAGGCGTGTTTTGCGTTCTTCTGGATCGTCCCGGCGCTGGCCGTGAGCGTGTTGTTGCTGGCCCGAGGCACCCACATGACGAACAACGGATAAACGATCGCGGCAATGGCGGCTGAGAAAGCTGACAAATTTATGCAGGTAAAAGAAGAAACTCAAACTGGACTAACTGCGGAATTCAAGATTGTTCCCACTTGGGCACGAGCCTTGGCGGGGATTGTGTTCGTCGGCACGCAGTTTGTCTTTAATGTCGTCCTTGGTCGACTTCACGATGCTCCGCCCGCATGGTTCCTGGCCGTTCTGGCGCTTTTGCTCGGCTTGGTACTGGGTTGCGCGGTGTTACTCATAGGCTATATCAACCGCGACGCGAAACGCCGCGGCATGAGCCCGGTCCTTTGGACGATTGTGGCCATTATTATTCCCAACGCTCTGGGCATAATTCTTTACTTCATCCTGCGGCAACCGTTGTGCAATGCTTGCCCGCAGTGTGGGAACGTCGTCCAGAGCGGATTCAACTTCTGCCCTCGATGC
>Ga0210406_10007730_pt1 | contig 10855 bp, 11 predicted proteins | sample IncBWC30MmetaG_FD_155454 | JGI IMG/M metagenome (GOLD analysis project Ga0210406, IMG submission 155454) | Forest soil microbial communities from Barre Woods Harvard Forest LTER site, Petersham, Massachusetts, United States - Inc-BW-C-30-M | ecosystem: Environmental > Terrestrial > Soil >... | reverse complement strand
CCGAGGCCTTTCCTTGGGACGAGGCTCCCGGTTACATGATCCGAGACCGCGATCGGATCTACGGCACCGTCGTTACACGCCGATTGCGTGCCATGGGCATTCGGGACAGGCCTATCGCACCGGCCTCCCCCTGGCAGAACCCGTGTTTAAGTTGCCGGTACACACAGTGAGGATTTTCGGACGCAATCGCAACCGACGCGCCCGCTATTGCGGGCGACCGGCGTTTACACGATTTCGGAATAATGGAAGAAGGCCACTGATTTGCCCGACGCGTCAAGTTGCATTTTCGAATGCAGGCGGGCGCCTGCTACTTTGCATGGGGTTGTTTTCGATATTTTGCGAAATCTCTGCAGGCGAAACAGATGTTAGCCGAACATCGGGAAATAGCCCCCTATGATCCAAGCCGAGATCCCCGCACCGGCTGAACTTCGCAAAGATTGGATCGATGGGATGGCGTGCCGCTGACGGGATCGCGAACGCTGGCGTCGATCATCAGGTTGAAGTTCGTACCGTTCGGATCGAACGGATCGCAATCGCCAGCTCCCAGTTGATCGCAACCTTGCCACCAGCCATGCTCGCCCACGACGACGCGCGGATCGAGCTTTTCGCTGAAGCGCGCCCTGGCCCGCATTCCACCGGCCGGGGTGCGTACGTCAACCCAATCCCCGTTCCTAATCCCGCGTGCCGAGGCCGTTGCGGGATTCATCTCGATCTCCGGATCCAATGCGCGCTTGCGCAGGCTTGGCAGGGCCCGGTGCTGGGTCTGACAAAAAAGACTGGGTTTCGCGCACGTCAGGATCAAAGGGAAGGACGCCGCCAGGTCGGGGCGAGCGACCGGGCCCATGGGTGGTTCGACAAAATCCGGCATGGCTGAATAGCCGTGATCAAGGAAGGTTTCCGACCAGAATTCGACCTTCCGCGATGGCGTCGGGAATCCGCGCGGGTTCCCCTTGTCATCGCGCGCAGCGTGCTTGGTGTGCTGCGTCGTGAGCGGTTTCCGTAATCCGGCAGGTTGCGCTCGAAGCTGCTCCAGGGTGATGCCGCTCGGATCAAGCTGCTGCCGATAAGCGGCATCGACATCGCCGTTCCAGAAATGCTCGCCAAGGCCGAGACGCGCGGCAAGGCCAAGGACGATATCAGTATCGGACCGTGCCTCGCCGGGTGGGGGGACGATGGCCTGCCTGAGCTGAACGTGCGATTGCGCTTCTGCGCTGATTTCGAATCCGATCTTGAGAGATTCGCGCTCGAAGCAGGACGCCACAGGCAGCACGACATCCGCAAGCGCCGCCGTCGGCGTCATGAACAGATCGGCATGGGCGTAGAAATCGAGCGCGGCCAGCGCAGCACGTCCGCGAACCGGATCGCCGTGCGCGAGCAGCAGATTTGCACCGAACCCGATGAGCCCGCGCACGGGATAGGGCGCATCTTCCAGAACAGCCCGGTAAAAATCCCGAGGGGAAACGTGGTTCCAGCGCGCAGGTCCGAGCGGACGCTCGGCAAACCCGATTGCGGGAGCAAGCCGCTTTGCTGCAGGCAAGGTCTCTCCACTGATCGAGGCGGCCGGCACTGCAGGGAGCAGCACATTGCCTCCGGCCACATCGAAGCTGCCGGTCAGGGCGTAGAGCATGGCCATTGCCCGCGCCGTCTCCGTGCTGTTGGCATGATGCTCGTGCCCGCTCCAGGCATAATAAGAGACGGGCCGAGCGTGCCAGATCGTGCGGGCAGCTTCCTCCAATTGACCGGCAGGAACCCAGCATGTCGCTTCAATCATTTCGGGCGAATATTTGCTGCACAGCGCTGCATAGCGATCGAAGACCGGCCGGCAAGAGATCAAACCATCTCTAGCTGCGACAGTGTATTCGCCTCGCAAGGCAAGAAGCGCGGGTGCCTCGTAGCGGCCTGTCGCCGGATCATAGCCGACGGTGCGGTTGGATTCTGAATCCCAGGCGACAAATTGTCCCGAACCGCCGGAAAACAGGTCCTCCGTCCGGAGCAACCTGTCGGTATCGGAGCGCACCAAAAGAGGTCCATTGCTCCACGTGCGGACGAACGCCTCGTCGTACCATCCGCGTTCGATCATGACGTTGGCCAGACCCAGCGCGAGCGCACCGTCGGTTCCGGGGCGCACCCGCAGCCAGACATCGGCTTTGTTGGCAAGCCCGGCGTTGCGCGGATCGATCACGATCAACTTCATTCCGCGTTTCAGGCCCGCGACCGTCGCGGTCGCATGCGTAATGCGCGTAAAGGATGGATTGTAGCCCCACAGGATAAGGCAGCCGGATTCGGCAATATCTGCCATCGCGCCGCCGGCGCTTCCGGTCGCAACGCTGCCGACGCCGAAGACGTAGCGTGTCGCAAAGCCGCGTCCCCAGCCGCACAGCTCGAGCGACGACACATGGTTCGGCGTGCCGAATGCATTCATCAGCCTCATGATGAAGGCTGCAGAATCCGCGATTGCAGTCGTTGAAGGCGATGATTGACTGAACGCGACCGCCTCAGGTCCATGCTGCTCGGCGATGCGCCGGATGGCGCCAGCGATCTGATCGAGCGCCGCGTCCCATGATATTTCCTCCCATCCCGGGTCGGCGTCGCCTTTCGGCCGCGTTCGACGCAGCGGTCGCTTCAGCCTGTCCTTGTGATAGACCAGCTCGGGAGCCGCCCGGCCCTTGGCACAAATCGCCTCGCCGGTGGGGTGGGTCGGGTCGGGGTCCAGATGTGTGAATCTGCCATCCGTCACCGTCGCGACGGTACCGCAGCGGGCGATGCACAGACTGCAGTACCCTTGCACCTGCCGTACGTTCGGGATCTCTGCTGACATGCACAAACTCCCTCGCGGCAATGAGTACGGCGTTGGCCGCACATGGCTACCGTATCGTGTCAATCGCCAAGTAAATATCAAGCTGCCGCCATCAGACTACCTGCGCAAGCTGTCTTTTCACACCGTCTTCTTGGATCAGGAACGAATAATCACGCGCGATCGCGCAAATTGCGAGATCGGCCGTGACCATAGGCTAAAGTGGATTTACGTGACAAAGCGATTTCAATCACAAAAGAGTTCGCAGTTTTATTCTGAGTGGCGCTCCGGCAGTGCTGATCTCATCGGCGATGATCGCGAGTGCCTCGGGCGAGCGCCCCGTCACCGCGACCGCAAAGCCCTCGCGTGCAAAGCGTCGGGCCGCGGCAGCGCCCAATCCTCGGCTCGCGCCGACGCCAACCACCCACGCAATGGCTTTGTCTACGGTCACTCGATCAACCATTGTCTGGTGCCGAAGCCATGAGGGCGCCAAGATGATGGCCCAGCCGCAACTCGAAATCTCCCGGCCTGGACAGGCCGCCCTTGATCAACGGAGTGATCCTGGCCTTCGCGCCGTCCCATGACAGCGATTGCCGGAACATCGCCGAGCTCGACACCAAATCCTCGGGTGTCGGCAGACCGGTTCGATTGAGCAATGCCTTCACCGCCGCCAGGGCCTGCTTGTCGAACGATGCAATCCGTCGCGCGAAGGTGACAACGAAACTGTTGAAATCGACATCGGGTATGGCGCGGTTCACAAGACCATACCGCTCCGCCGTCGCGGCATCGATATCGTCGCTTCCGAGAAGAATCTCGATTGCGCGGGCGCGGCCCACAAGTAGCGGAAGACGTTCGACGGCGCCACCACCGGGAACGATGCCAACCGCAACCTCCGGCTGGCAGAAGAACGCTCGTTCCAAGCTCGCGAAGCGCAGATCGCAAGCAAGGGCGAACTCGTTGCCGACCCCGCGTGCGCGTCCTTTGACCGCGGCGATGCTGACAACTGGCGCATGGGCGAGGCGCATCGTAAAATCCGCCCACGGGTGCAGACTGCCCGGTACCGAGGCGGACGGCGTCTCGGCGGCGCGGCTCATGTCGTAATGAGCGATGAAATAGTCCGGGTTGGCGCTCTCGAAGACGACGACCTTCAGCGCGTCGGCGGCCTCGATAGCCGCAACGAGTTGCTGCAATTCCCCGATTGTGTCCGGATCCAGAAGGTTGAGCGGAGGGTTGTCGAAGATTACGCGCCAGAAGGCCGAAGACTCCTGGACGATATTCAATTGCGTGGTCTTCAGCATACTTGCTTCTCCTATCTTGTTCTGATCGGTCATGGCGCAAGTCTACGGCCCTACGGCTAGGCGTAAGTTTCAAGGCCTGAGAACAAGGTTACAGTTGTAGCCAGATCGACGGCCGGTACGGCTGTCGATCTGCGGTCCGGTTGAGCCAAGCGATGGCCCACTCGACGATTCAGCGTTGGGAAACACTGAAACCGGCGAACGTCCGTGCGCAGGCCGGTCGGCTTTGCTAAAGCCCATTCGCCCCAGAATTGCTTCGCGCATTTTTTGCAGGGTGGCGGGTTCGGCGAGCCTAGAGGTTTACCTGTCACCGAGTTTTAAGCGCCTGGAGCTGTGAATCTGGTGAAGGTTTTTTTCTTTGGACAGTTGGAATCGAACCGCCGCCTCAAGGCGGCGTACTATCTCGCAGCAAAGCCCGGCTGGCCTTGCAACCGAGCCGGTGTTCGGCCCGCTCGTAGCTCCACCCGTTCTCTTCATGCGGGGCAAAGAGTCCGGAATAGCCGAAATAGAACCAGAACACATCGACCGCTTGGTTCAGGTCGAACTCCTCACGCAGCGCGCCCAGATCCATAAGACGCCGGGCGATAAGGGCTGCGCATCGTCGATGCCTCGGCCATGCCTGATCTTGTCTCTGCCCACATCAACGCCTGCGCGCTGATGATGACGGAAAAGGCTGCGGATCTGATCCAAGGCGCCGCCCGGGCCCGTGTCTTTGCCGAGACCGGCATTGACGCATCAGATTGGAAGCCGCAGCTCATCGAGACAGCGAACTCGCCTTGAGTTTGTGCTTGAGTTCGAGCGCGCGCTCATAAGCCGTGGTGCCGGACCCGCCGAAGGCTGTTTATTGCTGCAGGAAGGCGAGTGTCTGCTGAACGAAGGCGGCGTGGTACTGGAAGATGCCGCCGTGCCCGGCGTCAGGGAAGATGCTCAATTGTGCATTCGGCAGCCTACGAGCGAGCTCGAATGAATTGAACGACGGCACCATCACATCGTCATCGCCATTGACGACCAGGACAGGATGCTGAACCGTCCCGAGCTTCGTGGCATCACCCTGTCCCCAGGCCTGGATCGCCGCAAGCTGAGCCTGAACGGTTTCGTCGCGTACGGGCGCGTCGAGGTCCTTCTTGCGTTCTTTCAGGCGACGCAGGAAGTCGTCCGGCCATAATCGGAATTCTTTCGCCTCTCACCTCGATCGCAAGCTCCTGAAGTGTTGCCATGCCACCGGCGCGACCGGCAACGCGGCGGCCACTCAGCTTCTCGACAAGGGGCGGCGTGTTCGGGCCTTCGTGCACCGCGAGGACGAGCGCTCCGAGAGCCTCCGGCGGCGGGGCGCAGAGGTCGTCGTCGGGGATCTGCTCGATTTCGACGTCGTGCGAGAGGCCCTGAAAGGTGTGAACCGCGCCTACTTCGTCTACCCGATCCGGCCCGGCCCGCCTCGGCGGGAAGGCCGCCGCGTAATGACGCGGGGTCGCTCTATCCGGAGGCCGATCGGATTACGGGCAGGCCGGGCAGCGAGTTCCTGGTGCAGCACCTGTGGGAGGTCGCCATCGACCATACCAACGGAATATTCGCCGGAACCAACGAATTCGTAGAAACGATCGGAGGGCAGCCGCCGCTTACAGTCGAGGCCTTTGTCGCCAAGCATCGCGACGCCTTTGTGTGACGTGAGGGGGCGATGATGCTCATGCGGCTGGATGGATGTTCCGATCCGGATTTCGGACCTGTCGAAACAGCTGCCGCCGCGGGGGTCTCGTTACGGTACGTTCAGAAGCTCTTCACCGCTCGCGACACCACTTGCAGCGAATTCATCTATTCAGTTCGCCTGGATCATGCTGCGCGTCAGCTACACCATCGCGCCTTATTGGGCCCGGGCCAGCCTCTTGGCGAGATCGCTTACGCGTGCTGCTTTCGCGACTATGCACATTTTGCGCGAAAATTCCGCCGTCGATTCGGCTATCTGCCGGGGGCGCACGCTCAATCTGGTCAAAGCGCCGGCACTGGAATAGTGCGCGCTGGTACCGAAGAAAGTGCGTCGTCGACACACGACGTTCAATTTCAGGTCTCCTAAATACGATCTGCAACGGCCGTTTGGTCCCGGCAATCGCGCCGGAATACAGAAAAGATATTTTCTAGCTGACCTTGAAATTGAGACCACAACTAAATCGATGACAAAAAAATTGGGAATCAATCCATGCTTGCTGACGTCGGCCATATTATTGTTGTTGATGATGACCCATCCCTGCGACAGATGGTGACCAGGTATCTCGAAGATCACAATGTCCCCACGAAAACTGCGTCAACTAAAGCCGAGTTGAACCGCCATTTCGGGGGAAGTGTTCCCAGCCTGATAATTCTGGACCTGCGTCTCGGTCAGGAGGATGGGCTGGATCTTTTAAGAGAAATTCGATCTCATTCGAACGTTCCGGTAATCATTATCACCGGTCACCGTGTGGACGATACTGATCGCATCATCGGGCTCGAACTCGGCGCCGACGATTACATCTTGAAGCCATTCAACCTCAGAGAATTACTCGCACGGGTCCGTGCCGTGTTGCGGCGACAGGAGATTGGGAGGGTCGCGCGAGCCCAGGATCCGGAGCGGGGCGGGTACAGATTCGACGGCTGGATGCTTGAACGTCGTGGCCGAAGGCTAGTTGATCCTAACGCCATCCCGGTCTCGTTGAGTAAAGGTGAGTATGCCTTGTTGCTCGCATTTCTCGAGGCACCTCAGCGAGCTCTCACGCGAGAGCATCTGTTGCAAGCGACCCGCGTTCACGAGGATATCTTCGACAAAAGCATCGACGTTCAGGTCTTGCGGCTGCGCCGCAAGCTGGAGATTGACCCAAGTGTGCCGCGCATGATCCGGACGGAGCGTGGCATCGGCTATATCTTCGCAGTGCCGGTCGAACCGTTCTAGAAAAATTATGCAAATGTGGCGCCGCGCAATTACCGTTGTAACCATTTTGTCGAAGCCGGTGACGATCATGTAACTGGCGACCATCATATTTCTCCGTGGCACTTCAAGGAGAATATTGATGCTCACGACACGCCAATCCGCTCGATCCCCTTTGTCAGTCGCTTGTCAGCGAACTCCTCTCGGTTCGCGACGAAGGACTTGGAGTTGAATATGCGATGGCTTGTTCACGTGCTCGTCAGGTTGACCATCGCGGCAACCTGCACCAACTCGGCCGCAGCCATCGATACGCAGCCGAGCACGGCGAGCACCTTTCCTTCTCAAGCAATTTGTTGGAGCACCTCATGCCACGTTCGCTTGAATCGCTGAAGGCCGTAGCGAGACCTCACAACGTCGCGAACTGCGAATTAACAACCGAATTGTGCGGCAAGGGCCGCGGCGAAGAAAGTCCGAACGCAAATTCGCCGCCTCGCGCAGTCTCGCCAATAGATCGGGCATTCGCCGCGCTGCTCTCGTCTTTTATGGAAGGTTTTGCCTTGTTCGCCATGGCGCATTGTTATCCGGCCGAGGCAAAGTCCGAGCAGCCGGAAGATATCTCCGTTGCCGATATCTCCATTGCCAAAGGGTCAAGGTCTCTCACCCTCGTCTCTTCGACGCATCCCGAGGTCACGAGATCGGCATCTGAGAGCGCTCCCGGCCGGCCCCATACTGGACCATCCGCTGACGTCGGTCTCGCCGAGATTTACGACACGCGTTCTTTTGATGCTGATCGCTCAAATTGGCTCGCTAGGTCTTGGAGCATTGCCGTAGAGCGATGGCAGCATTGGCGGTATGAGCGTGAGATCACAAAGGCTGTTGCCACCTTGGAGGAACTAGATGACCGGACATTGCGGGATATCGGCATTCCCGACCGATCTGAAATTGAACAAGCCGCGAGATACGGCCGAAAATGGGCGTTGGATTAATCGAGCCGGCCCATTTGCAATGCGATGGTCGCATCTACAGTTTCACAACCTGTAACGCACATGTCGGCGGTACGACGGCAAGCCAGCGCTGCATGAGAAAGTCTTTTGACCAAAGTTCGCCGAATATGCTCATCAGAGGATTTTTGCTTCGGTCGCACACCTTCGGTGGACACGGAAACATCCGCCGTTGGCGCTGGTCTACGATAATTGTCGTACTGAGTTTGGGCAGCCTGCAACCTTCTCCGGCGCCATCGCAGCCGCTCGGGCAACCGTTCGAATCGAATAGCACCACCGCCGAAGAACCGATCAGCCCCATTCCAGCACCGCCCACGATTGATCCACCGAAGGTCAGACTCGGGGAACGTCTGTTTCGCGATCCTCGTCTGTCTCGCGATGATTCGCGGAGTTGCTCATCATGCCACGATCTCGGCACGAACGGCGCAACCATGAGGGAGCATGACGTTGGCCTCGACGGTTCCAGCCTTCCGCTCAACACTCCTACCGTGTTCAACGCTGCGCTCAGTTTCCGTTTCGGTTGGGAGGGAAAACTTCGCACCCTCGAGTCGGACATCAAGGCTTCCTTGGAAAATCCTCAGATCATGGACATGAGCGTTTCCAAACTCGCCGAAAAGCTTGCCGCGGATCCAAACATGCGCCGGGAATTCACGGCGGTTTACGGCAGCGGCCCGGATGGACGAAACATCGTGGACGCCATCGCAAGCTTTGAGCGAACTCTCGTGACGCCGGGTAGCCGATTCGATCGCTGGTTGGCAGGAGATGCGGGCGCGTTGTCGGCAATGGAGCTGGATGGATATCGGCTGTTCAAATCCTTAGGGTGTGTGTCTTGCCACCAGGGTGTAAATATCGGTGGCAATCTTTTCGAGCGACATGGAATCTTCCATCCGTTGGCGTCGCCGCAGCCTGAAATTCTGCGCGTGCCTAGTCTGCGCAATGTCGCGACGACGCCACCCTATTTTCATGATGGTAGCGCGCAAACCCTCGACGACGCCGTTCGGAAAATGGGCCTTGCTCAGCTGAATTCAACGCTGACGGACCAGCAGATCAAGGCGATCGTCGCGTATCTCCAAACCTTGACCGGGAACCATAGGGGTACGCCCGTCGGAGTGCCGCCATGAGGATGGTGCCCGCCACAGTAGCCGCGCCGTTCCTCCTCTCGCTGCTGACCTGGCTGCTGGTAAGCGGACTGGATTTGGATTCCGCTCGTTTTGATCGTGAGCTGCGAGCGCTTGACGATTTTTCCAGATTCGAGCGCGGCATCAATCGGGAGATATTGAATGCGCGCATAGGCTTGTCGCGAAGTTACGACGCGTTGGTGCGGATGACGGAGGCGTATGACGACGCACTTGATCGGCTGCGCGAAGCGGCCGGCCCGAACCCTGAAGAGAGCGCCGCAATCGAAGTTCTGGCCGCGACCGCCGAGCACCAGGAGAAGCTGATCGAGCAGTTCAAGAGCAGGAACGCATTACTGCGTAACTCCTTTGCCTATTTTGGATTGCTTAGTGCTCACCTCGCGGCGTCGGACTACGAGCCTTTGGTTGCAGTCACCGGCGCGCTCGCCGCCGCCATGCTGCACCTCACCCTTGACACTTCGCCGGTGGCCGCGCGCGAAGTCCAGAATCGGTTGAACGAACTGGCATCACTACAAAAACCAGCCGGCGACGCCGACACCATTCAGGCCGTGATTGCGCATGGAGGCGTGCTGCATGACCTTCTCCCGGCGACTGACTCGGTGCTGAAGGGGCTGGTGGCCGCGGCGAGCAACCGCGAACAGGAAGCCGTTCGTTCCTTGATCCTGAAGCGTCAGCTGGCCGCGCAGACCTCGGCAGGCCAATATCGCCTGTTTCTCTATGCGACGTCCATCTTGCTGCTCGGGGCCTTGGTGTATTTCGGACTGCAATTGCGGGCACGTGCAATCGCCCTAAAGCGCCGCTCCGCTTTCGAGCACGTGATCGCTGGTATTTCGACCCGATTCATCAATTCACAACACCATGACATCGCTGAGCATGTCGAGAGCGCGCTCGGAAAGTTGGCCGAGTGCCTCGGCGCGGACCGCGCCTACTTTGTGGCCGTTGAGTCGAGACAAGTCTACCGATGGTCGCGTGGAGGAGTAGAACTTCCGCAAGACTGGCCGATGCGCGCGTTGCAGCTCACGTCGCGTTTTGATCGAGGCGAGAACGGCATCATTCACATTCCAAAGGTCAGGCCTTCGGACCCCTATGATACGGTGAATTTGCTGGCTGACGCTGGCCTGCATGGCTGGCTGTGCATTCCGAACACTTCTGAAAAAAGGGCTGATGCGATTCTTGGCTTCGATTCTCTACGTGCCGGCGCGCTCACGCAATGGACGGAGTTCACTCTCTTTTTTACGGCGTTCGATGCGATCGCCAATGCCGTCGGCAGGGTCGTGCTTGAGCGTGAAAAAGAGCGGCTTGAGGCGAGCCTGCAGCAGGCGCGCCGTATGGAGACGATCGGCACCTTCGCAAGTGGAATCGCTCATAACTTCAACAACATCGTTGGGGCAATTCTTGGTTACACCGAGATGGCCGATACTGACGTCGGGGGTGGTTCAGCCGTTAATCTCGTCGAGATTCGTCGCGCGGGCGAGCGGGCGCGCGAGCTCGTCAATCAGATTCTTACGTTCGGACGCCGCGGCAAGGGCAGACGGGAGCGAATCTGCATCAAGGCGCTGGTCGCGGAAACGCAGACGCTGCTCGCGGCTTCGCTGCCTTCCCACGTCGGAATTACGGTAAGTGAGTCATCCGAAATGGCGATCGTCTCGGCGGAACCCGCGCAGTTGCAGCAGGTCATCTTGAATGTCTGTTACAACGCTGCACAAGCGATGGACAAACCCGGTGTCATCGGCGTT